>Ga0114920_10001193_pt1 | contig 11873 bp, 12 predicted proteins | sample ChitaG_FD_88683 | JGI IMG/M metagenome (GOLD analysis project Ga0114920, IMG submission 88683) | Deep subsurface microbial communities from South Pacific Ocean to uncover new lineages of life (NeLLi) - Chile_00310 metaG | ecosystem: Environmental > Aquatic > Marine > Oceanic > Sediment ... | reverse complement strand
TTTTACTGTCTTCAGAGGAAACAGAAACTTCTTTTTTACTGTCTTCAGAGGAAACAGAAACTTCTTCCTCTTTCGTTTTAGATAACATCTCTTCTAGTTTCTTTCTATCTTCTTCGGATAAAGTATCCATAGCTTCTTGACTTCTTTTGTACATATTTGCCATGATGAGACTATTCATTATTGGCAGAATTGAACTTGACAAAATCTGTGAATTATTATGATTTTTGGCTTTATCTCTCATCTGCAATAATAATTCCTTTGTCATTGTTCCCTTACCTATTCCAGGGCATTCTCTGTCTACTAAAAAGTATTTTTCACCATTGAATCCCAATGGATAAGCGTCACAATGAATCGGTAAACTAGAGTACAGATTGCATATCTTATTTTTATAATCATATATGGGGCAACCTGAAGGGTTAGGATCATCACCTTCAATAGATGACCGTTGAATAACAATATTTACATTAAACGGAGGTTCTTCTCGCATTTGTAGGAAGGGTATAACGTAGTTTAAAGATCCATCATTAATCCATCTTTCAAGATCTTTCAAGTAAATGGGTATTTCAGTCCATTTTTCACAGCATTCTCCACATTTAGTACAATTAAAAACAAATTTTTCTGGCTTCTTTTTCTCTTCGTCAGCAGTCTTCTCTTCGTCAGCAGTCTTCTCTTCGTCAGTAGTCTTCTCTTCGTCAGTAGTCTTCTCTTCGTCAGTAGTCTTCTCTATCTCTTCTTTCTTGATACTCTCTTTATTTGATGAATTCATACTAATCAAACTGAAAAAGAATGAATAAGAAATAAACCTTTTCGATAGTGACACATATTGAAGCATACAAATAATTACAAGATTGAGAAGTAAAACTAGTTTTTGAGTGAATGCTTGGGTAATTTCAATCGTATATTTCTCTCTTTATAGTTTCGAAAATACCGTCAATAGTTTCAAACATTTGTTCAGTTTCGTCAATAGCCGAAATAGCATCCCAGTAATGACCAGAATTAGGAAATCTTTCCTTTAGATGATTCCAAACTGCTGAATAATATTCCCTTATGATTTTATCAGCATTACCTTTATTATTTTCTAGAAGATCTATTTTATTTACAAGAAGGAAGAAGATGGCTTTTACTTTGCGTGCTTTTCTTTCAGCTTTTACTATGTCCTCATCTAATGTCATAAGAAAATAATTTGAAACTTGTGTCAGAGCATCGGTTTGTACCTTGTGATCTTGTTTTGGATCAATCATGAAAATAATACCATTCGTTTTGTAATCAATAAGGGCTTTCTTCCAATAGGGCCAAAGACTCATGTCTCCTGGACAATCTACGGCTCTTACACGATAGCTACGATGACGTTCTATACTGAAAGTAGATTTGAAAGACTGACTCTTCAATTTAATTTTCTTCTCATGTATTTCAATTTGAGTTGTAGGACTAATATCTTCGATAGTTTCCCCCTTAAGACGTTTAATTAACGTTGTTTTTCCTACACCACTATTTCCGAGAATTGTTATTGATAAATCCCTTGTTAACATGTCATTCTTTATTATGATGAAAGCGTATTTCAATTTTTTCCCTAATAAAATATTTTTCATAAAAACCTTCAATTAAATTTTTTGTTTTTAGAAACAGAATTTCATCGTTATGAGGTAGTTTAGAGCTATTTTCACTTTGTTTCAGTCCAAATTCTGATAGCTAAATATCCGACTATAAAATTCCATTTATTTTTAGCTAATAACTGAAAATACGGTCATATATTCGTTTTACATTAATAATTAAGGTTAAAAATAAAACTTTATATAATTAGAAATTTGCCCGCAGACATCATTAGAGAACGGTATATTCTATGAAATCGTCACTTGAAAGGCGAAGAAAAAAACCGGAATGGCCGGCTTTTACAAATTTAGATGAATACAAGACCACACCATCACAAGTCTACATTATAAAAGAGAGATGTAAAGAATGTGAATGGTGTATTATCTATTGCCCAGAACAGATTCTAGAAAAATCTGATGAGATTAATGTGAAAGGTTATCACCATCCTAAATTGATAGATGGCAAGAGTTTTGAAGATTGTGCTGAATGTCACTTCTGTGAACTTATTTGTCCTGAGTTTGCGATTTATGTTGTAAAACAAGATGATGAAAGAGGTAATAATGATGAGTGATGGAAATTTAGACTTACCAGAAATATTAACCGGAGAACACTTTACAACAGGTAATCATGCTACTGCTGAAGGAGCACTTGCTGTGGGTTGTAAGTTCTTTGGTGGTTACCCTATTACACCCAGCTCTGAAATTGCAGAACATATGGCACTACGTTTACCAAGAGTAAATGGACACTTCGTTCAATTTGAAGACGAGTTAGCTTCAATTATTGGGATTTTGGGTGCAAGGTGGGGAGGATACAAGAGTATGACTGCAACATCAGGACCAGGATATTCCCTAATGGTTGAGAATATAGGACTTGGTATGATGACTGAAACCCCATGCGTAATTATAAATGTTCAAAGAGGAGGTCCATCAACAGGTCTACCAACATTAGTAGGACAACAAGATATTATGCAAACAAAATGGGGTTCTCATGGTGATTTCGAGCCAATTGTATTATGCCCCAGCAATGTTCAAGAGTGTTTTGAGTTAGCTGTTCAAGCCTTTAACTACGCTGAACAATATAGATTGCCGGTTACAATTTTGATGGACGAAATTTTGGGTCATATGAGTGAAAAACTAATCATCCCAGATAAAAGTAAAATTAAAAGAGTAAATACAAAAAAACCCAATGTTCCTCCTGAGGAATATTTACCTTACAAACCTGATAAAGATCTAGTTCCTCCTATGGCTATCGCAGGAGATGGATACAATATTATGGTTACGGGATTGACTCATGATGAGAGAGGATACCCTGTACTTAATGTTGAAACTCAAGAAAAGTTAGTAAGAAGAATTAATGACAAAATCAGGAAGAATAAGGATAAAATCATTATTTTGGAAGAATACATGCTCGATGATGCAGAAATAGCTGTACTTTCATTTGGTTCTGTTGCAAGGGCAGCAAAAGGAGCAGTGAATAGAGCAAGAGAGAAAGGAATCAAAGCTGGATTACTAAGACTAGTAACTATTTGGCCATTCCCAGATGAAAGAATTGAAGCATTAGCAAATCAAGTTAAAACAATACTTGTTCCTGAAATTAACTATGGACAAATAACAAGGGAAGTTGAGAGAACAACCCATGGCAAAACCAATGTTAAAGGTTTATTCAAAATGGGAATAATGCATAACCCACAAGAAATCCTAAGTGAAATTGAGAAGTGTGTATAATGGCAGAAGAAGATAGAGAACTAATAGAATCACATGAACATCCTCTAGATGGATATCTAAGAGAGGGTAGAATTCCACATATTTTCTGCCCAGGATGCAGTTTAGGCTCAATTACTAACGTTATAATTGAAGCTATAAATGAAGTAGGTTTTGATCCAAAAAAAGTTTCTGTTGTTTCTGGTATTGGATGTACAGGAAGGATTTCTGGATACTTAAATTATGACAGTTTTCACACTACTCATGGGAGATCAATTCCATTCGCAATAAGCTTGAGTATTACTGACCCTGAACGTAAGGTTATAGTTATCTCTGGTGATGGCGACTTGTTTGCAATCGGAGGAAATCACTTCATTCATGCTGCTAGAAGAAATGCGGATATAACAGTGATATGTGTAAATAATTTCAACTATGGTATGACAGGAGGACAAGTAGGACCAACATCCTATATGGGACAGGTTCAAACTACAGCTCCTTATGGTTTCAATGAGGAATCATTCAATCTCCCTCATTTAGCTGCAACTTGCGGAGCAGTTTATGTTGCTAGATGGACTGCACTAGATGTGAGAAGAATAAAAGACTCTTTTGTTGAAGCCTTTAAAAAGAAAGGATTTTCTTTTGTTGAAGTCTTAGGTAGTTGTCCAACTACTTTTGGTCGACGAAATCAACTAGCTGAAGGTAAAAAAATACTACAACATTTTGCAGATCATACTGTTCTCAAACACGATGCTGACCCTAAAGAAACTAAAATAGAAAAAAATGGACCTTTTATAGTTGGAAAATTTGTTGATATCGAAGACAAACCTACTCTAACAGACAATTTATTAGCGATACAACGAATAAGTCAAGCTTCTGATAAAAAGAGTTGATAAAAATGGGTAGAATAGAAATACGTTTTGCAGGTTTTGGAGGGCAAGGAATAGGTCTACTAGGGAGACTATTAGGGGAAGCTGTTTCATTATATGAAGAAGGAAAGAATTCAGTTATGACTCAAAGTTATGGTCCAGAGAGCAGAGGAGGGGCAAGCAGTACAGATGTTGTAATCGATACTGAAGAAATTGATTATCCAAAAGCAATAGAATTAGATTATTTTGTTGTTCTGTCAGAAGAAGCTTATCAAAAGTACATACCAAAACTAAAGAAAGGCGGTGTTCTTTTTGTGGAAGAAGATCTAGTCACTCTAGACGATCAAGCTAATAAAGCTAAGCAAATTTTCAAAATCCCTGCTACAAAGATTGCTGAAGCGCTTGGTAGTAGACTCTTTGCCAATATTGCCATGTTAGGTTTTGTTTGTGCGAATACAGAAGGAATTGTTTCTGAAGAAGCCCTAACACAAGTGATGAAAGAAAAAATCAAAGCTAAATATGTGGAAAAGAATCTCATTGCTTTTCAAAAAGGGAAAGAATACAAACAAGAATGAAGGAAAAGAAAATGGAAGAATTTGAACCAAACATCATTGGTTTTTTGTGTAACTGGTGTTCTTACGCTGGGGCAGACCTAGCGGGAACAAGTAGAATTCAATATCCACCAAATGTAAAAATAATAAAAGTCATGTGTTCTGGGAGAGTGAATCCAATGTATGTAGTGAATGCGCTTCAGCAAGGAGCTGATGGTGTATTAATAGGTGGATGCCATCCAGGTGACTGCCATTACAGTCGAGGTAATTACTTGGCTAGAAGAAGAATAGCAGTAATGAAGAGATTATTAGAGTACATTGGTATTGAACCTGAAAGAGTCAGAATGACTTGGGTATCAGCAGCAGAAGGAAGGAAATTTGCAGAAGTAGTAGAAGAAGTTACAGAAGACATCAAGAAAATAGGACCTATGAAAAAGATAAGGAGGGAAAATATATGGTAGATCAGAAAAATCTTATCGAAATCACAAAAAAAATTGTTTCTAGAGAAGATGTCAAATATGTTATAGGTTATAAAAAAGGAACATATGGATTTCAAATAATGCCAGCTTTTGCTTATACTCCTGAAGATGCGGAGGATTTCATTTATTCTCCTCTATGTTCAAAAAATTTAGCTGTTTATACTATCTTAGAGGAAAAGTTACCTCTGAAAAGAGGAGAAGAAGAAGATAAAAGAAAAATAGGTGTTGTCGTAAAAGGCTGTGATTCAAGAGCAATTGTACAAATTATTCAAGAAAAGGGATTGAAAAGAGAAGATTTAGTTTTAATTGGAATACCTTGTAAAGGTGTTATCGAACCGAAAAAGATTGAAAAAATGTTCCCAAATCAAACTGATCTTATTGATGTAATTGAAAATGATAATGGTGAATATATCTTAAATATAGGCGGAAAAACCCACAAAGTTCCTAAAAACGAATTATTATCAGATGTTTGTAAAAGCTGCGAATTTCCCAACCCCCCACTTTATGATGTTCTATTGGAAGAGGAAGTGGAAATTGCAGAAATTGAGGAATTTAGTAAAATAATCGAGTTGGAAGAAAAAACAACAGAAGATAATTGGGAATACTGGAAAAAGCACTTTGAGAGATGCATACGTTGTTATGCTTGCAGAGAAGCATGTCCTCTATGCTATTGTAAGGAATGTATGGCTGATACATTAAATCCGCAATGGATTAGACGATCAGTGAATCTATCAGAAAATACAGCTTGGAATATAATGAGAGCATACCATCTCGCTGGGAGATGTGTAAGCTGTGGAGAATGTGAAAGAGTATGTCCAGTAAATATTCCTTTAATGGAACTCAACAAGAAAATCGAGAAGGATGTAAAGAAGATGTTTGATTACACATCAGGATTAGATGAGGAAGAAAAACCATTATTCGGGATGTTCAAACCCGATGATCCTGAGGACTTCATTCTATAAGGTGATGAAATGGAAAATCTTGTAATGTCTAAGGAAAAATTACCTGAAATGCTTACAGAAATAGCATCAAAATATGCTTTGTTTGGACCTATAGAAGAGAATGGATTTACTTCATTTAAACAGATAAGTAATTCTCAAGAAATCAACCTCGATTATTTACTCTCTAGAATATCTCCAAAATCTCTAATTTTCCAACAAACGGAAACACTCTTCACTTTTAGTAAAGGTAAAGAAGTCAAAGTAAACACACTAAAAACTGACGAAGCAAAAAGAGTTATTTTTGGAATAAGACCTTGTGATGCTAGAGGTTATAGCATATTAGATCCTGTTTTCGAAGGAAAAAAGGAAGGAGATTACAAAGATCCATTTTATACTAAGAAAAGAAATAGAAGTACACTAATAGGTTTAAGTTGTAATAAACCGGATGTAAATTGTTTTTGTACATCATTTGATGATAGTCCCGCGTCTATGAAAAATGTCGATATTCTATTCACAGATATTGGTGAAAAGTACTTAATTGACATTGTTACAGAAAAAGGGAAAGAACTAATTGAAAACCTAAGTAATCTTTTTTCAAAAGCTTCTGAAGAAGACGGTGAATTAAGGAAAAAAGTAGAACAAGACGCAATAGATACCATTACACGTCATATGAATACTGAGGGAGTTGTAGAAAAGTTAGATAAAATGTTTGATCATGAACTCTGGCAAAAAACAGCGATGAGATGTGTAGGATGTGGAATTTGCACATTTTTATGCCCTACTTGTCATTGTTTTGATATGCAAGATGAAGCAACCCTAAAAGAAGGTGCCAGAATTCGTGTATGGGATTCGTGTATGTACCCTGAATACACTATGCATGCATCAGGTCACAACCCAAGACCAGCAAGAATGAACAGAGTAAGAAACAGGATTTATCACAAATTCAATTATTTTCCAAAAAACGACAAAATTTTCGCATGTACTGGTTGTGGAAGATGTATAGACTATTGCCCTGTTAATATAGATATCATCGACGTAATTGCTAAAGTTAAGGAGGTAAAAATATGACAGAAAACCCATATCAACCAATATTAGCCACTGTAATAGACATTAAAGAAGAAGTAAGTGGAAAAAGGGCAATTAAGACATTTAAAATTGAGTTTCAAGATGAAGAGGTTAAAGAAAATTTCAGCTTCTTCCCTGGTCAAACCATTATGATAAGTCTATTTGGAATAGGGGAATGTATGTTTGCTATTTCCTCATCTCCTACTGAAAAAGGATATATTGAAGTAAGTGTGATGAAACTAGGTAAAGTTACAGATGCTCTGCATGAAATGAGTGTAGGAGATACAGTAGGAGCAAGAGGTCCTTATGGTAATCATTTTGATATAGATGGTTGGAAGAAAAAGAACCTACTCTTTATAGGGGGTGGAATAGGTCAAGCTCCTCTTCGTTCCTTGATAAATTATTGTTTAGATAATAGAAATGATTATGGCAATTTAGAGGTGATCTATGGTGCTCGAACATCAGAAGATATTTGTTTTAAAGAAAAATTCGACGAGATGCAAAAACAGCAAGATGTTGATGTTCATCTTTCTATAGATGTAGAGGAAAAAGGATGGGATCATTTTGTAGGGTTCGTTCCTACGAATTTACAAAGACTTAATCCTTCACCAGTGAATACTATTGCAATTACTTGTGGTCCTCCAATCATGATTAAATTTGTTATTCAAAATCTGTTAGAACTAGGTTTCAAAGAAAATCAAATATATACAACTTTAGAAATGAGAATGAAGTGTGGAATTGGAATCTGTGGCAGGTGTAATATTGGCAATCTATATGTCTGTAAAGATGGTCCAGTTTTCTCATATGATCAACTAAAAGATCTTGAAGGAGATATGTAGAGGTGTGAGAAAAGCATGAAAATAGGTGTTTATGTTTGCGAGTGTGGCAGTAATATTGCAAGTACTGTTGATGTTGAAAAGATTGTAGAAGAGGCAAAAGATTTGCCAAATGTTGCTGTTAGTCGAGTTTACAAATATATGTGTTCAGATCCCGGACAAGAACTTATTAAGAGCGATATAGAAGAATTTGAATTGGATAAAATAGTTGTAGCAGCATGTTCTCCTAACATGCATGAAGCAACATTTAGAGCTGTTATCGAAGATAAAGGATTAAATCCTTACGTTCTGGAGATTGTTAATATTAGAGAACATGTTTCATGGGTTAATTCTGATAAAGATAAGGGTACAGAAAAATCTATGTCACTTTTGGCAGGAGCAGTGTATCGTTCTGCTTTAATGAAACCTTTAGAAAGGAAAAAGGTAGGTGTAATACACACAGCTCTTGTCATAGGAGGAGGAATCGCTGGTATTCAAGCAGCTTTGGATATAGCCTCTATGGGGTATAAAACTACACTAGTTGAAAAAACATCATCTATTGGTGGAAAAATGTCTCAGCTTGATAAGACATTTCCAACCCTAGATTGCTCACAATGTATATTAAGCCCAAAAATGGTTGAAGTGAATCGTCATCCTAACATTAAATTACTTTCATTAAGTGAAGTAGTAGCAGTTGACGGTTATGTAGGGAATTTTAAAGTAAAAATCAAGAGAAATCCACGTTATGTTATAGAGGATAAATGCACTCTTTGTGGTGATTGTTTGCCTGTTTGTCCTGTCATAGCTCATGATGAATACAACCAAGGTTTTTCACCCAGAAAAGCAATTTACATCTCGTATCCCCAAGCAATACCAGCTTCTTTTGTTATTGATCCTGATGACTGTTTAGGAATTGATCCGCTGATTTGCACAAAATGTAAAGAAGCATGCGGGCCTGAGGCAATAGACTTTGATATGCAACCAGAAATAATAGAGGAAGAATTTGGAGCAATTGTAGTAGCAACAGGTTATGCTCCTTATCCAATTGAAAATATTGGAGAGTATGGGTATGGAACAATTCATAACGTAATCTCTGGTTTAGATTATGAAAGAATTGTATCGGCTAGTGGACCAACAGAAGGTAAAATTCTACGACCATCTGATGGAAAAATCCCTGAAACAGTTGTTTTTATTCACTGTGCAGGATCACGTGATCCTTCTAAACATCTTCCATACTGTTCGAAGATTTGTTGCATGTATTCAACAAAACATGCTTTGCAATATAAACACATTGTACACAATGGAACAGCTATCAACTTCTATATTGATATCAGAACAGCAGGAAAAGACTATGAAGAATTCTACCAGAGAGCTGCTGAAGAAGATAAGGTAATTTATATAAGAGGAAAAGTCTCTGAAGTTTTAGAAGATGGGGATCAAATATTAGTAAAGGGAGTTGATACTCTCTCGGGTGAAACAGTAGAACTCCACGCAGACATGGTAGTTTTAGCTACTGGTATAACACCTAGTGAAGGAACTAAAGAAATGGCTAGTTTGCTAAACCTAGCAGTTGATATAAATGGTTTCATAAAAGAAGCTCATCCAAAATTAAAACCTGTCGACACAGCTATTGCAGGTATATTTATCGCAGGAACAGCTACTGGTCCAAAAGATATTCCTGACACAGTTTCACAAGCAAGTGGGGCTGCGTCAAAAGCGTGTGGTATATTATCACAAGATGAACTAGAGATAGAAGCTACAGTTGCTATTGTTGATGACTCATTATGCCGAGGTTGTGGCATGTGTGCTGAAGCATGTCCATATAGCGCTATAGAGATACAAGTAATGGATCAATACGGACATTCTACTAAAATAGCTTATGTAAATGAAGCTCTTTGTAAAGGCTGTGGAAGCTGTGCAGCAGCATGTTTGAATGGAGCTATTAACCAACTTGGCTATACAGACAGTCAAATCCTTGCACTGATAAGTGTATTAGGAGGAGATTAAAGGTTAAGGAGATAACGCAAATGTCTTATGAATATATAAAAATTGGACAGGAAGAGAAAGACTTCATCGCAAAAGTCGAGGAGATTTCTGGTCAAAACGTTTATAGCTGTTATCAATGCGGCAAATGTTCTGCTAGCTGTGCTTTCAGTTATAAAATGGATAAATCTGTAAATCAATTCATTCATCTCATTCAGCTAGGGCAAAAGAAGAGAATTTTGGATACCAATACCCATTGGATTTGTGCCAGTTGCTTTACTTGTACTGTCCGTTGTCCAAGAAAAATTGATGTGGCAGCCCTTATGGAAGCTATTCGAGAAATAAGTCTCAGAGAAAATCCAGAGAAGGTACGAATAGCTGATCTTCCAAAAGAATCCTTAGGAAAACTCCCAAACATCGCTTTAGTAAGCAATTTTCGTAAAAAGACAGGATGAAGAGGTAAATGGTTCAATATTCATATTTCCCAGGTTGTAATCTAAAAACAAACGCTAAGGGCTTTGAGAAATCAGCTATAGCTGTCTCTAAACAATTAGATGCAGAATTAGTTGAGATACCTACTTGGAACTGTTGTGGAACAGTTCATACATTGGCTTCAGATAATTTAATGAAAAGGATAGCTCCTACAAGAATTTTATCAAGATCATCAAAACATGTTGAGACGTTAGAAGATTCTCCTAAAGAAGTTGTTACTCTTTGTTCAATGTGTAATTCTACATTAAAAGTTGTTAATAATGATATTAAAAATGATGAAAGTAAACTTGAACCAATTAACTTTCAACTTGAATTCGACGAAGAAGAATATCAATGTGACATGGAAGTAAAGCATTTTCTTGAAATACTCAGAGATGATATTGGTTATGAAAAAATAACAGAAAAAGTCAGTAAACCACTTAATGGACTAAATGTTTCATGTTATTATGGTTGCATGCTTCTACATCCAGATGAAGCAAAAATTGATGATGAAGAGATGCCAGCTGTCCTTGAAGATCTATCTGAATCTCTGGGAGCTGAGATTATTTTCTCTCCACTCTTCAAATATTGTTGTGGTTCATATCATATTGTAGACCAAGAAGACATAGTCAACACTCAAGTACAGAAAATAATACAAGCAGCAAAAAAAAGCGGTGCAAATGCAGTTGTTGTTGCATGTCCATTGTGTGCTTATAATTTAGATGCTCAACAAAAATCAATGGAAAAACAAAGTCTAGATAAAGAATCCCTACCTATATTTTATTTTACACAACTAATGGCCATAGCTATGGGAGAACCAATTAATATTAATCATTTTGAAGAACATCATATTAATCCAGAAAAATTATTGAAAAAATTAAAACTAATATAGATGGTTAAAAATGTCAAAAGCTAAAGCGAACGCAAAACCAAAAGAGGATACCTCCCCAACAATAAAAATATACATTATGGGAGAAGCAAAAGAGGTTCCTGCTGCATTAACAATAATGAAAGCTATAGAATATGCAGGATACAAACTTACTAGAGGAGCTGGATGTCGAGCTGGTTTCTGTGGTGCATGTGCTACAGTATATAGAAAAGAAGGTGACTACAGAATTTATACTGCTTTAGCCTGTCAAACAATGGTAGAGGATGGCATGTATCTCACTCAATTACCTTTTGTTCCTGCTACAAAAGCTAAGTACAATATTGAGAAACTTACCCCATCAGCTGATAGTATACTTCGTTATTATCCAGAAGTAGCACGTTGTTTAAGCTGTAACGCATGTAGCAAAGTTTGTCCACAAGACATAGCTGTAATGGATTATGTTCAATATGCACTTCAAGGGCAAATCAAAAAAGTAGCAGAAACAAGCTTTGACTGCGTGAGTTGTGGACTGTGTGTTATCAGG
>Ga0114920_10001192_pt1 | contig 11874 bp, 11 predicted proteins | sample ChitaG_FD_88683 | JGI IMG/M metagenome (GOLD analysis project Ga0114920, IMG submission 88683) | Deep subsurface microbial communities from South Pacific Ocean to uncover new lineages of life (NeLLi) - Chile_00310 metaG | ecosystem: Environmental > Aquatic > Marine > Oceanic > Sediment ... | reverse complement strand
GCGCAAGGCGCGTCTTAAGGCCATTGAGCAGGGCAAAACGCTCGGCAGAGGGATTGAGGATGCCATAGAGGAAAAGATTGAGCGAGAAAAACAGTGAAAGCACCCAAGTAGAAAGGACCTGTGGCCACAGGTCCTTTCTATGTAATGAGGACAGGTAATGGGTAGCTGTTCTTACTACAAAGTAATCCTAAAGAAAAGTCAAATGAAGGGCTCAAGAACCTAAAGTATGGGTGCACCTCTGAGCCCTTCTTCATCTTTCTCTCCCCTCTTTAAGGGCGCTGGGGGTGTAGGAAAGTGGCACATGGAAGGTTAAGACTGGGCTGGAAGTTTATAAAATATCTTAAGGAGGTAAATCGTGAGTAAGAAAAAGATCATCTATTCGGACAAACTAGCGCCAGTTAGACATAGACTGGGATATGCTCATGCCGTTAAGGTAGGCAATACTATTTATGTAGCTGGTCAAGTAGCCAGGGATAGGGAACATAACATTTGTCATAAGCGAGATTTTCTTGGTCAGATTGACATGATCTTTCAGAACATGAAGGACGTGCTGGAGGTGGCTGGTGCTAGCATGCAGGATGTGGTCAAATTGAACTTTTTCTGCCGTCACCTTTGGGACATGACCAAGATGGTGCCTATATTTGAAAAATACTTTGGTGACCATGTACCGGCAATGACTGCTTGCGAGGTAATTCAACTATGGCATCCGCATTTCCTAGCTGAGGTTGAAGCGATAGCCGTTGTCGGCGAAGACCAGATAATAATCGAGGGCTCAGAAGTAGAAGGCCTGAGCAAAGAAAGATTCCATATGGGCCCTGATAAGGATTAAACAGCCCTATTAAAAAGACGGTTAAATTAAATAACTCAGGTGGGGCAACTCCTGCATTTAAAATGGAAGAAAAGGATGGGGATAACTATGAAAGCAATAGTTGGTGGGAAAGTTGTGCGACTCACAGTAAACAGCAGGGGGTATGAGGTAGAAGTTTGTCCCAATGAAACCTTATTGGATGTTTTGAGGGAAAAGCTGGGCCTGACTGGTGCAAAGAACGGGTGTGGCGTCGGAGATTGTGGTGCCTGTACAGTATTAGTGGACGGAAAACCCATGTCGTCGTGTTTGCTTTTAGCCATTGATTGCGAGGGGAAGGATATCCTAACCATAGAAGGTCTGGCAAACCCAAAAACCGGTGAGCTACACCCAATTCAAAAGGCGTTTATAGAAAATGGTGGGATACAATGTGGTTTTTGCACGCCGGGAATGGTTCTAACAGCCAAGGCATTGCTTGACAATAACCCTTCACCTACCAAAGAGGAGATAACGGAAGCGATTAATGGCCATATATGCCGATGTACTGGTTATATAAGCATATTCAAATCCATCTCAGCTGCAGCCGAAAGTATGAAGAGGGGAGGAGGTTAAAATAAATGGCTAAGGAACTAAAGGTTGTCGGTAAATCCATCCCAATAAGGGGCTCAGAGGAATTAGTTACCGGGAAGGCAAAATTTGTAGATGATATGCCTGCTGAGCTTCATGTGAATGTCTTGGGTAGTCCGCATCCACACGCTATTATAAAAAACATAGACACAAGCAAGGCGGAGAAGTTGGAAGGGGTAGAGGCAATATTAACCTACAAAGATGTGCCAAAGCGGCTTATGCCACGGGCTAATCAAAGAGCTCTCTATGTTCTTGACGAGCACTTACGCCACGTGGGCGATGAAGTAGCGGCGGTGGCAGCCAGAACCAGAGCCATAGCCGAGAAGGCTTTGGAGTTGATAAAGGTAGAGTATGAGGTACTTCCAGCAGTTTTTGACCCCGAAGAAGCAGCAAAAGAGGATGCACCTAAAATATATCCCGAAGGCAATGTCTACGGACCCCAGTATGGGGAGCTTGTTGAGAAAGGGATAAATGCACCTACTTTATTGGAGTGGGGAGATATTGAGAAGGGGTTCGCCGAGGCAGATGTTATAGTTGAAGACAAATTTAAGGCGGGGTCGCAGGTACATTCTGCTTTGGAGCCTTATGCCTGTGTGGCTAGCTGGCAAGGTGACGAGTTAACTCTTTGGGCTTGTACTCAAACGCCTACTGAGGTGCGCAAAGGCGTTGCGTATGCTTTAGGAATTCCTGAAAGCAAAGTCAGGGTCGTCTCACAATGGGTAGGTGGAGGTTTTGGAGGCAAGTATACGAACAGAATTCAACCAATTACCGCACTACTATCCAGAATGGTTGGCGGGAAAGTAACAAAGTACGTGATGACCAGAGAAGAAGCGCTTGTTCAGGCTAAGCGCTTCATGGCTACTATATATGTGAAAATAGGTGCCAAAAAGGACGGAACTCTTACTGCAATATACTTCAAGGCTTATGCTGACCTTGGCGGTTATGGCAACTTCTGTGGTATCACCGCGTTTTGGGGAGGATACCCTTGCTGCTCTTACAATTGCAGGAATGCGAGGTGGGAAGGTTGGGATGTACACACCAATCACTTCACCAGTCAACCCTACCGTTCAGTCCAGCTCCCTGGCTCAAATTTTGCTACAGAACAGGTTTTTGATGCAATCGCTGAAAAATTAGGCACGAGTCCTACTGAGATACGGTTAAAAAACATGGCAGAGAGCGGTGATATGAGTCCCCCCGAACCATGGGTAGCCAATACCCCCGCGTATCCTAGAGCGATACTGGAGAGTTACCCTTCCCGGACGATAATGCGGCAGGTCATGGAAAAGATAGACTGGAGCAGATGGAAGGGCTGGGGGAAACCAATAGCCGTCAGTGGGTCCAAGAGAAGAGGCTTAGGGATTGTATACTCCGGCTATGATGGTGGCTTTGCCTTTGACGGCTACAGGTCTCAGGCAGTAAGCCTGAATCCGGATGGGTCAGTTAGTATCCTGTCCAGTAGTCAGAGCGCAGGTCAGTCACCCTGGACGACACAGTGTCAGTTGGTTGCTGAGTCAATGGGGATTGCTTACGAAGATGTTAACATATTCGCCGGAGATACAAATACCGGGCAGTGGGACCTTTTTGGAATGAGAGGCAGCTCTTCTTTAACCACCGGTGGGCATCTTCTCCTAATGGCTGTTGAAAAGGTAAAGCAAGAAGTTAGATTGCTTGCTGCTCCAAAGTTGGGTGTCAAGCCAGAAGAGGTAGAAGTTTATGGGAAAAAGGCTTATGTAAAAGGTAATGAGCAAAAAGCAATACCTATTCCGGAGCTTCTCACTCAAGTAATATGCGCTAGTGCTACTGGTCCCCCTGGCAGTGATTTCCCTGAGTCCACGCCAGGGCACAAAGTTCGCAATGCCATGGTTCAAGCTGCGGAGGTTGAGGTTGATACCGAAACGGGAGAGGTGAAGGTAATAAAATTGGTGACAGGAAATTGCCCGGGCAGGATGATAAATCCTGGGATTGTAAAGAACCAATATATAGGTGGCGCCGTACAGGCTTTGGGGTATGCTTTACAAGAAGAGTTTAATTATGACGAAGAGAAAAAGGCATATCTCCACGCAAGCTATGCCAATTTAAAGGTCCCACGCGCTAAGGACATACCCGATGTGATTGAGAATGTCATAGTCGAAGAATACACGGAGCGTTCGCCTCACGAGGGAACTCCCTATGGTGCGATTGGCGTTGGGGAACTCGGGCATTGGGCGGGGCCGTCGGTTATGGCTACTGCTATCTACAACGCCATCGGGGTCAGGCTTAAGACTATTCCAATGAAGCCAGAACGAATCCTGGAAGCTATTAAAGGATGGGGAGGGAAATGAGCTATCCAGACAAAATAACCAAAACCATTAAAGAATTCCGATACTTTTCTCCCAAGACAGTATCGGAAGCGGTGTCGATTCTGGCAAAAGACGCTGAAGCAGTGGTATTGGCTGGTGGCACTGATGTAGTGCCCATGATGAAGCAGAGAGAACTAGCTCCTGAAAGTGTGGTTAACATCAAGAATATACCGAAGCTTGCCTATATCCGAGAGGACCGTGAAGAATTAAAGATCGGGGCTCTTACTACCATATCGATGCTAGTTGAATCTGATATTATCAAGCAGAAGTACCTTGCTTTACACGAAGCGGCGGCAGGGTTTGGTACATGGGAAGTCAGAAACATGGCGACAATCGGCGGTAATATCTGCCAGAGTCTACCTTCCGGAGACACCTTTCCTCCCCTACTGGCTTTCGGTGCAGAGGTTAAATTGGTGGGACCAAAGGGCGAGAGAAGGGTGCCGATCGAGAAATTCTGCACCGGTCCTGGGACAAACGTGTTGGATAGGGAACTTCTGGTTGAAGTGATACTCCCAAAGCAAAACGGCAAGTATGGGAGTGCATACGATAAGAAGAAGAGGAGTTCTGTAGATTTAGCTAAAGCAAGCTGTGCTGTAAACGTTACTGTAAGGGATGGGAAGTGCGAGGACATCAAAGTGGCGATGGGTGCTTTAGCTGACAAGCCGGTTAGAGCAAGGACAGTGGAAGAAGCCTTAAAAGGTAAAGCTCTCAGTGACGAAGTCATTGAAGCGGCTGCACAAAAGGTTACAAATGATATTTCTCCCAGAACTTCTGTACGCTCAACGGCTTGGTACCGAACTGAGGTTAGCAAGGTATTGGTTAGAAGGCTAGTAAAGCTAGCCGCTTTTCGAATTACTAGGAGATGAGTTATGTTTGATTTGCTAATCAAAAACGGGAAAATTATGGACGGCACAGCTAATCCTTGGTTCTTTAGTGACGTAGCAATTAAAGACAGTAAAATTGAGGAAATAGGCTTTATTGATAGCAGTTCAGCCCGACAGGTTATTGATGCGAAAGGGCTTATTGTTGCCCCCGGTTTTGTGGATATTCACACACATGCAGATTTCATCCTACCCCTTAAGAACCACTCACAAATTCTGGAACCATTTATACGTCAAGGTATAACCACGCTGGTCACGGGAAACTGCGGCTATTCCCCAGCACCAATAAACCCGAATACTCTTGAGCTGATAAAGAAATATACCGGTTTTATACAGGGTGGCGAGCTGACGTGGGAATGGCGTGATATGAAAGGTTATCTGGATTATATTGAGAAACAGGGTGTGGCTTTCAACGTGGTGCCGTTAGCGTCACACGGGGCAATACGAATCTATGTAAAGGGTTTTGATAGCGGTCCAGCCACAAGCACAGAGAAGGAAGAAATGGCCAGACTTGCAAGGCAAGCCATGGAACAGGGAGCCTTCGGCCTTTCCGCAGGGTTGATTTACCCGCCGGGAAGCTATTCTGACACAGAAGAACTCATCGCTATCTGTAAGCCACTCAAAGATTTCGGAGGGGTATTTACGTGTCATATTCGTGGTGAAAGCGAAGTTCTATTAGCGGCAACCAGAGAGATTATCAAGGTAGGCGAAGCGAATGGCATCGCTGTAGAACATTCTCATCTGGAGACTTATGGAAGGGACTACTGGTCGCTGCGCGACCGCTTGATAGCCCTTCATGATGAAGCTCGTGCCAGAGGCGTGGATATAACATACGATATTATCCCGTACACTGCTGCCAATACTACAATTATGGCTATTCTTCCACCCTGGTCACTTGAGGGAGGAGTGGACAAGCTTATAGAGCGGCTGCAGGATAAAGAGAGCAGGAAGCGCATAGAACAGGATATAGAGGAAGCCCAGCCTGGATGGCCTCCGTGGTTGCCTGGAGGCTGGCCTAATAGCTTTGCTAAGTCGTCTGGGTGGAATAACATTGTTATTATCTGGATAGGTAGCGATGCCAATAAGCATCTAGAAGGTAAGATTTTATCAGAAATAGCAAAGGAAGCGGGGAAGACCCCCTTCGATGCGACTGCTGATTTGATTGTTCAAGAGCGGGGGCAGATTATGGCGCTATATTTTGGGTTTGATGGGGATATGGAAACAGATGAGGGCGTTAGGAAGTTAATTGCGAACCCCCGAGCGGCAATTAACACGGATGCAATACTGACGGGACGAGGCGTTGTCCATCCGGCAGCATATGGTGCTTTCCCCAGGGTATTGGGTTATTTTTCCCGCGAACTGGGTCTCTTTACCATGGAGGAAGCGGTGAGAAAGATGACCTCTATGAGCCTGCAGAGATTTGGGATAAAGGACAGAGGTCTAATAAGAGAAGGATGTTTTGCCGACATAACCATTTTTAATGAAGCGACTGTGGGTGAAAAAGGCACATACTTTGACCCTGCTCATTATCCCGAGGGGATTGAATATGTTATGATCAACGGAACCCCGGTAGTGCAAAAGGGCGTTTATAGCGGCAGGCTCTGTGGTCATGTTTTGCGTAAACAAAAGAAACAAAGGGAGGTATAAAATGTAATAATTTAACTACAAATTAATTTAACTACAAATTGAGGAGGTAAAAAATTGGAGCGAAAAAAATTATTATTACCAGTTAGTGTCATGTGTCTAGTCGCAACTTTACTTATATCAGGCTGTGTTCCAGCGGCTGCGCCTCCAGTAGCTCCACCGGTGGAGCGAATAAAGATAGGTGCCTTAGTGGACTTGACCGGGCCTATTGCCGATATGGGCCCGAGGTTCAAAGATGGCATCGTTCTGGCGCTGGAGACGATTAACTACACAGCCGCCGGCAGGCCAGTAGAGGTCATCTTTGAAGACTCCGGCAGCAGTCCCACCATAGCTATGGAGAGGTTCAAGAAGTTGCATGAAACCGACGGCGTGAACATCATTATCGGTCCACTGATGGGCGACCAGCAATCAGCAGTAGCACCTTATGCCGACCAGCATAAGGTTTTGTATGTTGGCTACATAAATTCAACGACTGACTGCGTACGTGATTACGGAACCTTTCTTGCATATCCAGCTACCTGTATTGGACAACAGAGACCATCAGGCTGGTACCTTTACGAGGAGCTGGGTTATAGGACCATGGCTACTCTCGGCTCGGATTATGGAGGTGGGCACGACTACATAGCGGGCGCTGTGTACGGGTTTGAAGAGAAAGGCGGGGAGGTGGTTCATCAGGTATGGGCTCCGATAGGTACACCGGACTTTGCTCCCTACATGGCTGCCATGCCAACAAAGGATACAGCTGACGTGCTCTGTATCTTCCTTTCCAGCGGAGAGGATGCAGCCCGTTGTCTAATGGCGTATAGGGACGAAAAGGTCAAGCGTGACCTGCCACCAGTCTTTGAACTCATAGTTGATGTCTTTACACCACAACAGTACAAAGACCTTGAAGATATAGTCGTCGGTATGTATGCCCAATCTACCTACCTGCCATTACGGGATGACCCAATCAACAATGCCTTCGTTGCGGCTTTCATAGCCAAGTATGGCGAGACACCAGTCATTCAGCAGAACGCCTACACCGATATGATGCTCTTTGCACAAGCTCTAGAGATTACTGGTGGTGATGACTCGTTTGATGCGATGTGGGCTGCTATGACCAAACGTGAATTCCAAACACCCCAGGGGCCTCTGTACTATAGCTCCTATGGCGAGGGCTTTTCAAATGTCTACATAGCCCAGATACAAAAGGTAGGCGACGAGATTCTGCCAGTGATAGTTAAGGTTTATGAGATGGCAACGTCTGACCCCTACGTACCGAAGGACTAAGTGATTGGTTAAGAGGGGCAGGTTGGGATTCCTCTCAACCTGCCCCTCCCCTTGGCAAAAGGCTCAGCTGGTAATAGGCAACTGGAATTGAGTGAGAGATGGAATTCTTTGCAACAAGCCTGCTAAATGGCTTGTCTTTTGGGATGATTTTATTTCTGATAGCCGCCGGGCTATCTATTATTATTGGGGTAATGGGGGTTGTAAACCTGTCCCACGGCGCATTGTATATGTTCGGCGGCTATTTCGGTTGGATGATAGCGCAACAGCTTGGGTTGAATTTCTGGTTAGCTGTTTTTATAGGCGGACTTGCTGCTGGGCTGGTGGGGTTGGGAATAGAGCGGGCATTCTTACGCCGCCTCTACAAGCAACTGAACGAGCAGGTGCTGCTAACCTTTGGCTTTCTCTACATTATAACCAATATATGCCTCTGGGTTTGGGGAGGAGACGCTAAAGTCCCATTTTGGGACCCAGCTTTATCCGGTAGCTTTAATCTCGCTGGCTTGCTGTACCCCAAGACTCGTATTATCGTTATCGCTATTGGGACAGTGTTAGCCGTGTTCTTATGGTGGCTACAAGATAAGACCCGGATAGGTGCCATAATACGGGCAGGAATGGATGACAGGGAAATGGTAACCGGACTAGGCATAAACCTGGATCGGGTGTCTATGCTTATCTTCTTTTTAGCTGCCTTCATAGCCGGGTCTGCTGGTGTAATTGGGGCTCAGTTATGGGGTGTATACAGCTACCAGGGTATCCAAACCCTGCTCTTCGCCTTAATTGTTATCATTGTCGGCGGCATAGGCTCTATACAAGGAGCCCTAGTGGGAGCACTTACAATAGGTGTCATAGATGCATTTGGCAGAGCCCTGCTCCCGGAGCTTTCCATGTTTTTCATGTTTATGGTCATGATAATTATCTTGATTGCCAAGCCCAGCGGGCTTCTGGGGAGAAAAATCTAGAAGATGGAGAAGGATATACAAGAGCGTATTAGGCGTCTATGGCAGGGACGACTCGGGCAATTCGCCCCTTTCATAATCGTCGGTTTAATCCTTCTCATAATTCCTCGTTTCGTGCGCGCCGACATTCAGCTGATGCTAGCAAAATTCCTAGCTTTTGCCACCTTTGCTATAGGTTATAACCTTGTCTTTGGCTATTTGGGGCTTCTTTCCCTAGGGCACGGGGTCTACTTCGGAGCTGGAGGTTATACCGTTGCTCTCTTGCAATATCACTTAGACATTTACTCCTTTTGGATAGCCATGCCTCTTGCTATCTTGATTGCGGTACTTCTGGCTGCTATCCTTGGCCCTATTGTACTGCGCTCAACAGGGATGTACTTCCTATTACTTACCTTCGCGTTCGGTGAATTATTTTATAGCATTGCTTGGCAGATGAAATTCATGGGTGTCCTCAGTGTTGCTGGGCACATAGCTGTGCGGGGTATTCCCGGCATAGTATATCCAGAGGTAATTCCTGGGATTGGGTTGACCAGCACTACTTTCTACTACTTTATCCTTATAGGCTTTGTCATCTGCTACTTTGTATTACGGCGGATTACGAATTCTCCTTTCGGGCACGCTCTGGTAGGCATTCGTGAAAGCGAACCTAGAATGCAAGCTCTGGGTTATAATACTCGGCGCTATAAATATATTGCCTTTGTTATTAGCGCAGGATTCTCCGGGGTTGGCGGCGCGATGTTTGCCTGGAATAATGCAATGATAGACCCTTCACACTTCGCGGTTGGAACTTCCTTCCTACCAATGGTCATGTCAATCATAGGTGGCAGTGGAATCCTTTTTGGACCTGCTATTGGGGCTCTGATAGTAATATTTGCCGAATACTTTGCCAGTATAACTATGCGGGCGCGCTGGCCCTTAATACTGGGCGGTATTTTTGTTGCGTCAGTTATGTTTGCCCGAGCTGGAGTCGGCGTTTACTTAGCTAGACTTTGGGAAAAGGTGAGGGTGCGCTATGGAAATACTAAGGGTTGAGAATTTGTCTAAATCGTTCGGGGGCGTTCATGCTGTAAATGATGTCTCCTTCAGTGTGGAAGTTGGTGAGCGTTTAGCGGTTATTGGCCCCAATGGGGCAGGGAAGACCACACTGTTTAACCTGATCAATGGACAGCTACGCCCGACAGCTGGGCGAATATATTTCTGTGGACAAGATATTACTAAAATGCTTACACATCAACGTGCTCACGCTGGCCAGGGTCGCTCTTTTCAGCTAACAAGCCTTTTCCTTAATCTTACGGTATTTGAAAATGCTTTGTTAGCCCTTCACGGGACCAAACCCTCCCAGTATCAGATGCTTCGTCCAATTACTGGCTATGAGGATTTGATGGCTAAAGCTGAAGAGACACTAAAAACAGCGGCTTTGTGGGAACAGAAAGACGAGCTGGTGAAGAATATATCTTATGGAGAGCAACGGAGATTGGAAATCGCTCTTACCACTGTACTCTCAGACCTAAGACTGCTGTTGCTGGACGAGCCCAGTTGTGGGCTAACTGGTGCCGAAAGCGCTGATATCATAGAAATGATTCGCAATCTGGGGAGAGATATTACAATTCTCTTGGTGGCTCATGACATGGACTTAGTATTTGGTGTGGCTGAGCGGATTATGGTACTTCACTATGGGGAGATTATAGCTGACGGAGAGCCTAAGGAAATTCAGGCTAGTCCAACGGTTAAGGAAATCTACATGGGAATCGAGGAGGAGACAGGAAATGCTACAGCTAGATGATGTCCACACCTACTACGGGGAGAGCTACATCCTCCAGGGCATTTCGCTAGAGGTTAAGGAAGGCTCTGTAGTAGCTCTCTTAGGCCGCAATGGAATGGGCAAAACAACTACTATTCGCTCAATCATTGGCTTTACCCCTCCACGCCGGGGCGTGGTGCGTTTCAAGGGAAAGGACATCACTGGTCTCCAGTCCTACCAGATTGCCCAGATGGGTGTGGGCTTGGTTCCCCAAGGGCGGCATATTTTCCCCTCATTGAGCGTAGAGGAAAACCTGACTATAGCAGCAACGACCAGGGGAAAAACTGGAGCCTGGACTTTAGATACAGTGTATTCGCGTTTTCCTCTTCTAAAGGAGCGAGCTAAACTAGGTAGTAAGCGCCTTAGCGGTGGGGAACAGCAGATGTTGGCCGTTGGCCGGGCTTTAATGACCAATCCCGATCTGCTTTTGATGGATGAGCCTTCAGAGGGGTTGGCCCCCGTGATTGTTCAGGAGGTTGGTCACATTATTGACCAGCTTAAGGAGAGCGGCTTTTCTATCCTATTGGTGGAACAGCATTTCCCCATGGCATTAGCCGTGGCCGATTATTGCTACATAATAAGTAAGGGCGTAATAGTATATGAATCTACACCTGAGGAGCTTAGAGACAATGAGGAGGTTAAAGCCAAGTACCTTGGGTTGGCGAAGTAGATATAGAATGGAAGAGTAAAGGAAAGGAATATTAAATTGGCGCAAGAAACTGTAGAAGTCCCCATAGCGGGTAAGATTATTAGTGTGGAGGTCAAACTAGGGGATGAGGTTAAGGAGGGAGACACAATCTGCATACTAGAGTCAATGAAAATGGAGAACCCTATATTGGCTCCGGCAGATGGCACCATTACCCAGATAGGGGTTACTGCTGAGCAGATAGTCAAGCCCGGCGATTTGATATCCATCATCGACTACTAAAAAAAGTGAGGAGGAGAGAAAATGCTAACAAACAAAAGCAAGTTGGGAGAAGACGCAGTTCATGTTCTTATTGGTATCTTAGTCTTTGGCTCTATTTGGGGGTTTTTTGAAGCCACGCTTGGTGGATTTCTGCACATGATTATATTCCCCAACAAGGGGGCTATTATGGCTGGTATTGGCATGGCGATTATGGGCTCGGCACTGGCTATCTACAAAAAACCAAGCATGCTACCAGGTATAGGAGCTGTCGCTGCTGCATTTAAGCTGCTCAGTGTTGTGTTCTTCGGTTGGCCGCTTGCAAGCATCCATATCATAAATCCGGCTATGGCTATCTTTCTTGAGTCTCTTGCTTTCGGTATCGCCGCAACATTCTTGCTGAATAAACTAGCAGCAAAGAATGCCCTTGCTCGTGTCGGGACAGGGGTTCTAGCTGGCTTTATCAGCGCTACTGTCTGGGTCTATTTTGCTATCTATGTGATGAATGCCCCTGCCTACGCGCGTGTGGTGTTTACCGCCCAGGAGTTTATCGCAAACCAAGGCATAGCTCAAGCAGTGTTCTGTGGTGTATTCTTGCCCCTGGGCTATATGATAGGAGAGAGACTAGCAGCAAAAACAACTCCGCTG
>Ga0114920_10001191_pt1 | contig 11878 bp, 8 predicted proteins | sample ChitaG_FD_88683 | JGI IMG/M metagenome (GOLD analysis project Ga0114920, IMG submission 88683) | Deep subsurface microbial communities from South Pacific Ocean to uncover new lineages of life (NeLLi) - Chile_00310 metaG | ecosystem: Environmental > Aquatic > Marine > Oceanic > Sediment ... | reverse complement strand
GAACATGCTATAAGATGGTTTGAATCGACAGGGGAAACAGTAAAGTATTCATGTTGTATTTATCCGACAACTCCTTTTGTTCGTTCTGAAGATTTGTTAAAAGGCTATAAATTATTGACCGAAAAAAACATCTCAAGCGTTTTTAGTATTACCGAATTTGAGTTTACTATTTTCAGAGGACTTAAAATAAACAGCGAAGGTTTTGTGGAAATGTTTTGGCCGGAACATGAATTGACCAGGTCACAGGATCTTCCGGGAGCATATCATGATGCCGGTCAGTTTTACTGGCTTGATTCTGCAAAATTCCTTCGAAATAAGCAGTTGTATGCTAAAGATGCTAAGCCGGTCATTCTCCCTCGTTATCTTGTTCAGGACATTGATACACCTGAGGATTGGGAGTTTGCAGAACTGATGTATGAAGCTTGCCAAAAGAAGGGTTTATTATGAAGTTGGCGATTAATGGCGGAGACCCTGTGAGAAGCAGACCGTTTCCTGCATACAGAACCATCGGTCCGGAGGAAAAAGATGCCGTTGCAACAGTGCTGGATTCGGGTGTCCTTTCACAGTATCTGGCCTGCTGGAGCGATAGTTTTTACGGAGGTTCTCAGGTGCGTGCTCTTGAGAAAGAATGGGCTGAGTATTTCAGGGTTAAACATGCAATCGCAGTTAATTCGTGTACCTCGGGCCTCTACTGTGCCGTTGCTGCCACGGGCATCGAACCTGGCCAAGAAGTTATCGTTTCGCCTTTTACCATGAGCGCATCGGCCACCGCACCCTTGATCTACAATGCAATACCTGTGTTTGCAGACATCGAGGAAGACTGTTTTTGTTTAGATCCAGTTTCTGTGGAACAGCACATAACCAGCCTTACCAAGGCAATTATTGCAGTAGATATTTTTGGTCAGCCGTATGATGTCGAGAGAATTAATGACATAGCCAGAAGACATGGCCTTTACGTCATTGAGGATGCTGCTCAAGCGCCAGGTGCGCGCTACAAGGATCGTTTTGCAGGCACGTTAGGTCACATAGGTATTTTTTCGCTTAATTACCATAAGCATATTCATTGCGGTGAAGGCGGTATAGTGGTTACGGATGATGATGAACTGGCCGAAAAAATCAGGCTTGTCCGGAACCATGCCGAAGCGGTCGTTGAAGGCAAAGGGGTTACAGATATTGTCAACATGATAGGTTTCAATCTTAGAATGACGGAGATCGAAGCATCGATTGGACTGTGTCAGCTTAAGAAGCTTGAGCGACTACTTAAAGCTCGACAGGAGAATTGCAAATACGTGTCGGAGCATCTGCAGGAAATTTCAGCCATTAGTGTGCCTGTCGTCCGCAAAGATTGTGAGCATGCCTATTATGTTCAACCATTTAAGTTTAGTGAACAAGAAGCAGGGATATCAAGGGATTGTTTTGTCAAGGCCGTGAAGGCGGAACTGGCGTACACAGAGCTTAGAGAAAACGAAGGTGTTAACATTAGCTGTGGTTACGTAAAGCCACTATATTTGCAACCACTTTTTCAAAAGAGAATTTGTTATGGAAGTAAAGGTTGTCCCTTTGAATCGCCCTGGTATCAGGGACAAGTTGCATATAATAAGGGAATCTGTCCGGTAACAGAGCGAATGCATGAAAAAGAACTGTTTACCCATGAACTGATGCATTCATTTCTGACGAAAGAAGACCTGGATGATGTAATAAACGCCTTTTTGAAAGTGTGGGAGAATAGAAAAGAGTTGTAACAAGATGTGCTTTTTTGACAGGAGAAAGTTATGAGAAAATCGAACAATAAAATTGACAAGCGTGATGTTTTCATAGAGGGAAATCATGTAATATTAAAAGCCCTATCAGAAGAAGATGTTTTAAATACAAACTGGTACGGATGGTTTAACGACGAAAAGATAACTGAGTACATGCAAAAACACCATTTTACAAACACCAAGGCGAAGCAGTTAGACTATTACAAGAAGTACATAGAAAACAATCCCCAAAAACTACAAGTGGGAATATGGGACAAACAGGACAATGTGATGATAGGTGTCATCTCGCTCAGTGACATTGACTTTCTTAACAGAAAGTGCGAAATAGCAGGATTTATTGGAGAAAAAAAGTATCACAATTTTAAATTTATTATAGAGGCATGTAGGCTCATTACCAAACATGCTTTTGACCAATTGAATATGCATAAAGTGTACGGTGGTACGTTTAAGAAGGAAGTAGCGTTAATGTGCTGTAGAGTTTTGGGATTTAAAGAAGAAGGTATCAGAAGGAGCGAAATTTACAAAAATGGAAAGTATCATGATGTGCATGTAATCGGTCTTTTGCGTGAGGATTTTTATGCAAAATATGAATAACATACTAGAGTTGACTTTTAATAAATCTCCTTTTCAAAAGAAAAAAATACAGAAACAACTATGAAAGAGGGATGAACGTTTTTTCCAGGAAGCTGAACAGTTTGCTACAGATTATGTTGGATATTTAGAGAGCCAGCATATTACCTTAGAATGTGCTGTCGAGGCTTATTTGAAACTTTGTCGCGACACGATGAAGTGTCAAGTAGAATTTACAAAAACAGGGAAGTACCCTGCTATTTGTTCAGACTACAACTCCAAGAGTTTTTATCATAATGAAAAAGAAATGAAATCGTATATGATCGGTCTGGCAATCTCTCAATTTTTGTGGGAGACCCATTATCTTATTTATCGTTTTTTCTCAGAACACATTAAGGAACATTCCCACCAGATTCATTCTTATATTGAGATTGGTCCCGGCCATGGATTGTTTTTACACAAAGCCTTGGATTGTCTGAATGAAGAGGCTAGAGTTACTGTTGTTGATATCAGTCCCGTTTCGATACACATTGCCAAGTCAATTATCAAGCATTTTAGACATCGGCAAAAAGATATTAAGTATCATACCATCGATATGCTCCAACTAAGCTTAGAAGAAGCATATGATTTTATTACAATGGGAGAAGTGTTGGAGCACGTTTATTATCCTGAGAAATTATTAATGAAACTGAAACAGCTGATGAGCCCAAAAGGGACAGCTTTCATCTCTACCTGTGTGAACGGTCCAGCAATAGACCATGTTTATCATTTTAAGGCTGTGGATGAAATTAGGGATATGATTCAGGTGGGCGGTTTAGCAATTGAGAAAGAGCGTATTTTACCTGTAGAAGATTTGCCAATGAAAGAGATTGAGGAGAAGAAGATCACTATTAATTATTGTGCAGTACTTAAGAAGCAAGAATAATGATAGAAGGTAAACTGAAAGATTTATTAACATTTCATCACATAGGTATTGCAGTGAGGGACTTTAAAAAAAGCGTTCAATTTTATTCTTCCCTTGGATATGTATCTTCGGAGCTAACAACTGATACTTTTCATAATGTAGAGATAGTCATGCTTTCTTCGGATTTAAATCCAGACATTGAGTTGGTAAAGCCTCTTAATGAAGGATCCCCAGTTAGTAATTTTCTTAAGAAAAATGAAGAGCGCATTTATCATATATGTTATGAAGTTAGTAACTTACAAACCACATTAGAAGTACTTAAGAGGACCCATCGGGTAATCTGCGTTAGCAAAAAAGGGCAGGCGGTTGTATTTGAGGGGAAAGAAGTTTCGTTTTATTTTATTAGCGGGGTCGGTATTGTTGAGTTTTTGGAAAAATGAGTCTAACGAATATGAAATATAGTGAAATCTTAGAAGCTAATAACGAGCTTGAAAAGAGCTTGAGAGGGAAAGAGAAATATAACATAACTGTTTTGTCTAATATAGTCACTTACCAGCTTAACGAGATATTAGAATATTGTCTACGAAAAGAAAACATCAACGCAAATGTTCAATCCGGCAATTACAACAACATACCACAGGATAGTAACGAATTTAAAGATTCAAATCTGATGATCATATTTTGGGAACTCTCAGACATTATCGACGGCTTATATTATAAAGCAAATACAATGAGCGATAATGAAGTTGATTCATTGGTATTACAAATAAAGTCAGCAATTGATTTTGTACTAATGAATCTTCGAGATACACCGTTGATTTTATTCAATAAGTTCTCATCTCTTCTATTCAATCATAGAAATATAAAATCAAATAATATTGATAAAATCTGTAAGGAGCTTAATGCACACTTAGGTCAAATAGCATTACCAAATGTAATTCTTATTGATATCGACAAAGTTATAGCGGAAACATCTATAGAGAAAAGCGTTGATTTTCGCTATTATTATTCCTCAAAGGTTTTATATACTGTAGATTTTTATAGAAATTACGCAGAGTTCGTAAAACCTATCATTTTATCCGCAAACGGAAAGACAAAAAAAGTGCTTATTTTTGATTGTGACAACACTCTATGGAAGGGTATTCTGGGAGAGGATGGTTTTGATGGCATAGAAATGTCACACACAACCGACAAGGGTGCCATATTTCAAGAGGTTCAATATTTGGCGTTAGAATTAAATAAACGAGGTGGCATATTGGGACTCTGCAGCAAGAATAATCCCCAGGATGTTGACAAGGTCATCACACAGCATCCTGATATGGTTATCAGAGACAAACATATTGCAACGAAGAGAGTGAATTGGAACGACAAGGTTTCAAACCTTAAAGAAATAGCCAAAGAGTTAAATATCGGCCTAGATAGCTTGGTATTTGTTGAAGATTCCAGCTTTGAAGTGAATTATGTTAGAGAACAGTTGCCTCAAGTTACCGTCCTACAGGTTCCGGAACAATTGCATCAGTATCGCGAAATGCTAAGAGACCATATGGCATTGTTTTATGTCATTTCAGAATCGGAGGAGGATGCAAAAAGAAGTGAGATGTATAAAGCGCAGAAGTGGAGGGAAAGTGAGCAGAGCAAATTTAGAAACCTTGAAGACTACCTCGAATCGTTGGATTTGCAAATTACTCTTTATGTAGACAATATAAGCTTCGTCCCAAGGATTTCACAACTAACTCAAAAAACAAATCAGTTTAACCTGACAACAAAAAGATGCACGGAGATGGATATAAAGAATTACATCGAAAGCGACAGTCATAAAGTATTTGCTTTCGAGGCAAAGGACAAATATGGCAGTTATGGTTTAACCGGTCTTTGCATAGTCAAACTGGATCGTAAGCTATCTACAGCGGAGGTTGACACGTTATTAATGAGTTGTCGAGTTATAGGCCGGAATATTGAATATGCCTTTTTTAATTTCATAATTGATTATCTAAATAAATTAGGCATGAAAACAGTCAATGCAGAATACAGAAAAAGTTCAAAGAATATACAAGTTGAAAATTTATATGAAAATTTAGGGTTTCATCTTATTTTAAGAAATGAAGGTGTAAAAAACTATGCATTAAAGCTCATTGATTATAAGCCCCAAAAAAGTGATTATATAGGAGTAATACATGAAAAAAAAAGTTAAACAGGTAATGACATCAGTTCTGAAAATGGACATTTCAGAAATCGATGAGAATACTTCATTGGAATCGGTTGAGACATGGGATAGTCTTAGACATATAAATCTGATTATCGCTTTAGAGGAAGAATTCGGAATTCAGTTTAGCGGAGAAGAAATAGTAAACATGCTTAGTTACAAGCTCATATATTTAACTATATGCGATAAATTAAATGAAAACTAAAAAACACCTCTTAACAAGACGTGCCTGAGAAATGAATGTTGGATTTTATGCGGACCAGATGGCTCGTTTTGATCGAAACTCAATCTTTGAAAAGTATGATATACCTACAGAAAAGGGGGTTGTTGTCTTGCTTCCTTTTCCGTGGCGAGTCCCATTTGGTATCTGGAGTCATATCCTTTATAAACACCAGAACAGACTGTTGAAACTCATAAGGCTATTATGGCACCGAGGCATGGCAATCTGTTTGCGATTATCTCTTCAACGTTCTAAATCTGCGAAAAGTGACAGCTGGTGCCCTTTCCATAAACAAAAGTATGTTAAGACTAATGCGGAAAATCGGGATGGTTGAAGACGGCCGCCACGTGAGGCATTACATTTGCGAAGGAAAAGTTGTCGACATAGTCCACACGGCAATCTTCAGAGAAGATTATTTGCAAAGGAGAATTGAGAGATGAGATATTGCAGAAAATGTGTTCAGCCTGATGGAATGGTAACGATTCTTGATACCAAGGTCCTTTATCGAACAGGGCAGTTATAATTTTCCTGAAATTGTTATTTACGAGACACCCGGCCTGAGCTCGATAGATATTGACAATCTGCTTGATTTTGAATTTGCGGAATTTCTCGATTTGATGAAGATATAGATTAGCTATGAATCCATGTAATGTTAAAAAACAAAATGTTGATTTTCTGATATCCCAGACGAGGGAGATTCTTCTTTGGTCACAGGAGAATTTTGAAGAAAAGATATTTATGACCAGTGCCTTTGGCCCTAACGGTATCATTCTGCTGGACCTCGTTCAGGATATAATTCCTGATGTGCCGGTATATTTTATCGACACAGGTTATCACTTTAAGGAAACGCTCAAACTGAAAGAATATTACAGGCAACTTGGTCACAATGTTATAGATATATCATCCCATGTAAATAATAAAGAATCCCAATTGGAAACGTTGGACCATGGTTTATGTTGTCAAATTAATAAGGTTGAGCCGATGCGGGAGCTTCTAAAAGACCGGGAAGGATTTTTGTGGATTACAGCTTTAAGCCGGGACCAGTCAGAAAGTCGGCGAAATACATCCATTCTCCAGCTTGTCAGTGAAGGTATATCTAAAGTTAATCCTTTGTTTGCGTGGACGATAGACGATATCTGGTATTACATTAGCGAAAACCATCTTGCCTACAATGAATTGCATGACCATGGTTACAAAAGTATAGGGTGTCAGCCCTGCACCAGTGTTGTTTCGCCGGGAGAGGATATGCGGACAGGTCGATGGCGTGGATGTGCAAAAGAAGAGTGTGGCTTACATACAAAGTTGTAATGGCGAGTATATTTATGCGTGATAACATTTGCATAATGCCGGCTAAGGGATATTCAGAAAGAGTACCGGCAAAGAACATAAAGCCTCTTTGTGGTAAGCCATTATTGGCATATACCATTGAGTGTGCTCACGATTGCCGCTTGTTTGATGACATTAGTTGTTTCGACGGAAAGCCCGGAAGTGGCGAAGATAGCTTGCGATTACGGCGCCGAGGTTCCATACGTCCGGCCAAAACATCTTGTGTCCAATCAAAGCGGCATAGCTGATGTTTGTATAGATTTGCTTAAGTATCTTCAGCAAAACCATGGCAGAGAATATCGTCATACATTTATCTTTCTTCCCACTTCACCATTTCGACGGCTGCAGGATGTAAGAGAGGCCTATGATAAATTCTGCAGTGTTCCAGGGACCAGGGTTTTGATGAGCGTAAAGGAGATGGAATATCCTCCTTTCTGGGCGATGATACATAATCAGGATGACTTTTATCACAGGCTTTTTCCGGAGCATGCCAACAAACGGCGACATGAGCTTGAAAAGACCTATCAGCCTGATGGCATGGTAACGATTCTTGATACAAGGGCCTTTATCGAACAGGGCAGTTATAATTTTCCTGAAATTGTTATTTACGAGACACCCGGCCTGAGCTCGATAGATATTGACAATCTGCTTGATTTTGAATTCGCGGAATTTCTTTTGAAAACCGGCAAAATGAACTGTTATAAACCATATATAAGTTGGCTGTTTTAGAAGGAGCAGATAGTGGGACGTCAAAGTAGCTTTCATAAGTTATTTATATTTTTCGGGACGGATATTGAAAGATATGGGCATAAATTTCTCCAGGAGAGTCATTCGCAGGGTTATACGCTGCTGCCTCTAGACAGTTCTGCCGTTGGTTTTGCCAGAGGCGCAAAACTTCCCTTTGGTTTGATTGACGAGTATGTGGGATTGGATGCTCTGCTTCGTTCCAGGCGGGAAGCTGCCGAATTCTACCGGAACTGGTTTAAGCCTGCTGGGAGCGAATTTACTTCAGATGATATTTGCTGGCCTGAATTTGATCTCGAAGCTATGCGCTGGTTTTGGCGGGACGTTGCTATAACTTTTGAATTGGCCGAGGCATTTCAGAGAAGAGGCGGTAGTCAATTACAGTTTTTTCATCAGGAGGTATTACGTCCTTCAGTATTTTACTATCGCAACGATATTCACGCCGTTATTTTAAATCAGTTGTTTCCAAACAAAGCCTTGCCGGTTTCAATTCCCGAAGCCAAAGTTAAAAATTCGATTGATTACTTGTCAAGAATGAGAATCACTTTCGATGATACTTCCGGCAGGCCGTTATATAACCCTGATATTTTTAAAGACAGGATAGTATTGGCGTTTAATCCCGGTGAAAGTTATCGTTTTGGTCATGTGATAGAGCAATTAACCAGGGAATTTCCGGGTGAAGTAGCAGTAATGCTGATTTTTCCGAGCAGTGCGTACGAGAAAAAGTTGTCAGAGAAGTATTCGATACCTGTAGTTTCCCCGCGTCAGTTGGATTTTATGGAGCCTGAATATCAAAGCCGTTTTTTTAATGGATATAACAAGCTGGTACAGAATACTCCGGGGCGATTAGGCTGGACGATAAATGTTCTAAAATACCACTTTGATAATTACTGCAGATATCGCTGGCCGGCCTTTGTGTCTAATTTTCACACATGGCTTAATTTGTGGAAGCGAATTCGTCCCAAGGCGGTAGTTGTCAGCGCTCTAAGCGATGGCGAATCTCGATTGCCTGCAGAAGCAGCTAATCGTTACGATATTCCCACTTTTGCCATACCACATGGAGCAGCTTTTGTGAGAGAGAAAACATCAAAAGTTGTGAGTAAATATGTGCTTTATAGTTTGGGCCATCAAAAGACTCACTTTAGGGAAAACGGGGTGGCACCTGACCGACTGATATGTTGTCGAAACATTAGAGCGATAAACGAACATCCCGTTGTTGTCAGAGAATCATTTGGTGAAAAAAAGAGCTGGCGCATTTTGGCCCTGATGAATCCAACCAAGATTGATAGTGTCATTAACCCAACTATTGAGCCAAGTAAGCAAATAGAGGCGCTAAAAATTCTGGACAAGCCTCCGGCAGACATTGCCGGTCAAATATCGTTAATAGTTAAGGTTCATCCGGGTTTTCCGGAACTTGAACTTGTTTCTTCTGTCAGCAGCAGCCTGGCAAAAAAGATACTCCCGCCGGATACTGACCTTCAGACGGTGGTTGAGCAGGTGGATTTAGTTGTAGCGGTTAATTATTTTGGGGCGGCTCTGGTTCAAGTCTTATGCTCAGGCAAGCCGCTAATATTCCTAACAACAGACCGTCTCATGAAGGCAATTCAAAGCATTGACCCTAATTATAATATCTACTTGTTACCTTCAACGTTTAATACTGTCGGCACTGGGAAGGAATTATGGGATGCGGTAAGAAGACACTTCACTGACAGACAATACGCACAACAAATGCGATTGCAGTCCAGGCAGTTTTATCGGGAGAATCTTGATGACAGCAAGTATCCGACGATAGGCCGGGCGATAAAAGAAGTATTATCAAAGTCGCAGGATAAGATTATTAAAGCAGAAACAGTTGAGTGTTCGGTTAACGACGACCAGGCTGTAGTTGAGAAATGTAAAATTGAACAATTGCTTCCCCATCATGACACGATTCCTGTGGAGCTTTTAAATTATAAGTATCAACCGGGTACAGATGGTGATGGCAGCGTACCACCTCATGAGTTGGAGGTCATATGTAAAATTGTTCGGTATAAGCGACCACATACTATCCTTGAGTTCGGAACGTATGAGGGTGACACAACACTCAGACTTGGAGCTAACAGCCAGGCTGAGATTTATACTTTCGATTTGCCACCTGAAGGGCACAAGGATTACACAAAACCTTTGGTAAAGGATCCGGAATTGGATGTTTATCCCGTCATGCCGGGGATTAAGTTTCATGGTACGCCCTGGGCACACAGAATTCACCAGATATTTGCTGATACTCAGACTTATGATTTTTCTCAATTTTATGGAAAGTTTGATGTTGTGTTCGTAGATGCCTGTCATCATTATGAATTTGTGTTGCATGACAGCATAAATGCTTTGAAAATGATAAGGCCGGGCGGCGTTATAATATGGCATGATTATGCATCTTATGCTCCGGGAGTTATGCAGGCTCTCAACAAAATAAACAAAAAGTTTCCCTTGCTTCATATTGAGGGTACTTCTCTGGCAGTTTATTGCAGTCAACAGGACATTAATAGTGAAGATGTCGAAATGATTCTTTCCGGCAATGGAGAACAATCCCAGTGCAAACCGGCAAATTTTCAGAGCGCAGAAAATAAAATCAAGTGTTCGGTTATTGTTCCCACGTATAACAGGTCGGTTCTGCTCAAAAAGACAATTGAGTCTTTGGTTCGTCAGGATTTTGAAGCGAATCAATATGAAATTCTTATTGTTGATAACGGTTCGACCGATTCGACCCGGCAGGTTGCCGAATCTGCTATTTCAGCTTATCAGGGACATAACATTCGCTATATATTTGAGCCGGAGCCGGGGCTGCACTGCGGTAGACATCGCGGAGCGATAGAGTCGAGAGGTCAAATTTTATGTTATTTGGATGATGACGTTGTGGTTGATAAACTTTGGCTTCAAGGCGTAATAGAAACATTTACCAATACTGATGCTGTTCTTGTTGGAGGTAAGATTTTGCCCAAGTACGAGACAGAACCACCAGAGTGGATAAATCAGTTTATAGCAGTTAGGCCGGAAGGAAAATCCCTGGGACAGCTTAGCCTGATAGATTTTGGTAATGAGCTTAAACAAATCGACCCATGTTTCGTTTGGGGCTGTAATTATTCTATCAGAAAGGATGTTCTCTTTGAATGTGGAGGGTTTCATCCTGATTCTATGCCGTTTGATTTAATTAGATATAGAGGCAACGGTGAGATAGCACTGTCAGCGTCTATAAAAGAGAAAGGTTACAAGGCCTATTATAATCCAAAAGCCTGCGTTTACCATTACATCTCCAAAGAGAGATTGACGGTTGAATATTTTTGCAAGCGAATGTTTTGTCAGGGGATATCTGACTCTTTCGCCCAGATACGCAAAGACGGCAACATCCAAAACCCCATTACGTTGAAGATAAGAGATGCTTACAACAAGGGTATGGCGTACCATCATGAGCAGGTCCTCTCTGACCCTAAGCTGCTTGAGTGGATATTGAGAGATAATTATTTTGCGTGTGATTCTTCAAAGGAGGAAGTTTCTGTGGTAAAGCAGTCGGTGGTAAAGGATTATCAAGCCGACTTTGATTCTAATGTTAAATCATTTTTTGCTGGTGTGGATAAGGCCTTGACATGGATAGATAGTTGGCCGCTTTCTCCGAAAAGCGCGGTAATCTATATTACGGAGAGATGTAATAGTCGATGCTTGACTTGTACAGCATGGAAAAATCAGCAAGAGCCAGTACTTGATACCAAGACATGGATGAATATTCTTCGGCAGGTTCGACAAATCGGAATTGAATCGGTGGAATTTTCCGGTGGGGAACCATTGCTGAGGACGGACCTGCCGGAACTGGTCAGAACAACAAGAGAGCTGGGGTTTTCCACAAGACTTGTTTGTACTAATGGCTTAGCTATGAATGAACAAAGACTAAACGACCTTGTTCAATCAGGAGTGAATAGTTTTCATATTTCGCTTGATGGTATGCGGGATACTCATCGATTCATACGAGGTGTAGATTGTTATGATAAAACAATAAATGTTATCGAAATGATTAGCGCCGGAAGAACACCTTTGGCAGTGCTTACCACGCTTGTCAGGCAAAATATAGATGAGCTTGAATCGATTGTCTCCATTGCAGCGAAGTATGGCGCAAAATGGTT
>Ga0114920_10001189_pt1 | contig 11887 bp, 11 predicted proteins | sample ChitaG_FD_88683 | JGI IMG/M metagenome (GOLD analysis project Ga0114920, IMG submission 88683) | Deep subsurface microbial communities from South Pacific Ocean to uncover new lineages of life (NeLLi) - Chile_00310 metaG | ecosystem: Environmental > Aquatic > Marine > Oceanic > Sediment ... | reverse complement strand
ATGTCTGGCCAGGGACAGTATATCCTGCTAAGTGAGAATTACGGAATGGTCAGGGCAATGAACGGTTCACCGGACACTATCGGTATACACCCAAGCAGATATCTTGTTTATGCCGACTACGAGTTATCGCTCGGAGTAGTGTTCGCAATTCGCGACCTGGATTCGAGCGACACTCCGGGTGACAATGAGCCTATCGACCATATTATCGTAAATGACAACGAAGACTCCGATTCGACCAACGATTACAAAGGCATGACAACGGACTCGATCGGGATCGGCTCCAGCATCCTGGATGTGCTGGACGTTTACAAGTATCCTACCGGGTTGGAGGCTGACACAGTGTCGCAGCCATTCTATTGGAGGTATGAATGGGCAACTTCCGGGTTGACCTGCTACACGGACTACGCAGAGTATGTAGCTGATCGCTTCATTCACGAGATTCATCTTGCCAACATGACGCCACCCTTGCTATCGTCGACTCAAATCGGTCGAATGTCAGTTTCGTATCAGAATCGGTAGACTCTTGCACTGCCGGCATCCGGTTTAATCCTTGACACTATGCCTGCAGCAGGATATTTTCGCACTCGTTGTAAAAATCAAGTCATTGGAAAGGATCGCAATGAGAAAACTCATTAACATCGGCGTGCTGGTGCTGACGTTTCAGTTGGCGGCCTTTGGTTGCTCGGGCGATAAGACAGAAGAAACCAAGGAACCGGCGAAAGATACGAAGCAGGTGGTGCAAACTCCGGACGAAAACCGGATGGATTACCGCCACCCGATTCGTGATAAGAGTAACCCGATTGTAACTCTGGAGACAAACTTCGGCAATTTGACGCTTGAACTCTACCGCGATGTGGCTCCGGCGCATGCTGATTCATTCCTTGCCCGGACGAAGGACGGCTTTTACAGCAGTACTATTTTCCATCGCGTCCGCAAGAATTTCGTTATCCAGGGGGGCAACGCTCTCGCAGCCGGTAAAGAGCGCGTCAAGTACACTCTTGAATCCGAGGTCAATGACCTTCCGCACAAGGAAGGCACGATGTCGATGGCCCGCGCTAACGATCCGAATTCCGCCAAAACCCAGTTTTTTGTCTGCCTGACGCGGAATACTTCGATAGCCTGGCTGGATGGCAAGTACACAAATTTCGGGCAATTGATCAAGGGGTACGATGTACTGCAGAAAATCTCCGATGTGCCGGTGGGACCGAGCAAATGGCTGCCCAACGAAGTTTCCCAGCCCGTTGAAGAAGTGAAGCTGATCAAGGCCTATCATTCCGATGCGGAGGGAAACCCGGCGGGACTATAATGTTCTGAGCTGTTGTGTTAAGCGTAGTTCAATCGGTGTCCATTTCGTTGTGAAATATGCCTAAGTATCGCATGTATGTTGATGAGGTCGGGAATCCCGACCTTGAGAGTTCGGACAATCCCAATCATCGATTTCTCAGTCTCACCGGTGTTATTATGAGCCTGGAGCACGTTGAGCGAGCTGTCCACCCGGAATTGGAGTCTCTAAAGGCAAAGTATTTTAAACCTCATCCAGATGACCCTGTTGTGATGCACAGAAAGGAGATGCTTCATGCTAAACCCCCGTTTGAAGCACTAAGAGACATCAACACCAGGGCATCGTTTGATCTCCATCTGCTTCATTTGCTGGCCGCCTGGGAATACACAGTAATAACCGTGTGCCTGGATAAGAAAAGACATCGCGAGACTTACTCTACATGGCGCTATGACCCTTATCACTATTGTCTTGCGCTACTGTTGGAGCGATTCGTTTTCTTTCTCAATAGGAAGAGAAGTCTTGGAGATGTGATGGCCGAATCACGTGGGGGTAAAGCGGATATGCGCCTCAAGGAATCCTTTAGAAGATTATTTCGAAATGGTACAGACCATGTTGAACCAGGACAATTTCAGACGGCATTAACCAGCAGAGAGCTTAAGGTGAAGCCTAAATCGGCAAATGTACCAGGCTTACAGTTGGCTGATTTAGTCGCACACCCAAGCAGGTGTGAAATTTTGGCAGAGCGTAACTTGTTGGGGAGATCTTTAGCATCGTTTGCGGAACGGATTATTAAGATCCTGCAAGACAAGTATGACCAGAGACAAGGACGTGTTTACGGCAAGAAGTTTATATAAAAGAAGGGACCCTTACGGGCCCCCGATGGCTTTTACCATCCACCTCCAGATGACTGGATTATTATCAATTTCGACAAATACAGTCTTTTGTCAAGGTTTTTTATTGTTTTCAGGTACATATTTTGGAAAACAAAATAACTATTGTAGTTTTTTTATGTAGAACAGGTTAATATCCATCGTAGACATTAAACAACCCCTCTATTCTCTTATAGACATATTTAGTGTAACTTACTTTGGTGGGTTGTCGTTGTACAACAATATGCATACAAAAAACCTTGTCATACTCGGTTCAACAGGTTCGATAGGCCAGAGTGCGCTGGAGGTCGTCACTCATCACCCCGGATGTTTCAACATTCGCGCTCTGGCGGCTCATTCCAATCTGGACCTTCTGCTGGATCAGTACCGTCGGTTCAGACCTGAGTTCCTCTGCCTGATCGATCATGACAAGGGAGCCAGTCTGGCTGAAATGCTGAAGGATGAACAGGTAGAAGTTGTCGTCGGCGAAGAGGAAATGGTTCGTCTGGCCGGTCTTGAGAATGTTGATATTGTCCTCAACGCCGTTGTAGGCGCAGCCGGACTGCTTGCTTCAATCGAGACAGTCAATCATGGTCGTAACCTCGCGTTGGCGAACAAGGAGTCTCTGGTCGCCGGAGGACCACTCTTCCCCGGACTCTGTAAGAAAACCGGCGCCAGGATTCTGCCGGTTGACTCAGAACACTCTGCCATATGGCAGGCGCTCAACGCGGGCAAAGCGCCGGAGATCAGAACGATCATTCTAACTTCGTCCGGTGGTCCGTTCAGGACCTTTCCCATAGAGAGGTTTGAGAACATAACCATTGAACAGGCACTTAGTCACCCGACCTGGAAGATGGGTCCAAAAATCACTATCGATTCCGCCACACTTGCCAACAAGGGGCTCGAGGTCATCGAGGCAGCGGTGCTCTTCTCTGTGCCGGTTGGTAAGATCCGTGTTGTGATTCACCCTCAGTCAATAATCCATTCGATGGTTGAGTTTTACGATTCCTCGGTAATCGCCCAGCTATCCCGGCCAGATATGCGTTTGCCGATAACTTACGCCCTTTTCTGGCCGGACAGGATTGAGTCCGATTTCGGGCGGATTGACTGGGCGAAGATTAAGTCGCTCACTTTTGAGGAGCCGGATTTCGAGCGGTTCCCCGCATTGAAACTGGCATTTGAAGTAGCCGAGAAAGGAGGGACCGCCCCTGCAGTCTATAATGCCGCCAACGAAGTCGCAGTGGAAGCGTTTCTGGCCGGGTCTGTGAGATTCCTGCAAATCGCCGATATTATCGAGGATGCTTTGAACTCGATGGAAATCCTTGCGGAGCCGACTCTGGAAACTATCTTGGAAGCGGACAGAAGCGCAAGGGAAACTTCTAAGCTGAGGATAAAGAAGCTGTCATGTTGACTGTCTTGTCTTTCATATTTGTCCTGGGTGTTCTTGTGTTCATACACGAGTTCGGTCACTTCGTGGTCGCGAAGAGAGTCGGAATTCGGGTGGATCGCTTCTCGCTCGGCTTTCCTCCCAACATAATCGCCAGGAAATGGGGGGAGACAACCTATTGTATCGGTCTCATACCTCTTGGCGGATATGTGAAGATGGCTGGAGAAAACCCGGACGAGAAAGCTACCGGCGATCCAGATGAATTTATGTCGAAATCTGTTGGCCAACGGGCAACGGTTATTTTTGCAGGGCCGTTCATGAATTACCTGCTGTCGGTCTTAATCCTCGCTGGTATTCTGTTCTTTTCCGGGCAGCCGCTGGTTGACACTGATCGAGCTCTTGTGGGCGAAGTTGTAGAGGGTCTACCTGCATCCCAGGCCGGTATCAAGCCGGGCAGTCAAATCCTGCGTGTCAATGGCGAGTTGGTGGAGGATTTTGAGTCCATGAGGATCAGGATAAATGAACACGTCGCGGAACCGATAGAGTTGACATGGCTTTACGATGGTGACACGTGCACAGCTATGGTGACGACCACGATCGCAGAACAACCGAACTTGAAGGGTGGCCTTGATTCGGTCGGGATCGTTGGCATAGTGGTAAAAATCATCGGTTATGAGAAATTCGGCCTGCTTACGTCCCTGAAGAGAGGTTTTGTCACAACAAACAGGATTGCTGTCGAGATTGTCAAATTCGTCAAGAGAGCAATTACCGGAGAGATCTCAGCCAAACTGATCGGAGGGCCTCTCTTTATTGCCCAGCAGTCAGGCAAAGAGGCTCGGAAAGGAGCTCCCAGTCTTTTCTACTTTATGGCGCTTCTGTCGGTGAATCTGGCGATTCTTAATGTTTTGCCGATCCCGATTCTCGATGGCGGTCAGCTTCTGTTTCTCGCAATCGAAAGGATCAAAGGCTCGCCGCTCTCGATGAAGGCCAGGGTAACAGCTCAACAAGCGGGACTCATCGTTATCCTGACTCTGGTAGTGATGGTCACCTATAACGATGTTATGCGTTTCGTCCGGGGTTTCTGAGGGGGTGGTTATCTCTGTTGTGCCCGGATGTTCAAAACCATATAATGAACTGAAACAAATACCGGGGACATAGGTAAAATAGGCTGAGAGAGAAATATCCCATGGATGAAAAACTGGAGAATACAGAACCGTTATGATCAATACAGTCTGGGACAACGTTAAGCAGATAGGAATCGCCGTAGTGCTGGCGCTGATAATCAAGACCTCGATCGTTGAAGCCTACAAGATTCCGACCGCCTCCATGGAGGATACGCTGCTGATCGGAGATTTCCTTCTGGCCAACAAGTTCATCTATGGCGCCGAAATACCACTTGTTGGCTGGCGGCTGCCCGCCATTCGCGAACCAGCCCCCGGAGACGTGGTTATATTCCGCTTTCCGGGCGATGGTGTAACCAAGTACATCAAGAGGTGCGTGGCTGTCGCCGGTGACACGGTGGAGGTGCGAAATAAGATACTATACGTTAATGGAAAACGCTTTGAAGATCCCGAGTATGCCAAGCACATTGATTCGATGGTCTTTCCACGGCGCGTCGGCGGGCAGGACAGTCGGGACAATTATGGACCGCATGTCGTGCCGCCGGGCAGCTATTTCATGATGGGGGACAATCGTGATAACTCCTACGATTCAAGATACTGGAAAGCTGTGCCGGAGAAAATGATTCTGGGTGAGGCGATGATTATTCACTGGTCATGGGATGATTCCAGGTACAAGTCGCCGGAGGTTTCTGTCGAAGACCCCCTCTCGGTACCTCGGCTTTTTGTGTACAACGCCGTTCACTTCTTTCAAAAAGTCCGATGGAAACGGCTCTTTGGGATAGTCTCGTAGTTGGACAGGCTATCCATCCATTTTTGTCGATTGGGGAGTTGATCTGGAGGAAGAGGCATGATTAGGAACACGCTTGTGACCATGTTCGCGTCTGCGGGGCTGGTGGTGATAGCCACTGCCGCTCCGAAGATGGAGGTTCCTGAGGATACTATTGATTTCGGCAAGACGGTTCAGAGAGTCGTGCTCACTCACGACTTCTGGATCAAGTCGGTCGGCGATGATACTCTGCGGATCACAGGTATTGAACCCGGCTGCGGCTGTACCCAGGTGCCATTGAAAGATACCGTGCTGGCTCCGGGAGACAGCACCACTCTGCGAATCATATTCTCTACCGGCTATTTCCTGGGGCGTGTTGATAAACGCCCGTATATCATAACAAATGCCTCGAATGAGAAAACATACTTGAAAGTAAGCGCAGAACTTGCTGTCGAACCGCCAAGCTACTGGCCGGTCGTGATCAAACCTGCAGTCGTTGATGTCTCACAGTTCGGAGAGCAGCCCCGACGACGGGCGAGATTTCTGATCGAGAACAGGTTGGACAAAGATCTCAATATCCAGGTAGTGGATTCCTCACTAAAGAGCTTCACTGTTGAGATACCGGAGAAAGTAAAGGCACGTGATTCGGTCTCCGGCCTGATAATAGTTCGGAAAGACGCAGTGGATACGGAGTTCGAAGAATCGATTACGATTGAGTTCGACGATGAAGACCGTTCGCGTTACAGTATTCCTGTCAAGCGGATGTATCTCGCATCCTCCGGCAAGTAACCGCTATCGAATGGCTGAGGCCGCAGAGCCTGCCTTCATATACCGTTTTTTGTTTTGATTTCATCATACCCTTCTCTTTATTGTCCGTATGCACAAGCTGAGTGTCACCGGTCTGGCCAAGAGGTTCGGGCCGCGAAAGGTTTTCTCCGATATATCGTTTGAGCTTCAGACCGGCCAGTCACTTGCTGTTGTCGGACCCAATGGTTCTGGCAAGACAACCCTGCTATTGACTGCGCTCAACAGGTATCATCCAACACGCGGTGAAGTAGTTTTCTACAGGGCGAATATCCGTCTTGACGAAGACGAAGTGCGCAGCTGCACCTTTCTGGTGGCTCCTTACCTGTATCTGTATGATGATCTCACTGCCGAGGAAAATCTCAAGTTCTTTGCAACTGTGGCCGGGCGCAGTGTGACCGGCAAGGGAATCGATTCGCTCCTGGCTAGGGTCGGTCTGGAAAGGCGGGGTATGGACCTGGTTCGGGCGTATTCGTCAGGGATGAAACAGCGTCTCAAGTACGCGCTGGCGCTGCTCAATGAACCGGAGTTCCTTTTCCTTGACGAACCGACTGCCAATCTCGATGAAGACGGCAGGCAGATCGTTTCTCGGATCATTGATGAATATCGACAGAAAAGCGTAGTTGTAATTGCCACCAACGAAAGAGAGGAATACGACTTTGCCTCAGACATCTGCAGGCTTGATCAGTAGGGCGTTCGCTGTCTACGCCAAGGACCTTCGCCTGGAGCTGCGCAGCCGATATGGACTCAACACGCTTCTCATGTTCAGCATTACTACATTGGCGGTGGTCTCCTATTCTCTGGGACAGAGTGGCCTGTCTCCGAAACTGCTTTCCGCAATTTTCTGGATTATCATGTTTTTTTCCTCGATTGCGGGTCTTGCACAGGTGTTTATCCGGGAGGAGGAGGCAGGCACCTCGCTGGCGCTCCGACTGACCGCCGATCCGAACGCGGTCTATCTGGGCAAGTTATTCTTCAATCTCACACTGCTGTTTATCATGATGGTCATTATCACCCCGCTTTTCTTTATATTCATGGACGTCCCGGTTGATAACGTGCTCCTTTTCGCGTTGATGGTGCTCCTCGCTGTCATAGCTTTGTGCGCCGCGACTACCCTGGTGGCGGCCATAATCGCACGAGCCGCAGTCAAAGGTACGCTCTTCGCCGTTGTTGCCTTTCCAATCATTGTCGTGCCTTTAATGGTGCTCGTTGGTGGTGGAGCGAAGGTATTCAGTGGCGGCTCGATTGGGGATGTCTCTTCCGAACTCCAGCTTCTGGTTGCCTATTCTGGTGTAATGGTCACAGCGTCGATACTGTTGTTCAAGTACGTCTGGCAGGAGTAGATATTCCAAACAGGTACGCAACTTTGCGTAACTGTTACCCGGCATCAAGGACACCGGGCGGGTAGAGGCTGTTCCATGAAGCGGTCCGTTCTGTCGATTCTTGCACTTGGTTCGCTGACGTGTGAACTAACAGGGAAGTCCTAGTCTCTATGTGCCTGCTTTAATACATAGTATTTGTCGTCAACAGAATCGACCAAGATTGCCTTTTCGAATATCTTTCCAACTGTGTGAACGTAGCAACCGTGGTTATTTTTCTTCTTTGGGTAGTATTTCTCGAACACCTTGCAATCGTACCTATCAGTTTCGTTCAGTTCGCGCCAACATTCCTCCAGCATGCTCCAAGGGATGTTGACAATATCTCGTTTCTTGTTGGCTCCGATCTGTACCCGAAAGTAAGGTGGAGGTACAGTCCTTACAAAGCGGTAAGTAGATCTTGTCGTGTTCAGATCTACACCGACTTTGATGTTATTGTGGATTTCTGCTCTTGCCTCTTCCCATTCCATTTCAGGTCTCCAGCGTGAAGGTTTCCCGCAGTTTGGGTCACTCTAGTCTTCTTGCGTGGGTGCCAACTTTATTTCGCTCTGACGCGAGAGTATTCTAATCAAAGATATATTCGGTTCACCCCTCAGATCGTCTTCGCGATTATGCATTGTTGAATATCGCTTTCACACTCTAATCAGGAACATTAGATTCACAACGCTCTTAGTATCCAACCTTCTCACCGTAGAGAACAGTAATCTTCTTGACAGTGTTTGTTGAGCCTTGCACCGTGACATAATCGTGCTCTCCCTTTGCTTTCACAACTGCCATAAACGTTGTGCCGCTCGCGAATCCTTTCATTTTCACATAAGATGGAATTGTACAGTGAAATAAGTAGTTGGTACTTGGTATCGTTACGAGGTATTCAGCAGTAGCAAGACGTTGAGATATCTTAAAGTAACTCGAATACACTCCGTCATTGGCCTGAATCAACCCGACTATGTCATTGGAAGGTTGATATTTCTTATTGGCTACCTTGAAGCTGTTCACATTCGCGGGAGAGACCGTTTTAGCGTGAATTAACTCCAATTGATTTTTAGCTTTAGCATGACCCTGGTCTGCCGCCTTTTTATACCATAAGGCGGCATCTGAGTCGCTCTGGGTGACACCGCGTCCATCAGCATACGCTTTGCCCAGGCTATACTGTGCCTTTTGGTGCCCCTGCTCGGCAGCCTTCCTGAACCAGTTAACAGCTTCTGTGTCACTCTGTAGAACACCTTCCCCGGCGGCGTACATTACTCCCAAGTTATTCTGAGCGTCAACGAAGCCTTGTTCCGCTGCCTTCCTGTACCAGTATACAGCTTGAGAGTCGCTCTGTAGCACGCCTTTCTCATTGCTATACATCCATCCCAAATAGAATTGGGCTTCTGCAGATCCCTGTTCAGCTACCTTCCTAAACCAATCTGCTGCTTCGGTATAATTCTGAGGGACACCCTCCCCGTCAAAATACATAAATCCCAGTTGCATTTGCGCTGTCAAATCACCCTGTTTGGCAGCTTTTTGGAACCAAGTAGCAGCTTCATAGTGGTTCTGTGGAACACCTTTGCCAAGGTAATATATGGCTCCAATGGCATAATGCTGCTCGGCGGTTATTGAATCACCCGTCTGCAAGTCTATTCCGGCATATAATCTAAGAAGGTCAGCCGGGTTACATGGTGCGTAAGGCAGCGAATAGACCCCTACATCCCTCAGTGTGCCGTCACGCGGATCGTTGTGCGTACTGGCATCAATACAAGGTGAACAAGATGTTAAACGATAATTGCCGTTTTCAGGATCAGCAAACAAAGGATCATCTTCAAAACAGCCTGGACTCGTCCATGCATGTTGAAAGTAACTCCCGCCACCCTTTATGTTACAGACTGAAATATATTCCTTTTTCTCTGAATACAGTTCACAGGGAGAGTTTCCCCAAAAAATCGATAATGAAATTTCATTGGGTCGGATACTGGTCGGATCAATGTATACACCACCACCTTTGTTCTCTACTATTGTGTTACCATACAATAGTATTGAACTTTCTTTCCCACTCAGAAATATACTACCCCCGGTTCCGGCATTATTGTTGGTAATAATACAATTCTGTAACCAAATGTAACTTTGACATCTTACAGCAGCACCTCCTTCGGTGGAGTCGACAGAAAAGTTCCTTATTGTAAAACCTGTAATAGTGATACGATCATAAACTTCTTCTTTGCCAAGTTTCATAGGACGAACATCAAAGCATCGCCCAGTTCCTTCTCCGTCAATTATTGTGTTGAACGGACCCTCTACGGATCTCACAGTAATACCCTTTTTCTTAATTACCAGATTCTTGTTATCTGGCCCCCTATATATTCCAGGTGATACTAAAACAACATCGCCGCTTTTGGCCTTTTTTATTGCGGCTCGAAGATTAGGTTTATCTTCTGGGACTTTGATCGTCTTGCAAAACGCATTTCCACCAATAAGCAAGAGGATCAATACATGGATAAGATATTTTGAATTCACTTACATATCCTCCGAATTGTGATTTTATTGTAACCATTTGTGCTCTTAGTACAAATGATGTAAGCCCCCACTCCTCATGCAACGCCTACATTACTTGAGGAGAACCGGCTATTCAAAGTCCCCTCATATAAGTAATCGGCACTAGGAAAAATATGTTAACAGTCACGTATCGGACTTCGTCGTTGGTGTAGGAATCATCCCATAAACAGCAAGATTTGCTCAACATCTTTATTCCATCCGATTATCTTGAAATCAGGTTGTAGTTCTCTGGAAATTTCATGTGAATAGTTACCTTGAAATATCTCTGAATTCCGTTGAACGGTCAGACGTATCGTCTGCCGGGGCGAAATCCTTAAGTATTCGGGAATAGACAGCCAGTGCAGCCATTGCACAGTCAATACTTCTATCGTTACGCTGAGCCCGTTAACTCCGATAAGTAGATAGAGGTGACAATGCGGGTATCCGATGATCCCACTAAAGACGCAAAACCTATCCCATCATAGCCCTGCAATGGAGGTCATCAATCAACATGTGTCTGCTGTTTTGCCTATGAAGAAACTGCTCGTCTACTTTTTGCTTGCAGCCTGTCTCTTTTTATGGTGCGTGGCTGTTTATGCTCTGACAGTTCCGTTTGATCCATCGGGCGGTCTGGTGGAGGTTGATGTTCTGCTGGATGGCCACATCAGGGCACGTTTCGGTATCGATACAGGTGCAGATAAGCTGTACATCGACAAGACATTTGCCCGTAAACATGGCCTTTCATTCGCGGAGAATACCCGCCGCCGGAAGGTGGCCGGTGTTGACGGTGCAAGTTCCGTATCATTTGTTGACCTGAATTCACTCGCCATTGGCGAGGAAATAATGAACGACCTGCGCGCAACGGCGATTGATATGCACGAGCTGGCCGGGAGCCAATCCATTGCCGCGCCGGACGGCCTGATCGGGTTTAACATTCTCCGTCGATTCTATGTAACGGTCGATTATCCTGCTCGCATGCTGACTCTGCAGACTGGTCGTCCACGTTTTCTCAGTGGACGGAAGTATTCTGAATTTTCGTTCAGACAACACAAGCATCTGATTCTGGTTGAGGTCACACTGGATGACCAGGCTACATGCCCGATGATTCTCGATTATTGCGCCTCGCATACTTTGATCAGCCCGCAACTAGCCGGGGAACTGGGATTGGATTACACCATCGGAAAGGTGTCTTTCATCGACCGCATCTCTATGAGCGGTTTGATGACCGGTCCCGGGGTAGTTGCACGCAACGTGCCGGTGGTCGTGACGGATTTCTCACAGTACCGACGTTCGGTGCCGAGGGCGGGGTTTGCAGGTATCCTTGGCGGTTCTTTTCTCTCCCTGTACAAGGTGACTGTTGATTATCAACATCAGCGTGTCTATTTCCATAAGTGACGTCATCGTTCGATTTCTCGCTTGACAGATGAGGGGCGGTGTTGCATTTTGCGGGCGACAACGTTCCGGTGCCGTTCATGGTGAACGGGTAATAGGGAAGACGGTGAGAATCCGTCGCAGCCCCGCTACTGTGTCGGCTACTCTCCCGGCAGAATGCCACCTGTCAACCTGATGGGGAAGGCGCCGCTGAGGGGTTTGATGCCGCAAGCCAGGAAACCTGCCGGAGCCCGATCAAAAACAACGCCGTCAGCGCGGGCTGACCGGTAGAGAAGTCCGCGCCAGGCTGGCTGAAAAAGGATGCTGTGAGGCGCGCCTTTTTGTTGCTCTTCCTGCATGTTACTGTGGGTGCGAGGGCACTTTGCAACAGCAGAGATTT
>Ga0114920_10001188_pt1 | contig 11888 bp, 16 predicted proteins | sample ChitaG_FD_88683 | JGI IMG/M metagenome (GOLD analysis project Ga0114920, IMG submission 88683) | Deep subsurface microbial communities from South Pacific Ocean to uncover new lineages of life (NeLLi) - Chile_00310 metaG | ecosystem: Environmental > Aquatic > Marine > Oceanic > Sediment ... | reverse complement strand
TGCCGGCGGTTATCATCAGGTCAGCCTGACGGGGTGAGCCGCGGAGGATTTCCATGCCAAAGCGGGCGAGGTCAAATCGAGAAGCGTTGGCAGCAATCAGCTCAAAGGCACAACAGGCGGGAAAACAGATCGCTGGCCACAGCGAAGAGCGCCGTGCCCAGTTCAATATGGCATCCACTGAAGTCAGCAATATATTTCGGCGCAGTTCTTCATCCAGCCATTTATCTGGGTCAGGGAGCGGCTGTTGGCTGTGTGCCTTCAAGGCTTCTATTTGCTCACCCTCAGCCCTATCAAGTTCAGTATCAGAATAGATATATTCTTTGGCTTCGCCTATTTCCATTCCAGAACCCTCTTTCTCCAGGCGTATATATAGCCAACAACAATAATAGAAATAAAAACAACTATAGCTATCAAACCTAGATATCCCACTCGCCTGAGGTCAACTGCCCACGGATAGATAAAGACAACCAGAACATCAAGGGTGATAAACATCAGGGCATAAAAATAATAGCGAAAGTTAAATTGTACCCATGACTTACCGATGGTTTCCATGCCACATTCAAAGGTAGAGCTTTTAATGGGATTAGGTTTTTGGGGAATAATCTTAAGGAATCTAAGAGTAACGGGAAGAAGGAGGGTAGTAACGGCAAAAAGAATAGCGACTAGGAGGAATAGCCCGATATAACCGTAGTTGGCCAGCAAGTATCACCCTCCGTTAGTCAAAATACGGGGTAAAGTATATCACAATTAACGACCCTGAGGCAAGAAGGCTTGGTGGCTAGTATTTAACGTTGTTTTAAAAAACTTATTCAAAATTGACCCACCCTGTGCCGGGTTTGATAAAGCAGCCCGGGTAATAAGTAACCTTTTATATTCGGGTGGTGTAACCGGTTGATTTTTACTGAGGGTATAGATGTCGGTTATAGGGCTGCCAAGCAATAAATATTATGACTACTGTTATAATTGACTCTTTTAGTCGGTGGCTAAACGCTTATCTAATGGCCAAACATTATTGTTGCGTGATGGGAGAGCCACGATTGAAAACCCGGGCACAGTGTCGTCTCCTCTCTGGTTTATGGCACTAGTCCTAATATCAACGCAGTAATCTCCCTCATCATCAATATACTTCCTCACCACTTTACCTTTAAAGTAAATCGCATCAGAGAAATAAATGAAATGCCGGTATTCTGCATAATTTCTCTTTAGCCAGCCATCATCACTCATCCAGTTAGTAAGGAGGTTAATAACCCAGCTCTGGCTTTGAGCGCCAGCATTATAGGGAAAAGGTAGACCGGCAGCATTAGCAATTGCCTTATTGAAATGGACTCCATAGACTGGCTCCCAGGCATATGTATTCGGGTCACGAAGTGCCCAGGCAGGGTGCTTAGTATAGAGTTCTAATGAAGCACGGTGAGCCATTGCCTGCACCGGAGCCGCTCCCACGGTATAAGCAATCATATCCATTAAACCAAAAACGCCCTTTACTACCGGTTGGAGTTCATCGCCTACATTAACATCCTCCCAGTATCTCGGATTATTTCCTCGAATCTGCTCACTAAGAACGTCTTCATCCACTTTCTTAAGTTCCTCTTCTGTCCATGGATGAGGAAGCTGTATACTTGCGTATTTGCCGGTACTTCTAGCGGCAGCTCTCTCCGCTCGGATTAACCATAGGTCAGTGAAGGCTACTAGCTCACCTCTTTGATTATAGAAATTGGCTCGCTGATATTCTCTGGCCATTTTCCCAGCAAATTTACTGCTTCTTACGTCAAAACCAGTAAAAATAGACTCTGGGGTTATGGTATCACCCAGAAATACTGGCTTAAGAAAAGTCCAGTCATTCCCCGAATGAAAGGCATGAACTCCGGGTAAACCCTGGAGGACCCAGGTTGGGAAAACACTATAGAACCAGTTAGGCGGGGCTACCAGCCTTTTATAACTGGTTTTCTTGGCGTAATCCTCATCCTGCCATAGCGGATTGACGTCTCCTATACCCAGAACATAGTTTCTGATTGCTTCCTTGGATACGTACTGATTGAAGATATTGCCAATACGAAGTTTTACTCCGATACGTTGCTTCCATTCCTCAAGGGCTTGGTTTGTAACGAAGCCCTCCGATATTTTAGCTGTACCTGCTTCTCTCATTTTGCGTCCCTTTCAAACCTTTCTATAGACACTAAATTCTTAAGTACCTGTTCCATACCCTTCTGGTAAGCGGCGACTATACTCTGGCATCGTGGGCAATGATATTCAATCCTATTTTCAGAGGTAGTCTCTGCTGGTTCAATTTCATCACTACAGAATGGGCATTTCATAGCTTAAACCCCCTGCTTTTAGCCTAAGGCCAGAATAACCTATGGGCTTCTTTCCTAAGGTCGTCCCTGAAATTGGGGTGGGCAATGGCAATGAGTTCCTCGGCTCTCTGCCGCTGGGTTTTACCTTTAAGTCGGGCAATACCATATTCGGTGATTACAATATCAGTCAAAGTACGGGGGACGGTCACGATTGTTCCCGGCTCCAGGGACGGCACTATACGGGAGACAGTGCCTCTCTGAGCAGTGGAGGATAATACTGTAATACTGCGCCCGCCCTTTGATAGGTTAGCCCCAATGGCGAAAGCCAGTTGACCTCCCGTGCTACTCACCATGCGTGGTCCTACTGACTCAGCAGCAATTTGTCCCGTCAAATCAATCGATAAAGCACTATTAATAGCTACCATATTATCATGGGCGGCAATAGTCTTGGGGTCAAGCACATAGTCTGAGCCGTAAAGCTCAAACAGTGGATTCATGTGGATAAAATCCATATCCTCCTTACTGCTCCCACCACAGGCAGTAGACACTACCTTTCCTTTATGAATATTCTTCCGTTGCCCAGTTATTATCCCCTTGCGGACTAAATCTACAACTCCCGGCGGCAGATTCTCTGAATGGACGCCTAAATCATTTTTGTCAGCGAATGCACCTAGCTTTAATAGCCACTCCGCAGTACCTCCAACCCCAACCTCAATGCAATCGCCATCCCTAATCAGAGAGGAAACATATTCATTGATTTTCCTTTCTCGCTCTCCAGGGCCGGTGGTCTTTCTGCCAAGCATATCAGTTGCCCCAGGCGTTTTACCTGAGGGGGTATGTTCTACAAAGTAGTCTATTTCGGAGACATGGATAAAGTTATCACCATAGGTTCTGATGAGGTTCTTGTTGACCTCAGCAAGGGCTATCTTGGCATCCAAAATGGCTTGCTTTCTGTTCCACATAGAGGCACCAAGGCTGCAATAACCATGCGCATCCGGTGGTGAAAGCTGCGTGAGAATGACATCTGCCTGTCTCCTGACACCAGGCTCGTGAGTCCAAACTATAGAGCCAACAAGAAAATCACAACTCTTATCAGTCATCATTTGTTGAATCATTGGTAAAACATGAGCCGTCTCTATCTGAAAGGTGTCTTCCCAGCCCGGCTCATACCAGGCGAAATCCCTCCCCGGAGCCGGTACAGAAACCTTTATGCCGCCAACCTCGACCCCTCTACTGAGCAGGGCTAACCCTAGTGCCAGAGGCTCTGTGCCATAAGCAAAGGCTACATTGTCCCCAGCCTTTACCACCTTGACTGCCTCCTCGGCAGTGGTCAATTTCCTCTCGTAATCTTTCTTCCAATCCACAGTTAGCCCCCATCAGTTTTTTCGGTGATTGAGACGTGCAGAAGCCTCTCCAGCTTTGCCCCTTGCCGTACATTGATTGAGCCAGTTGATAAGTTTAGCATCCCGCCCAATCACTGTCAACAGCGTAGGTTAAGGTCACATACCGTAGCTCAGGCGAGCTACCAAACACACAGGTAATCTATACTCCACCATCCTAGCTTGGGTAACACCTATATCATAGGGAACACGGTAGTGCGTAACGGTTCTGGTTTCACTGTTATAGATAGCATAGCTGGCTCGGGGGTCACCATCCCGGGGTTGCCCGACACCACCAGGATTAATAATCAGTCGGTTCTCAGCCAGCGTAAGTGTGGTATCGGCCGGGAACTCACGAAGAGAACAAGTTCCATCTTCACTATACTCAAATATTAGAGGCACATGCGAATGCCCCACCAGGCAAAACTGTGACTGGAAGTAAGCAAGATTTTCCTCGGCGCTGTTACTTGACAGCAGATATTCCCAGATAGGTTCCCTTGGGCTACCATGCACTAGGGTGAAATCACCCCTCTGAATAACTAGCGGCCGGCTCTCAAGATACTCTATATCCTCTTGGCTCAATTGTTGGGCAGTCCAGTGACAGGCAGTGGCAGCATCGGGGTTAAAATCGGAGGTATCTATTTTACCTATTGCCGCCCAATCATGATTTCCAGCGACACAGATATGACTGTATTGGAGTAAAAGCTCAATGCACTGGTGCGGGTCAGGTCCATAACCGACAACATCTCCTAAACACCACATCTCCTTCACTCTTCCCCGGCTCTCGATGTCATCCAGCACCGCAGTAAAGGCAGCTAAATTGGCATGAATGTCAGCAATAATTGCGTAGCGCATCCGGTCCTAAACAATATAACAGCTTTTACCAAGTATGGCTAGAGCTAGGTTTAGCTTGTTGCGAAATGCCTTATTGCCTAACTAGCCTACTTTTGGTAGACACTACCCATGAAATCCCTATCACTGCCAGTATCACAAAGGGCAATACTGCGGATGTTCGTCAGGCTACACCTCTTTTATCAACAAGCTCGTTACATTAACAGCAAATTCCACCCTGAATATGTAATCTGTGATGCTGGATACACCAGCGAAAAACTACGCAGAGTGATTAAAAGACAATGGCGAGCAGAACCTATTATCAAGGCACAAAAGCCCCATAAGAAGAGAATAGTTGAGGAGACAGCAGAGTGGCAAGCTGTTTTCAATCGCCGAACGGCTGTGGAGAGAGTATTTGGCAGGATGAAAAATCATAGGCGTTTGAACAATATTACAGTCAGACGGCGTCACAAAGTAACCGTTCACAGCCTACTGCCAGTGATTGTAATGCAAGGTATGGCTTTGGCTTTTCCCGACACACCAAGGAATTGTGTTTGGTAGACTTCGTGGTGGTTGGTTTTGGTCATTGTAATCTCTCATCAAGTGCGAGGCTTTTCTTGATAGCTTCATCAATTTTAGCCATTTTCTCCTTGCTCAATTCACCACACTTATCACCGAGGCATGACTTATCTATCGTTAATATCGCCGACAAATTAATCATACAGTCTTTAGGCAATCCACCTTCCTGTCTTGTGACTGGAACAATAAAGGGATAGGGCTTTACATCTGCCTTACTGCAAGCAGCCACAATCGTGGTGGGACTATGTTTATTACCAATATCATTTTGAATAATAAGAGCGGGTCTTACCCCGCTCTGCTCGCTTCCCCTACTTGGACTCCAATCCACCCAATATATTTCGCCCCGTTTTACTTCCCTGGACATAATTATTCATTCCCAATCAGGAACTACCCTACGTTGCAACTCAAAGGATATCTTCGCAAACTGTCGCTGTTCTTTGGCCATTGCCTTATATCCCTCTTCCATTTCTGCACGTAAACGTTTCTCTGCGAGTTCCCGTAAACATGAGGAAACCACCTTACTACGACTTACTTTCATCTCTGCCGCGATTTCATCAGTTAATGCGATTAAGTCTTTGGGTAAACTAATAGTTAATTTCTCCACCTGCATTGTCATAATTTCACCCCATACTTAAAGTTAAGGTATATTCTGCTTAACAATATATATTAAAATACCGTCTATGTCAATCCCCCAAAAGTACTATGTTAGTATACAAAACTCACTTGCGTAAATTTTCGACCCATTGTGCAGCATTTCGCAACAAGCTAGGTTGTGGCTGAAATACAGGAATGCTATAATTTACTTTGAAGCTATCCTAGCTAGGCGAATTTTGAAGAGAGCTAAGAAGGATATTTATTATCAGCTAAGCTAGCTATTAACTTAAAGGATTAAGATGACTCAAGGCTTGTGGAAGAAATTGTTCATTGTAGTCACAGTTCTGTTGGTGATTTCTATTATCCTTGGCGGCAGTTTGTGGCACCAATTAAACACTATTAAAATTCAACTAAATAATATCACTGCCCAACTCAATGCTATCCAGCCAGAGATGGACCGCCTTAAAGCCGAGCAAGACAGGATACTTAGCGGCTACAACAACTTGAAAAAGCAAATAGATCTGCGATTAGGTATTAGGCAAGATGGTCAGTGTTTTATTACTCCGGATGACCCGGTAATTTCAGCTAAGGTGCAGGAAATTACCGGTGGCTATTCCGAGGATGCAGATGAATTTTGGAAAGACCATGGACGGTTGTTCCAGTGGGTAATATGGAATATCGAATACAGTGCCGATAGCCCGATTCCTCTCCTACCCGAATCTATAAACGGGACCTTGGAATGGGGAAAAGACTTCTGGCGGATGCCAGTTGAGACGCTAAGAGATGGGACAGGGGATTGTGAGGACATGGCAGTCCTGCTAGCTAGTATGCTGCTGAATTACACTCAGCGGAATTATACTGTCTGGATAGTGGGGGCCCGGACCTTTGGCTCCACACCCAAAGCACATGTTGCTGTTGCCCTCCCCATTGAGAATAACCAGCTTACCATTTTTGACCCGGCATCCCGGTATTATACTCCTTTCCCCACCATTGGTGGCATCGGAACCCAGGAGGTTACACTAGCTGTTGATGACTGGCTAACTCGGTTGGCAGAAGAAATGCCCGGTGCCCAAATATACGTCGTATTTTCTGAGGATTTTTATCAGGAGTTTGCCACTACCGAAGAATTTATAGATTGGGTGTACCGGCTTTAAGCCAGAAAGGCATTACTGTCATCCAAAAATAGCTAGTCCTAAGAAGTTCCCCCTAATCTTTTAGACCCGATACCAAGTTGTTACTCAAATATATAGCATGCTATAATCAATCCTACTATGAAGGTTTCGGAGCTGGGAGAATTCGGGCTGATTAACCTCCTGGCTAAAATAGTTAATAGCTCACAGGACAAACAGCTCGCATCGTGGCAACAGCTTATTATTGGCATTGGTGATGATGCCGCTGCCTGGCGTGGTGATACTTCAACCCAACTAGCCACCGTTGATTCCCTGATTCAGGATGTCCACTTTTCGTTAGGTGTAGTTCCCTGGAAGACCTGGGCTGGAGGGCGATGGCAGCTAACCTGAGTGATATTGCAGCTATGGGTGGCATACCTAAGTATGCACTGGTATCGTTAGCCTTGCCAGACTATACTGAAGTTGACGATGTTGCTGCCCTCTACCAAGGGATGGTTGAGCTGGCACAGCAGTTTGAAGTAGCCATAGTTGGTGGGGATGTCAGCCGTGCTTCCCTGGTAATGATTACGATTACTATTCTCGGTAGCACCGAGAACCGAGATAGCCATATACTCACCCGCTTAGCAGCGGTGCCCGGCGAGCAGATAGCAGTTACTGGCTACCTTGGAGCGGCGGCTGCTGGCCTGGAGATGATTACTAAGAAGCTTCAATTTGACCCTGAAGCTACTGCTTGTTTGGAAAGGGGGTTCCTGCATCCCTATCCCCGGATAGCTGAAGGGCAGCTACTAGTAGAGCAAGGGGTGAAAACGGCGATAGATATTAGCGATGGCTTGATTTCAGACTTAAGCCACGTCTGTGAGGCCAGCCAGGTTAGTGCCCGAATAGAGGTTGACCGTGTGCTCATTGAGCCGGCAGTTAGAGCTAACTTCGGTGATAAATCTCTGGAGCTGGCTCTATCCGGTGGGGAGGACTATGAACTCTTGTTTACTGGAGACCCTGAGGTTGTTAGCAAGGTCAAAAAGGCAGCCTCTTGCCCAATAACAGTAATTGGTGAAATCGTAGCTGATAAGAGAGGAAAGGTAACCTTGGTTGACAGCCAAGGTAATCCCTTTCACCTTGAGAAAGCAGGATGGGAGCACTTTACTACTGAGCAAAGCTAATCCAGTCACTAAAATCATCAGGTTAGATATGAACTGTTTTGCATTAACTAGCCATAGTCCAGAACAGACACAAAAATTCGGAGTTAGTATCGGTGAATTAGCCCAGCCCGGTGATATTTTTCTCATGGTTGGAGGCTTGGGGACGGGGAAGACCTGCCTCACTCAGGGTATTGCCTGGGGACTGGGTATTAAAGAATATGCTGTCAGCCCCTCCTTTGTCTTGGTCAGGGAACTTTATGGTCGGCTACCTCTATATCACATAGACCTGTATCGGCTTGACCAAATAGAAGAGATTGTAGAATTAGGCTTGGATGACTATCTGTATGGCAATGGTGTTTGCGTTGTGGAGTGGGCAGAAAAGGGGCTAGCTACGCTGCCAGTAGAGCACCTGCTAATTCAGATAAGCTTTCTTTCCGATACTGAGCGCCGCTTCCGACTCACACCCAATGGCCAACGCTACCGAGAAATGCTTAACCAGTTGAACCTTGAAAACCACCAAGTTAACCATTAGACTTGATAGCTTGATGGTAGGGAATGATAATTAGGGAATGATAATTAGGAAAGGATTGTGTGCTAATTCCTCTCCGTTAACTGATAGAGAGGACTACTAATGCTTTTAGCAATAGATACTTCAACCGATACGGCTAGCCTGGCTCTGGTTCAAGATAGCCAAGTGCTAGCTGAACTGACCTGGTGCTGCGGACAAAACCATACCGTTGAGTTGCTACCTCAACTGGTTCACCTGTTAAATCAAAGTAAGTTAGGTCTTCAATCAATCAGTGGCATTATCGTTGCCAAGGGACCAGGAAGCTTTAATGGGTTACGGGTAGGGATTAGCATTGCCAAGGGACTAGCCGTCAGCCTGGGAATCCCGGTGGTCGGTATCAGCACTCTAGAGGTGGAAGCCTACCAGCAGGCTGAAACTGGCTTGCCTATCTGCCCCATATTTAATGCTGGTAGAGGGGAGATTGCTACCGCTATCTATCAAAAGAAACGCAACAAGTGGTGTCGACTGGCTACCGAGCACATAACCACTGTTGACGCCCTATGCTCACAGATAACCACCAAAACTATATTTTGTGGGGAATTCATACCATCTATTGCCAGCCAGCTAAAAGAGCAGCTCAAGCAAAAAGCCATAATACCATCTTCAGCCTCAAGACTTCGGCGAGCCAGTTTCTTAGCTGAGCTAGGGCAACAGCAGTTAGAGGCTGGTAATTATGACAACCCAGCCACGTTACAGCCACTATACCTCAGACGTCCACCAATTACTAAACCTAAGCACCTTTAGAATGGAGATGAGAATGGTAACCTGGCCCAAGGTATCAATTGATGAAAGATATAGCCTGTGCTTTGGCTGTGGGCAGGATAACCCTATTGGACTCAAATTAAATTTTAAGTGGGATGGCAAAATAGCCAGGGCAGAATTTACCCCGACCGAGCTCTATCAAGGCTGGTCAGGACTGGTTCACGGTGGCATTATAATCTGCATCCTCGATGAAGCTATGACTTACGCCGCCAAATTTGAGGGTATGACTTGCGTCACTGCTAGAATACAAGCCAAGTTGAGACACCTGGCTTTAATAGGTGAACCTCTCATCATTACCTCGTCGGTAACCAAGAAAACCCGAAAGTTGGTTGAGACCAAAGCCGATATATCCTTGACCGATGGGACTCCAGTAGCCGAAGGCACAGCTACACAGTTTATCATTAATGCAGGGTCGGTTGATGTAAGCAGGAAAAAGGCGATTATTTGGGACATGGACGGGGTAATCGCTGATACTGCTCCGTATCACTTCGAGGCGTGGCAACAGGTCTTCGAGAAAAGGGGTGTGGACTTCACCGGGGACGACTTCCGGCGTAACTTCGGTCAAAGGAATGACACTATAATCAGGAATGTTTTAGGTGGAGGCTTGTCACCGAGCGAGATAGATACTATTGCTGGTGAGAAAGAGGAAAACTTCCGCCAGAGAGTAAGGCAGAACATAAAGCCACTACCTGGGGCAGTAAAACTAATAAAATCACTTAAGGAACACGGCTTTAGCTTGGCCTTGGCCTCGTCAGCCCCGATGGAAAATATTCGGCTGATTATGAGAGGTCTAGGTATAAATAACTGCTTCCACACCATAGTTTCAGGCGGGGAGGTGAAGGAGGGTAAACCCAACCCCCAAGGCTTCCTGCTGGCGGCCGAGAAATTGGAGGTTGCGCCAGGGAATTGCATCGTGATTGAGGACGCAGTGGCTGGCGTTGCCGCTGCCAAAAGAGCCGGGATGCGCTGCCTGGCGGTAACCAATACTCACCCCAGGCTGAGCCTGACGGAGGCTGACCTTGTAGTTGACACACTGGAGGAGATAACCGTGGATAACTTGGAGAGACTTCTTAGCCTTCAAGGGGAGGTTGGAGGGGCAAATCCCCTTCAAAAGTAACCTAAAGGGGATGAGGTTATAATCAATCTGTTAATAGATAAAGGAGCTTAAAGATGGAAAGGTCTTTAGTTCTCATCAAGCCTGATGCAATGGATAGGGGTCTGGCTGGCACTATTATTGGTCGCTTGGAAAGCCTGGGATTAAAGCTAGTGGCGCTCAAGATGCTTCACTTGGATAGAGCATTGGCTCAAGAACACTACTCCGTCCATAAGGATAAGCCTTTCTTTAACGATTTAGTAAATTACATTTGCTCTGCCCCGATAATTGCCATTGTCTTTGAGGGGGAAAAGGCGGTAGAGGTAATCAGAAAAACCATGGGAGCAACTGACCCGGCTAGGGCAGAAGCCGGAACTATTAGGGGCGATTTCGGTCTGGACATAGGATACAATTCGGTTCATGGCTCTGATTCAGTGGAGACTGCGGAAAAGGAAATCAAGCTATTCTTTTCTGAGGATGAGATTTTTGGTTACTGAATTCTGATTATGGGTGTAGCCAGGCTCCACAGCTTGTCCAGTTGATAGTATTCCCGTTCAAAGGGAATAAAGATATGCACGATAACATTGCCGAAATCAAGTAAGAGCCACCCTGAGTCCACCGTACCTTCGTGGTGGTGAGGCAAGATACCTTCCTTCTTCAGTGTATGCCCGACCTCGTCATAAATAGCCTGAATCTGCCGCTCACTATCGCCATTACATATCACAAAATAATCGGCGAAGCTACATACCCCACGGGCATCAAGCAGCACAATATCTACTGCCTGCTTGTCACTGGCGGCCTCTACTGCCTTACGGGCTATTTCTATCGTTTCCAGAAACTACCCCCAAGCGCAACCGGTTATTTTATTAATTATTATATCATATTATGTATTGTTAAGTTATTGTGTAAAGAAGGGAGCAGAGAACCAGCTAGACAACAAACACTGTGCTATACTATAGGTGTAAACTTAGTGGAAGATTAGAGGCAGCAATAAATGGCCGGCTTGCTTTTTGGCACTGGTGGCACTCCTCACAGCTCTAAGACCAGCTCTACCATAGATGGGATTAAGCGTATTGCTGAGCTGGGGCTGGGCTGTATGGAGATAGAATTTGTCCAGGGGGTAAGGATGGGGGAGGCCGGGGCTCGTCTGGTAGCGGAGATAGCCGCTGGGGAAGGAGTAAAGCTATCGGCTCACGCTCCTTACTTTATAAACCTTAATGCCCATGAGCCAGAGAAGATAAGGGCTAGTCAGGACCGAATACTCCAGACCGCCCGCATTGCCTCAATATGTGGTGCAGAAAGCGTTGTTTTTCACGCTGCTTTCTATCTTGGTGACCTGCCGGAGGAAGCGTATGGTAGGGTAAAGAAATATCTAGGGGAAGTAATGCACCAGCTTAAACGGGGAAATAACCGGGCGTGGATTAGACCAGAAATTATGGGTAAGCCCAGTCAGTTTGGGACTCCGGAAGAAATACTTAACTTATGCGCCGAGCTAGAGGGGGTAGCTCCCTGCATTGAC
>Ga0114920_10001187_pt1 | contig 11890 bp, 12 predicted proteins | sample ChitaG_FD_88683 | JGI IMG/M metagenome (GOLD analysis project Ga0114920, IMG submission 88683) | Deep subsurface microbial communities from South Pacific Ocean to uncover new lineages of life (NeLLi) - Chile_00310 metaG | ecosystem: Environmental > Aquatic > Marine > Oceanic > Sediment ... | reverse complement strand
GGTAAAAACTACTTCTTTTCTTTTTTCCTCGATCTCAAGCAAAATTTTAATTGCTTCCTTTGGCAACATACATCTTTCTTCTTCTATATCCAGCAAGCACAAAGTATGTAAACCTCTGGCTTTATTCATTTTAATTATATCATAAATGGATTCTGGTAATTTGTCCTTAGTTTTTTCAGGAAATGGAATAGTAACCATGGGACCAAACTTGTACAGATGTAATCCTGTCTCACCAATCGCAGAAATAATTGACGCATTGTGAATTGTTTTGGTTTTAATTTCAAGTTCTCTAGCTTGTTGGATAAGAGAAATGTGGGTGGTGGCTATCATAGGATCACCAGGAACAAAAATTATGATGTTTTGAGTTTTAGCTAGGTCTAGAATTTTATCAGATTCTTCCTCTAAGTCCTTTCTTGTTAATAATTCAACCTTTTTACCAATTAATTTCTCCAAGTTTTGTAGATTTCCGTGCCATTTGCTTGTATACAGCTCAATATAAATTCTATCTGCAGCTTTAGCTTCCTCTATTCCACATAAAGTCAAACCTTTCTCGTCAAACAAACCCAAACCAACTAGAGTAATCATAATTCAATAATATGACAAAAGAGTATTTATGAAGATCACTTTACTTGGTAAAACAATGAAAGGAAATAATCACGAAGAGAACGAAGATGATAAAAGTATTATTGTTATTTCAGTAAGTAAATAGGGGATTAAATGAAAAGTTTTGATGTTATTGGCTCAAAAGAAAAGGCTGTGGCTATAGTTGAAATTCCAGAAGAATTAAAACAAAAAGAAAAATCGATAGCAGAATCAATAATGCAATTGAATAAAAATGTTAAATCCGTGCTAAAAAAAGTTTCTGAAAGAAAAGATGAACTAAGATTAAGAAAGTATGAACTGATAGCAGGTGATACTAACACAGAAGTTGTTCACAAAGAATATGGTTATTTGCTTAAACTTGATCCAAAAAAAGCTTATTTTTCTCCTCGCGAAGGAACTGAAAGACAGAGAATTACTGAGCAAGTAAAACCTAACGAAACTGTTTTAGTAATGTTTTCAGGTATTGGAGTTATTCCAATAGCAATTGTCAAAAAAAAGACCGAAGTTTATAAGATATACGGAATAGAAATAAACCCATCTGCATATCATTATGCAGTTGAAAATGTTAGAGTCAATAAACTAGGTCATAAAATTGTTTTGATTCGTGGGGATGTAAGTAATGTGTGCAAAAAATTTAAAGAAAAATTTGACAGGATTGTTATGCCCTTACCTTTTGGAGCAGAAAGTTTTTTAGATATAGCAATTAATTGTTTGAAAGAAAATGGAATAATTCATTTTTATAATTGGGGTAAAGAAGGTAATTTGTTTTCGAATGCCTTAAAACTAATAGAAGAAAATACAAAAAAATTAAATAAAAATTTTGAAATCTTAGGTAGGAGAAAGGTCTTAGCGTACGCTCCAAGAAAATGGAAAATCTGTATGGAGTTTAAAGTTAAGCAGGGGTAGCCAAGTCTGGTCAAAGGCGCAAGGTAGTATAAACCTTGAATCAGAGCCTTGTGGCTTAGTGCCTTCGTGGGTTCAAATCCCACCTCCTGCATTTCATAAATTCTTAAAAACAAATTAGTTAATATGCTTGATATTGAAACCCTAAGCATAATTGTTTTTATTTTAGCTATAATAGTCTTAGCTATAGCTGACAGAAAAAATATTAAATATAATTCTGGTTTGCTAACAAGAAGGACTAAAAAAGGAAGAAAATGGATTTATGGTGTTGCAAAAAAACATTTTAAATTATTATCAAGGCTTGCAAAAATCAGTGCTATTATTGGAGTGGTTACATCTATTTTAATGTTTTCACTACTTTTCTTTTTTGTTTATAGAATATTTTCATCTCCTGAAAAAGCAATCGAAGAAGGAGCACCAGTTAGATTAATACTTCCGCAGATAGGAAAAGTTAGTTACCCAGGTTTCATATTCGGGATTCCATTTTGGTACTGGATAATTGGTATTTTTGTTGTCGTTTCCGTTCATGAACCATTTCATGCATTGATTGCAAGACTAAAAAATATAAAAATAAAATCATTTGGTCTCGGGCTACTAGTAATTCTTCCTATGGCGTTTGTTGAGCCTGACGAGAAACAAATTAAAAAATTAGATCCTGTGTCAAAAATCAAGATTTACTCTGCAGGAAGTTTTGGGAATTTTCTAACAGCTTTGTTAATGTTAATCATTACCCTATCTTTTCTCCAACTCACAAGTTATATGCTTTCCCCAGCAGGTGTTGAATTTAATCATACTCTACCAGACACTCCCGCACATCAAACAAATTTAGAGGGTACAATAATAGCTATTAACAATCAATCTGTTAGGAATGTAGAAGAATTTGTTAAAATCATGGAAACAATTGAACCAAACGAAATAATAACCATAACTTCGACAAAAAATACGTATGTATTTAAAACTGCTACCCATCCTGAAAATTCAACAAAAGCATTTATTGGTGTGTATAGCCTTTCAACAGATTTTGTTTTTTCTGGGGTATTTGAAGTATATGGAAAACCAACTGGTGAGTTTCTCTATTCGTATTTTTGGGTGTTGGGCTTGTTTTTCTGGTTGTTTGTGATTAACCTAGGAGTTGGTGCTATCAATTTACTTCCATTAAAACCTTTAGATGGGGGTCTTATTTTTAAGGAAATCTTAAACAAATACACCAGCAAAAAAATAGCAAATCGTCTTATTATTTATTTGTCTTTAATAACGCTCTTTATGCTCATAATGGCCATATTCGGACCAAGTTTATTGTCAATGCTAGTTAAATAGCTTCTGTTTTCCTAATTTCGAAATGTCTTATTGGATAAACCTTCCTTGCTTCTTTTAAAACCTTATTTTTAATTTCATCGGAAAGAAGTTTTTTAACAAATTCTTCAAGAGTCATATTCTCAATTTCGGTTTTAAGTAATTTCTTTATTCTGCTCCTCACAGTCTTTTGAATGGTGCTCTTTACTCTTCCACGAAGAATTGCTATTCCTTTTACTCGTATTTTTTTTCCATCCCTCATAATCAAATCTTGAATTACATCAATTCTCCTGACTCTTCTCACGACCATTCTAGAAATATAATCTCTTAAACATTCAGAACCATCAAACTCTGTGAAAACTTTATCTCCCTCTGTTCTATTGACCTTAAAAATAAATTTGAAATAATATTTTTCCAAATTTCCTGTTAAATCCATTGCTGAAGTTTCTATTCTTCTGCCCATCAAAACATGTGATTCAGAAGCGATGGTTTTACCTATTTCCATCTCACCAAAACACTTCGGAGCAATCACAGAGAACCATTGCTTGGCTCTAGACTTCTTTACTGGCAATTTTTTCACCTAACAAACTATCAACTATTTTTATAAATTCTTTAGCTTTAGCTTTTGGAATCAAGGCTCCAGCAGCTTCTTTATGCCCTCCACCTTCTGCTCCCAGTTGCTTAACAGCATCAACGATAACATCCCTTAAATTTATTTGTTTTAAATCTCTTGAAACTCTTGCTGAGATTTTTATTTTTCCATCTGCTGCTTCAGCTAGACCAAATATTGGCTTTCTTGTATTTAAAAGATTTGAATTTAATACTATAGAAGTTGTGGTCCCGATTAAGGTTTCAGGAATTTTATCTTCAGCTAGAATATAATTTGCAAATTTTGTTTCTAAGATTGATTTTTTATTTTTTCTTAGCCAGTCTATACTTTCACCTATCATTTTTCTGTATTGAGTTAAAATTTCAAAAGATTTTTCTATTGCTGAAAAATCTCCTAAACAAAGTCTTATCGCAGTATCGAAATTACTAGTTCTTCCACATGCATTGAGTAAAGTGGAAAATTCTCTTACATTCTGAATTTCTTCAGGCTTTCCAACCATAGAGTAAATATCACCAAATATATCTTCCGCTTCTGAATGCTTTGCCCTGAGCCTTTCAACTATTATAGCAGATGCGAGCCTTTTCTGTTCTTCCAGAGTTAAATCTTTAAGTTTTTTCCACTCATCATTTTCTTTTATTTTTATGCCCAACTCAGAAAGGAATTGAACTGCTTGCGATTCTGATCCAGAAATCCCGGGAATAAACGGATCAAAAGAGTAAGCCAAAGATTTATGAATCGGTCTTGTTGACCTTCCATATAATCTTAACCCCTTTAAAACAGAAATTTTACCGAGTAATTCTGCCTCCTTTAAAATTTTTTCTGCTAAACCTTTAAATTCCCATTTTTCTTCTTGTTCATCTGCAACTGCTCCCACTATGGCTAGATCAATCAAATCTGTATTTTTTAGATTAAAAGCTTTAGTGAACAAATAACAAATAACTGAAGAAGAGATTTCAGGTTCACTAAAAATTAATGGATTTAAATGAAATAAATTCAAATGGGTAAATTTTACTGGCTCATGATGATCTAAAACAAAAATCTGAGTCTTATCAAGAATTTCTTTTAAAAGTAAAAGTTGGCCGCTACCCAAGTCCGTTAAAATTAAAATTTCTTTTTTGCTAAGGTTCAGTTCTTTGATAATATCTGAAGTTAACTGTTTAACTATCCTTAATTCAAAATTGAAATTTTCCCTCAGGAGCATTTTTGCAAGAATGGAGGCAGATAAAAGTCCGTCTGTGTCTAAATGTGAAATAATTTTTGCTTTTTTTTCTTTGAGTAGGGATTTCAGAATTTTAGTAAATCTTTCAATCTCATCCAAAAACAAAATATCACTTTCGAATAATTAGCTTGATCTTTTCTGGGTCGTATATGAAATCTGAAGCTACTTTTCCTTCTCTTTTGTAATATTTAAGCAATCTTCTGATTTTCGATTCTAAATTGTTCAAACTTCTTTTAGAATGTCTATCTGCTTTATTTCTTTCTAGGTGTTCTCTTAAACTTACGGCTTTTCTGAACAAATTTAATAAATCTTCTGGTAATTTGGGATAAAGGTTTTTTTCTTTCATCATCTGCGTGATTGTTTTTCCGGTGATGGTTTTTACATCTGGAACGCTAAATTGATCTCTTAGAATTATTCCAACCTCAGCAGAGCCTTTTCCTTCCTTTAAAAATTTGATCACCAAATCTTCTATTTCCTTTTTTTTACTTTTTAACCATATTGGAACGACTTTTATTGGTGGTTTTTTGCTACCATGTTTGCCTTTTCTTCCTCCGTAAATTCTAGCCATTTAATCACTTTTAAACTCCTTTACAAGCCAAATAAAAATTAAAAACACTATCGCAAGAAATGCTACAAAAGCCCCAAGCATTGCTAAAATAGGTGAAAATCCTTTTGGACTTACGGCACTCAAACCTATACCAGAAGAAAATATTATCGCCCCCATACAAATGAATGAAATTGAGTAATTCTCTAAAGTTTCGTACTTATCTTTACCTTTTAGCATATCTAGCACGTTTCTCAATTTCTTCCACCTTTTTTAAAGCTTTATTTGAACCTTTATATTCTTTTTTATAACCTTTAAGTATATTATCCCAACAAATTTTTAAGATTTTAAAATGAGTTGATTTTAAGGCTTCATACAATAAATTCAGGTCAATCCCAAAATCTTCTATTCTATTTGAAAATTTTCCCAAACCAAAATCAATAAAATAAATTTTTTTATGTTCAAGAATCATATTTGAGGTTGTTATATCACCGTGTGCTATTCCATTAGAATGTAATTTTCCTATCGATTCTCCTATCTCAAAACAAATTTCTTCTATAGTTTTTTCATCAGCAGAATAAAAAAGTTCCTTAATTCTTTTTCCTTTAACATTTTCCATGAATATTTTATGATTCACTTCATCCACATTTAATATCTTGGGTGTATTTACTCCACATTTTCTTGCTCCTGTCAAAAGTTTTATTTCTTGTCTTGTTCTTAACTTTCTCAATTTTTCATCAATCTGTTTAACCCTATAGCCTTTTTTGATTCTTTCTTTTACAAGAACTTCTTGTTCTTCCCAAGTATCAAGATAAATTATACTTTCTGCTCCCCTACAAATTATTTCCATATCAATTAATTATGAGTTATTTATTTTTAAGGCTGGAAATTTAAACAAAGTTGTAGAATAAAAATAGTAGTTGAGTTAATGGTTAAATGGGGTTATGCTTTTATTCGTTGTCATGCTTGTAAGAGAAAGCTTAAGATTAGAATAGGTCAAAAATATCGCTTATGTCCGTATTGCAACAGACAAATAAAAATTAGAAAATAAATTAAGGATCTACAATTCCTTTTTCACTAATTCTGAATACAGCTTCTCCTTCTGGTAAACCAGGAGAATCAACCAATCTGGAAATTCTTGTTCCCTCTCGACCTCTTCGCAAGTACATTCTATAAGTTGCCATATGCCCTAGAACGTGTCCACCCACTGGAGCTATTGGATCACCGAACAATATATTTGGTCTGGCCATGACTTGATTTGTAATATAAACCGCTAAATTATTCGCATCTGCCAACCTTTGTAATTGGTGTAGATGTTTATTTAATTTTTGTTGTCTTTCTGCAAGTTCTCCTCTTCCAACAAAATCAGCTCTAAAATGAGAGGTTATTGAGTCTATAACAATTAATTTTATTTTATTTTCTTCTATCATTTCAGGAGCTCTTTCGACAAGAAAAACTTGGTGCTCTGAGTTATAGGCTCTAGCAATAAATACATTTTTTAAAGTTTTTTCAGGATTTAATTTCAAAGCTTTTGCAATTTGTACAATTCTTTCAGGCCTAAAGGTTTGTTCTGTGTCAATCCATAAACAATTTCCTTCCAATCCACCTTTATCTTTCGGGAGTTGTACAGCAGTAGCTAGATGGAATCCTATCTGTGTTTTCCCTGATCCGTATTGTCCATAACACTCGGTAATCGCTTGGGTTTCTACTCCTCCTCCCAATAAAATGTTTAAATTCTTACATCCAGTTATAATCTTTGCGACTGCTTTTCTTCTTTCCAGAATTTTATCTGCAGATTCATACCCAATTTCTAGCATCTGTCTAAGCGCATTGATTATTTTTATAGCTTGTCCTTCTCCAATATCAGCAATTGCAGCCAGTTCAGAGGGCGCGGTTACTGCTATAGTCATTGGATCAGTATAGCCGATTTCTCTTAGTTTTTCAGCAATTTTTATTCCCACACCGGGGATATCTTCCAAAACAATTTCTTTTTTAGGCATTAACTCACTTTTGATTCCAACTCTTCAGCCAATTTTTTACTCTCTTCCAAGATATTTAAATCTTTGAAATTGTTAGCGATCAATTCTAGTCTATCAAACATCTTATTCTTTTTTACATTTCCAAATATTGTTAATTCCTTTCCAACTAATTTTTTACTTATTAATTGATATCTCTCTTCCTGGCTTAATTTAGATAATTCACTCGCTTGAGTGGTAATAAGTTTTTCCGCTAGTTCTCTAAAAAACACAGCTCTTATGCTACCAGTAGAATCGTCAACTATCGTGTTAATTACCAGCGCTTGACTTAGTTCAACTTCCCCGTGTTCTAAACATCTATTTTTGATTAACTTGCCACCGCAAATTGAACAAACAGCAAACAAAAAATTGGTTTTAAAAACATATAGTATGATCGCTTTAATTTCAAAACTTCCTGGAACCAAGCCTTTGATAAAAATTTTTTCTGGAACAAAAAATAAAAAATTTTTTGTTAGTTCTTCTATTGAAGGTAATTCTGCATCCGTTCGTTCTACTCTTCCAAATTTTCCTAAAGAAATTTCAGTTTCACCAAAAGTATTTTCTTTTGCCATACCATTGGCAATTTCAATTACATCTCCAAGTTTAATTGACTCTTCTTCTACTAGTTCTACTTGGTCATTCCATAAGGGCAATCTAGAATAGCCTGAGGAATCCCCAATAAATAAATTAATAACTCTGCCCTTTCTTCCATTTGACTTTTCAAATTCATTTACAGGAGAAATTTTAAATATCCTCCCTACTACATTTACATTTCTCATTCCTGGAACAATATTTTTTATCTGTAATTGCCTCTTAGTTTTTTCCAGTAAATTGATTCCAAGCTCTTTCGCGACCAAATGAGCTGCACCTTCTTGTGTTATTAAACCTGAGATTTCGTCATATTTTTTATTGACCTTTTCCAGCAATTGCTCTTTAGACATACTACTTCGCTTTTCTAATTCATTCAAAATTTCTTCTAAAGACATAATCAGCCAGAAAATTTTCTTCTTGCAATTTTTATATCTTCATCCGTAATAGTTTTTCGGCCAGCATGCTTAGCTAGCAGAGCAGCTTCTTCAGCTATTTTGATAAGTTTATCTTCCATAACCTTTGCAAATTCTTCCAGCGCACTTTGAGAAACTCTTTTTGCTCCTGCTTTTTTTAAAATTCTTTCAAACGGAGTTTTTGGTAAGGTAATGAAACTCGCCTCCTATAGAAATTATCTAGATTAATATAAATTTATTAGAAAATCACTTTAAAAATTTTTACTTCATTGTTTTGGAAAACTAATTGAAAATGATTCAACTTAGGAATATCAAACGTTGCATCGCCATTGCCATTGAAGAAAAACATATTAGTAAATACAGAATCTCTAATAGTAGGATCCATAAAAATTACAATTCTAAAACTTGGATCAACCCAAAGCAATCCGTCCATTACATTGGTAACATTTCCAAATTCAAATTTATTTTCTTGTCCATTTTGATAATAAATAATTTCTTTAATTATAGCATTTCTAATTCCCTGCTGAGGAATATTCATAATAGGAACCATTTTATCATCCTTTACTGTTAAAGTTACTATTTCTCCATAAATCAAATTTCCTTGGGCATCTTGTCTAGAAAGGGGTAGCTGAATAAAATTTCTTCCTTGAACATTCTTCTTAAACCAATCAGCATCCATTTTATAGCATACATCTACTGACTCCAATCCAAATTGATTTAAACAATCTCCAAAGAAACTCAGCCAATGATATTTTCCTATCAAATCATTACTGGCTATTAAATACATCTCTGTAGCATTTTTACAAGCTTCTTCTGGGAAATTATCACCGAAATGTTCTTTAACCTTGTTGCATTGCTCTGCATTCAATCCCATATATTTCCTTAATACTTGGATTGTTTCATTTTCATCGCTTGTAGAAAAAGCATATCCCATATCTTGTATCCTCGTGTTGTGGCCATAAATTATACAGTCGTCTATTTGACAATGGGCCCCGTCTGCCATCACTCTTCTTTGGGTATAACCTGTTAATATATGTCCAGGGTCCCACCATGTCACTATTAAAGCGTCTTTATCAGTATTTTCGTTTATCCATTCTAAGGATTCGACCCAATTTTGACTCAAACTCATCTCTTGAGTAAAATGGAAGAAATGTGAAACTGAGAATACAATCAATAAACAGATAAACAGTATTCCACCGATGGAGATTGATTTAACAAATTTTAGCATCTCTTCATCCTTGACAATATTTTTTAAGAAATTTCCTTTTGAGACAGTTCCGAATATAATTCCCGCCATAACTGCACTTGAAGCAGAAAATATAGAAGCAAACCTTACTCCGCGAGTAATTAAAGTAAATGTAATTAAAAACCAAACTAAACAAAAAATTTCAGCAAAAAATACTTCCTGTTTTTTCCATATTCTGTACAAAATTAAAATCGGAAAGAGAAATACCAAGTATATCGAATAACCTATACGAGAGGTGAGTACACTAAGACCCTCTGAAGAAAAAACATTCAAGGGCTGCATCTCTGCAACAGAAACAACAACTATAAGGGCTTTACCAGATAGAAAATCAAATCCTTTGAACAAAGCTTCCACTGGTGTTGGTTGGGAAGTTGCAAAACATAAAGCAGATCCTAAGATTCCAATTATAAGTAAAACTTTGATTTTGTCTTTTATAGGTTCCAAATCTATTCTTAATTTTTTGTGTTCAATGAAATATCTTACAGATGTGAAGACAAGATAGGCTGGTATGAACAAAAGAAACATGTCATAGACATACCAAGACTGACTCCATGTGAGGGTGAAAAGCCAAAAACTGATTACCGCTGGTATTGAGTATAGTGTAATCTTTTTTAGACTTTTCTCGGCTTTTTTTAAAGCATAGAGTGTTGTATAGATACATAAAAATGTAAAGAATATGACAATTCCATCTGTGTCAGTGTAACCTGCCATGGTTACCGGAATTAAGTCTGGCATGGTTACAATAAAAAATGCTGTAGCCAACCCACCCCATTTATTTGTTATTAATTTTCCTGTTAGGTAAGCTGGTATAGCAATTAGCCCTGCTGTGATTGCAGGTGCCCACATGGAAAATCTCATAAAAGTCATCGAGGTAAAAACACTGGTCAATTTGTAGAAAATTACAAGAATATACTCCCAACCAAGAAATCTTGGTCCTATTGGTCTTCCAGGTGGAAAATGAGACAAAACATCCCAGTCTGGTGGATGTAGATTATTATCCAGTAATAATTCTGCCTTTCTGTAAAGGGACCAGGGGTCATAATCCGCTAGCAAGGGTTGATCGATCGGACCTAGCCTTAAAGCTATACCTAGAAAAACTATTATTAATAAAATTAGCAGCTGCCAATGATTTTTAATTAGATTTTTGACCAACGGTATTTCCATTTAATTACCTAATTTTTTTGTAACACAAACATTATTTCAGTAGCTTTAATAAGGGGGCAAAGAACAGCCTCATATAAATTTGGAAAAATATTAATAAACCACTGCAATGGTTTGAGAAACATGTCACCTCCTAGTATGTGAATTTCTTTTTTCAAGATTTTAAAATTGGCTTTAGTATAATAGTGTCTTTCTCTTCCCTTTTCTAAAAAATTGAGTGAATAATAAGACCAGTAGCTTTTATGCATAAAACTATGAGTCAAAGGGTTGGAGTGGTGTGGAACTATTATTGTTGCTATACTATTGGTCTTTAAGACCCTGCAAATTTCCTCAAAAACGTTTATAAGATTATCAAAATGCTCTATCGTATGATTTGAATATATTTCATCAATGGAATTATCTTTGAAAGGAAAGTTTTTTTCTAAATTACAAACAACATCCACTCCTTTTAGTTTAGAGCTATCTATACCGATGAATCCTTTCTTTTTACATTCCCCACATCCAAGATCTAGTTTTATTTTTTCTCTCATATGATCGACATTCTCAATTTTTTAATCACTCACATTCCTTGGAAACCTTATCCAAATTTTACTGATTTTTTCTTTTTTGTGAAACTCTGCTGAAATTCTGGCCATCAAAAATACAAAACACCACAAGAAAAATGCAAAAATATCTTTCAAATTATATTTGTAAATGTTTCTTAAAAAGTACCAAATGATTCCTCCGTAATACCATTTTGTATTTATTCCATATTTTTTTCTAATTTTTATCCATCCAACTGCACCCTTACGTTTCTGTAGGAACAAATCTCTTAGTGAGGTTGGGGCACCGAAAAAATATACCTGAATATTATCTCTATGAATTATGCTATATTTTGCTTTTAAAACTCTATGTGCAAACTCAGCATCATCATGTATTATATTTTTAAAATCTGGTAAAGAAGGTACAATTTTTTTTCTAAAAACATGTAAACTAATAGGACGTATGCTTTTTCTCTCGATGGGGTAAAATTGTTTTCTATATTCAGAAATAATTTAATTTGCGAATAATTCCCCTCTTGTGATTAGGCTTTTTTTAGCTTCACCTGTTTTTGAAAAGTCTTCAGAAAAGCATGCTATGCCCCCAACTTTTGGATCCTTGAAACACTCAACTATTTTAAAAAACACGTGTTTAGGATCATGAAACATCATCTCTGCATCATTCTTGACAATAATTTTTCCGTGGGCCCTTTTGAGCAACCTGTACATCCTGCCTGCAACACCCAACCTAGAACTCGAGTCCACAAAAACTAG
>Ga0114920_10001186_pt1 | contig 11898 bp, 14 predicted proteins | sample ChitaG_FD_88683 | JGI IMG/M metagenome (GOLD analysis project Ga0114920, IMG submission 88683) | Deep subsurface microbial communities from South Pacific Ocean to uncover new lineages of life (NeLLi) - Chile_00310 metaG | ecosystem: Environmental > Aquatic > Marine > Oceanic > Sediment ... | reverse complement strand
TTAGTAATTGAATGTTCAATTGCAGCATCTAACGATCTTTTTAATAGCTTATCATCAACTTTCATTTTTTACATCTCCCCCTTTATCATGTCGTCATATTCTCCATTCTCAATCTTTTTCTGAATTACTCGTGGGTCCTCACCTTCTAATGTGGCTCCAATTGACAACACCGTCCCTATTACGGTCTTTACAGCAGTTTTGAAGGTTTTATCTAAAAAGATGTCTTTTTTAGCGTTAACAACGTTAACTACCTGTTCAAGAGTTAAATCTCCAATTTTTTCCTCAGAACTATTCGAACTCCCTTTTTCAGCACCTAATTCTTTTAAAAGTAGCGAAGCTGTACTTGGCGTCTCTACGAATATCTCAAACTGTTTTGTTTCAGGATCGCATTCGATTCTAACGGGTACCGTTAAACCTTTAAAAAGCATGGTTTTTTCGTTAAAGGCGTCCACTACGTCCTTGATGTTTGCATAGGAAATCGATTCAATTTCCGTTTTATGCCAGTAGGACCTACAACAGGACCTTTACATAAATAAAGCGATTTGCTTTATGTAATAGGCGGTCCCCCGCTAGCTGCTCCCCCTGTAACTAGTGCCTTAACGACTATTTTATTTGTTTTACTCATTTTCCTCGTCAAAAATTTTTATTTAAATTTTATACTCAAAATTAGTGATTTAAAGGTTAAGAAACATAAAAATAACGCATAATCTTTCGACTTTGTTCATTCCAATATCTTTTGTATATTGAAACCGTATTATTATTACGTTCTAAGTCCTTCAAAAAACTAATTTTGAACTTAGTGTTTTTTAAAAATGAAATGAAATTAAAAAATTTTATGATTTCTGAAGTTAAAACATGCAACCAAAAAAAATCTAAACACGCGATTTTATTATTTCTTGAATTAATTTTACTGTATTTTTAGCACTAATCCTTTCGTTTTTATGTCCTTTTGTGGTAGGGATATATTCTTCGATACCTTTAGTCCAAGCAAATTTTTGATCTTTTAATCGTTTTTTTATCCTTTCGATGCTTTCTGTTTCCCATCCTTTTAAACTATCAAGAATTTCTGAGTTTAGAGTTAAAACAGCTTTTTCTATAAGACTTGAATTTCGTGGTATGAAGTGAATTTAGAGTAGTCTGCGAAATCAATTTTGCTAAAATTTATGGTTTCAATGTAAACATTATTTCTAAATACATCTGCGTGCACTTGGGAGCTAGCGACGGGTTGATATCCCGAATAGAGCGCTCTAGAAATGTTGACATCAAACCTGATTTTATTGCCATCTTTTTTATACGAATTATTTACAACATGATTAATATTCGTATAAAAGAACACAGGAGTTTCCCCGATCATCTTCGTATTTTTATAGACTTTAAGAGATCCGTTTATGTGAGGAAAATTCTCAGGTTCTTCGGGCACCATTAGATTAATTTGGAACGTCGTATTGAACTGTCTATCGAGCTCTAATACGCCTAAAGTAGGACTTTCAAATTTTACTGTTATATCGGAGCCATAATCGGGATAAATCATGTTGTAAAACGAAATAGTTATGGTATTTATATCCCCCAATAGAATAGATTCCTCGTAATAACAATTAACTTCGAACTCACTGTTCATCGCTAAGACACACACCCATAGAAAGGCTTCTTGGTCGATTTCTTGAAAATCAGAGCTGATAAAAAATTCGTGTAAATCGTCGGAAAATACTGTTTGTACTAAATTTTGTGTCGATATTAAGTCGAAGTCTATGTTTAGATTTAAAATCTCTGATATCTTGTAGCAGTAGTAGATTTTTAGTATGTTTCCGTAATCCATATTTTCTAATACGAATTGCGTGATTTTATTGGTATTTAAATTAAAAAGATTAAGCGCTTTTAAAATATAAATCATGTAATAAGTGTATTTCAGCGTAACTTGTGCATCAGTTGTGAATTTAGGGTTGAAATACAAAGTAGAATCTGTTTCAATTATGTTTCTCTCGATAAATCCATGCAATGCCACTTGATTAAAAGACAGATTAACGAGTGCTCCTAAATCGAGGTAGTTCGCAATTAATTCCAGCGATTTAATTGCGTAATAGCTATACTCGAAAAATATAAAGTTATTTTGATGTTCTGGTGTTCCAAATCTCTCAAATAACAAGAAAGCACCGAAATTATCGTAATTATACTCCAAATATTGAGAATCAATTATTTGGTTATAAATATCCATTAAATCGTATTGAGCTTCGAAGTCGTCGAGCTTATAAATTTGAAGTAAAGAGTCTAGAGCCATATAAGTAAATTTATGATTGAACATTGAATCTGTTAAATTAGTGTATGTATGTCGACCGTACGAAAAGTATTCAATTGGTCGAGATCTGAATCTAATATATTCTTGATTCATATTAGTGCTAGCTAAGAAGCCATAGATTCCGAGATCTCCCTTATAATTAGTCGTAAGCATATTAAATAGCCCTGATATATCTAAATCAGAAATTCTATCGAATAAACTGAAAGAATTTACAATGGAGTAAATAAGATTTAGAGACATATAGTCTTTAGAAAGAAGCGAATACCCCTCAAATTGGCGATACAACTCCATTGAACTTGCGATCTCACTTTTTTTCTGCGAATCGAGTTGATTAATAAGGTCTAATTCTTTTAAGCACCTTACTATTTGAAATGTGTCGATTAATTCGTGATAACCGTATTGAGTAGACGAATCCCAGTTTCCAAGAGCGTTTCGATTTGATAGGATATAATTGATAACTTCATCCTTATCTATCCCGATAAATCCTGTTATATTTGCCAATTCAAGTCCTAACGCAGTACCTACTAGATTTGAAAAGTTCCAGCCGTTATCAAACATTTGAAAAGAATATTCAATGTTGTCATATAGATTTGTTAAATATTGGTGAAAACTGCTTGTTTGAATCGTTTCAACTAAATCAAACGCACTCAAGCTTTTTAAGTTATAATAGGAAGCTAACAGGTTTACTTCGTTAAAAACCCCCAGAGAATTAATACTCGTGTTATAATCGTTGTAAAAACCTCCGAAATTATCGCTAGATGAACTATCCTCTTGTAATCCGTTTATGAAATTAACTAATTTTGCCCTTTCAGAACTGTAACCGCTCCAGTCGTCCTTTAATAAATCCAGTGTGGTAATCGCGTAAAAAGAATTATCCATAGTAGCTGTTCTAAATCCGCTAGACAAACTTGTACTATATGGTTGGCCTATAAACCCGTTCTCTGTTCCTTCTGGATTAAAGCAACTCCAAATTAAATCAATTGAATCTTGTTTATCTATCATACTTAAATTACCTAGAATGTCAAGAGATAATAAAGCGTAACAATTCACTTGTAGAACTGAGGTATAGGGATAATAAAAATATGGGAAAATCGAATCCAAATATCTATATGCGTATTTATCCATGAAAACATGCGTTTCGTCGTCGTAATGAGATAATATATAATTTAAAACGCTTGTTTGATTGATTTGATCCAATTTTCCTACTGCTTCAAGAATATATAAGGCGTAATAAGTAGCTTGTAACGATGGTTTGTAATATTGTGGAAAATATCCTAATTGGGAGTAGTCTGCTAGTTTTTGAGTAAAAATACTTTCAATTGTTTCATAGTTATTCTTAATTGGAGAGCTATTTGGTTCTTGATCATAGTTATATTGTGTGTCCTCAAGTTGATTTTGTGTAAGAACAGAATCGCTTATGAGAGCGTTGTTAAATACGGCTCCTGTGTAAATCGAAGAAAAAACAAGAACGGCAATACCACTATAAAATATGAACTTCTTTAACTTATTCAATTTCATCGCTAAAGCTCCTTTGCTAATTCTAATATACTTGCTATAAATATCAAGATCGCCTGTAGAAGATGGATAAATATCGTAGTAAGCGCTGCCAACATCATGAGCGTTATCCAATGCCACGGAATGGGATTGCCAGGTTTCAAAGCTGTTATGATTGTAAAACCGGCTATTAACAATCCACAGTTGACAAAAATAACACTAACAATACCTTTATCTTGTATCCACTGACTAACATCCTCTACATTATATAACCTCAAAAAAACATAGAGAAAACCAATTACACCACCGAAAATGGTCAAAAAACGCATAACTTTTCTGTAAATATCGCTCCTCTCCATATTAAACCATACCCCATAGTTCCAAAAAATGATTGGATTTTTTTTGCCAAAAAAGACTTCTATTTCTTACAAACATTATTAATCGAAAAATTTTTCATCACCTCAAGTGTGTTAAAATTAATTTTAAAGTGTAGAATCAAGCAGTATATCTAAAAAAAAAATTAAAATTAAATATAAAAATAGATAAATAATTAAAATGAAATATATTTGAGAAGAGAACTACCAGCGAAGGTAAGATTTATTAGTATAAAATGATATTTGAAAATTATTATTTTTTGTTGACATGTATTTATTTATCTAATTAATAATATCATTAATTGAGAAACAAATAGAATGATTATAGAACTAAATCTATTAAAATTTTAAGAGTATTAAAGGGTAAGGTTGAGAGATGATACTTTGGATATTAAATAGTGATTCGGGCATTAAATTGTTATATAAATCATTTTTGAAAACAGACGCCGATGAGGACATTGTTTCTGGATTTCTAACGGCCTTCCACCATTTCTCTATGGAAGAATTTCACCAATCATTGGAATCTATAGAAATGGGTGGATTAAGATGGATATATATATTGGAACCAAAATTCAAATTGCTTTTCGTTGCTGCTGGTATAAAAGGTACTAAAACGGAGATTTTGATGGGTAGACTTAATGTTATAAAAGAGTCTTTTATAAAAGAATTCAAGCCAGTTTGGATAAAAAAAGGACATAGTTGGAATGGAAATATGAATGTATATTTACCATTTCTTAAAGTAATTGAAGATTATTACGGCCAATGGGAGGAAGTAGAATCAATAAATCAAGTAGCGGACTTTTTTGATATTTTAGGAGTATTTCAACAAATTTTTATTAATTTGAGAAGTATCTTAGAAAATAAAATGTATAGCAAATCAAAAAACATAGTTTTACAGAAAATAGAAAAAGTGTTTAAGCAATTTAGAGAACAAGAGAAATTTAAAAACCAACCTGAATTGGAAAATATAACCTTTTCAAAAGAATCATGGTTTAATATAATAGATATTAGTTTGCTTAAAAGTGAAAAGGATATAGTTATCAAATTTTTAAAATCAATTCTTACCGAAGTAGTTAAAACATTGAAGGAAGTAAAAGGGAAAAATTTGTGTTTGAAGTATTTTAGTGAAGAAAGAGTTTATACCTATATTTTTAATAATATGGATCTATTAAAAGATTTAAAATTAGATATGTTTTTATTAGAACTGTTTTTGTTAATCTAAATTTAAGTACAAAATCCTCTATGACGTTTATGTGTTTTCCTTAGAATCTACAACATAAACGACGACCAAAATCGAGATTATGTTTCAGATATTCATTAGATAGTATTTCCATAACTTTTTCATAATCAAGTTGAGTATTATAATCCTTATTGACTATTTCAGGAATATCTTCAATTTCTTTTCCAGGTATACATACTAATCTAAATATCTCTTTCTTTACTTCTTCAGATATATCTTCAGTCATATAATAATAAATATTTTTTTGATTAGAAAAATATTATCGTTAATTTTGAAAAAAAACACCACATTTTATCGAGATTTTAATATGTAAATCTTCTAAGACTTCTATAAAATATTAGAAAACAAATTATAGTTGTTCTAAAATAACTTCATGTTTAATCGTACCTATTTTTTCAATAGAAGCTTCTATTATATCGCCTGGTTGTATTGGACTTATTCCACTTGGAGTACCTGTAGCGATTATATCTCCTCTTTTTAATGTTACAAATTTAGACAAATATTCTAGTATTTGAGGGATTTTAAATAACATATGCTTAGTATTCGAGAATTGTCTTGTCTGTCCATTAATTTTTAATTGAATTGATAAGTTATGGGGGTCGGAAATTTCACTACATGGAACGATTCTTGGTCCTATCGGTCCAAACGAATCGAAATTTTTGCTTCTATACCACGGTAAATTTATATTTCTATCGCTCTTTTGCATAATTCTCGCAGTTAGATCAAGAAAAATTGTATATCCTTGGATATAATCGAACGCTACTCCCGCTGAAACATTTTTACACGTTTGAAAAATAATAAAAGCGAGTTCAACTTCGTGATCGACTCTATTATATTTCTCACTTTCATATAGAATTTTCGGGTAAATTATTGGTTCATTATCAGTTACTAGCGTATTAAGTGTTTTAACAAAGAATACCGGTTCCTTAGGAATTGGTGCATTTGTTTCTTTAATATGATCCAAATAGTTCCGTCCTAGACATACAATTTTAGTTGGGTTTATATTGGTATTGCCAATTTTTACCATTTAAGTCAACTCCTTCTCTAATACAACTTTATTTGTCAGGGTACCAATTTTTTCGATCGATGCTTTTATCAAATCTCCAGGTTTGATTGGGCCTATACCTGCGGGTGTTCCAGTTGCTATAATATCTCCTGGTTCCATAGTAAAAAATTTTGAAATATTTTCTAAAAGCTCCGGAACTTTAAACAACAAATATTTAGTATTCGATAATTGTTTAGTCTCTCCATTTACTTTTAACTCAATTTTGAGATCATGAGGATCTTTAATTTCAGAAAGGCTTACAATTCTAGGACCAATTGGACCGAAAGTATCTAATGATTTAGAGCGAAACCAAGGTAATTTTGAAACTATATCTTTAGTTTGTATCTTCCTTGCAGTAATATCGTTAAATACAGTATAACCTAAAATGTGATCGTAAGCTTGACTTGCACTCACATATTTACATCTATCTTTAATGATAAACGCTAATTCTACTTCAAAATCAATTCGGTTGTATTTACGGTTACTAAATATCCAGTTTGGATAAATAATTTGTTCACCATCCCCTATCAGACAATTTAATGTTTTTGAAAAAAGAACGGGTTCCACTGGGATTTCTGACTTTGTTTCTTCAATGTGATCCAAATAATTCGTACCAATACATATTATTTTTGTAGGGCTAATCGTCTTTTCTCCAATTTTTACAATAATACATCACTCCTTTAAGTATTTAGTGCCTTTCGTCAAAAAAAATCGATTAGTTCGTTGTCTTCTAGAACAAGGCAACTATACTTAATTAAATAAGATTTAAATTTTAAAGATAATTAATTTTCAGATAATAGTTAAAGATTAAATTATTAACAAAAAATAGATAAAACAAAGAAAAATTGATTAAAATGACCGAAAAAGATATAATTTTGACATTAAAAATTGCTATGGCAGCTGTTTTTATGGCTGTTGGAATTACTTTAAGTTATCTTAATCCATTTGGATATTTTTTGTTGTTCGGTACAAAGATAAATCCTTTCGCTCATTTAATAAATGTAATAACGGGAGTTCTAATAGGAGTTACTTTTTCTAGCATTACTGCTTTAGGTATTGCAAGTATACGGTTTTCAGCTGGAATTGGAACGATCCATGCTTTTCATGGGGGTGTATCTGGCGCGGTTGTTGTTGGAATCGTATCTCATATTTTATGGAAAAAAAAACCAAAGTATGTTGAATATGCTGCATTTACGGAACCAATTGGTACTGTATTCATAGGGGGGACAATTGGAGAGATTATAATACCAATATATGGATCCTTCTCGCTTGGAGGTTTATTACTTTATTGGTGGTTATTTTTTTGGAGTTCTCTAATCGGATGTATAATTGGATTTATCATTTTAAAAATTCTTAAGCGCTCTGGGTATTCAAGAGATAGGTTCTACTAAATACAAAAAAATTTATTATTCCAAAAAATTTATGAAATTTAATAGAGACTTAAATTTTAGCAATTTAATTGGTCAGAAAACCCTTATCTATGGGGAAACTAATACCGGAAAAACTTTATATACCGCTAATTTTGTTCAATTTCTCCTAGAAAGTAAAAATATTAACCCTAAAGAGATTAGCATATTAGATTTTGCTCCAAAGTTAACTTATTTTAACGATTTAAAGATTGGTGGAAGAGTTCAAGATTTTTTCGAAAATAGCGTAAAATGCAATTACATTAAATTTATAGGAGAGATTATTCCCCCCCGCCTAAATGCTAAGAATAAAAATGAAATGTATAGCAACATTTGTCATAATTTTCATAAAATATATGAAATTATAGAAATTTATAACAGTAGCCCAACTCCAGTGTTAATCATCAACGATATTTCATTATTTTTGCACTTAGGGAGCAATAAATACTTAATTAACACAATAAATAAATCAGATACTTTTTTTGGAAATTCTTATTATGGATCATCTATTAGTAGTAAATTCTCGAAACTATTAAGTATCAAAGAAAAGAGAAAAGTTGAATCTCTAATAAAAAATATAGAAAACTCTTTTAAAACAACTTAATCCGTTTTTATTCTTCGATTTGATTATTTTTCTTTTAGTTCAAATAAGATAGAAAATGCCTTATTCTGGTTTACTAATTTTAGTAAATATTATTTAAGAAAGTTATTTAATACACTCATACTCTTTAATATTAATAAAAAATAATATTCGCTTAATATAAGAGATGATTAAATTGAAATCAAAAGTGCGAGTAGTTCTGTTCGGACCTCCAGGAAGTGGAAAAGGCACGTTCTCTTCTCAAATAAAGAAAGTTTACCCTGATATACCACATATTAGCACTGGGGATATTTTCCGAGAAAATTTAAAAAATGAAACGCCCCTTGGTTTAAAGGCTAAAGAATATATGGATAAGGGTGAATTAGTTCCGGATGAAGTAACTATTGATATGGTGGGGGATAGACTAAGTAAAGAAGATGTAAAAGAACATGGATTCATATTAGATGGCTTTCCAAGAACTCTAACCCAAACTGAAGCTTTAACCGAGATAACTGGAATAGATTTATTCCTTTTATTAGATGTAAGTCGCAATATCATTACAAAAAGAATTTTAGGAAGATACTCTTGTAAAAATTGCGGTGAAATCTATAATAAATACACTCTTCCACCAAAAACAGAAGGTATTTGCGATAAATGTGGCGCTGAAATTAAATTTGAACAAAGGAGCGACGATAATGAAGAAACTTTAAAAAACCGGTTAGATGCTTACGAAAAGAACGCTAAACCAATAATAAAATACTATAAAAAGAAAAAGTTGATGAGAAAGATAAACGCTGAAAATACTTTAGAATTAACCGAGAAGGATATTAAAAAGATACTCGAAGTGTAAATTTATTTTTACTATAATTTTTTTTATAGGATTATAATGAAATATAAGATCTGTATAGCAATTCCAATTAAATCTGATAATCTTAATATAAATAGACAATTAGTAGAAACCTCGCTAGAAAAAAAGCCTGATTTAATTGAATTTAGATTTGATTACATAAATGAAGTAAAATTTATCACTTTTTCCTTTTTAACAGAATTGTTGAGTCTTATCACTCCTAAAATACCAATAATCTTTACTTTTAGGAGAATTCAAGAGCGAGGTCAATATAATCTTAATAAAGATGAACGATTACAAATTTTAAAGTTATTGGTTGAAGCAAAACCCGATTATTTGGATATAGAAATGGAGTCTGATATTAAGATTTTGAAAATAATTACAAATTTAGCTTACAAAAACAATGTAGATTTAATTTTCTCTATTCATGATTTTAAAGATACTCCAACATATGAAGAAACAATTTCTCTTCTAGATATGTTTAAAGATAAGTTGGTTCATGAGTGCTCTATAGATTTAGATAAAATACATGAAAGTGTCTTTAAATTAATATTTACTCCTCAAAAATTCGAGGATAATTTAAACATTTTAAAATTTTGTAGAACACTTTCACAAGACGGCAAAAAGATAGTATGTTTTGCTATGAGCGAATTGGGGATTTTTTCCAGAATTATGTGTGTTAAATTTGGTTCATTATGGACATATGGTTCTCTAGGAGATAAAACAGCTCCTGGACAAATTAATATCAAAACTTTACGAGAAATGCATCAATTATTATTTAATTTTAATTATTGATATTAATAAATATGAAAAGAATAAGAAACTCTTATCAATTATTATTTAATAACAGATAAGAAATTTTATTTATTGTCCTCTATCAAATACAGTGCCACAACTACCGCATTTCATTCGCTTTTTATAAACTGGGCTTCCTTGCATTGAATAATAGAGTACTTGTGTTTTATCAGGCTCTTCGTGTAATTTCCGAGGATTTTCTTCTCCACAATTTCCACATTTAGTTCGTTTAGTTTCTGTCATTTTTTTTTCTCGAAGGTTTTATGAACAAATAATAGGTTTTATAAATTTAAATTTGGGTTTTACAATAAAATTGCGTTATGTCATCTCTAAAAATAAAAACACGCGCTATATAAATTTCACATTTTTATTTCGTTGTTGCCTTAATAATTTCTTCCATAATCTCGTCAATTGTTTTGTCTGTGGTGTTGATAACAATTTCTGCTGATATGTTATAATAAGGTTCTCTTTGTTTCAATGCGCTTTCGATTTCTTTCATTGGATCTTCTTTATCGATTAATGGTCTAGTCTCTTTCCCATCGATCATTACTCTATTATAAATTTCTTTAGGGCTAGCTGTTAATAAAACGATATGACAGGTTTTTTTTAAATTTTCTATATTTACTTTGTTTAAAACAATTCCTCCCCCGCATGATATAACTGTTTTTTTTAGTTCTGCTGCTTTCCTACAAGCTTCAATCTCGTATTCTCTAAATTTCGCTTCACCGTTTTCCGAAAAGATTCTAGGGATTGATTTACCAGCCATCTCTATAATTAGTTGATCGGTTTCTATAAATTTATAATCTTTTCCTAGATATTCCTTCAATGCCTTTCCTACTCTGGATTTACCCGTTGCCATAAAACCAATCAACGCAATAGAATCTTTAATCATACCAAATTAAACCAAATAGTATTTTTTGATAAACCTAACTATATTTTCAATTTTTTTTCTTTGCTACCGGTATCCTAATATCAAGAAAAAAAGTAGAACAATCATTTCATTGAAAATCCGTGTTTTCCTAAAATACCCTTTTGTAAACCTATGTAATTTCCATTAATATATGCGAAACAATTAAATTTTTCAGGGTCTAATCTATTATTCGTTACAAATCGCGAATCAGAATGAGTTGCAACCACTTCTCCAAAATAACACACATGAGAACCTAGTTCTATTCGTTTTATTACCTTACACTCCATATTCCATGGAAATTCTTTGACCATAGGGACTTGAACTACGATACCTTGTTCTTTAGTTAGGTTTAAATCCTCCCATTTATTCACTTTTCTTCCAGAACGCGTCCCACAATAATCCATTTCTCTCAGTTGGTCTTTTGTAGGGTAATTGATCACAAACTCTCCATGTTTTTCAATTAATTTGTAGGAATGTCGCCTAGGATGTATTGAAATTGCGATAATTGGAGGTTGTAAACATACTTTACCTACATATGCGAGAGTAATTAAATTCGCTTCCTCACCAATCCCTACAGATATGACAGCCGCAGGCATCGGAAACATCGTAATTCCCGCGTTAAGAGAAATTTTATTCATTTTTTAAATTCATCCTTTACTTGTTTTCTAATTATAGCTAAATAATTATAAATTCATTTATTCTTAAACATATTAATAGTTTTAAATTTAATAATTATTGTAATAAAATGCTAAAAAAACCTTATATAACTGCTCGTACTAATGTTTTATGTGTTATTGGACACCCAATCGAACATAGTATGAGTCCGATAATGCATAATGCTGCTCTTAAAGATCTGTCTCTCGATTATGTATATATCGCTTTTAATATTCCACCAAACGACCTTAAAAAGGCAG
>Ga0114920_10001184_pt1 | contig 11903 bp, 6 predicted proteins | sample ChitaG_FD_88683 | JGI IMG/M metagenome (GOLD analysis project Ga0114920, IMG submission 88683) | Deep subsurface microbial communities from South Pacific Ocean to uncover new lineages of life (NeLLi) - Chile_00310 metaG | ecosystem: Environmental > Aquatic > Marine > Oceanic > Sediment ... | reverse complement strand
CTCAGGAATGAACCTTATATCATTCCTGAGAATACCAAGAGCAGCTTCTCTTTCTGCTCTTGGTAACTTTTCATCAAGTACCTTTTGGGCGAGCTTCGCCCAAAAAGTACTTTTATTCTCTTGAACCAAAATTATCACCTCCTTTTCTTGGTTCTTTTATAGTCCTTTTAAAAAGAACTAAATTATGCCTAAATTATAACAAACTACTTTAGATTTGTCAAGTGCCGATGGGTAAAAATTAATGTAAATTTGACGCCATACAATATAAAAAGTAAAATGATTTAATTATGTCAAAATTCACTCATCTACATGTTCACAGCCACTACTCTCTCCTTGATGGCTTGCCCAAGATTGATGATCTTTTGGATTATACGAAAAAACTGGGAATGGACTCTATTGCAATAACTGACCACGGCGTTCTTTATGGTGCAGTTGAGTTTTTTAAAAAAGCAAAGAAAAAAGGAATTAAACCAATAATTGGCTGCGAAGCATATGTTGCTTTTGAGGGCATGCACCAAAAAAGAGCACATATTGATAATAGAATTTATCATTTAATTCTTTTAGTTAAAAATAGAGTTGGTTATAAGAATTTAGTAAAACTTTTAACAAAAGCCCATTTAGAGGGTTTTTATTATAAGCCAAGGATTGATCATGAACTGCTGGCCAAACACTCAGAAGGATTGATCGGTTTATCAGCATGTTTAAAGGGAAAGATTCCTCAATTGATTTTGGGAAAGAAAATTGAAGAAGCAAAAGAAGCTGCTTTAGAATACAAGAAAATATTTGGCAATGATAATTTTTATTTAGAACTTCAACATCATCCAAATATAAAAGAACAAAAAATAGTAAACGAAGTTCTCATCTCTTTTTCCAAAGAATTAAAGATTCCATTAGTTGCGACAAATGATTCTCATTATTTAAAACCAGAAGATGCTGATGCTCAAGACACTCTCATGCTTATTAATACTGGGGCTGACATTAATGACCCTGAAAGACTAACTATCAAAGCTGATGATTTCTCAGTTAAAAAACCTGAGCAAATGATAAAAGATTTTAAGCATGTTCCGGAAGCTATTGAAAACACTTTGAAAATAGCAGAACAGTGTAATTTTGAATTCAAGTTCGGTCAAATAAGGCTTCCAGAATTTAAAACACCTGATAATCAAACAATTGAACAATACCTGGAAAAGCTTTGCAAACAAGGTTTAAAGAAAAAATACGGCGCCTTTCCTAAAAAAGAGATTCTGAACAGGCTTAATTATGAATTGGAAATGATTAAGAAAATGGGTTTTTCTTCATATTTTTTAATTGTGCAGGATTTTGTCAACTGGGCTAAAGAAAAAAGAATTGTGGTAGGTCCTGGTCGGGGAAGCGTAGCAGGCTCTTTAGTGTCTTATGTTTTAAATATCACCAGCATAGACCCATTAAAATACAATCTTATTTTTGAACGTTTTTTAAATATCGGAAGAAATGAACTTCCTGATATTGATTTAGATTTTACTGATAGGAGGAGAAGTGAAGTTATTGAATATGTAATAGATAAATATGGAAAAGACAGAGTTGCCCAGATCATTACTTTTGGAACAATGGCAGCGCGCGCTGTAATAAGAGATGTTGGCAGAGCTCTTGGTTATGCCTATAGTTATTGTGACCAAATGGCAAAAATGATTCCTTTTGGGCACAGTTTAGATGAAACTTTAGCAAAAATTCCTGAATTCCGCCAACTTTATGAAACCGATCCAAAAGCAGAAAGATTAATTAATTTAGCAAAAAAACTAGAAGGTGTTGCCCGTCACGCCTCAACTCATGCCTGTGGATTAGTAATTTCAGCCAAACCATTAGACAATATTGTCCCCTTGCAACACCCAACTCAAAACGATAATGAAATTATTACGCAATATGAAATGTATTCAATTGAAGATTTAGGGCTTTTGAAAATGGATTTTTTGGGACTGAAAAACCTAACAACCATTGAAGACACGCTAATAAGAATTTATGCAATACATAAGAAAAAAGTTGATATTGAAAATCTTCCTTTAAATGACAGACAAACCTATAAATTATTGCAAAAAGGAAAAACAATTGGTGTATTTCAAATGGAATCAGCTGGTTTTCAGCGCTATTTAAAACAGTTAAAACCTGATAAGTTTGAAGATATTATTGCCATACTTGCACTTTACAGGCCCGGCCCTATTTCTTTGATTCCTGAATACATTGCCAGAAAACAAGGGAAAAGCAAGATTGAATATTTGCACCCAAAACTAAAAGAAATTTTAAAGGAAACCTATGGCTTATTAGTTTTTCAAGAAAGTCTAATGTTAATCGCTCAAAAGTTAGCTGGTTTCAGTTTGGCAGAGGCAGATGTTTTAAGAAAAGCTGTTGGTAAAAAAATTAGAAAATTGCTTCTTGAACAAAAACAAAAACTCATCAAAGGAATGAAGAAAAATGGAATAGAAGAAAATATTGCCAGAAAAATCTGGGAATGGATCCTGCCTTTTGCCCGTTACGGATTCAATAAAAGTCATAGTTGCGCCTATGCTATGATTGCTTATCAAACAGCATATTTGAAAACCCACTATCCAGCTGAATTTATGTCTGCGCTTTTAACCTCAGAAAAAGCAGACGTAGAAAGAATTGGATTTGTGATTGAAGAGTGCAATAAAATGGGAATTGAAGTGTTAGCTCCTGAGATTAATGAAAGTTGGAGAAACTTTACTGTTATTCCGCATAAAAAACAAATACGCTTTGGATTGTTCGCAATTAAAAACGTAGGCGAAGGCATTGTTGGAACCATTGTCAATGAAAGAAAAACCAATGGTCCTTTTAAATCAATTGATGATTTCATCTCAAGAATAGACTCAAAAGATTTAAACAAAAAATCTCTGGAAAGCCTTATTAAAGCAGGGGTCTTTGATAAATTTGCAGAAAGAAACCAACTCCTGAATAACTTAGAAAGACTTTTAAATTGGAGTAGAGAAAATCAGAGAATGAGGTCAAATGGACAAATTGGTCTTTTTAACACAACGCAAATGCCAACAAAAATTAAGCTTGAAACCACAGAAGCAGCAAGTAAAAGCGAAAAGTTGGGCTGGGAAAAAGAACTTTTAGGTCTGTTTGTCAGCGCTCATCCTTTAGAAGATTATCAAGCTGTTTTAGAAAAGAAAGCAGTAAAAATATCAAATATTGCTAATTTGCCATTCCGTCAAAGCATTAGAATTGGAGGAATAATCTCAAAAATAAAAAAGATAATTACAAAAACCGGAAGACCAATGATTTTCATGAGCCTGGAAGATTTATCTGATAAAATTGAAGTTGTAGTTTTTCCATCAATTATGGAGAAAAAACCAACTCTTTTTAAAGAAAATAAAATAGTCTTTGTTTCTGGAAAGATCAGCAATAAAAGCGCTGACCCAAAAATAATCTGCGAAGATATTGAGGAAATTATCGAAGCCTAAAATTATTGACAAAGTTTTTTAAAAATTCTAAATTAAAAATACAATGTTAAATATTGTACAAAAACTTAACACCACAACCACTACAACCTCTTTTGAAGGAGGCTAGACCTTAAATTTTGAAATTGATTAAGAACTAGCCTCTTGCAAAAAGAGGTTTTTTGTTTAATAAGTCAAAAACATATATAATTAAATAATTAAGATAAAAAAACTCATAATATGGCTAAACCTAAAATCGAAGTAATCCGTCATTCGTTATCGCACATAATGGCTCATGCTGTTGGGGAGCTTTTTCCTGGAACAAAATTCGGCATAGGGCCTGCTATTGAAAATGGTTTTTATTATGACTTTGATTTGCCAAAAAGTCTTAGTGAAAAAAATCTTCCAAAAATTGAAAAGAAAATGAGAGAAATTATTAAAAAGAACATTTCTTTTAAAAAGAAAAAGTTGTCAGAAAAAGAAACAAAGAAATACGTTAAAAACCAACCATATAAGATAGAACTAATAAAAGAACTGCCAAAAGCAAAAATAACTTTTTATGAAAGCAATGATTTTATAGATTTGTGCCAAGGTCCTCATGTTAAGTCCTCTAAAGAAATAAATTCTAATGCTTTTAAATTAACAAAAGTTGCTGGGGCTTATTGGAGAGGAGATGAGGGCAATCCCATGCTTACGAGAATATATGGCGTAGCTTTTAACACAAAAAAAGAATTGGACAAACATCTTTACGTTTTAAAAGAAGCGAAAAAAAGAGACCATAAAAAACTTGGTGAAAAACTAGATCTTTTCTTTTTATCTAGCGTTGCACCTGGAATGCCTTTCTGGATGCCGAAAGGAATGATTATTAGAAACATTCTTTTTGAAAGATGGAAGAAAATCCAAAACAAGTATGGTTATAAAGAAGTAATGGCTCCTAATTTGCTAGCGGCTGATGTTTTCAAACAATCAGGACATTGGGAGCACTATAAAGATGAAATGTTTTTCACTCAAGGAAAAGGGAAGAAAAAGTATGTTCTTAAGCCAATGGATTGCCCAGGTGAAATAATGATTTACAAGCATAAAATGCGTTCTTATAAGGACCTTCCGATTAAATACTCGGAAATTGGAACCGTAATGCGCAATGAAAAATCCGGTGAATTAAACGGCTTATTCAGAGTTGCTCAAGTGACTCAGGATGATGCTCATATTTTTATGAAAGAAGACCAGATTAAAGAGCAGATAAAAGAAGTGATTAAAATTGCCAAAGAGATTTATGAACCTTTTGATTTGGAGTATAAGATTTATCTTGCAACTCGTCCCGATGATTTTATGGGCAGCATTAAAACCTGGAATAAAGCTGAAAAAATCTTGAAACAAGTAATGAAAGAGTCTAAATTACCAGTCTTAATAAAAGAAAAAGATGGGGCTTTTTATGGACCAAAGATTGACTATCAGGCAAAAGATTCTTTAGGCAGAACCTGGCAATGTGCAACTATTCAATTGGATTTCTTTATGCCAGAAAAATTCAATCTAGAATATATTGGCAAAGACGGCAAAAAACACAGACCTATTATGTGCCACCGTGCTATCATGGGTTCAATCGAAAGGTTTATAGGTATTTTAATTGAACATTATGGCGGCGCATTCCCATTATGGCTGGCTCCCGAGCAAATATGGGTAATCCCGGTTGGCAAACAACACATTAAATATGCAGAGAAAGTTGCAAAAAACCTTGCTGAAAACAACTTCAGATATCAGCTCAAAGATGAGAATGAAAGTGTTTCTAAGAAAATAAGAAACGGTGAAATTCAAAAAATCCCCTACTTGCTAGTTGTTGGAGACGAAGAAGTAAAGTCAAGATCAGTAAGAGCAAGAAGTAAAGGAAAAGATTTGGGGAAAATTAAATTGACAAAGTTTATTGAGAAAGCGAAAATAAAGATTGAAAAGAAAAAATAAATAATTTAAACAGCATCAACACAGAATAAACTAAAGCTTATTTGGCTTATCTCTGATTAATCTGTTTATAGAATTAAACATATGTCCAAGTCAACAAAATACTTTATTATAAGTTTAGCGATTTTCTCATTAGTTTTAACAACCAGTCTGGTTTTAGCCCAGGACTCAGAAGAAATTATTATTTCTTCTGAAGCTCAGCAAGAAGTAAATTTAGATGAAGATGTCCAGCCAGCTGACTTGGAAGTTGGCCAACCCACCATTCTACCTGACAATCCTTTCTACTTTTTCAAAAATTTAGGCAGAAACATTCAATCATTATTCACCTTTGACCCAGTAGCTAAAGCAGAATTAAGACAAAAATTCGCAAATGAAAAATTGATAGAATTAAAAGAAATGATTCAAAGAAAAAAAAGCGTTCAGGCAATAAAGAGAGCTGCTGAAAACTATGAAGGAGAAATTGAAACAGTAAAAAGAATGACAGAAAGAATAAGAGAAAATGCTCAGGAAAATGAAGAAGTAGAAAAATTCTTAGACAAATACACTCAACATCAAGTTCTCCATGAAAAACTTCTTCTAAAGCTGGAAAGTCAAGTTCCTTTGGAAGCTTTTGAAAAAATAAAAGAAGCTAGGGAACAACACTTGGAAAACTTTAAAGACGTGATGCTCAAGCTTGAAGAAAAAGATAAAATCCCTGAAAGATTAGAAAAGAACCTTGAAAAAATAACAGGAAGCAATTTTAAAGAATTCAAAAATATAGAAATACTTGATAATTTAAAGGAAAGGTTACCTGAGGATGTAAAAGAAAAAATTGAAGAAAGAAAAGAAATTATGCTGGAAAATCTACGTCAAAAACTGGAAAATCTTCCTCAAGAACAACAAGAAAGGTTTAAAGAGTATGTTGAAAAAATCAGTGGAGATAAAATCAAACAGCTTGATATTTTAAGCGCCCTGGAAGGAACAGAGCTCTCAGATAAATTAAAGGCTGTAATTGAAAAAGTAAAAGAAATCAGTGTCCAAAGAATAGAAAACCAATACCAAAACAGAGTAACAAAAGAAAAAGTAGAGCTTACAATAACACAAGCTACAGATTTATTGGCAAAAGTGAAAAGCTTAATTGTAGAGAAAACTACCACAGCAGAAGAAATACCAGAGGTCTTCAGATTAATTGAACAAGCTGAAGAAAAATTAGTGTTAGCCAAACAAGAACTTGAAGTCCAAAATTATGGCAAAGCTTACAGCCTGGCAATTGCTTCTTCATCCCTTTCAAGAAACGCTATAAGGATTATGGAAGTAAGGGCAGGGTTCAAAGAAGATGAAACTGGAACCCTAATCTGTGCTGCAATAAAATCTCCAGTCTGTGGAAAAGATGAAAAAACATACCTTAATATTTGTGAAGCTAAAAAAGCTAATGCACAAATTGCTTACAGAGGAGAATGTAAAACCAATTTAGTTTGTGCTAAAGAGAACGAACAAATAAACAGAAACCCTCTTCTTGGTCCAGCTGAAAGAAGATGTTGTGAAGGATTAGAAGAGGTCAGAATCAGCAGAACTTATAGTGTTTGTAAACAGCCTGGTACTTCTTTTGAATGTAAAGTTGATAGCGATTGTCCTCTTTCTCGTTGTCCAACAATAACAGCCACAGCATCAAAATGTGTTGAAGGTAAGTGCATACTCCCTGTTTGCGATAAACCAGAAGTATGTATTCAAGTCATTGCTCCAGCCAAAAACCCTAAAACAGGTGAATGTAGGAACTTCCCTACTCCATGCGATGTTCCAGCAGGATGGGAAAAAACTGCTGCTTGTAAAATCCCTGCGCTACTAGAAAAAATCCAAGAACAAGCTCAGCTAAAGACTGGTCAGTAAATATAGATTTGCAAAATTCACAATAGAAAAACAGCCTGATTTAAGCTGTTTTTCTGTTACATCAACCCTTGCCTGATATATCTCTACGCGCTATAAATATTACATATGAAATATTTTATTCTTACCTATGGATGTCAGATAAATATTTCTGATTCTGAAAGAATTGCCTTTTTATTAGAGAGTTCTGGCTATAAACAAGCTTTAAATGAAAACAAGGCTGATTTAATAGTGGTAAATATGTGTTCAGTAAGACAATCTGCTGTAGATAGAGTTTATGGAGTTGGTACAAAGCTCCAAAAACTAAAGAAAAAAAACAAGAATCTAAAAACAGTTTTAACAGGTTGTATTTCTAAAAAAGACCATAAAAAACTTATTAAAATATTTGATCTGGTTTTAAACATTAAAAGCTTAGCCCAGTGGCCCAAACATCTTGAAGCTGGGTTTTCATCAGAACTATGGCCTCCTTTGCTTCGCCAAACCACTAAATATCTCAATATAGAGTCAAAGCACACAAGTAAGTTTTCAATCTTAATCCCAATATCTATTGGCTGTAATAACTCTTGCGCTTATTGTATTGTTCCTTTTACTAGAGGGCCTTTAATCTGCAGAAGTCATAAAGAAATAATAAAAGAAGTTAAAAAAGCAATTAAAAATGGTGCAAAGGAAATCTGGCTTTTAGGCCAGAATGTTAATGATTATAAATCCCCTATTGACTCTAAGATAAATTTTGCAAAGCTTTTAGAAATGGTTAACAATGTTGATGGTGTTTTTTGGATAAGATTCACATCTCCAAACCCAAAAGACTTTTCAGGCAAATTAATTAACACAATGGCTAAACTAGAAAAAGTCACAGAATATCTAAACCTACCAGTTCAGTCTGGGGATAATGAAATCTTAAAAAAAATGAACAGGGTCTATACAATTAAAAAATACAAAGATTTAATCAAAAGAATAAGAAGGAAAATCCCAGACATTGCCTTGTCTACTGATATCATTGTTGGCTTTCCAGCTGAGACAAAAAAACAGTTTCAAAACACAGTAAAGCTTTTTAAGAATATTAAATTTGATATGGCCTATATCGCCCAGTATTCTCCCCGCCCCCACACAAAAGCCAGCAAGTTAAAAGATGATATTTCTAAAAAAGAAAAGAAAAACAGATGGTTTACTTTAACAAAAATTCTTAAGAAAACTGCACTAGAAAACAATAAAAAATATGTTGGGAAAGAAGTTAAGGTATTGATAGATGAATATAAAAAAGAATTCTTGCTCGGAAAAACTAGAACATATAAAACAGTGAAAATTCCAGCAGTTGATAAAAATTTAGTTGGAAAAATTATGAATGTAAAAATCACTGATGCTTTAAGCTGGGGCCTGAGAGGAGTTTTAACCAAACCAAAGCTTATTGTAATTTTAGGGCCTACTGCAACTGGAAAAACAGGCATAGCAATAAAATTAGCCAAGCAGTTTAACGGAGAAATCATTTCAGCTGATTCCAGACAAATTTACAAAAAAATGGCTATTGGCACTGCAAAGCCAACAAAAGAAGAATTAAAAGCTGTTCCTCACCATTTAATTGATTTCATAAAACCCAATAAAGATTTCAATGTAGCTTTATATAAAAACAAAGCGTTAAAAACCATTGAAGAGATATATAAAAAAGGAAAGATTCCATTCTTAGTAGGAGGAACAGGATTATACATTAAAGCAATAGTTGATAATCTTTCTTTTCCAGAAGTGCCTCCTCAAAAGAAATTAAGAAAAGAGTTAGAAAAAAAAGAAATTAAAGAATTATTTAAAATCTATAAAAAACTAGATGCTCAAGGCGCTAAATTCATTGATAAAAACAATAAAAGAAGACTAATCAGAGCAATTGAAGTTTGTAAAGCAACAAAAAAACCATTTTGGCAACAAAGAAAAAAACATGAATCCATTTTCAACGTTATTCAAATAGGCATTAAACTGCCTAAAAAAGAGCTGGAAAAAAGAATATCAAAAAGAACTGATAAAATGTTCAAACTCGGGCTTGAGAAAGAAGTTAAAAGATTAAGTAAAAAATACAGTAAGTCTCCCCTGCTTCAGACAATCGGCTATCAGGAATGGTTTAAAAATGAAAACAGAAAAGAGATTAAAGAGAATATAAAGATGCACACAATGCAATTTGCAAAACGCCAGATGACCTGGTTTAAAAAAGACAAAAGAATCAACTGGATTCAAAACTATTCACAAATAAAAACCCTTATTAAAGATTTTTTAAAACCTTAAATATTTTCTTTTAAGATTTTTTCTGCGGTTTTTGGATCAATCCTCCCTTTAGTTTGAGCCATCACCTGACCAATTAAAAACTGGATTGCATTTTCTTTTCCTTTTTTAAAATCTGAAACTGCTTTTTGATTAACTGAAATTATATTTTTGACAATATCAATAATCTCATCTTCATCAGTCATTTGAGTTAATCCTTTTTCTTGAATAATGTTTGAAGGATCAGCACCTGTTTGAAACATTTCAACAAGGACTGTTTTTGCCACCTTGCTTAATATTGTCTTATTTTCAATTAAAGTGATAAACTCAGAGAAATTCTCTGGGGTAATTAAAAAATCCTCGCCTTCAATGCCTTTTTCTTTTAACAAGCCCTGTAAATCAGTAATCATGTAATTAACTGCTAAGATTATTAAGCTGGAAAGTTTTTCTTTAGGAAGATTAGGTTCAAATTCGCTTACAACTTTTTCAAAATATTCTCCCAGGTCTTTGTTTTGAACAAAGAATTCAACACTGTCCTTGTCTATTTTATACTCGCTAGAAAATCTTATTCTTTTATTGCCAGGCAATTCAGGAATCTCAGCTCTAATTTCATTAATCTCATCTTGGGTAAAAGAAAGTACTGGCAAATCAGGTTCTGGAAAATAACGATAGTCATGAGCTTCTTCTTTTATTCTTTGCGAAACTGTTGCTGATTTATTCTCATCCCAACCTCTTGTTTCCTGAATAACTTTTTTACCTGATTTCAACAATTCTGTCTGCCTTTTAATTTCATAATCAATGGCTTTTTCTACAACTCTAAAAGAATTAAGGTTTTTTATTTCAACTTTTGTACCCAGCTTTTTTGAATCTCTGGGTTTTACTGATACATTTGCTTCTATTCTTAACTGCCCCTTTTCCATATTTGCTTCAGAAACATTTAAATAGCGGAAGAGCAGATGCAGCTCCTGGCTAAATTTCCTAGCTTCTAAAGCTGAACTCATATCAGGTTCAGTAACCAGCTCCATTAAAGGAATTCCAGCCCTGTTAAAATTAACCAAGCTGTAATTAGCTCCTTTGTTGTGAACCGAACTGCCAGTGTCCTCTTCTAAATGAACACGGGTGATTTTTATAACTTTTAGTTCTTTTCCTTTTATCTCTAACCTTAACTCCCCCTTTTGAGCAATGGGCATGTCATATTGAGAAATTTGATAACCTTTTGGCAGGTCAGGATAAAAATAATTCTTTCTGTCAAACTTTGAAATCATTGAAATCTCTGACTTTAAAGCCAGGCCAGTTTTAATAACACGCCTAACTGCTTCTTTGTTAATAACAGGTAAAGTTCCTGGGTGACCCATACAAACTGGACAGATATTAACATTAGCGTGTCTCTCATCAGCATCATTCTTACATGAACAAAACATTTTAGAATTAGTGCCTAATTCCGCATGTATTTCCAGGCCTATTACTGGCTGAAACTTAGATTCCATAAGTTATTTATTAAGTTCTCTGATTATCTTAACACCAGAGCTAGTTCCAATAATATTAGCTCCTGCTCTGACAGCATCTTTTAAATCCTTCAAGCTCTTTATTTTCCCAGATGCTTTAACCAATAAACCAGGGGCTGATTTTTTCATTAATCTAAGATGATAAAACTTTTCTTTTAACTCTCTGTGTTCCAATGGATCTTTACTCGTAGCAGTTTTAACGCAAATTGCTCCTGCTTTTTTAGCAACCTGACAAGCTTTAACAATCTCATCATCTGTTAAATAACCTGAGCCAATAATCACTTTAGTGGGTAAGACTCTACAAATCGTCCTTAAATCCTTGAGAACTTCATCCCAGCGCCCGTGCTTTACATTGGGAATTGAATTCACAATATCAATATGATGACCCCCGTCTCTTTTAATTTTCTTGCAAATCCGAAGTCTTGTTTTATGCAAGCTATCCCCTATTGGTTCGTCTACAAGAACCACAATCTTAACATCAATTCCCTTCATTTCTTTTTTTACAAACCTAACCCATTTAGGAAGAATGCAAATTCCTCCAAAGCCAAATTCTTTAATCTCTTCACATAGTTTCTTAATGTCCTTTGCTTTAGACCCAATCCTTATGTCTGTATGGTCAATCATTTTAGCAATTATTCTTTTGTTCAATTTCTTCATAAATTTAATTTATTAGATAATATTTCTTTTGTTTCTTTAAAAACCTCATCTATTGACCTTTCTCCACTAATAAGATAAACGTTTTCAAAACGACCAGGCAAAATCTTGTATGTCTCCCATGTTTTTTCAAGCTTTTCTTTTTTTTCAAAAAGAGTTTTTTCCAAACCCCTTCCCTCAATCCTTCCAATACATGTTTCGGGCTTAACTTCTAAAAGAAAGAATATATTAGGTAGAAGAAACAAATTATTAATCT
>Ga0114920_10001183_pt1 | contig 11906 bp, 29 predicted proteins | sample ChitaG_FD_88683 | JGI IMG/M metagenome (GOLD analysis project Ga0114920, IMG submission 88683) | Deep subsurface microbial communities from South Pacific Ocean to uncover new lineages of life (NeLLi) - Chile_00310 metaG | ecosystem: Environmental > Aquatic > Marine > Oceanic > Sediment ... | reverse complement strand
TTTGAACACCGCCGACCATGTGGCGACAGGAGACAAACCTACGGCTGTCGCCATCTTCTCCCTTGAGATGTCAAAAGAAGCTGTGGGGCAACGACTACTGTTGGCGAGGGCGAGGGTGTCGGCTTGGGACAGCAAGAGCGAGAGTTACAGCGCACACCTGACCCGTGCCGTGGGCGACTTGAAAGATACTCCGATCTGGGTAGACGATAGCGCAATCCTCACGCCGTTGGAGATCAAGGCAAAAGCGAGACGGCTCAAGACGGCGGAGAACATTGGCTTCATCATCATCGACTATCTCCAGCTTGTGACGGTTCCCGGTGCCGACGGTGAGTATGAGCGAATCTCTTATGCGTCCAAGTCCTTCAAGGCGTTGGCAAAAGAACTCCGAGTCCCCGTTCTCGTTCTGTCGCAGTTCAGCCGCAAGACAGAGGAGCGAGGCGGCGATATGAGGCCGAGGGACACCGACCTCAAGGGTTCCGGTTCAATCGAACAGGACGCCGACCTGATTCTATTTATCTATCACCCTTGGCAATACAAGGGCTTGAGGATCACACCGATTGGCGAGACGGAAAAGACGGTGCCGTCCGAGAACTATGCGGAGTTGATTCTATCGAAACAGCGGTCGGGGCCGACGGGGAGCATCGAACTGATGTTTCACCCCGAGTGGACCCGATTTGATAACGTGAGCAAACGAGAGGAGGTATGAAGGATGGAAGAAGTAACACGGGCAGAAGTTAGGGAATTACAGAAGCAAATTGACCAGCTTGATGGACGAATTAAACAGACGCAGAAGGCTGTCGGCGTTATTGTAACTTGCCTAAGTCACCAGATTGGGGCGGGTAATAGCGCAGCAAAAGAATTAAACAGGATATTCGAGGATTGGATATAACGGAGGGAGTGACCGATGACCAAGACGAAAACGGTGACGAAAAAGGCGTGGGGGGTGTTCGATGAACAGGGAAAGCTGTCTAAGGGTTGGACGTGCGGTGGTGCGTGTATCCCCTTTTTAGTAGTGACAACCAAGACCGGAGCACGAATTTGGGCCTGTCCGCCCGAGACCGTCCGCCCCGTCGAGATCCGCTGGGAGGTGGAGGAATGAAAAACCCCGACCCAGTTGGGCCGGGGCGACCCTCCACCTGTTTTCGGGAGGGTAGAGGCGGAGCGATGAGGTTACCTTACTATCCTATAAGAACCATCGTCTTGATAGGTTTCCGTAATACCAGTATGGAGATCCAAGACCTTAGCGAAACCGCCAATGTGCGTGTGAGCTTTCGCAAAGGTTTGGGCTTGTGGGAGTGTATACTGATAAGACCCCGGCATCTGCTTAAAGCCGCCCCTTCGGTTTGGTATATACACCTCTACATAATATCTATACATCCTTCCTCCGTTTCAGTCCCGCCCGCCCGCCAACTCTTTTCGGGCAGGCCGAGACGGGACGGGTTTGAATGTTTCGATAACCTCCGCCAAGTTCCCGGCGGTGGGGTCGCCCGTATAGACGAAGGTAAACTCTCCCTCGCAGGACTCACAGCCCATCAGGCGGGTCGTAAAGGATTGCTTTCGGTATGTTTCTCCGCAAGTAATCTCGGTCGATTTGCAGAACGGACATTCTTGGTCAGTCATTTCTTTCTCCCTTCCTCCGCCGTAGCTCAGTCGGCAGAGCGTCTCGCTGTTAACGAGATGGTCGTCGGTTCGACTCCGACCGGCGGATTAGGTCAACACGCCGACCAGCTCGATTTCGTTGTCTCTGAAGTGATACCAATGAAATCGCCCCGTTTTGGGATCTCTGAATGTAACATACCAATAGCCGTCCGCATTTCTACCCAATTCGGCTATGCCATATGCCTTCCAAGCCAACACTTTCACCAAATACATCGTTCTCTCCTTTCAGACCCCCGGCGGTCAGGCCGGCCTCTCGGGTTGTGGGCGTTTCAGTTCTGCTTCACCCGCTCGTTGCAAGTCACCGTATCGGTTGATACCGTCTTGCTTAGATTCGGGATAGCAAAAAACGTGCTCAAAGATTGGCAGATACATAGGTCTGCCATCTATAACTCGATCCGGGTCGGGCTGATCCTCAAAGACCAGCCGAATACGAAAGTTTTCCATCGTTCCTCCAAGCGGGGACGGTCAAGCCGTCCCCAAGGTTATGTGCCGAAGTTCGTAAAACCGGGTCGCTTGCCGGTCCTCCAATTCGTGGGTCACCGCCAGTCGACCATAGGCAGCGGCTCGACGGCCCATTTCCCCACCGACCACAATGCCCTCGACACCGTTATGAAGCTCATCGTAAGCACTTCCGGGGATGCAAACCCGGACGAGAGTTCCCGGACAAGGACGTTCTGTTTCTTTCATCGTTCCTCCGATGGCGGCCCGCCCGCCCCGGTCGAGACGGGGAAGGCCGCCGGGTTAGTTATCAATCGAGTTGTCCAAGATTTCGCCGATGGGCTTTTCGGACCGAGCATTGACGCATTGACAGAGAAAGTCAACAAGGTCCTCAACAGTTTTAACGGGTATGGTGAAATGCAGGTTGGGCTGAAAAACTCCCATCTTTTGACCTCGTGCTTTCTCACCGAAATGCTTGACCAGCAGTTTGTCGATCAGTTGTCGGTTGTTCATCGTTCTCTCCTTTCAGGCCCCCGGCGGTCGACACCCAAGGCCGACCGACCGGGGAAGGGGTTAGTCGTCCAAGGCGTCACGGCGAATCGGCATAATCACGCCGTCCGCCTGTTGCCCGTTGAAATCGCCATTAAGCTGAAAGCCCTTGCACTTAAACTCAATAGCGTTCCCGTCTTTTTCAGGCCTAAGAAATCGAAGCTCAAAGAATGGAGTGTGACCGTCTCCGGTTTGTTTGAGCTTTTTCCCGAAAGCCACAAGGGTATCGAGAACGGCCAAGCCGATACCAACTCTGAAACCCTGCCTCAGTTCCGTGCCATCATCGAGCAGAACTCGATTGCTACTGGGCAGAATTTGTCGCCAATTCGGGTATGGCCCCTCTATCGCAACCGCATTGTGAACGTTCTCGGTGCTAAGGTCGGTCGATCCCAAGCGAATAGTTCCGTTGTCGGACTCCAGCAGGACCGCATTACTCAAAATTGGCAAGGGACCATAGGGCTTGGGCTTAGGTATGGCCGATACAATCTTTTTCACGGCAGCGGTCGGCAGGATTTCTCCCTCCTTTTTAACCTTCCGAATCTTTTGCTTGGAGATTACAGGAAAGTCTTGAGCGTCAATACAACTCGGCCCCACGTGGAAAAGAACATGGCCGTCCGTAGCTACGGTCGAACCGTCCTTTTCAAGATAGATACCCTCCAGGGCCGGACGGGTATCGTCTTTGCTTGCCGCCTCCACTACGGCAAAGTTAGCCTTTGTGTAGATCATCGTTTCACCTCATTAAATAAAGCTCCCCACCAGCGAGGTGCAGCAAGGGCCGCAGACGAGACACCAGCGGGGAGCCGATTCTTGCTTCAGGGATTGTCGGGAGCTTGTCGCCTCCCAGGTTTAGTGAGTTTGGGCGGATTGCCATTACTGCACCTCTTGTCTCGTGACCCTAATATCGACAATTCCCCAGAGCAAGTCAAGGTTTTTTATCGATTTCTTTTGATACCCGTCAACGACTTACACGACCGTAAAACGACCGAACCGCAACCCATTGAACGATAAGGAGTAAGAGCGATGCCAGAGAAGAAGTCCAGTAAACGCAAGCAAGCGAAGAAGTTAGGGGACAAGCAAATGTCTAACTTGTGGCAGAGGCTTATGAGTATGCCTTTTTGGCCAGATGACGGTTGGGCCGATGTTGCACGGTGCAAAGACCGACCAACCCGTTGAACCCCAACAGATACGAGCGGTGCAAGGAGGGAAGGGCGGGAAGCGACAGAGTGATAGGGAGTTAGCAGAAGCGTGAACGTCCAAAGGAGGTGATGATTGTGAAAAAATCCAAAAAGAAAGAACGGAAAGAACTGCTGGCCGTAGACTACCACAATGACATATCTTGTATTTTGGCTCACCTCAGATTCAAAGACAAGCAAGAGCAAGAGTTTATCATCAGCGAAGTGATGCAAGCAGTGGGCATAGAACTGTCAACCGAGTATCAGATTAGCTTGGACAGATGACCAAGGGAGCCCTTAAACAACGCTGGATACCACACGACCCAGAGTGGCACGACTCCGACCTGTTCGCCGCCTTGGTAACCGATTTCGGCCTCGGCGCACCCACCGTTTGGATGGTCCTCAAGTCCGAATGGATCGAACCCGAAGCCGAAATCCAAGAGCGAACCGTCGACGACCAGCCGACCCGAGGACTCTACCGCCGATGCCGATTCTCGTACATCTGGGCTAAACTCCCCGGGATCGGAAACAAGAAATTAAGCAAGATTATGCTCTGGCTTCACGAGCGCGATCAATGGACTTTAGACCCAGAGAGTGTACAGGACTTGTCCAGTCGGTGTACAGTCGGTGTACAGTCCATGCACAGACGGGACACACAAACGAGACATTTAGTGGGAGCGTGGAGCGCTAAGTGGTTGACTTTTCGTGAGGCCTGTTTGGATTACCGTCCAGTACTAAAGGAGAGTAAAGGAGAGGATATTAAGGACGGCTTTTTTGAGCCCAATCAAAACGAAGAAAAACCCAGCTTCAAGTATGTTCTCAACGAAAAGACAGGCGAGTATGACCGGGTGTCTCTCGCCGAAAAAGAACTTCGGGAGGACATCGATGCTTGACTGGAAACCTGAGTATGTCGCCTTGCTCTCCCGGCTGTATCGGACGCACATTCTCAAGGTTGCGACCAAGGCTGGCTACTTGGAGGCCAACGCCGAGATTGGTCGGGCCGCCCACGTCCGGCCGTTGACGGTAGAGCGGTGGATTGAGGGGACGGCCAAGCCCGATGCCGTCCAGGGTGAACGGTTGCTACGGTGGGCGGCAAGGGTGACGTTCTGGGAGTGGGAGGGAGACACAACGGTCAGCGATCCGAGCTACACGAGCGACAGGGGTGGCCGGTGGGTGCGGGTGAGCATAGCGGAGAAGCTGAGTGAGTTGATACGAGACAATAAGAGAGGGAAATAGCCTGACAATACGGCAGTTTGGTCACAAGATGGTCACAATATGGTCACAAGCGAGGATGGAGACATTGGGGGATAACGGGTTAGAAGAGTTAGCGGAGAGTGTGGTATTCTAAGCGAAGGAGGATGGGATGTGGATGTATGTTCAAGGCTTGGCGGTTGTTATGCTGGTGGGTCTGATAGTTTATCTGATAATACAGGAGTCTAAGAACTGGTAGAAAGGAGGATAAGCCTATGTTATGGATGGACATAGACATCACCACGTTCCCTACGCCTACGCTCTGGGAGTGGGTGGACAGGGTGAAGGGGTGGGAGAGGGTGTTGCGGGCGGAAATCGACCGGCGGGCGGTGGAGGCGGTCAACCCGCCGACCGAGCCGTTGACCATGATGGAGACCATCAGGGAGGTAGAGGATGGAGTCTTCCAGTTCAAGAAGAAGGGGGATAAATGGAGAGACGACCCGCCGACCGAGGGGGCACCCCCCTCCTGGGACGAAGGCGGAGGGTAAGGAATCCCTTTGGCACGGATAATCCATTAACTGAAAAGGAGTTATGTCATTATGGCAGAGAACACCGACAGTCCGATTACGGAAACCAAGAGCGAGAATAGTGTCCCTTGGGTCGTGAGAGTCATTCTTTGGTTGCCGGTGATTGGTTGGTTCATCGGGGGTTTATGCTGGGTAACCAGAGGCCCTGTACCCGTTCGTTCTTTAGTTCTTCATTTTGTCGTTCTTTTTATATTTGTGTCGTTGGCCGTCATCTTAGGTAATGCCCGGATAGTAAAGTGAGAGTAAAGCAACTTGCACAATAACAGTGCGGGAGGAGGTGAGACGGTAATGGTAAGAGAGCTTTACATCGAATACAGGGTAACGGTGGAGAGAAATCTCCGAATCCCCATAGAGGAGGGCGATCCCACTCCGAACAGGCGTCTTGCGGAGGATGTGCTTCGGCGGAAGTATCCGGAGGCTACCGCCACTAAGATTCACAGCATCATCGAAAGAGACCAAGCGGTGCAGGTTGAAAGGAGTTAGCGATGGCAGAGACAGTAGTTCCAGGGGTTAGCCTTGGTATAGCCCAAGACATAGCCGAGAAGTATCCATTAAACGGTAAAAACTGGGATGAGTTCGAGGCTGGTTGTCGGGCGCACGGTTACGGTGTTCGTCTTGGCGACGGTCCTCACGGGATGGCTGGTGACGACCGTGCGATAGCCTGGCGGTCGGGTTGGGTTTACACGGCGTTGACGAAGGAAAGGAGTTAGTGTTATTATGGCAGAACCTGAAACAGAACGTGAACCAACGCCCTCGGAATACACTGAGCGTTATCACCATTGTTTGGAGATCAAAAAGCTGCTCGCCGAGCGGTTGGTGATTCTTGGGGAGCTTGTGAAGGACAAGAGCAACCTTGTGGAGATTTACCGTGAAAGAGCGAACACATTTCACGATCATTCACTTGACGACCAAGCTCGATTACTTAGGTATAGCTGTTATGTCCAAGAGGTTTTGGGAAAGGATGTAACCGTTGATATCGTTGACGACTGGTGGTTGGGGCAGGGTCTTTCTCTTGTAAGTAAGAGCTCAAAGAGTTTCGGGTCTTAACCCCAGAAAGGAGTTAGCGATGGCGAACAAGAAAACATTGAAGCGTCGCAATGTTTATATTGAGACGTTTGCGGGCGGTTGGACATTTCGGGGGACGAAGGAATTCAGTGATTACACTTGGGATACGAACGAGGTGATTTGCTGGAGTGACCGTGACCTTTTGGTAGAGCTATCAAAGTTTCTTGGTTTCGATTCCAAGAAAGTCGCTTAGGGCCGACCGACCCCTTGCAACTCGTTGTGGTTCAGTGTTGGGTTCGGTCGGTTAGAGGGATGGTGATAACATTCTACGTCTTAGGTGGAGATCGTCGTCTGGCGGGCTTGTATGGGCGTCAGAAAGTCGAAAGAAAGGTTCGGCCTTGGCACCAAAGTTGCTGAGGTGGGAAGGAGGATTAGATGGCAGAAGGCGATTGGGTTATGAAGCTTAGTCGGGACGGCACCGTGAGGGCGGAATACACCTCGGCGGATCCCGCTCTTATTTTGTCTTTTCTCACCAGCTTTTTCGACTTTAGCATAGAATTGACCCTGAAGTCGATATTGAAACCCCACGAACTCGTAGAGTCTGTTCAGTGGGTTAAGAAGGGGGATTAAATGATCTGGAAATCACTAACTTGGCGGATTTGGGACATTTGTTGGTGCGGTCTCTTCGAGCACATTCAACATTTACGTCAAATTCGCTTTATTGTCGCTTTCGTTGGGCGGGATTCGATGCGTCGGGCGAGAGCTTTCGCTCAACTGGGTAAAGACTTAGATGAACTGTTGCCTAAGGTTGCACCTCACCTAAAGATTGAGATTGGTGAGTGGAAGGGTTGCAAATTCGTCCAGACCGACCCGTATGGTGATTGGTGGTCTGGGGGTGTTGTGAGTGTTCCGACAAAGCGAAAGGAGAATTAGATGACTGAGTATTGGGGAAATTATTGGGTTCACTACGTTGCTTACCGTCGAGGTAGTTCTTGTGGTGCTGCGATTGGTGTTGATGCAACTGATGCTGATGATGCTTTGACGCAGGCGAAGCGGGCTCTTGACAAGTCTTGGGGTCCTGGTAATTGGAAATTGAAAAAGATAAGAAAAGCACCAACAATGGAGGAGGACTGATGCCAGTAACGGACGAAGACGGTTATGTTTGGATTACGGCGGGCGATTACGAACGGGCGATTAAGGAGGGTCAAGCCAGGCGTGTGCCGAGGGGTTGGGGTGTCATTAGTGGTTTTTTCTGGGTGCCCGAATTTACGCCCGGGATTTGGCAGGGAACGAAGATTGTGATAAACAAGGAGGATTGATGGTTATTCGGCTACCCCCCGAAGACGATGTGGTGTTCAACGTGACGACTGGTGAGTTTGAGCCTTGCATTATTGACTGGATTATAATTATTCCAGACGATTTGGAGGTTAATGTGATCGTGAAAGACTCGAAGGAGGACTGATGTTATCTTATCCAGACAGTAAAGAGTTGAAGGAGTTGGGGTATGGGCAGGAGTTGAAGGAGGGGGATCGGGTTTATTTATCCGATGGATCGGGGCCGGTATGTGTTCACACGCCCGGGTGGTATGCGGATATACCCCACGTCAAGGTTCCGACGACCGACGGGATGATCGAGGGGTTGAGGGACGAAATTCAGCACATAATTCCGCTTGTCAAGGCTTGGGAGGTCGAGACATACAATGACATCGGCGAAACTCACCTTCCGGGAGGACATAGCGAAACTGAATATGAGAGCTTTGTGGGGACTACGCTCGACCAAGCCCTCTGCGAGTTGTGGAAGAAGGTAAAAACCGTGCCACCAACCGAATAAATTTGTCTTTTCGTATCCATTGTTCCCCGTTGGAGTTACCGTCCCTCGCTCGTATCATCTTGAAATATAACCGCTTAGAAACTTGACTTTTGCAAATACGGTGTTACCTTATACTGTATAAGGGCGATTGTAATGGAAAATGGACTTTTCTGCAACAAAGTTTGAGTCTCGGGTGGAGGGGGGCTTTTTTATCCCTACCGAAAAACAACAGAATAAGAATTTGGGGGAGGCTGTTTATTCCCGAATCGTCGAACTTCCCGTTCGGCGAGATCCCGAAAAAGACGGCGAAGAGGATCCCAAGACACCCAAGCCGATTCATCGGGGTCAAGACCAAGTTCTGTTGAGTCGTCCGACAAAGTATAATTGCTTTACGGTTCGGGAAATGTCTCCAGAAGCCTTAGAACGGGAGTGGTTTGCCATCTGGGACAATTATGAACCACTGCGATAGGGGGGTTAAGGGGGGCTATTGAAAACTTCTATAAAGCCATTAACGCCACAAGAGAAGGCACTACACGGGGACGAACTCAAGAAGGTAACAGACAAGTTACTTGCCTTTGCGCCTATTGGCGTAGACTATCTCAAGCAACTCGCAGCTCCCGCGAAGGATTATGAGGCTTGGCTGAGGGGTGAGATCAAGGGAAAGAACTACGACCGCTGGAATTTTGTTTTAGCGAAAGAAGCCACAGTTGAACTCTTGGGCAAGATTTTGCCGAATGTCGAGTTGAAGTTTGGTGAGACTCAGACCGGCAGGATTGATCCAGAAGATCTCGTTGCTCAACTTGAATGGTTTACTACCACATCTCAGGGAATTGCTACAGCAAAGAGGTATGGTTTAGATAAATTCTTAAAGAAACAGATTCAACAGGAGAAGAAATCTGAATAGACCGAGGGGGGATTTGTCGTTGCTTGGTATTATCTATGCCGAGAACGAAAAGCAACGACTGCTTGAAGCACTACCAGACATCATCGACGGTGCGAATGCCAAGGGTAGGGAGCTTACAAACCTAAAAGCTGTTCTTAGTTCTCCGGTTCGCCATCGGGTTCTTTGCGGTGGTAATTCTTCGGGGAAGAGCACGGATGTAACTGCCGATGCTTTGTGGACTGCGCAGGGCAACCACCCCTACCGGGAAACGCCCCGACCGCCAGTTTACCTGCGACACTTTACTGAGACCGAAGACACAATCGACACCATTCTTATGCCCCGTTACAGGGAGTTGCATTTGCCGGAAACCTTACGAGGTGGCTGTTTCGAGAAAGCTTATGAGCGTGGTGCTCAGATGTTGTATTTCGCCAATGGTTCGGTAATTCGTTTTTGCACCTATACCCAGGCAGTCAGGGTTCAGCAGGGGGAAAGAGTTCACGTCAACTATTTTGATGAATCTCCGCCCCAAGACAAATTCCAGGAAGCGCAGGCTCGCAAGGGACCACGGCACAAATCAGAATCTCTTACTGGTTTGACCCCGTGGGATCCCGACAAAATCGGCAGATACAATGTGCGTCCTTGGATTATAGACCATCTCGTTGCGTTTGCCAAGAATAATTCGGAGTGTTTACCGGCGTTGCAGCGCAAGGATGTCGAGGTCTTCTATCTGACCAGCTATGATAATCCAGATTATAAAGATAGCGATGTTGACGAGATGGCCGCTGGGTGTGCTACAGAGGCGGAACGGCAAGCCAGGGTTTACGGAAAGGTTTCTGTCCTTATGGGTATTCGCTTTCCTGGCTTCGATTCCAAATTCCATTTAGTTGAAGGTCGGTCCCTTCCTCAGAATGCTACTTACTACGGTGCTATTGATTGGCATCAAGGGAGGCCGACCGCAGGGATGTTCGCTTATGTCGTGCCGGAGGGCGATGTCTATTTCTACACACTTTTCTACGAAGAGGGAATTGGTCCCCAGATTCAGAGTGTTGCTCATGCGATAGGTCGGGCCCGGAGGGGTCACGACCTCTATTGGATTCGGGGCGACTGTTCCGGTCTCCAATTACCTACCGCCGACACCGGACGAACTGGTTTGCAGATATTCCAAGATGAGGGTGTTCTTATCGACAAAGCCCCGCATGGAGAGATTGCTCGCCAGAATCGTTACGCTATTTTCGATGACTATCTTTACAACTCCCTTACCAAGGGTCAGCAAAAAGGGAAACCTGGCGTTTACTTCCACGACGTGCCGGAAATGGAGCGTCTTGTCTGGGAGATGCAGAGATGTCGTATGAAGGAGCGCACAACTCGAAACGAGGATGCTCCCCCAAGTGATAAAGTTTTGGACAAAGACATGGATTGTATTGACTGTGCAAGTATGCTCTTGCAGGGAGGCCCAGTTTATATCTCCCAGGAGTGGGCTGCTAACTACAGTTATTGGTCTCCGCCTAAGGCTTTGTCAAACATTGAGGTGACTCTTGTCGGATAGAACAATCCAAGCTCTTCCGCAAATCGACGTATTTCCGGGCCGTGACGAGAGAGCCCTGCAAACCGTGAAGCTGGCTTTCGAGCAGGCGGAAACGCACTGGCAAAAGTTCCACGAGAAGGCTGCTCGTTATCACACGCTTTACAAGGGCAAGCGGGGTGAGATGGGTGGTGACGACCGGCGCTTCGACATCTTCATCGATCTTCCTTCTGAGGTAGTTGAGGTCGTTCACACTTCGTTAGTTGACAGGATTCTCGGTTTCAAGGAGCACATCAAGGTTGAACCCGCCACAGATGAAGCTACCTTCGAGGGTGCCGACCAGATGGAGGAGCTGCTTTACATACAGCTAAACGATCAGAAGATGCACCAGTTCGCCTCTGAGGGTTTCAAGCAGGCGCTGATTTCAGGGACGGCTTGTGTGCAGGAGGGTTGGTTAAAGGAGGAAGTCCGGCGAAAGATCAAGCGTCAGCGTAAGATTATGGGGTTCCCGGCTGGTTTTGAGACCATCGAGGTCGTGGACACGATACATGACGAACCGGACTTTGAGTTGTTTGCCGTGACGGACTGTTTTCCCTCACCGACACGCACACACGGCAATGACCTTTACCGATTGCCCCATATTATTCGCAGGGTTTACCGTAGTTACCTCGATGTCAAGACGCTATATGAGAGCGGCACCTTCAATGTCGGTAGTTTTACTGAAATTGAAAACGACAACTTTATTTCCGGCTATGATAATTGGACGGATCAACGCAAAAGAGAGCAAGATCTCAATCATGCGTATATTTCTACTTATGGTTTAATCGAATGTTTGGATTATTGGGGCAAATTCGAGGTATCGAGCGGGAAATTTGAGGAATATCACATAATCAAGGATAAAAACTTCGATATAATCTTCCTCGTCGAACCCAATACCCGCTTAGATCTCTTTGGGAGACCCCGGAAGCCGTTTTTCTTCGGCAAATACATTGAGGAGCCGGATCAGTTCTTCGGGAAGTCTATTTTAGCATCCGAATGTCTGTTTCACCTCTACAACATGCTTTTCAACCTGATAATGGACAATCTCGCCA
>Ga0114920_10001182_pt1 | contig 11909 bp, 34 predicted proteins | sample ChitaG_FD_88683 | JGI IMG/M metagenome (GOLD analysis project Ga0114920, IMG submission 88683) | Deep subsurface microbial communities from South Pacific Ocean to uncover new lineages of life (NeLLi) - Chile_00310 metaG | ecosystem: Environmental > Aquatic > Marine > Oceanic > Sediment ... | reverse complement strand
CCACAGTTTGATATCAGCGCCAGCTTTGGTGTGATTAAGTTTGATGGTAGTACAGGCTTTACGGGGAACCGTGGATTTAACGGTGAGAACTATGGTGGGTGTTCAGGCATTACCTTTGAGTTTGCTGATATAACCAACACTGCTTTTGTTTGCTTTGACCTACACTATTTTGAGTCTTCTTTCTGGGACGACGTAAACGTGATTATACGGCGCTGTTCTATTTCCAGAGCGTTGTTAATGCATAATGGGCCGCTAACCTACAAAGAATTCAACATAGCTTATGTAGAAACCGTTACTTTTTCAGCCGAGCCGTATTGGATTTCTGCTACACAGATAAGTTTTGAATCATGTAATTTCTATTTGCCTGATAACACGGTTACATTAGCTGCTACTGATATGTGGTTTATTAAAGTAACCGTTGCGATGACTTTTGAGGCGACAAACTTTGAAAGTACTCCCGGCGAGGGGTTTGCAACTATTCACGGTCAAGGACGTTTTTACTTTGAATCGTGCAATATGCGATGTGATCGAGATACAGGCGTTGAGGGTGATACTACCTTTTTACATCTGGATAATAGTATTGATACAGGACTAGGGAATATATCTAACGCCGAGTTCAATAATTGTAGGGTTACGCCACATGAGCAGGTTGGTGGTTCAGCCTATAAAATGTTTAATATTCCGTTTAAATATACCAGCAAAGACGGATTATCAACCAATGAATTAACACGACAGTATTTTGGTTCAACGACTGACGATAGCCAATTTAGCTTGCATGGTTGGAGCTTTAACCAGAATGCCGGGGCGGTGGGTTCTAGCGAAGAAGCTAGCCAGAGGTTTTACGGGCAGCACGTAGGCTTTGAGGCCACTGTAGCAGCAGCGGCATCTTTCACGATTGATTTGCCGCCTTTGTTTCACTATGAGAAAACAGTCTTTCAGGGTGCGCTGATTAAGGTATTATTATCTTCTCGCGATCGGGCTAGCTCCACCAGTAAACACGGTGAGTGGAATATAGGTATGACAACCAATGGGTCCACTCGTTTTAGCCAGATCACAGAGCTTGTGAACGCAGTAAGTAATTGGACGGTAACGGTTGATGACGCGGGCATTCACTTTGAGTCGGCTGTTGATGTTGATGGCGTGGTGTATGAAGTTCGCACCTTTACCTCTCGCAGCATAATTCCGGCATAAGTTCCGCATTATTAGGGACGTATAACATGACAACAATAGAGAGAGACTCCGCATGAACATTCTAGGTAAGTTATTTGGCAGCGATAAGGCTATGTCCGGTATTTATGACGGATTGGATGCCTTGGTTTATACACCTGAAGAGAAAGCGAAGAACTTCCAAAAGTTACTGAAACTATACGAACCATTTAAAATAGCTCAGCGATTTTTAGCTTTAATCTTTGGCATACCTTATGCATTAGCGTGGTTTGTGACCTTCTGCCTATCGTTCAAGTTTGATATTACTTTTCAGCTTCAGTTATTAAGCGGGACAATGGGTAATATAGTACTGGCGATTATTGCCTTTTACTTCCTTGGTGGAACTATGTCGGGGCTTAAGAAATGACAATTGACAAGAAATTCCTAAGTTGGGTCGCAGCATTTTCCATCGTAATTGGCGGTGTATTAGCCACAGCTGAAGATCGATGGAACCAGAAGCAGCAAGTAGAAGCGGCTAAGAAGGCTGGTAACGGTACGGCATACCTAATGTACTCTACAGTTGTAAAAGGGCTTAAACGGGACGCTAAACGCCTTAGATTGAAGGTATCCATGACAATAGAGGATAAGGTTGAAATTGAAGACTTAGAAGAGGAGATTAAAGAAATCAAAGAGCATCAAAAGGGATTGCTTGAATGAATATTGTTCAATTCAGAACTTACCTGAAAGACCGCACTGAATCCCGGTTAGAGGTTCACGATGTAGAGTTTTGCCGAGTACTGGAAGATGTCGCTAGACCACACGGTGTAAAGATTGCCGCTGAAACCTGTATTCCTGAAGGTGCTTACAAGGCCGTGATAACCCGCAGCACGAGATTTCAGAAGGATATGATCTTACTCTACAACACAAAAGAGAAGACCGTAGAGAACTTTGGTGTGCGTTTCACGGGTATCAGGGTACATGGAGGGACTAATACAGAGCATACGGCTGGCTGTCCGCTAGTAGGTCATAACCTAGATAATGGGCTATTGAGCAACAGTGCGAGCGCGGAGCTTCATAGTTTAGTACAATCAGCGCTGGATAACGGCGAAGTCGTCAATTGGATAATTACTAAGGAAATATAATGGTTGTTCCACTTAGAACTTTAAAAAGACGCAAGCCGAAGAAAGTAAAAGCAAAGGCTCCGTCAAAGAAATCAAAGAAATCTCGAAAGGCTTAATATGACTGAAACCTCTCTAACCATATTGGCGCTTGTATTCATTGCTCTAGCTGGATGGCGTAATAGTCCGGCTGCTGTGTGGTTTGGACTTCTTATGTTCGGGCATTCTATCTTCTTAGGTCATTTAGTTGATACTGACATGATGACCTATCTAGCAACGTGGGGGATATTTTCTACGATATCAGCGGTTGCTTGTTATGCATTCCGAAGCGGGCCTAGTGACGTTATAGCTATTAGAATGATGGGCATATCAGCCTTCTGTTTACTTGTTAATATTATCTGCATTATTGTCTGGTTAACTGGGAGCCCAATGGGAGGGTTTAATTATGTATTTGCCGCGATTCTGCTGGCAAGCATTGCCGTCATATTAAAAGGGGATAAGGGTGGATTGGGAACGAGTACAGGGAGTCATCTGGATCGCTATGTTCATGCCAGCCCTAATAAGAGTGATGATCTGGTGGTGGGATTGGAAAATAGAGAAACGTCGAAGTGAAAGAAGAGCTGACCAAACTTATAACCGAGGTCCCGATAACAGCACACGGCGCAGTAGGAACCGGGATGGCTGCAACGACAGGAGCCCACCTGACGGACTGGATTGACCTATTTAATACTTGGGTAACCACTGCTGCATTCATCGTCGGGCTCGTCGTAACTGTCCTCTCAGCGATAAGCCTCTTCTATAAAATCAGGCAAGAAAAGGTTAAGGCTGAGAGGGATCAATTGGAACTTGAGATGTATCGCAAGCAACTTGAAGATATGGCTCAAAAAGGCTAAACGTAAACTTAATACACCCCAGCGCCAGGACTGCGCATACAATCATCAATGTCACTTGGTGGCCGAATGTCATTTCTTCCTTTTCGCTCATTTTATTACCTCGTTCTTTATAGGTTGAGTTAGCCAATTATTCTTAATGCCCAATCCCCAGCAGTAAGTGTACAAAATACTATTCCCGAATATTCCCCACGCCTCTGCCTCGTATGCAAAGTAGAACCAAAAGGGCTGCCCTGCCATGCCAAATAAACAAGCGTACCGTTTCCATTCCTCCTCGCTCTGTTGAGTTAGGAACACTGCCGCCACGCCTGTTATTAATATAAAAACCTGATCCATCATTCCTCTCCTATCACTGTTATCTTACAATCATCATTTAATGTTATTACACCGTCTATTTAGTTAAGTGTATTCTAGTAGGGCATTCATACCGAGCAACACCATGGCGTTTTAATATCTTGGTCATTGTCACAGAGGTTATTTCAAACTTGTCAGCAATATTCCTAATCTCTGACATCTTCCTAGCCTTCTTGTATTGCGCTTAAAGCTCCCATAGCTCAGCAATGATCTTATCTACGTCTCTATTACTTGAGCGGTAGAGTTCAACGGCTAGGCTTTCTTCATCTTTGGTCAGGTTCTTTTTCCTAGTCATTCTCTATCTCCTTAATCTTGGCTTTATATTTATCTTGTATAGCCTTGATATCATCAATAGTTAATTTTGGTCGATCGTGTGATCCTTCAATCCATTCAACCTTCCCCACGCCAATCTTTTTGATAAGCTGTATACGGTAATCGACCAAGTTCCCAGACAGATGTTGATTACAGTGAACACACTGACCATTATTGTTGTATTCGTTGAACCTAAGTTCGGGATGAGCCCCTGTGCTGCGGTAATGACCAGCGTCGTACTTATCACCGAAAGGATTAGTACAGCTAATGCAACCTTCTCGCTTGTCGCGTAACCGTATAAATGAGTTAAATAGTGTTTGGGCCTTCTTAAGCTGGAATGATCTATCATTATCTCGTAACTCCTTTTTATCCTTCTGATGCGCCTTATTGCGCTTCTTAGCCTCTTTCTCTCTCCCCCATGCAATCGCACAAGGAACAGAGCAAACTTGCTTAGTCGAGCTGTAAGAGCGGTCTACGGTGTTGTCACAGCCCCTGCTCTTACATTTATGAATACGGGGCATTGCTACACTCCTTCCTCGATTCGTTTCAATTTCTCGAACTGCCCTTTCGCCTCAAGGACAAGTCCGTCACTTGCGGCATGTAACTGTAGCCAAGTAAGCACCATGTAAGCCTCTCCCCTCTTCCAGCTTTTGGAGCTCGTGTATTCTTTTCTCGACTCGAGCGTTTCAGGGTTAACAAGATCGTGAACCATAAAATTATTATCGCTCTGGGCGTTAAACCTACCCTTGATAACTCGCTTCATTCCCTCGAGCTCACCGGCTAATACTTCTTTGGTCGATTTCTTTAGGAGAAACGCTGCATACTCTCGAGCCCAAACATGAAATAGAGCTCCCTGGTCAATACTTCTGTCTTGTCCAATGCGTGGAGCTCCAAAAGTAATATAACCATGCTCCGCTCTAAGCTTCCTCAGATTGGCTATAAATGCGGCCTCGGTGTGATCGCTATTAACTATCCAGTGCTCACTCATTATTTCTTATTCCTGTTTAAGTAAGAATTTCTTAAAATCCCAACAGAAAGGCCTTCGAAATAACATATAGGAAGGGCTACGAAGCCTCTTATACTCAGAAAGGTCTCTCTTAATCATTTCAATACTGTTTTCATAAATCCAGTCGTTTCTAACCAACAAATAAACTAAAACAACCGCACCGAATACTAATAATCCAATCATCTTCTCTCTCCTGTTAAAAAAAGCCCCCTTTCGAGGGCAAGACCTGAAACTAGTTAAAGTGGGAATGTTTTACAGATATTACTTCTAACTATATCCGCAGCCTCTTTACTGAATGTAGGGTCGGGGCCGAAAAAATCTGTCAAGTACTGCATTTTATCAACCAGTGATTCAAAAACTGACAACTGTGCTTCCATAATTTCTACCTGTCTTTCAATATTCATCTCTTCTCTCCTATTAGGGGTTATTAAAACTACTTAATCATTAATGCTCGTTCACTTTCGATCAACTCAACACCGTCAATAGCCTCTAAACAATCGAATAACTGTTGTTTAGTATTGTTTCTTTGCTTTTCTCTATCAGCTCTCTGAACTGGTCAATCCTTGCGTCTATCATTTTGAACTCTTCCACAAAATCAGCCTTGTGACTACGGTGAACATACAGCCGTTTATCTTCTGGAAAGGACGAGCAGTAGCTTATAAAGTCGATCCAATCCCTACCGGTTATCTTCAGATTCCCGATTATTTGCCACTTGTACGCCGGATCGAAAGACTGCCTAGCTAAGCGCGAATAATGCATTGATGGGATGGCTGACTTTATCTCAATAACCCCGTCATCATTAACCAGTCCATCAGGTGAGCAGCCTATATCGCCAAACTCAAAGAAGCCGCCATTCGATACATCGCAAAAGTATTGATCCTCGTAAGCCATTCTTGCCAAGGGCTCCTCCTCATGCCCCCGCTCCATATGCTCATTGCTGTATCCGTCACCACTCATCCTTGATCCGGTTATCTGCTCCAGGGCAATCGTTACAGCGTACTTCTTTGCAGGCTCTCCAAACGACTTGGTAAGGTCTTTCTTCTTCATTTCCGCAAGACTTTTTTCTGCGTCAATCTTGTTTGGATATGTTTTAGCCATAAGCTTTTTTGTCTTGGTATTTGCTATCCCGAAGCTGCCTTTCCCGGTTGACAAAACAACATATTCGGATGATACGGTCATCATTACACTCATAGCCGACCCGGTTATCTTCCCTGCCCGAAGCTCTTGCCACAAATCGGTGTTTTGCTCGATATCATGAAACACTGGCTGCCTCCTCAATCATTTTTTTCTGGTTCTCTTCGCTGATACTCATTCGTTTAAATACCGCCTCGAAGTTACCATCACGCTTGTAAGCGACGAGAGCGTTAGTCCATGCCTGAGTATTAGGCTGTAGCTCTTGTGCCTTCTTAGGCGCGTTAGGGTTGATTCTGACGCCTCCTGTAATCGCGCCGCCATAAGATGCCGTAGGGTCGATGTATAGTTGAATCGTAATGCCGCCCCAGTCCTCAACGAACACACTCCCATTGGCAAACCCTTTCATTATCTTGGAGTTTCCCGCGTTCAAAACTAAAGGCTTAATCTTCTCCTTAAAATACGCAATGTTGAAGTTTCCTTTCTTGCCAGCCACTCGTACGCCAATCTCCTGTTTAACGTGAGTGATCGTGAAAATAAGATTTCTTTTTGATTCAATCAAATCCTCCAGATCAGCTACACCTAAATGATCGCTCTTGAATACTTTCCGGTAGTGCGTTTTAGTGCTGCTCATAATGCTTCTCCGATGCTAATGCTTGTTGGAAATCATCCTCGCCCGCCATCGCAAATCCTACGATGACGAAGATAGCCGCCAGGGTGTTAAATATTTTCTTCTTCATTCTTCCTCCAATGCTTTAAGTAGTGCGTCTGCACAATCTACAGCGGCTGTTGCAATGTACCTGGCTTCAAAAGCATCCTCAAGGTCAGCAGATATAATTCCATGCATTGCAGCCATAGCAAAGGCTTCTCGCTTGGTTAAGCCGAGCATTTGATTTGTCCCATGAATATCTTGAGTCTCATGCGATTTCATCGACGAACCGTCTCCCCAGAAACACTGACGTACTGGCATATCCCCGTTATCCATCACTCTTCTCCTTTGTGCTCAATGAATAGCAACCGCTGTATCTGATCTTCAATGTTCGCAGCCTTAAGTCCAGCTTCAGCGAGAATCTTCTGCTTCTCAGTCTTCAGCATATCAATCTGCCCCGTAGTCAAGTCGAAGTCTTCAGGGACATCCATTGATACTTCTGTCCAACTAATCTCTATGGCCCCTTCAGGCACATACGACGCCACTCTATATAAATAGCCACACTCTTCCCATGATGCGGGGGTGGCTGACAGGTAAATCGTTTCTGTAATTTTCATTATTTTGACTCCGCTATTTTTCTAAGTGTTTGATTATTTGTTTACGAACTATCGCGCCAAGGACTGCATCTATATCAATAGCTATTTTTCCACCAATACCGTCTATGGCGTTATGATGCGCTAATACCATATTGCCGATTGCTATAGCTCTCTCGTCGTCAAAGATTTTAGTCTTGGTGTGTATTTCCCGCTTCTGGCTTGCCGTCTTCTCATAAAGCTCGTCGTCGAAAGGATAAGAAACGCCTTGAACACTCAGCGCCTCCCAGATTGCTTCAGGGTCTTGTAATAGTTCTTTTACTTCTTTAGATAGGCTCATTTGCTGGCTCCTCTTTGTTTTTGTTTGATGCGATTAAGAATACACTAATAATACATACTGTCAATGGGCAGTTGACACTAATAGTGGAATAACTTACTATGTACGGCATATACAGATATTAACAGTCACCGAGGGGAATACATGAAAACGTGGAGTTTGAAGCAGTTTAAGGAAGAAAAAGGGATACAGGAGGCAATGAGGGTAATGGGATTTACTAACTACCGAAGCCTTTACCCCGCTTTAGGTAGAGACATTACTATCAAGTTAGACGATGGAGTGTATGAGGCCAAGGAAGATCAATTAATCAAGCGAGTGCCGGAGGTGGAGCAATGAATAAGCCATACTTTGAAGTAGGGGAAGAGGTGATAGTTGCGCGCAACCATAGACAGGAATTCAACGGCGAAGATGTAATTATTGGTTACGATTACGGGGAAAAGAAAGACCTCAATACAGGAGAATTGAGCGCCGGGCATGACTATCAGTTATCTAAAGACCCAGACACATGGGTTATTCAAAGCTCATTAAGAAAGAAGCACAAGCCATCCGGCAAATCATTTCAAGAACTAATCACTAACCTTCAACCAACAGAGACAACAATATGAATATTTTCTCATTTACTGGAAATTTGGGCAAAGACTGCGAAGTTAAGACAACTCAATCAGGAAGCACACTCTGTGAGTTCTCTGTAGGCGTTTCTAGCGGTTATGGAGACAAACAGAAGACTACATGGGCTAACTGTGTGATCTTCGGCAAACGGGCAGAGGGGAAGCTTCCTGAGCATCTAACCAAAGGCCAGAAGGTAGCTATTAGTGGCGAGCTTACTCAAGAGACATGGCAGAAGACGGACGGTGGCACAGGGTTTAAATTGAAGGTTGTCGTTAACAGCCTGGATTTGATTGGAGTGAGAGAGCAGCCAAGCGCACCACAACAACGCGCACCGCAACAGCCAGCACAGCAACCAGCTCCACAGAAACAGGGATTTCACTCCGCACCACAGCAGGCACATACGCAGCAAGAAGTTCCTCAGCAGTATGCTCAAGCCGGTCCAGATGTTGGCGACGGAGATAATAATGTTCCTTTTGAAAATCCATACAAAGACATGGAGTACTTAGTGTGAAGCTGAGCAAATTAGAAAAAGAAATACTCGCACGACTAAAGATTAAGAAATCCATGCTGCTAAAGGAGATTAGAGCCCATTTCGGTATCAGCAACAAACAGATGTGTAAAATCTCATTAAGATTACGACAGGCTAAGCTAGTTGTCTCCTCTGCAACAGGGGCCTACAACAAATGGTACGACAAAGAATACGCCGATAGCCTGGGGATTAAGCCTACCGAGCGTAAGCCAAAGCGCAACTGGTGCAGTATAGCCACGGGTGAACAGCCTTATTTAGATAGGATGAGTCGAATCGAGATTTTCTGGCCTAAATCAATAGTTTATGGAGGGTAGCGGTATGAAACCAGTATATATGCAGCCTGCACACAGTAATGATGAGCCTAGAAGCACCGTTTACGACTGGGAAAAAGAGGGGCTAGTGAGAGTCGTATTTTATGGAGAAAACCGGAAGGAAGACGCTGAAGAGTTTTGCGTTATGTTTGGTAAGGAAGACAGCAGAGAGTCGAGCATCTAATCAACAGCATCGGAGTATTATAATTATGAACTGGATTGAAGCAACCAGCGAAGTAAAGCCTTTCAGTGACCGGCCCATACTCTGCTATTGCCCTCAGTGGAACGATAGCGGGTATCAAATCGCACAATGGAATCACGGGAAGTTTCAGTATGACGAAGGCCCCAACGGCAGCTTTGATGAGCATGTCGAGAAATGGGTGTCGTTTCTTGAGGCTGATTAATTAATCAATAGTGTATGGCCTAAATCAATAGCGTATAGCGCTTAGGAGAATGAAATGAGATGGATTGACGCGGGTAAACGAAAGCCAGAAGTCGATAAGGAGTTCGGCGAAAGTGGTTATGTAACCTGTCTTGAAAAAGGAGGTCATCCGTTTAGTGGGTGGTGGAACGAAACAATGCACCAGTGGTTTTCTGCTGACAGGGACGCCCCGACAATACATAGACGAGTGGTGTTGTGGAAGCCAATGATGAAATTACCGGAAGGCTACTAATTACGAGTTAATCAAGAGGAGGTAGTTATATCTCCTCAATAAGGATCAAGACAATGAGAAAAGAGAAAAGAATAGTTTACAAATACGAACTTTCGATGACGAGCGACATACAAACCTTCAATCTGCCAACTGGATGCCACATTGCCCATTTTGGAGAGCAGGACGGGAAGATAATGATGTGGGTAGACCATAAGCTTGGTTTAGATAAAAGGCTCATAAAGCTTCAAATCATTGGCACAGGACATGAAATTGGAGACTATATAGCTATTTACTTAGCCACGGTTCAAATGAATGACGGCCTTGTTTGGCATATTTACGAACGGGGTTAACACCCTCATAGACCATAGGAGATTGATATGTCAGAACAGGCAAGAAAACGAAAGCCGAGAGTGTTTAGTAAGCATTTCCCGGTAAATATCCGCGTCCATTCTGGCGGCTGTTTCGTGCCTCTGGAGGACTATCGAGAGCTTGAAAGGAAATACATTAAGCTTTTTAAGCGGTATCAATCTAACCTCCCCTCCCCGCCAGGATAGGGGCTCTATGGGTGTAGAGGGGTTAACGATCACCAGATTGAACTCCACGCTCATTGCAGACATCATCAACCAAGTCCTTAAGCTCTCTTATTGTTGCGTAGAAATCACTATGCCTATCTACCTCTTTGTAGAGAGCAAGCATCTTGGCCTTTGATTCGATTAAGTCTACTCTTTCTTTATCCACTCTTATTGTTGCCATATCTCTATTCCTGTAGGTTGGTAGAGGGGGTTAAATATCCATATCTGCATGAATTATTCTTCGTGCGTCTCTTAATTCTGACTCTAGCTCGATAATTCTTTCAGACATCTTTTCGATAGAGCACTGTTTCCAGTCTCCGTTAGGCGTTCCTTTGTACATTAGCACGCCATTAATAAGCCTTTCTTGGTAATACATACTCTACTCCCGTTAATTATCTTGTAAGCCATCCTTAGTAGGGTTGGTGGCTCATAATTCAATTCTTTTTTAGTGGCAGATTTACACGTTATCGTTCCTGAAATATTCCCACAAGAACATTCGTCCGCGCTTATTGATGTTGCCTTTCTTGTTTACAATGTAGTGAGCTTTTATCAATTGCTGCATTGTGTAGCCGTTATGCCATCCCGCCTGATGCTTTAGTAATCCATTGGCAAGCAACCGACGCTGATTGGTTGCCGTCTGTTCACAGCCAAAGTTAGTGCCATCAAAATAATACTGAAGCATTTCGTCAGAAATAACGCTGTTAGAGCTTTGAATATTCATTGTCGGTAGTTTTGGTTTGGTCATTTTTAACTCTCCCCTTTAGTACATTAATTAAAGTTGTGACCGGCGATCCTGTTCATCCAAAACCCTTTGCGCTGAAGTTATCAGAGGCTCGGCAAGACAAAATTCACAGGACGGATGTAGCGCACCGCTCCCTTTACAAGTACAGGACTTGGGCAGCAAAACTATGGCTCTATGTGCCAGCTCTATACCTAAAAGCTCTAATTTTGTGTCAGCCATCTAACTTCTCCTCTAATTATTGAGTTGACAGTATACCCATAAAGGCATAATATATCAACTCATAACCAAGGGCCATAAACAAATGAACATAAAAAAGTCGATACTCAAGGCATGCGCTGAGAGAGAAAAGAAGCAATATGAAGCGGCTGAGATGGCTGGAATTACTCAGCCTGTGATGTCGAAGATTATGAGCCGGGGAGCATGCAGCTTATTAACACTTGAGAAGATAGCTAAGGCCCTGGATTACTCAGTATCTGAATTTATAGCATTAGGAGAATAGATATGGAATTAAGTCAAATTGAAGATGAGATAGCCTGTGGTGAAATGAGTGCGGCTCAAGTTTTTACCCAGATGAAGCAGCATATTAATTCTGCTCTAGCAAGAGTTGAGGATTTAGACACAAAGCTAGATGAAGCTGTTGATTTCCTCGACGCCACAGGAAGGGCTTATCTGCTCGCGACATGGGCGGAAAAATCAAGTTAATACATTCTAGTAGGAAGACAAGAGGGTAAATAATGAACAAAGTTACAGATATCGAAGCTAACAGTCCACACGCTTGTATTATCGGGCCTCTTAATGAGCCTCACGTGATACCAATAGAAGCGATCAGGCGAATGGCTAACGGTAAAAACCCTTTGATACAGGAGGGCCAAGAGCGAGAGGATACGGATTTAATCCAGGGGATATTGACCGATTGGCTGTTTTTGAATGGCTATGATGGTTAATACCTACATACCT
>Ga0114920_10001181_pt1 | contig 11913 bp, 5 predicted proteins | sample ChitaG_FD_88683 | JGI IMG/M metagenome (GOLD analysis project Ga0114920, IMG submission 88683) | Deep subsurface microbial communities from South Pacific Ocean to uncover new lineages of life (NeLLi) - Chile_00310 metaG | ecosystem: Environmental > Aquatic > Marine > Oceanic > Sediment ... | reverse complement strand
TATTTTCACCAGCGAGGAAAATCCACTTATTCCTCGGCTCGCTCTCCTCTTCGAGGAACCATGCCCGCTCGCCTCCGGATGGCCTCCTAACCAGATTGCCTGATTTCCAAAGAAATTATCACGGAAATAAAGATGCTTTCATCAGAGACGGATATTCTATGCACGCTCACTCTGGACATCTTAGCTCTTCCTGACTGGCCTTCACGACATCCCCTCTTTGTTATTTATTCCCGATCGCCCTCGAAACTGTTCTGATTCTTTCCTTACGCTGACGGATGAGCGCAGAGTACTCTTCCTCGCTGATCCTCTTCTTCTGGAAGGCTTCGAAAGCCAGGCTCTTGAATCTTCTCGACGGGATGGCTTTCCCTAATGAAATCCGTACATTTTTCCCAGAATCACTAAAATAAGCGTCCTCATCCAAAGAAGGTTTAAGCTTAAGGTAGGACTCATACTGGGAGTTTGATATGTACTCTAACTCCTTCAGTGTGTGAAGAATATCCGGAGTGCTCACTCCAAAGTATTCTTTCAGGTAGAGAACATCCGCAAAACTCAGTCTCTTGGAGCGCAAGTCTTTCTCGACGACCGTTTTGACCTTTTCTGGAGGGATCAAGAAGCAGACCGCAAACCTTTGGGCAAACTGTTCCCGAGGATGGTAAAGCGGCAGATATTCTTCGATAAAGATGTCCGGATGATCGATGACAGGGCCGCTGTTCCTGTGCTTGAGGTAATGGCAGTATTCATGGGCGGCCGTGATCATCTGGAGCTCGATCGGCTGGGCGCTGTTCACCAGCGCAAAAGCTGCTCTTTCGGCTTCAAAGAAAATGAAAACGCCCGATATCTTGGATTCCTTAGGGATGGGGAGCCGCAATACGCGCAGACCGTTCAATTCGAGGAGCGAGAAAATATCACGAACCGGCTCGTACCCGATTCCGATCCTCCGCCTCTCTTCATCCGCCATTGTCTGGGGTGATGGATGCGTGTAAAGAGGAGCGAGCTCAATCCGGCGTCCAGTCAAATCTTCAAGATGGATGTAGTCTTCGCAGTACTTTTTGAACCTTCTCAGCCTGGCTCTGGCTTTTTTATCCACTCGGTCATCTTGAAGAAGCACGTTGAACGCTTCCTCTCTTTCTTTTAAAAAGAATGAAACGTCTTTCTTGAAGAAATCCGCGAGAGTGGTCAAGCTATCAAGGCTCGGCATTCTTTTTCCTAATTCCAGGAGAGATATGAACTCACTGGAGAGCCCGACAGCTCTGGCCAGAGCTTCCTGAGTGATCCCCATGCTCTCTCTCTCCCTTCTCAGTCGTGTCCCAAGGATTCCAGGCATTTTCAACTCCCTGAATGCGCGTTTGCGACAAATATAACTCTGAGTTAGGGAATTGTCAAATAATGGCCAAAAATCATAGGGGACGTTCCCCAAGGTGCCATCTTAGACTAAATAACTCATCTGTATCTAATAATTTTTTACATGATTGGCTATAATAGAGGGATTAATGAGCTAAGGTGGCACCTTGGGGAACGTCCCCATATACACTATTTCTATAAGAAAAAACTTGTTAAAATCGTATAAAAGAGTGTAATGTTTAAAGTTGTGTCAATCGAGAATCTTCTTTCTCAATTTCTTTGTATCTGTGAAGGTTTAATCAGGAATATCCGAGCGGAGCGAAGTCTTTTCCTCTCTCCATTTTATCTACTCTTCAACCCAAAACTGGGTGATTAGGAGGTCACATGAAAAAAGCGATCTTAATGGTTTTACTGTGTACAGGTTTGGTCACTTCTGCGTTCGCAGTCAATGATTCCCGGTTGCTGCGATTTCCTGACATCCACAAAGAGCTTATCGTTTTTGTGTACGCAGGAGACATCTGGTCGGTGTCTTCGATAGGGGGAATGGCCAAAAAGCTGACTTCTCATGAGGGACTGGAACTTTTCCCTAAAATATCACCGGATGGACGGTGGATCGCTTTCTCTGCCGAATATTCAGGTTCCCGACAGGTTTACGTCATGCCTATAACCGGAGGAATCCCGACCCAGCTCACATACTACAATGATGTGGGGATGATGCCACCCCGAGGAGGCTTCGACTACCAGGTCCTCGATTGGACTCCAAACAGCCAGAACATCCTGGTCAGAGCTAACAGGACCCCTTACGGACGCAGACGCGGAAAATATTTTCTGGTGAGCATCAACGGAGGACTCGAGACTCCTCTTCAAATTCCAGAAGCCGGAGGAGGAACGTTTTCCCCGGACGGAAAAAAGATTGCGTACATGCCAATTGCCAGAGAATTCCGGACCTGGAAGAGGTACAGGGGCGGAATGGCCCAGGATGTGTGGCTGTACGACCTCGAGAAAGACAAGTCAAAAAGGCTGACAACTTTTCCCGGGACCGACCAGCATCCCATCTGGTACAAGGACAAAATCTTCTTTGCTTCGGACAGGGACTTGATTTTGAATATTTACTCCTATGACCTGGCAACCGAGAAAACCGAAAAGATCACCAACCACACAGAATACGATGTTCTCTGGCCTTCGGGAGAAGACGGTCTCGTAGTTTACGAAAACGGAGGGTACCTTTACAGGCTGGACCTTAACACCGGAGAAACTCAGAAAGTCCCGGTCAACATCAATTATGACAGCCCGTATGTCATGCCCCACATTAAAAACGTGAAAGAGAATATCGCCAGTTTCGATATCTCTCCCTCGGGAAAGCGGGCGGTTTTCGAGGCCAGAGGCGACATCTACACGGTTCCAGCCAAAGACGGAATCACCTACAACCTGACTGATACTCAGGGAATCCGGGAGATGTATCCGGCCTGGTCTCCGGACGGGCGATACATCTCCATATACTCGGACGTGACCGGTGAGCACGAGATTTATCTGATCGACCGAACCAGGCAAAACGCCATCATCCCGCTCACAGAAAACAGCCAGATTTGGCGGTATCCTCCAGTCTGGTCACCCGACAGCTCGAAGCTTCTGTTCTCCGACAAGAATCAAAACTTGCAGCTCCTGGATATCAAGTCAAAAAAAATCACGATTATCGACAAAGCCCGCCGTTTCGACATCACGGATTACGACTGGTCTCCGGACTCCAAATGGGTGGTCTACTCCAAGGACGGTGAAAACGCTCAGGACGCGGTCTGGGTCTATTCTCTCGAACAGAACAAATCCTTCCAGCTGACGGACGATATCTACATCGACTTCGCTCCGGTTTTTTCCTCCTGCGGGAAATACATTTTTTTCCTCTCGGACAGGGAATTCAACCTCAGTTTCTCAAGCTTCGAATTCGACTACATCTACCAGAACTCCACCAATATTCATGCAGTTGCCCTGACAAAAGACGCCCCTCCTCTTTTTAAAGATAAAAATGATGTGGAAGACATCCCGACATCCAACGCGAAAAAGGGATCGAAATCCAAAAAAGACGCAAAGACAACACCTAAGGTAAAAGATGAAAAATCGCCCGCAGTCAAGATTAATTTTGATGGCATCCATGCAAGAGTCGTCTCCTTCCCGCTTAAGGCGGGGAACTACTCGCAACTTGCCACAGTCGAGGGGGGAGTTCTGTATGTCAAGGACAATGAACTCCGCATGTTCAAGATCGAGGATAAAAAGGATGCGTTGATCATCAAAGGTATAACAGGCGGAGCACTTTCAGCCGACGGGAAAAAAATCCTGTACCGGGCGCAGCAAAAATTCGGGATCATCGATCCCAAGCCAGACCAGAAGCAAGGTGCAGGTGCGCTGAACCTTTCCGACTTGACGATGAAGATCGATCCCCTTAAGGAGTGGAGACAGATCTTCGAGGATGGATGGAGGATTTACAGGGATTGGTTCTACGTCAAGAATCTGCATGGCGTGGACTGGAAAAAAATGAAAGACAAGTACGGCCAGCTTGTCCCCTACCTCAGCCATAGGGCCGATCTGGATTTCATCTTTGGTGAGCTTGTCGGAGAACTGAATGCCGGTCACTGTTATATCAACTGGGGAGATTTTCCAAGAGTCAAAAGAATCGAGGGAGGGCTTTTAGGCGCAGAACTTCAAGCAGACGAAAAATTCAACAGATACATCATCGCCAAGATCTACAGAGGAGAAAACTGGAACGAGCGCACACGGTCTCCCTTGACCGAACAGGGTATCGACGTGAAGGAAGGCGATTATCTCATCAGCCTCAACGGCCGCGATGTGACCACGAGAGACAATCCCTACAGATTCATGGAAAACACCGCCGGGAAGAAGATCCCCATCGTGGTGAATCAAAAGCCCACGAAGGACGGCGCGCGGGAGTACTGGATCAAGCCGATCAAGAGCGAGCTGAACCTCTTTTATCTGGATTGGGTGAAATCCAGAAGAGAGATGGTGGACAAGCTGTCTGGTGGGAGGATCGGGTACATTCACGTCCCGAACACGGCTGTCGAAGGCAACAGGGAGCTGTTCAAGGGTTTCTACGCATTCAAGAACAAGGATGCCCTGATCATCGACGACAGATACAACGGCGGAGGTTTTGTTCCTGAAGTCATGACTGAACTCCTAACAAGACGAATCCTGAACTACTGGGGAAGGGCGGGTCTTCTCCCCTCACAAACTCCGGGGGCAGCGCATGATGGCCCGAAGGTCATGCTCATCAACTATTATGCGGGTTCTGGCGGCGATATTTTCCCCTATTATTTCAAGAAGAATAAACTGGGCATCCTGATCGGAACCCGCACCTGGGGAGGAACTGTGGGTCTTTCCGGCAATCCCGGCCTGGTGGACGGCGGCTACACCGGAGTTCCCACATTTGGCTTTATCGACACGGACGGAAACTGGGCCGTGGAGGGCATCGGCGTCGCGCCGGACATCGAAGTCATCGACCGACCCGAGCTTGTGGCCAAAGGTAAAGATCCCAGCCTGGAAAAAGCAGTCGAGGTCCTTCTCGACGAATTGAAGAAGAATCCTCCCAAGAAAGCTACAAAACCTGAAGAGCCGGACCGCTCGAAGTGGATAAAGAAGAAAAAGTAGAGAAAACGAGGTTAGGCTTTATTTGAATGTGAAGATTCAGGGTTTGACAAAGGCATGTAGGCATCTATCCTGAGAAGGCCTGACTCCATTCATTTATATTTCCACATCAAGACCGAGACCCAGTTCCTCGGCGCGCTTCAGCACGAGCTCAGCCACAGCCACATCCTGGACAGCCAGGCCCACAGATTTGAAGAATGTCGTCTCTTCCTCCGATTCGCGGCCTGGAATCTTGCCTGCGGCGACCTCTCCGATCTCACCGTGAATGTTCTTGTTTGTAATCAGTCCTCCGTCAATGGAAATGATCAGATCTCCGGCCTCTGCAAGACTGGCCTCCCTTGAATCCACGACGACTTTAGAGCGGACAACGGTTCTGGCTGGAATCTCCTGCATCTCGGGCGTATAGGAACCGACACCATTGATATGCACACCCAGCTTCAAACTGCTGTCGGCAAACACCGGCCTGAAGGAAGTGGTTGCCGTGCAGACTACGTCGGCCTCACGGAGCGCCTGTCTCGTGGTTTGAGCCACACGAATATCTGCGGGAATCGGACTGCCTCGTTCCTTCATCTCCCTCGCAAATGCCCGAGCCACACTTGGCCTCACATCATAGACCCAGGCTCTTTCAATATCTCTCACCGTACAGACGGCTTCAAGCTGAGTTCGGGATTGCGTGCCTGCTCCAAAAATCGCAGCCACCCGGGATTCTTTCCGCGCCAGGAGGTCTGTCGCCAAACCCGAGGCGGCTCCTGTGCGCAGAGTTGTCAGATAGGTGCCGTCCATCGCGGCCAGAGGCCGGCCTGTTTTCGCATCCACCACGATCACCAGGGCATGAATCGTGGGAAGTCCCCTCCTCCGGTTGTTCGGAAAGACCGAAACGATCTTGGCTCCGATCGTCTCGCTCTTCATCAAGTACGCGGGCATAAACAGAGTCACACCGTTCCGCTTTGTGACCGGGATCTGTGTCCTCAAAGGAACCTGGGCCTGTTCCATCGAAAGCTGGATGAATCCCTTTTTGACTGCTTTAATGGCCTCGGCCATGCCCACAGCCTGTTTCACATCGCTTCGCGACAGCACCTTGAGTTTCATGGTCTCATACGACCTTCTTTTCTCCCTCCTTTTTTATATCACCAAATCGGTCATATGCAAAGGGTTTCAAATCAAATTCTGTGTGACCGTCAAGAATAAGCTCGCTCAAAATCAGACCCACAGCCGGCCCGTGCTGGAAGCCATGGCCGGAAAAACCGATAGCGCAGATGAAGCCCTCAACGGCGGGAATCGATCCGATGACCGGATTGTCATCCGGAGTGATCGTGTAGAGTCCTCCCCAGCCCCGGATAATTTCAGCTTTTTCCAGGATCGGAGCCCGGTAAACCGCCGCCTCGGTCACTCTCTCCATGAAATCCCGGTCCACATGCATGTGGAAGCTGGACGGCTCATCTGGATCGCTCATACCCATCAGGATATTCGGTTCCTCTCCCCTGAAATAAAAAGTCACATCCTGGTCGATGACCATCGGAACAGGCTTCGGGATGGCGTCAAAAGGACTGGTCGCGAACACCTGGCGGCGAAAAGGCTTCACCGGAAGGTTTATTCCGGCCATCCGGGCGGCCTCCCCTCCCCAGGGTCCGGCCACATCGACCACAACCGGAGTCGATATCGATCCGCCGCTGGTTTCAACACCCTCCACTCTTCCGTTTTTGACTCGGATGCCGGTCACTTCTGTCTTCTCTCCCGCGCGAACACCGAGTCTTCTGGCTTGATCCGCAAAACCCATGGCCACAAGATAAGGGTCGGCATACCCGTCTTCCGGGCCGAAAGTCCCGCCCTTGAGGTCGTCGACACGCAGGTAGGGCCAGCGGTGCTTGATCTCTTCGGGAGAAAGCACCTCTACTGGAACGTTCATCTGACGTTGAGTATCAACGCTGGAGAGAAAATCATTCCAAGTTGTCTCCTTTTGAGCCAGGAAGAGATATCCTGCCGCGCGGAAGTATATATCCACACCGAACTCGGCCTTAAAGCTCTTAAAAACCCGCAGGGAATGTTGCGAGAGGCGGATATTGGCGGGATGAGAGAACTGCTGCCGGATTCCCCCGACGCTCAATCCGGTGGTCGCCTGGGCAAGAAGGTCTTTTTCAACAAGAACGACATCTGATGCCCCTCGTTTCGCCAGGTAATACGCAGCACTCGTCCCCATTATGCCGCCGCCGATGATGACGATATCGGTAGTCTTCCTTCGTCTTCCCATCCGATCACCCGGTTTTCATCGAGTCTGAGGATTTCTGTGGACCGGAGAGTTGTCTCTGACCCCAAAAAGAAAACACCGGAACCATAGGCTATTCAAGCCAGCCCTCTTTCTCTCTCCCTTATTCCGGCTTTTTCTTGGCCCACAGAGTGGAAATGACGAGTACTACACCCACACCAATGAGGATGAACGGCCACCAGTTCGTCACTCCAAATATGAAAGAACCGCCGACAAGCATCAGGACGGCTCCAGCGATCAGTCTCCCTGTGATGTGCGGACGAAATTCGGGGCTGCCGCTTCTCAGAACGGCCTCGAGGATGAAGATAAATCCCAGACCACACAAGAAATACTTCCACCAGTCCCCCCAGGAAACGACACCCATGGTCTCCAGGAGAAAAAGAACTCCCAACAGAATGAGGATCAATCCTCCCGTCACCCTCGACCAGGGATCATGCTTTTCTTTGTTCTGATTGTCTTCAGCCATTTATTATCTCCTTTTTAAGCACAACCAAAAAAAAGATTAAGATCTTTTCAACAAATGGAATCTGCCCCCATTATTTGGAGCGGACCATGAGCACCGAGCCTTCAGCCTGATCGGCCACCTTATCCGGAATCGAACCGAAAAGCCTCCGTCTGAGAGCCCATTCCTCTGAAGCTCCGATCACAATAAGGTCATTCTTTCGAGCAATACTGGCGATGGCACGGGCGATGTCCGTGTCGATAACCACGTCTACTACTGCAGAGACGCCGACCGCATCAAGAGTATCTTTGACAAATTCCTTGGCTTTATCCTGAAAGAGCTGGACACTCTGCTTGTCGAACTCGGATTGAGCGGCAGAAGCCCCCCGGCCGAGCTGGATATTCAGCGCAGTCAAAGAGGCATTCCATTCATCAGCCAAAACCTGCGCAAGCTTGAGTCCGAGCTGCGCATGCGATCCTCCACTGACAGGCACGATTATGCGCCGAATATCCTGCAGGCCGCGGTCTTTGAGAACCAGGACGTTTCCTTTTGCAATCTTGAGCACATCTGCGACGTTGGTCCGACCGGTGCGGGACATGCGCACCTCCCCTTTCCAGCCCATGATGATGAACTCAGGCTGCTCCATTTCAGCCACGCTGAGAATGGCTGAAGAGACGCTGCGGGCCACAATGGCCGTGGCTCGAGCTCTCACTCCCTGTTCGGCCGCGTGATAGGATGCGGTTTGCAGCAGGGTCTTCTCCTCCCATCGCTGCTTTTCATACTCCAGTCCGCCTGCTTCAAGAGGAGTTTGGCCGGGAACATCCACAATATGAATCAACTGAAGTTGGGCTTTGTGTGTCTTGGCCAGGGCCGTGCTCAGCATCAGAAGAGAATATTCAGTATCGGGATTTGCCAGAGGCACAAGTATGACAGGAACCTCTTCAGGCCGTGTCGCCAGGTATTCTTTGGCTCTCACCATGAGAGGTTTCATCACCTTGTCTTTCCACAGGATGTTCGATGCGCCCACCAGTTGGGTCCCCCGGCGCAAAAAGAGCATGTACCAGATGAAGCTTGCCGCGATAATTAAATTTCCGACGAGCAACGATACCCTGCTCGTGTTGACGATGACAAAGATACAGCCGAACAATCCCAGGAGCGGAACCACCGGATATCCCGGTGTGCGAAAACTGGGCTTGTACCAGTCCAGCTTCGCATACCTCATGATGATGCACGCGAGGGTGATAAGAGAATACAGGACAAGGCTCAGAAAGCCCGCGACTTCGGCTAAAAGCCCGAGGTGCTGTCCGAGAAGAACAATCAAAAGCATGGTCAAACCAGTGGTTGTGGCGATCGAGCGGTATGGCGTTTTAAAGCGGGAATGGATCTGATTCAGCCAATCGGGCATGAGCTGGTCCCGGCCCATAGCAAAGTTGACCCTGGACGCCGCCAGCACGCTGGCATTCGCTGAAGAGACTGTGGCCAGGATTCCACCTATAAGAACCAGGATATACCCTCCGTTCCCCATGAGCTGACGGGCCAGGTCCATCAACACTGTCTCCTTGGCCATGTTCGGGTCACTGTAACTTCGCAGACCCAGTATACAGAACATCACTGCGCAGTAAAGCACTGTCACAATCACGACCGAGCTCACGAGAGAAAGGGGAAGATTTCTCTTTGGATTGCGGACCTCTTCTGAAATGGCGGAAATCTCAGCAAATCCCATGAAAGCGATAAAGAGAATCGGGAGCGTTATGAAAATACCTGTATACCCTATTTCTGTGGGGATAAAAGGCTTCAATTTCTGAATGTCCACTGTGAACAGAGACCGGATAGCAAACGCGACCAAGATAAAAAGAACTATTCCAACAATAACGGTCTGGGTGCCTCCTGTCTCTCGGGTTCCGATAAAATTTAAAAGACCGAGCAATGCCGTTACGATCAGTGCGACCACAGTGGGCGAAGCGCCCAGGGCATCATTCACATAATAGCCGAACCCGACCATGTAGAATGCGGACGCGAAGACAAGGCTCAACCACAGGCTCCAGCCCATTATGGTCCCCACGAGCGGGCCGAAAGCCCGGACCATGAACAGATATCCGCCTCCGGCATAAGGCATGCCCGTGGACAGCTCAGCCATGCAGAGGGCGATCAGAACGGCAATCAATCCGCAGATGGCAAAGGAGAGGAGAACCGCCGGGCCTGCCATGCTCGCGACTATTCCGGGCAGAACAAAGATACCCGCCCCGACCATCGTCCCGACGCCGACGGATAAGGCGGCAAAAAAGCCCAAATTCCGGGCCAGCCGGACTTTCGAGTTCTCGTTCTCTGTTTTCTCTTTTCGAGTTTTCGCCATAATCAAATTCTACGCTGTGCGTTCTTCGCTATCCTCCGGATCCTTTTCCTGCTTGTCTTGATAAGCCTTGAAAACTCCTTTCTGATTCCAGCAGGATGCTCAGGTCATTTTAATTTCCAACACTCACCGAACTGACTTTTCTACTTCTTGACTCTCACTGGATAAGGAGGACGCTTGGCCTTTTTCGGCGGATTCTTCTCGAGTTCTTCCAGGATGACTTCGATGGCCTTTTCCAGTTGTGGGTCTCTCCCGGCAATCACATCCGCCGGCCACTGTTCGACTTCGATATCCGGAGGGACTCCGACATTCTCGACCACCCAGCCGTCCTCGGTCCAGATTGCCAAGTTCGGAGCGGTGACATAGCCGCCGTCCATCAAGACCGGGAAGCCCAGAGTTCCGACCAGTCCGCCCCAGGTTCTCTTTCCAATCAGTTTGCCCAGATTGAACTTGCGGAACATCCAGGGAAGCAGATCGCCTCCAGATCCGGCCAGCTCGTTGATAAGCATGACTTTGGGCCCGAGGATTGTCCCACCCGGTGTCTTGATATCATCCCCGTAACGCATGTTCCAGTAGGAGACAAAGGGCCTTCTCAAAAGGTCAATGTAATAATCGGCAACCTGTCCTCCGCCGTTGAACCTCTCGTCAACGATGATGGCATCCTTGTTGACCTGAGGGAAAAAATAACGCTTGAAGTAGATGTGGCCGAGTGTGGTTGTGTTCGGGACATAGACGTATGCCACGCGTCCGTTGGTGGCTTCATTGACCTTCTTCAGGTTTCCTTCCACCCAATCCCGATTCCGCAGAGCAATTTCACTGCTCACAGGAACAACCTGGACAGTCCGGGAACCGGTTCCGTCCGGCTTCGGCCCGACGGTGATCTCGATGAGCTTCCCGGAAGTATTCTCGAAGAAACTGTAAAGATTCTCCGGCGGCTGGATCTTTTTTCCCTGAACAGCCAGGAGATATTCGCCCGCCTTCACATCGACTCCGGGTTCTGTCAACGGAGAGCGGAGCCGTGGATTCCAGTTGAGCCCGCCGTAAACCTTCTTGAAACGGTAACGGCCGTTCTCTATGGCATAATCGGCACCGAGTAAACCGCCGGGGACTCTCTTGGGCCGTGCGAGATAATCTCCCCCTCCGACCCGGTGGTGACCGACAGCCAGCTCACTGCACATCCACTGGATCACACGGTTCAGGTCGTTCCGGCAGGACAGATGAGGAAGGAATACAGCGTATTTGTCTTTCATGGCTTCCCAATCCGCACCATGCATGTTGGTCGCATAGAAGAAATCCCGGTTGATCCGCCAGGCTTCATGAAAAATCTGTTTCCATTCCGCTGTGGGATCGACCCGGACTTCGATGGCATCGGTCTTGATCTTTCCCTGACCCGGCTTCGCTTTAGGCTCTGCAGGTATGATTCCATAAGTGTTCCTCGACATATAAAGGATTTTCTTTTTATCGGCTGAAATTTCGAACCAGTTGACTCCTGTCAGGATATCCTCAGCTTTACGCTTTTTCAGGTCGAACTTCTTCAGCTTGCTCTCGCCGGCAAAGGAACTCCGGCTGCCAGCAGGAGCTTCCAGATAATAAATCTCTCCTTCATTGCCAGCCTGAAGACGGAAGTAGGCTCCGGACGGAACAGGCAGGTCGATGATCCTGTATTTCAGGCCGTCGAAATCGATTGAGAAGACTTTTTCGGGTTTTTCTTCTTTCTTTGCAGGTTGTTTCCCTTTCTTTTTCGACTTGGGCTCTTCCTTTTCAGGCGTCTTCTCATCAACGACCCCTTTCTCCTCATCGCTTTCTTTAGCCAAGGGAGAAGGGATATCCTTGCGCAAAACAGCCAGGTAGAGCGAACGCGACATT
>Ga0114920_10001180_pt1 | contig 11915 bp, 10 predicted proteins | sample ChitaG_FD_88683 | JGI IMG/M metagenome (GOLD analysis project Ga0114920, IMG submission 88683) | Deep subsurface microbial communities from South Pacific Ocean to uncover new lineages of life (NeLLi) - Chile_00310 metaG | ecosystem: Environmental > Aquatic > Marine > Oceanic > Sediment ... | reverse complement strand
GGGATTTTGAGGGGGAAGCTCAAGCTGCCTAAATCCAAAAGAACTTCTTTCATTCTATTTCTGTGATTTTATAATTAATTCTGCTTGATAAATACTCAAATTGGCCAACGTGTAAAGAATTTCGTCGCTTACTTTCTCCTTTAAACATCGGATGTAATAATATATCATAAATGAAAATCAAAGAGTAAAAATGAGTGGAAAATTCGGTCTTATTGGGACCATCACTTATGATCGGATTAGCTATGAGTCAAGGCCATCTTGGGAAGGAGTGGGAGGAATCCTTTACCAAGGAGCTGTGCTTTGTTCTTTAAGAAAGAAGGTCTTTCTTTATACAAACCTCGGTCAGGAATTAGTCTCTGATGTGGAAAAAATTATCAAAAAATGGCCTAAACTTCAAAGGAAGGGCATTAACCATATTCCTGGTCCTGGGAATCAGGTTCTTCTCCACTATCCTGAGAGCGAAGAAAGAGTGGAAATTTTAAGGTCTGTTGTTCCTCCTTTAGATCCTGTCATTGTTATAAAAGATCTTCCTGAATTTGAAATGCTCATTTTAATCCTCAATTCCGGTTATGACATTGAACTCAGAGACTGGCGAAAAATTGTCTGTTCAGCATCCTGCCCGATATGGATTGATATTCATTCCCTTCCTCTCTCAAAGGAGCTTAATGTTCCGCGGAAATATATGCCTTTGCCTGATTGGGAAAAATGGGTTGAGAGAGTAACCTTTATCCAAGCAAATGAAAAAGAGATGGCTTCTATATTGGGCCATCCAGAAAAGGAGCCTTCTAAGGCTGACATGTTACATTTTGGAGAAAGAACTTTTGATTTAGGCACAAAAGCAGTCTTTGTCACTCTGGGTAAGGAAGGCGTTTTAGTGATGAGTCCCGAAGGATCGAAGAAAATTTGCTCATTCAGAGTTAATAAAGTGGTGGATACCACAGGGTGCGGCGATGTTTTTTGTGCCGGGACAGCTGCTGGCTTAGTTGAAGGCATGGATCTTTTCGAGGCTGCAGCTTTTGGCCTTAAGTTGGCCACAAAAGCTGTTACTGCCAGAGGAATCGAAGAGACATATATTGAGGTTTCATAAGTTTTGTAGCTTAATCAGACTTTTTTCTCTGGATTAAATCATGCTTTTCATCTTGCGCATTATTATTCAATAAAATTTTAACTTTTTAATTTTCTAACTTTTGAAAGAATGACTTTTGTGCTAGAATACTTATGAAAATGAAATGAAGGGTTTTTTAAAAAGTTCTTATTTATCCGATTATCTAAAGCCTTCCCAAATAGTTTTCAACCTTAAAGCCAAAGATAAAATTGGAGTTTTAGAGGAACTTCTTGATATTTTAACCAAGCTAAAACTCATAAAAAACAAGAAACTCATTTTAACCAGGATTATCGATAGAGAACGCCTTGAATCCACAGCTGTCGGCCACAATGTCGCTCTGCCTCATGCTCGAGTGGATACGGATGGAGAATTAGCTGTTGTTGTCGGAAGGTCTAAGGAGGGCATTGATTTTGAGTCTGTAGATAATAAAAAAGTTCATATTATCATCCTTGTTATCTGGAATCCCTCTCTACCAGGTCTTTTTAATCATTTATTTGCGGGTCTGGCTCAGTTTTTAAGAAAATCTGCATTCAGACAGAGAATCTTAGGAGCCAAGAATCAGCTAGAACTGTATAAAGTGCTCTCTGAGGTTGAGTTGAGGCTTCCACAAGAGGATAAAATAATCAATCGGGCCAGCCTTCTCAAGAAGCTTCAGGACATTGAACTCAAAAAAAGAAAATTAACCAAAAAGCAGCAAAAAGAGCTTGAGAAAAAAGCCAATTTGATTCGAGTGGAGCTAGATGAGGCGCTTGTAACCCGGTTTGACCGGATGATGAAAAGATATGGTTTTGCTGTGGCTGAAGTGGAGGAGGGAGTTTGTCAAAGCTGCAACATCAATGTGGCTACTGGAATGAGCTCTGCTATAGAAGGAAGCAATGATATCTATGTATGTGAAAATTGCGGAAAATTTTTGGTTGCTACAAAAAAGAGAAGTAAATGATTATTGAACCGTCTTTTTAGCAAGATTTACTGGCCTCATCAGTCTGTAAACAGGATAGATTTGAGGACGACGCCGCCATTGGGGGACAAGATAACGGTCAAAGACATTCCAGACTAATAATCCATCATCGCTTTCAGGTTCAAGAAGATAAGCCACCAGATTGCCGAGTGGCTGGGCAGTACTTATGAAGAGTGTTCCTTTTGGAAATTCTTTTTTTTCTAAGGAATATTCACCCTTTACTGAATTTAAGCGATGACCCTGATAGAGTCTTTCAGCTCCTTTTATTTCTTTTATAAGGAAAGATTCCACTTCTAATGAAATCGTCTCGGTAAGCTTTTCCACAGAGAGACCGTGATCGAGAAGTTTTTCTAAGAGTTTCGTTTCTTCAAGAGGAATGAGATAGGCATAAGGAAAAGGGATAGTTCTTTTGGGGACAAAATCAGAAAAATAGGGGAGAGTAAAAGTTCTTTTTTTCTCTGTCTTTTTTACACGGGGCCAGCCCTCATCTCTGGGGATAGCTTCCATTTCCCATCCTTGAATGGTGATCTTTTCTCGAAGAGGCTTTACGTCGAATTCAACCGCGAAAGCGTCCATCTCGGATGGATTTAACGCTCTTTCTATTGTCTTTCGATCGGCTTCGGCCACAAGATCGATGATTTCGTCCTTATGATTTGAGCAATAATCAAGGATGGAAAGCAGAAAATGATAGCAGGCGAAGACTCGAGTTTTGTAATCAGCATAAGCATAGTTTTCATCCAGGATGGCAAATCTATTTCGCAAGCCGATATAATTGGTTAAGAAGCGAGGGAGATGACTGAAAGTCCGCCATCCCTTTTCAGGCTCTTGAAAATCCATAAAGTTTCCGTAAGGAATGGAAAGAGTTTTGTATTTTTCCTTGAGAATTTTGCTTATTGAAGGAAGCATTTTCTCCCTCATGTACTCGATTATAGAAGTATAACCGTTGGGGTTTAGAGGCCAGGAAAATGTAACTGGTTCTTCATGGTAAGAGCCATTTGTAGTATGGCAGTCCACAAGGAGCACAGGATCCCAGCGCATCAACACATTTCGAACAAGCCCTTGAAGCTCAGGGCTTTCGAGTTTCATGCTGTCTCGATTCAAGTCGAGGTTCTGTCCGTTGTAACGGACTCCTACGCCTTTTTCCGGCCCGACCTGATTCCGCCTGTTTGAGGGACTTATTTTTTCATTGCCGTCTGCGTTAAAGATCGGAGCTAAAAGAATCACAAGATTATCGAGATAAGGAAGTTTCTCTTTGAGAATAATATCTCTAGCAAGCATGAGAGAGGCTTCTTTTCCCTCGACTTCTCCGGCATGGATATTGGCTTGGATGTAAATGGATGCTCTTTTGTCATATCTTAAATCCAGGGGAGAAGAGGGGGAAGGCTTTCCAATGATAAGCAAAGGAACAGCTCTTCCTTCTGAGCTCAGGCAGATGGTTTCTACTCTTATCAGGGAAGTCTGTTGCTGAAGCTCCTTTATGAATTCTATCACATCCTTATATCTTGAAGTTTCGGTAAAATTGCTGGCTTCAGCCACTGTTAAGGGAAGTTGTTTTGTTAATGAAAAAGAACAGAGGAAAAAGATAAAGAGACAGATAAATCCTGAATAAGCTAAAAGATATTTTTTTCCTTTATTCATGATGTTTTTCTTTATCGAAAATAGGCTCAATCTCCATTTTATATGAAAATCCAAAAACTTAGTCAATTTCCTTCTTAATAAAGTAAGCATCTCTTTTTCCGAAAACACCCTGACTCTGTCCCAGCGAGTGAAAAAAGAGGACAGGCAAACTTTTTGTATCAAAAAATAGCCTGTCACTCTTTGCGAAGGCCAATGGGTGATAAAAGCGTTTGAGGACTGTGCGAAAAATGGGACTGTCCCCATTTATTTACTTTGCATGACTGAAATAATACAATAAAATTAAAGTATAGAATTGAGGATCATCTCCCAAAAAGTTGCATATTAATATTATAGACATATAATTAAGCTGTCATTCCTGCATGCGCAGGAATGACATTCTGTAAAAAATGTATTAATTTTTACAACTAAATGGGAGATGAACCAGAATTGATAAAAAAAATAAAATGGAAAATAGCTGTTTCGTGCCTATCTAGATAAGATTTTTTGTGCTAAGAAAATGGTTTTTTTTGGAGTGAGCAAGGAAAAAGAAGGGGCCCTTCGAAAAAGGATGGATAGCTTGGGGATATTTGAAAAAGATATCGTGGAAAAATTTATCCGTTCCAGCGGGAAAGGCGGCCAGAAGGTTAACAAAACTTCAACCTGCGTCTATTTGAAGCATCTCCCGACAAAAATAGAGGTCAAATGCCAGAGGGAGCGGTTCCAAACGATAAATCGATTTATTGCCAGAAGAATTCTCACCGATAAGATTGAGAAGATGATTCGGGGGAAAGAGAGTGAAGAGCAACAGAGGATAGAGAGAATCCGCCGCCAGAAAAGAAAGCGCTCAAAAAGAGCCAAGCTTAAAATGTTAGAGGAGAAAAAGAAACATTCCCAGAAGAAAAAAGGACGAAGTTTTCGCCCGCGGCTGGAAGATCTTGAATAGTATTGAAGTTGATGAAAGTTATTTAGCCAATCTTATTAGGACATTGAGAAGTAGGTTTGCTCCCTTTTCTAAATCATCCCAATCGATCATTTCTTTAGGAGAATGGCTGATTCCATCCACACAAGGAATGAATATCATTCCCATCTCAGCAATGCTGGCCATAATCTGAGCATCGTGGCCTGCTCCACTGGAGAGTTTCATAGATGAAAATCCCAACTTCTGGCATTCTTCTTTCATTATCGCGTTGATTCGAGAAGATGGGGTTACAGGGTCAGTTTTATCCATGAGGAGAGAATTAAACTTGAGCCCTCGGGTCGAGGCAATATCTTCGCCAAGTTCTAAAATGTATTTTTCCAGGTTATCGAGTGTTTCTTTCGAGGTGCTTCTAAAATCTAAGGAGAAATCCACCCTGGCAGGAATAATGGTAAAGGCCCCTGGGCTTACTGATACTTTCCCGATGGTCAGCTTGCTTCCGTAGTGATGGGTGGCAACATGCTGAGTGCTCTTAAGAGCAAAGTCAGCCAATCCGAGGAAGGCGTCATGGCGAAGTTCAAAAGGGGTGGTGCCGGCATGGCCAGCCTCTCCTAAGAAATAGCACCATCGGTATTGCTTCCCTGCAATGCAGTCCACTATCCCTATGGTTTTGTTTTCTGTCTCCAACACTGTCCCCTGTTCAATATGGAGCTCGAGGAAGGCTTCTATCTCAGGGCTATGGCGGTGAGCGTTAAGAATACTATCGATTGTAAACTCAGTTCCTTTCAAGATGTCTAGCAAAGGGGTGCCGAATTTTGTCATGCCTTTTTCCAAATTTTCTCTCTCCAGAAGTCCAACAAATGCCCGACTCCCCAGGAAATCACCGACTAAATTTCCTTCTTCATCTGTAAAGGAAGCTACTTCCAATGGCTTGGCAAGGCGAAGGCCTTCTTCTTTGATTCTTCTCAAGCACTCCAGAGCTGAAAGTACACCGACAGAGCCGTCGAATATTCCGCCGTTAATCACTGTGTCAATATGGGAGCCGGCCATGATTGTTTTTCCTTCTCCTTCAAGCCGGCCAAAGATGTTGCCTGCCCCATCTTGACGGAGAGTAAGACCAGCGTCTTTGATTCTGATTTTAAGCCAATCTTGTGCTTCAAAGTCAGCTTTGCTAAAAGATGGGCGGCTTATTCCTTCTTTTGGGTCGCGGCCGAATTGAGAAAGAGCTAATATGTCTTCTTTTAATCGATTGAAGTTTATTCTGAGATCCATGGTAACCTTCCTTTGTCGATTTTTTTGAAGAGGGAAATCGTCTAACATCGACAATTCTTTCTATTCTATGTTTTTTAAGAAGAGCCAAGAAATCTTCTTCTTTTCTGTTAGAATGGCCGATATCCCAGATTTCCATAGATAATCAATTTTTTATAGGGAAAATGGACATTTTGGCTATATCCAAAACTTATTTGATGAGGTCTATCATCTCTCTAACGGCATTTTCTATACCCACGATTGCCGATCTGGCTACAATCGAAAAGCCGATGCTGAATTCAGTTATTTCAGGAATTTCGGAGACAGGACTGACATTCTTATAATCCAGACCATGGCCGGCGTGGATTTCAAGGCCTATTTTATGCCCGAATTCGGCTGCTTTTCTGATTTCATCCAGTGCTTTCAGGTGCTCATCTCCTGGTTTGAGTTCTGCATACTTTCCTGTGTTTATCTCGATCAGATTAACTCCAACTTTTTGGCAGGTTTCGATTTGTCTTAAATCAGGATCGACAAAGATACTGACTTTTATCCTTGCTTCCTGCAGCGCCTTGATGTAGGGAGCTAAATGCTTTTCGTTTGAAATGACATCCAGGCCACCTTCTGTGGTTAATTCTTCTTCTCTCTCTGGAACGAAAGAGACAACATCGGGTTTTACTTCAAGAGCGATTTTCTTCATTTCTTCTGTGGCCGCCATTTCTAAGTTGAGTTTGGTTTTTATTACCTGTCTGAAAAGCCTTAAATCCCGTTCTTTGATATGACGTCTGTCTCCGCGCAGGTGACAGACAACTCCTACTGCCCCTGCCTGTTCTGCCAGGAGTGCTGTCAGAACAGGTTCCGGTTCGTTGCTATTCCGAGCTTCTCTTATAGTGGCAAAATGATCGACATTGACGGCAAGCCTCATTTTTTCCTCCTGTTTCTTTTATAGCCAGTGAAAATTGAACAATTTTTATCTTCCTAAATATCGCTCGATGAGGTAGGCCATCTTTTGGGCCTGGTTTTCTATTTGACCTCTGTCCTGGCCTTCAATCATGATCCTGGCTACCGGTTCAGTGCCAGAGTACCGGAGGTAAAGACGTCCTGAATCTGCGAGTTCTTTTTTTATTTCATCCATAGCATTTTTAATCTCTGGGAATTGGTTGAAATCTTCCTTTCTTGTAACTCTAACATTTAATAAAATTTGAGGAAACTCTTTGAAATCTTTGACAAGCTCTGAAAGAGAGGTGTTCCGTGATACTATAACCTCGAGCATTTTTATGCTTGTCAGGATACCGTCTCCAGTCGGGCAATCATCCAGAAAAATCGTGTGTCCAGATTGCTCTCCACCCAGATTAGCATCGAGTTTCATCATTTGTTCCAGAACGTATTTGTCGCCAACTTTTGTCCGGTAAAGTTTCAATTTAAAGTTCTCAAGGGCTTTCTCAAGGCCAAGATTGCTCATTGTCGTGGCGATGACAAAATCTGATTTCAAACGTCCTTTTTCCTTCATAAACTGGGAGAGAGCGAAAAGAGTATGATCCCCGTTTAAAATCCTTCCTTTTTCATCGATCCAGATGGCTCTATCGGCATCTCCATCATAAGCGATTCCTATATCTGCCTTATTCTCGACCACTTTCTTGGCTAAATTTTGAGGATAAAGAGAACCACATTGAAAGTTGATGTTCTTTCCGTCAGGAGAGTCGCCTAAGGTAGTTACATCAAACCCTAAATCTTTAAAAACCTTAGGGGCAAAAAAGCAACTGGCTCCGTTTGAGCAGTCAAGAACAAGCTTGATTTTCCTTTGGAAGTTCACATGAGAAAAACGATTTGTCAGAAAGTCTATGTATTCTTCTCCAAAGGAAGAAGAGGGAGTTATTTCGATTTTTTCTTTTCGGACATTTTGCCTTTCTGTTTGTATTGCTCTTTCCAGTTTTTTTTCCCATACATTTGAAATTTTTATACCTTGAGAGGAGAAAATTTTTATCCCGTTATCTTGGTAAGGATTATGGGAGGCAGAAATAATAATGCCTGCAGAAAAAGAATATTTTTTTGTTAAAAAAGAGATTGCAGAAGTAGGGATGATGCCGGCAGAAAAAGCTTCTCCCTTACTCTCGTTTATTCCTTGGATTAAGGCTTGTTCAAGCCAGACGCCAGATTCTCGGGTATCTCTTCCAATAATCACTTTTAGAGGAAGGCCTTCTTCTTCGAGAAGTTCCGCAAGAGCTTTTCCTAAGGTATAAACAGAAGAATAGTCCAAGGGGAATTGGCCAGCAATGGCCCTTATTCCGTCTGTACCGAATAGTTTATCCATTTTAGTCCTAGGAATTTTAGTCAAAGATAAATTATAGCTAATAATGACGCGGTTTCAAGAAATAAGATTATTTCTTGTTTTTTTTATTTTCCTTCTTGTTTTTTTCTTCTGCGTTTTCTTCCAGAATGATTATCCTGACTCTTACTTTTGTTTGAGATGTGGCTAATCTTAAATCTGGGTTAGGAAGGATTAAATCTGCCTCGAGTTCTGTCGATTGAGTAAGAGAGGAGATATCGAGACGGCCTGTTCTGACTTTGTCGTTATCATTAACCTTGCTCTCTGGCCCCTTAATCAGAACTTCAGGCGGAATAACTTCTATTTTTACTATCTTAAGGCCTTCTTTCAATTCTCCGATTATATTTGGGACCACCTCAAGCATGATTTCCTTTGTCCTTTCCAACCTCAGATTGACCTGGCTGGGATGAATATCTTTAACCTCTGCTCCTCCAGGAATGCTTACCATATTCTTGTTGAGAGGATATTCTCTCTGGTCAACACGGGCTTTTTCGAGATTTAATACAACATGGACGGTAGCAGGAGTGATCTGGTTGATAATCCGTTGAGGAGCTCTTATTTTTACATCAACAGTAGAAGGAGGCTTTTCTACCAGTTCCGTTTCTGAGGGAATATTATGGAGCTCTAAAGGCACGGTTAGAGTTTTTTCTGAAAAGATTTTTTCTTCTGGAATAAGAATAAGCCATAAAACCAAAGCAAGAAGAAGAGAGAAAAGTTTAAGTCCCCAATTTTTTAAAAATAGATTTTTAATAAATCTTCTCATCTTTATTTCAGATATTTAAGCAAATTATCCTTAAGTTGTTCTTTATTCAGATCTCTTTCTAAGTTGCCCTTAGTGGCCAGAGATATGCTTCCTGTTTCCTCGGAGACGACTATCACGGCTGCATCTGTTTCTTGAGAAAGACCGATGGCAGCTAAATGACGAGTCCGAGTCAAAAACTCCTCTCCTAAACGGTGAGAAGCAGGGAGAGGGAGAAGGCTGCCAGCAGCCAAGATTTTGTTTCCTCGAATGATTACAGCTCCATCATGAAGCGGAGAACGAGGGAAAAAAATACTGGCTAAGATGTCCTTAGAAATCAAAGCATCTACTTTTAGACCCCGGTCAGCATAACTCTTTAATGAGATTTCTTTTTCTATAGCAATCAGAGCTCCAATTTTCTTTGAAGCAAGGTAATCGACAGCCAGAAAGACATCTTCCTGTTTTTCCTTAAAAGATATAAGAGAGAAGGGTTTTCTGAAAGAACGAGAGCCGATTGTTGTCAGAAATCTTCTTATCTCTCCCTGGAAGAGGACTATGATAGCAATAATCAGATATGTCGTGAAAATTTTAATTAGCCAGTGGGAAACAACTAAGTTTCCCAATCGTGTGATTAGGTAGAGAATACCAACAATTCCTAAGCCGATTGCCATCTGGTAGGCTTTGGTATCCTTTATCAAGCGAAAAAAAGAATAAAGAATTATCGTCACAAGAAGGATATCTATGAAGTCTCCTAAAGTGAAGCGAGATAAGGCATTGATAATATTAGCAAACATAATTATTTTTCCTCTTTTCGCTATCTTGAAAAGAAGAGGAATGGAAATTCTCGCTGATAATAGCTTCAGCAACAAGAATAGCTTTTTTGACAGCCTCAACATCATGGACTCTTAAGATGTGAGCACCATGGATGAGGCTCAAGATTGCAGAGGCAATCGTCCCTTCCAGTCTTTCTTGAGGGGGAAGGTTCAAGATTTTTCCGATAAAAGATTTTCGAGAAATTCCCACCAGGATAGGTCGATTGAATTCTTCCAGGAAATGGAGGTTATTGATTAATATGAGATTGTCCTTCAGGCTTTTTCCAAATCCGATTCCAGGATCTATGATAATTTTTTCTTTTTTTATACTTTGAGCTTGAACCTCTTCAAGTCTTTCCTTGAGGAATTCTTTCACTTCTCTCAGTAAGTCCTGATAGTGAGGATTAGTTTGCATTGTCTTGGGAGTGCCTTTCATGTGCATCAGAATAACAGGAACCTCCTTTTGGGCAGCAAGAGTCATCATTCTCGGGTCAAAGCGGAAAGAGCTTATATCGTTGATGATATCAGCCCCTGAATCTAAGGCTGCTTTGGCGACTTCTGATTTCGTGGTATCAACGGAAATAAGCATATCAATTCTCTTTCTTAACTCTGAAATGACTGGAATAACCCGTCTCATCTCTTCTTCTTTCGAGATAGGATCTGACCCTGGACGGCTGCTTTCTCCACCTATATCGATTATATCTGAGCCTTCTGAAACAAGCTTTAAACCTCGCTCAACAGCTTTATCTTTATCTAGATAGGAACCACCGTCGGAAAAAGAGTCAGGAGTGACGTTTATTACCCCCATAAACCAAGTTCTTCGGCCTAAAAGATAATTTTTTCCGTTTATCTCTAGGATAGACTCTTTTCTCACCTTCTATGCTTTAACTAGAGTTGGTTCTTTTAAGGGTCGAGCCTCTTTTGATTCCTTTTTCTTCTTCTCTTGCTTAGTTTTTGATGTTTGATGGATTCTCTTTCCTTTGGTTACTTTTTTTCCGGTAATTATTTTCTCTATTTCCTCAGAGGTTAAGATCTCTTTTTCAAGCAGAGCCTCAGCAATCATTATCAGTTTATCTTTGTTTTTTTCCAGAAGTTCTTTGGACCTATTGAAGTTTTTGGTGATGATTTTTTTAACTTCCCCATCTATCATTTCAGATGTTTTTTCGCTGAAGTTTTTATGCATCGCTAAATCTTTGCCGAGAAAAATCAGATCATCTCTTTCGCCATATGTTAATGGACCTAGATCAGACATGCCCCATTGACAGACCATTTTGCGGGCAATTTCAGTGGCTTTCTCGAAATCATTGGCTGCTCCGGTAGTTGTCTTGTTGAGGTGCATATTTTCAGAAACTCTTCCGGCCAAGAGAACAGAAAGCTGAGCTTCGAGATAATCTTTAGAGTAAGTGTAGCGATCATCGAGTGGCAACTGCTGAGTTAAGCCCAAGGCCAATCCTCTTGGAATGATTGTGACTTTATGAATGGGGTCAGCCTGGGGAAGAAGAGTCGCTATAAGGGCGTGGCCAGCTTCATGATAAGCAGTGTCTTTTTTTTCTTCATCGCTGATAATCATGCTCTTTCTTTCTACTCCCATAAGGACTTTGTCTTTGGAGCTTTCGAAATCCTCCATGGCTACTTTATCAAGTTCATGGCGTGCTGCAAGAAGAGCTGCCTCATTGACAAGGTTGGCCAGATCAGCTCCAGAAAACCCAGGAGTTGAACGAGCAAGAACTTTTAATTCCACATCTTTGGCTAAAGGAATTTCCTTCACATGAACTCTTAAAATATCCTCTCGCCCTTTGACATCGGGCATGTTGACCACAATTCTGCGGTCAAACCTTCCGGGCCTGAGGAGAGCACTGTCTAGAATATCGGGCCTGTTGGTGGCAGCTATGAGAATGACTCCTTCGTTAGAGTCAAAGCCATCCATTTCTACTAGAAGCTGATTCAAAGTTTGCTCGCGCTCATCATGTCCTCCTCCCAGGCCTGCACCTCTCTGTCTTCCCACAGCATCAATCTCGTCGATAAAAATCAGGCAAGGAGCCTGCTTCTTGCCCTGGTCAAATAAGTCTCTTACTCGGGAAGCTCCTACTCCGACAAACATCTCGACAAAGTCAGAGCCGCTGATAGAGAAGAAAGGAACATCCGCTTCCCCTGCTACGGCACGGGCAAGAAGGGTCTTGCCTGTTCCTGGGGCTCC
>Ga0114920_10001179_pt1 | contig 11928 bp, 15 predicted proteins | sample ChitaG_FD_88683 | JGI IMG/M metagenome (GOLD analysis project Ga0114920, IMG submission 88683) | Deep subsurface microbial communities from South Pacific Ocean to uncover new lineages of life (NeLLi) - Chile_00310 metaG | ecosystem: Environmental > Aquatic > Marine > Oceanic > Sediment ... | reverse complement strand
TGCTCACAAAATTGTATGCTACACCCAAGCATGGGGAGTTTGATCCATCACCACTGTTTACCCCGTTTTTTGTCATCTTCTTTGCACTATGCCTTACAGATGCAGGTTATGGAATAATTGTTGCTGCACTCTCATTGCTATTTATGAGAAGAATAAGAGGAGATAAGAGTTTACTTTGGATCTTCTTCTATTGTGGTCTGGCTACCATATTTATTGGGGCCATAACAGGTGGGTGGTTTGGTGATCTCCCACAAAGATTGCCAGTCCAGGCATTTAAGACTGTTAGGGAGAAGATGCTCATATTTGATCCAATGAAGCAGCCTCTAACGTTCTTTTACCTTTCTCTTGGATTAGGCTTTTTTCAAGTATGCTTTGGATTTTTTGTAGGCTTTCTAAAGACTGTAAAACAGGGAAGCTTAAGAGAGGCTATATCACGACATTTAGTTTGGATATTCTTTTGGGTAAGCATTCTTATCTTTGCACTAGCTTCTTTTAGACCCAACTTAAATGCTCTTAAAATTCCTAGTGCCGTAATAGCTTTTGCTTCTTTACTGCTTGTTCTTTTTGAGAGTGGGGGTAGATCAAGAAGTTGGATAATTAAGATTCTGAAGGGTGCGTTCAATTTGTATCAAGGGCTTATGGGAACCATAAGCGATATACTCTCTTATTCAAGGCTTATGGCACTTGGACTGGTAACAGTTGGACTTGCAATGAGCATGAACATACTGACAGAACTGGCATCCACGTTTCCATATGTAGGCATTATCTTTATTCCAATAGTTTTTATATTGGGTCATTTCTTATCGATTTTCATAAATGTGCTGGGTGGATTTGTTCATGCACTAAGGTTACAGTATGCGGAGTTTTTCTCTAAATTCTATGAGGGAGGAGGTGTACCTTTTACACCTTTCAGGAAAGAGGCAAAATACATAATGGTGGAGAGGAGGTAAAATGGGAATAGGCCTCATGTATGCAATCGCAGGAGCAGCGTCGGCTTGCTTTCTTGCAGGAGTGGGCTCTGCCATGGGAGTGGGAATAGCAGCACGAAGCGCAGCCGGTGTGTTAAGTGAGGATCCAGAAAAATTTGGTAGACTATTCCTTCTTGTGGTATTGCCAGCAACACAGGGCTTTTATGGCTTTGTTATTGCATTCTTTGTTATTATACGACTGGGTATGCTTGGTGGTGAAGCACTAGCTCCTACCGCTGTTCAGGGAGGTCAGATATTCTTTGCATGTATGCCAGTAGCTATTGCAGGATTGTTCTCCGCAATCCACCAAGGTAAGGTATGTGCTGCAGGTGTGGAGATGACAGCAAAACGCCCAGAAGCTGCCATGCGTCCAGTAATATATGGTGTGATGGTCGAGACCTATGCAGTGCTTGGCTTCTTGATAAGCTTTTTGATTATCATGTTAGGCATAAAGATAGGATAAACATGGATGTTGCCAGATTGTAGTGGCCGAGCTTGTCCATTGCGCAGCATCCTGTGGAACGGACCCGTAGTGGCTCGACCTAAAGCAAAGCTCACAGAGTCCGCATGGACAAGCTTTGCAACTACAGGCTATCATGTATGAAACCATTATATAACCATGGAAAAGGTATCAAAGAAAATATTGGATGACGCCAAACAAAAGGCGAATAAAATAATAAAAGAGGCAGAAGCAAAGAAGAAAGAGAATGAGGCAAAAACCAAAGAGCAGATAACCAGAATAAAAGAGGAAACAGAAAGAGTGGTTTTGGACCGAAAAAACAGAGAATATGATAGGATTGCCGGTAGAGCTAGACTTGAATTACGAAACGAGGTACTGAGACTTAAAAAAGAGATTATAGATGGACTTTTCGACAAGGCAATTGATAGACTAGTTAATAAGAAAAATGATGAGTATCTTAAGATTATCAGAGAACTACTCGGTCGTGATGAAGTAAGTGAAGGCGGCGAATTAATAATATGCGAGAAAGAAAACAGGATAGATGAAAAGTTTATAAAAACTGTAAATAAGGAGATAGGCAACTCTTTTACTCTATCAAAAGAAAGAAGGCCAATAAAAGGAGGCTTTATTCTGCGTAGAGGTAAAGTGGAGATTGATGCATCTTTTGAGACTCTTTTGAAATCTAAGAAGGAAAGACTTGAAGTGGAGTTAGCCAAAATTCTCTTTAAGTAGAAGATAGCTGCAACCTTTGAGCTGGGATGCTAATTAATGCCCAGTAAAGGAGATATCATGAAAGGTTGCTTCGCTTTGGTAATGCTGGCTATTTGCAGTATAGTAAGTGGTACGGTGATACATGTACCAGGTGACTATCCTACGATACAGGCAGGACTTAATGCAGCGAGCTCTGGTGATACAGCACTTGTGGCTCCTGGAATTTACCTTGAAAATATAGAGTGGCCATCGTTAAATGGCATTAAGCTATTTAGTGAGCTTGGATCAGATTTTACCATAATAGATGGTAGTGCTGTCAGTCATGTACTCTATCTCTCCGGTGGTGATACTATTGATACAAACACAGTAATTAAAGGATTTACTATACAGTAATTAAAGGATTTACTATTATGAATGGCGGGGATGTTGAACGTGGAGGAGGTATATATTTATCCAATGCTTCACCTAAGATAAAAGATAATGTGATAAGAGATAACTCTGCTTCCGATCATGGTGGTGGTATTTATTGCTACAAGTCCAATCCAACAATCACTGATAACACGATAACAGACAACTCTGCTCCTGGGGGTGGTGGAATTAATTGCTTCTGGTCCAATCCAACAATCCAGCATAATACTATTGCTGGGAACAGCGCTGATAGTTTAGGTGATGGCATCTACTGCATCGAAGGCTCATTCCCAGTAGTTGATTCCAACAACATATACAATAACGGTTGGGGAGTATACAATACCTCCGCACAGATACTTTTGGCAAAGAATAACTGGTTGGGTGATACTGTAAGTAACTATGTAGATTTTATTCCCTGGCTAGGCGAGCTAGTTGGAATGGAGGAGATGCTGGATCCTGGATACTTGAGCCTGGATGCTGGATTAGAGCCGAACTTTCCTCATCCATTCCGTCACTGTGATTCGTTATTCGTGTTCGTGCCCGTCGAAAGTAGTTTTAAAAGTCTACAACCTTGCTGGACAGGAAGTAGCGACATTAGTTGACGAGGGACAGGTTGCCGGAGAGCACTCAGTTACCTGGGATGCAACTAAGTTATCCGCTGGTGTATACTTTTACCGCATAACTATTGGTGAGTTTACACAAACAAGGAAATGCCTATTGTTGAGATAAAATGAGTTCGAAGAAGACAACAAAATAAGGAGGTGAGAGCTAATGAAAGGTAACGTTAGCTTTAAGGTTATTGATGTGGATTTGAATGCCCAGGAAAAATATGCTGGAAAACACGTTGCTATAATCAAGGGTAAGGTAGTAGGATGGGGTAACACAGTTAAAGAGGCATTGGAGATGGCTCGTAGCAAGTTTCCTGAAGTAGAGACTCATAATATATTGCTAAGATTTATTCCTCAACAGGAGATGCTAATTTTATGATCCAGTATATATTTGATTACAGAAAGGAGAGGACAAGAGACGGTGAGATTGTTTATAGACCTGTAGTTTATCTATATCTGCGAGGCAAAGATAACAATCTTTACCTATTCGATGCCTACATCGATTCTGGTGCTGATATAAGCTTATTTACAAAAACTGACTGTGCACTTTTGGGACATAAATTAGAAAAAGGGGAGGAAAAATTGATTGGTGGGATTGGAGGAGGTCTAATAAGGACTTTCGTGCATAAAGTTCCAGTCAGGATAGGTGAGATTGAGTTTGAAGCAAGAATTGCTTTTGCTGTGTTGGAAGAAATACCGAGACTATTAGGAAGGGCTGATATTTTTAAGCGCTTCCAGTTATTATTCGATGAAAGTATTTTAAAGGTTTATTTCACTTCTAAGAGTGCGAGCACAACTACTAAACAGGAAAAAGGAGGATAAAAGAGGTTATTATGCAGATCGCTTATGACACAAAAGCTGATGCCATGTATATAAAGTTTAAAGATGGCAAATTTGTACGCAACAAAGAGGTTGAGGAAGGCATCATATTGGATATAGGAGAGAAAAATAGTATTCTAGGAATCGAAATCCTGGAAGTAAGTACTCGTTTTTTGCCAGAAGAAATAGCAAGAGTGGATGTGCAAATGCCGTTACACTTGGTTAAAACCACTAAGCTTTGCTGAGAAGCTGTAGTGGTCGAGTTTACTCGACTTAGCTTTGTAGTGGTCAAGCTTGCTTGACTCAGCAGAGCTCACAGAGTCCGTTCCGCAGGATGCTGCGCAATGGACAAGCTCTGCCACTACAGACTTTTAACTAATGCTATGGTAATCCATTATCCGTACATTGGAGATGGGGACGTAAGGTACGCCTATGCGCTAGGCAGAATAAGGGCGATGGAGGCAAGGTTGTTGGCGTCCCAAAAGATTGCAAGGTTACTTGATAGTACAAGTGCTGACGAGCTACTAAAGGCACTGCAGGATACAGATTACAGTCCATATCTGCCTAAGACACCAACCCTTTATGAGGGAATAATCAGGGAAGCAAGAAAGGACCTTTTTCATCTTATGGATGAACTTGTTCTTGATCCCCCACTCATAGAGCTTTTGAAGGTCAAATATGACTACCATAATGCAAAGACACTACTTAAGGGAGGTATAGGGGAGAAGGATGTAAAGGATCTTATCTTGGACTTTGGTAATATACCAAAAAGAGAGATCATGGGAATATTTCAGGAGGAAAGATACGATAAATTGCCGTTTCTCTTAGAAGAAGGAATAGAGGAGGCAATCTCATCATACTATACTTCTAAGGACCCAAGAATGATAGATATTTCACTTGATAAAGCCTGTTATAAATTTCTTGCACAACAAACTGCAAATCCATTTCTAAATACCTGTACAAAAATAGAGATAGACCTTATAAATTTGAAAATCCTCCTTAGAATAAGAAAGTATGAGCAAGAAAAGGCCCTATTCAGCAAGTCGATTATCCCTTGGGGCTATATAAAGGAGAGAGAATTGCTTGAACTTTTCGATGAACCTCTTGATGGGCTATCACGTTCTTTTGAGGTTACTCCCTACTACAATATTGTTGATGAAGGGATTGATTACCTGCGCTCAAAGGATTCATTTTTGAAATTCGAAAAGCTCTGCGACGATAATTTCATATCATTTATTAGAATAACAAAATATATGGCTTTTGGGGTAGAGCCAATACTTTCGTATTTTTATGCAAAAGAAAATGAGTTCAAAATATTGAGAATGATATTTGTTGGCAAACTAAATAATATACCAGATAACTTAATAAAAGAAAGGCTTCCCAATGCCTACTAGAATAGCAGCTGTAGGAGAGGCGGACACTATTCTTCCATTCAAAGCTATAGGAGTAGAGACCTACCCTATAAAGAATGTAGAAGAAGCTAGGCAAATTTTAGATGAGCTCATAAAAAAGGAAGTAGGTATCATTTTTATTACTGATGAGTTTGCTTGTAAATTAGAGGATTGTTTTGAAAAAACCAAGGAAGTTCCTCTTCCATCCATAGTATCTATACCTGGAAGTAAAGCAAGTACAGGATTTGCTGTATCTAGGATTAGAACACTTGTAAGGAGAGCAGTTGGAGTCGATATAATGGAAAAGAAAGGGGAGTAAAGTAGTGGTAGTGGCAGAGCTTATTCATAGTGTAGTGGTAGAGCTTGCTCTGCTAAGTCAAGCAAGCTTGACCACTACAAAGATGAGTCGAGTAAACTCGACCACTACAATTGTCAAAGACATGAAATATCAGAAAAATGTTAGGTTGCGTCACTATGATTATAGTGGTGATGGCGCCTATTTTGTTACCATCTGCACTAATCGAAAACAGAGCCTTATAGGACATAAAGAAAGAACAGTGATTGAACAAGAACTTAAGGGCTTAGAAGACCGATTCTCAGGAGTTAAAATCGACTATTATGGTATTATGAAAGACCATCTACATATTATCTTTCTATTCAATCAAGCCAAGACGAGTCTACCAAAAGTTATTCAGGCATTCAAGTCTTTAACTACTTTGAAGCTCAAAAGGCAGGGTTATAAAGGTGAGGTATTCTGGCAGAGGAACTATTACGAGCATATAATACGAAGTGAGAAAGCATTAGAAAAGATAAGAGAATATGTTCTAAATAATCCGTTGGTTGAGGAATTGAAACTAGAAGAAATATATGGACGCACGTAGTGGTAGTGGCAGAGCACAAAAAGCAATTTGTAGTGGCAGAGCTTGCTCTGCTAAGTCAAGCAAGCTTGACCACTACAAAGATGAGTCGAGTAAACTCGACTACTACAACGGCAATATAATTGATAGGAGTTTATGATGAAGGAAGGGAAAATTGTTAAGGTTTCAGGTCCACTCGTAGTGGCTGAGGGTATGAGTGGCTCCAAAATGTATGATGTTGTGAGGGTGAGTGACAAAAAGCTTATAGGTGAAATAATCGAACTTAGAGGTGACCTTGCATCCATTCAGGTTTATGAGGATACAGGAGGAGTAGGACCTGGTGAACCTGTATATCCAACTCTTGAACCATTATCGGTAGAACTTGGTCCAGGCCTTATCGAATCTATATACGATGGTATACAGAGACCACTCGACCTAATTAGGGAAATGACAGGTGATAACATAACAAGGGGAATTACATTGCCGGCTCTTGATAAGGAGAAGAAGTGGCACTTCATTCCTAAAAAGAAGAAGAGTGATATAGTGAAGAGTGGTGATATCATAGGAGAGGTACAAGAAACAGTTCTTGTGAGTCATAAGATAATGATGCCTATTGGAGTGGAGGGAGAGATAAACGAGATAAAAGAGGGCAAGTTCAAAGTTACCGATGTCATAGCAAAGATTGATAACAAAGATATAATAATGATGCAGCGCTGGCCTGTTAGGCGGTCAAGACCTTACATTGAGAAACTGCCGCCTACAATTCCAATGTATACAGGGCAAAGGGTAATAGATGCGTTCTTCCCTATAGCTAAGGGAGGTACAGCTTGTATTCCTGGGCCTTTTGGGTCAGGCAAAACTGTTATACAGCATCAGATATCAAAGTGGACAGATGCAGACATAATTTTGTTTGTTGGATGTGGTGAACGAGGAAATGAGATGACCGATGTACTCATAGAGTTTCCACAACTTAAGGATCCAAAGAGTGGTGAGCCATTGATGAAGCGCACAGTTCTTGTTGCCAATACCTCCAATATGCCAGTAGCAGCACGTGAAGCCTCCGTATATACAGGAGTTACTATTGCTGAATATTTTAGGGATATGGGCTACAAAGTGACATTGCAAGCAGACTCCACATCTAGGTGGGCGGAAGCAATGAGGGAAATTTCAGGAAGACTTGAGGAGATGCCAGGTGAGGAGGGCTACCCTGCATATCTTGGGACGCGGGTTGCTGAATTCTATGAGAGAGCTGGGAGAGTACGCTGCCTATGTTCTGATGGTAATAGGGAGGGTTCGCTTACGGTTATTGGGTCAGTGTCTCCACCGGGTGGTGATCTTGCCGATCCAGTAGTACAGGCGACCTTAAGGGTGGTAAAGGTGTTCTGGAGCCTCGAAGATAAACTGGCATATATGAGACACTTCCCAGCAATTAGTTGGCTCACATCATATTCACTATATACTGATAGTATAAAGTCCTATGTAGAAGATAATATAGCAAAGGAGTTTCCCGAACTCGTAAAAGATGCCATGAAGATATTGGAGCAGGAAGCTGAATTAGAGGAAATAGTACGACTTGTGGGTATGGATGCATTGTCACAGAGTGAAAGGCTACTTTTGGAGGTAGCCCGATCCGTACGTGAGGATTTCCTACACCAGAATGCATTTCATGAAATTGATACGTATACATCAATAGAAAAACAATATAGAATGCTTAGGTTAATTTTATATTTCTATGATAAGGCAAAAGAGGCTCTAAGAGATGGTGCAACCATAGAGAGTATATCTAAGCTAAAGGCACTAGAGCGAATAGCAAGAGCTAAGTACATAGGAGAAGATAAGTTAGATAATATTGGGAAGATTGAAAAAGAGATTGATGAAGAGATAAAAGCTTTAAGTCAGATAAAGGTCGAGTAAACTCGACCACTACAATGGTGGATTGTTGGGATGGAAAATATCATATATGTAGTGGCCCCGATTTATCGGGACTAATGGGAATTTACCCTTCAGGGTTTTATAATGATTAAGACATACTAACTGGGAGTAAGCATGATAAAAGAATACAGAACTATCATAAATATATCAGGACCGCTTATGATAATTGAAGGAGTAGAAGGAATAAAATATGGTGAGATTGCACAGATTTCGTTGCCGTCGGGTGAAATAAGACAGGGACAGGTTTTGGAAGTAGACAGGGACAAAGCACTTGTTCAAATATTTGAGGGTACTAGAGGTATTGATATACCTCAAAGTAAGGTTAGATTTCTAGGTAGGGGAATTGAGCTTCCTTTATCACCTGATATCTTAGGTAGAATATTTAATGGCCTAGGTAAGCCTATAGATGGTGGTCCTGACATACTTCCTGAAAAGCTACTGGATATAAGTGGTGCTCCCCTAAATCCTTGTGCAAGAAATTATCCCAATGAATTCATCCAAACAGGTATATCAGCAATAGACGGCCTTAATACGCTAGTGAGAGGACAAAAGCTACCCATATTTTCGGGCTCAGGTCTTCCTCATAATAAGTTGGCAGCACAAATTGCACGTCAGGCAAAAGTACTGGGTGAAGAGGAGAAGTTTGCTGTTGTGTTTGGAGCCATGGGGATAACTTATGAGGAAGCAGAGTTCTTCATGGAGGATTTTCGAAATACAGGTGCCATAGAAAGAGCTGTGCTTTACATAAATTTGGCAGATGACCCAGCTATCGAGCGAATTGCTACATCTAGGGTAACATTCACAGCAGCAGAGTATTTGGCTTTTGAAAATGATATGCATGTGTTGGTAATACTTACTGATATGACAAATTACTGTGAAGCACTCAGGGAGATTTCAGCTGCTCGTAAGGAAGTTCCTGGTAGGAGAGGATATCCGGGATACATGTATACGGATTTAGCAAGCGTATACGAGAGAGCAGGTAGATTGAAAGACAAAAAGGGATCTATAACACTTATACCTATTCTGACTATGCCAGAAGACGATAAAACACACCCTATTGCTGACCTCACAGGATATATAACTGAGGGACAGCTCATATTCTCAAGAGCACTGTACAGGAAAAAAGTATCACCTCCTATAGATGTGCGTGATTCACTTTCGAGGCTCAAAGACAAGGGAATAGGAGAGGGTAAAACAAGGGAGGATCATTCTGACCTGTTCAATCAACTTATTGGTTGCTACTATAAGGGGAAAGAAGTGCAGGAGCTCGCCGTTATATTGGGGGAAGCAGCGCTCACTGAAACGGATAAAATCTATTTTGAATTTGCTAATACGTTTGAGGAAAAATATGTATCACAAGGAGAGTATGAGGAACGACCAATAGAGAAGACTTTGGATTTAGGCTGGGAATTACTCTCAGTGTTTCCAAGGGCAGAGCTCAAAAGAATACGCGATGAATTCTACGAAAAATATATGCCTAGGTTTAAGAAGGAAAGCGGATAAAAGTCGAGTAAACTCGACCACTACAATGGTGGATTGTTAGAATGGATAAAATATCGTATATGTAGTGGCAGAGCTTGCTCTGCTAAGTCAAGCAAGCTTGACCACTACAGGGAAGGCCACCGATATGAAATTAGACGTTAATCCCACAAGAATGGAATTGCTAAGACTTAGAAAGCGTACAGTCTTAGCTAAGCGTGGGCATAAACTTCTTAAAGATAAACAAGACGAATTAATGCGAAGATTGCTCGCACTTGTAAAAGTGGTTAAGGATTTACGTGAAAGAGTGGAGAAGGAGCTTGAGGAGACAATAAAGAGATTTCTTTTTGCACGCTCAGCTATGGAGCCTGAATTTCTTGAGGAGGCACTTTTATTACCTAAGAAAGAAGTAAGTATAGAACTGGATAAACAGAGGCTACTTAACGTTGAGGTACCTGTTTTCAAAGAATCTGTAAAGGGTATAATTTACTGCTATGGATTTGCTACTACTTCGAGTGAGTTGGATGCTTCACTGCTGGCACTGGACAAGGTGCTTGGGAATCTAATAGAACTTGCAGAAAAGGAGAAGACGCTAGAACTTATTGCTTTAGAAATAGAAAAAACAAGAAGACGAGTAAATGCACTTGAATATATACTTATTCCTGCGCTTGAGGAAACCCTAAAATATATAACTATGAAGCTCGCCGAAATGGAAAGAGGCAATCTGTCAAGACTTATGCGAATTAAGGATGTAGTGCGAGCACATTAATTGTTAGTTATACTGTGGGAAAGATCTCCTGATCTTGATAATCGACATCAGGAGATGTCTCCCACAATTGAAGTCCTAAATAAGGTCAACCTGAATGATTATTGATGGTAAAAAGATCGCCCTTGAGATTGAGGAGGAGTTAAAAAAGTCAATACCCAAAGATAATCCACCATCGCTTGCATTTATATTTATTGAAAATGATTACTCCGCACTCTCCTACGCTAAGAGTGTGGAGCGCGTCTCAAATAGAGTTGGAATAGGGTTCAAAAGAGTAGCAATTTCAGAAAATAGTTCTACAAAACAAATCAAAGATATAGTTGCAACGCTTGACAAGGATAGGGGTATACACGGAATACTTATAAGTAAACCCTTACCTAAAGGTGTTGATGATTCCCTCGTCATAGAAACCATATCTCCATTAAAGGATATTGATTGTGTACATCCATTAAATTTAGGTAGACTTCTACTTGGTGCTCCCCTCTTTATTCCATCCACACCATACGCAGTGGTTGAAATTTTGGCTCACGAAAACATAGGAATAAGTGGCAAGAATGTGGTAATTATTGGTAGATGCAATGTTGTTGGTAGACCACTTGCCTATATACTTGGAAAGAAAGGTACTGATGCTACCGTTACAGTTTGTCATACAAAGACCAGAAATCTAAAGGAGCACACACTAAATGCAGCTATATTGATTGTGGCATGTGGCTCTCCTAAGCTTGTAAAAGAAGATATGGTAAAAGCCAACAGTGTAGTAATAGATGTGGGAATAAATGTAATAGATGGCAAATTAGTAGGTGATGTAGATTTTGATGCAGTAAAAGAAAAAGTAGCAGCTATAACACCAGTACCAGGGGGTGTAGGTCCTGTCACCACAGTAATGCTGCTCAGGAACACAATAAAGGCGTGGCAAAAATTGACCATATCGAAATAATGTCAAGCCTTTTGAGCGAGGAGGGCGAATGAATAATTTATCATCATCAGTAGAATCAAAGTTGGAGATGGAAACGGTTACACTTCTGCATCGACTCATAGATTTTCGTTCGCATTTAATGGAAATACTTAAAAAATACAATGTAAGTAAGCCAGAAGAGATAAAGGCTATGATTGAGAAAGAAGAGGTAGGGGAGCATCCTGCATATGAAGACTATCTGGACAGCGTAGCGTATAAAATGGAAATCGAGACCCTTATAAAGGAAATTGAGGCACGTCTACACAGCATAGGAAGTATCTCATAATGCTAGAGAGGCTTAGAGAATTTGCTCAAATTGCTACTCATGAGTTTTCAGATATCCGTAGGCTGACTCCAGAAATATTAGAAACAAGACTCAGACTTTATCTAAAAGATGGCTCTTATCTTGGTATCCGCTACCCTTTGGAGAAAGAGTATTCGTTTCACTGGCAGAGGAAGGAGGGTGAGCTAAGGATTAATACAGCACCACACCACCGAGAAATTAAGACTTTTCCAAGACATATTCATAGGGACAAAAGAGTAGAAGAGGATAGAATAACTGAGTTGGATCTTC
>Ga0114920_10001178_pt1 | contig 11930 bp, 7 predicted proteins | sample ChitaG_FD_88683 | JGI IMG/M metagenome (GOLD analysis project Ga0114920, IMG submission 88683) | Deep subsurface microbial communities from South Pacific Ocean to uncover new lineages of life (NeLLi) - Chile_00310 metaG | ecosystem: Environmental > Aquatic > Marine > Oceanic > Sediment ... | reverse complement strand
CATCTTTTAAACCTAAAAGACAAGACGCAACAACTCTATGAGGTTGCATATCAACATATTCTGTAACAGTACAACCTGAGCTGCACACACCACACTGAATGCAGTTTAGAAGTGATTTAGCCCCAATTTTCTGGCTTATTTCATAACGGAACTGGTGATCTAAATCCTTAGCATCTTTCTTTATCATTTCTACCATTTTCATGCACCCTCCTTAGCTTTTTCCTTTTTTTTTTCAATTTTATCCCCTGTTTTCGGGAGTGGACCTAACTCTTTAATTTGATTAACAAATTCAGTGACAACTTGAGAAAATCTTTTTCCTTCTGATGCGCTTATCCATTCAAGACGATATCTATCAGAATTAATTCCAACACTTTCAAGTATATCTTTAAGCTCATTATAACGTTGTAACATGTCATAGTTACCTTCTAAATAATGGCAATCACCAATATGACAACCCCCAATAAAGACTCCATCAGCACCTTCCAAGAATGCTTGTAAAATAAAACTTTTAGGTATTCTACCAGTACACATTACCCTTATTGGGCGAATATTCGTCGGGTACTGGAAACGGCTAACCCCACAAGTATCAGCTCCAGCATAACTACACCAATTACATAGGAAAGCTACAATTCTAGGTCTCTCATCTATATATTCACCTTTAACAGCTTCACTTATCATCGGATAAATCTGATTATCTGCAAAATGGCTCATCGTTATCGCTCCTGCTGGACATGCCGCAGAACAATCTCCACATCCCTTACATAAAAGAGGATTGGATTCTGAAACCAATATGTCATTATCAAAGTTAACTCCAATTGCTCCAAAGTTGCATACTTCTTCACATTTTTGGCAAGCGATACATAAGGCAGGATCTACAACCGAAATCAGTGGTTCATTTTCCACTTCCCCTGAGATTAATGGAATCAACGCATGAGCTGCCGCACCACGACCTTGTGAAATTGAATCTGCAATTCCCTTAGGACTATGACAAGTACCTGCTAGATAAATACCATCAGTGGCAAAATCTACTGGCCTTAATTTAATATGAGCTTCTAAAAAATAACCATTTTGATCCCGAGCACATTTAATCATTTCACCTAATTTTTGAGTATCATGAGGTATTAAGGGTGTAGATAAAACCACCTTATCAGCATTGATAGTAAGCTCAGTTTGAGTTAAAATATCTTTAACGATTACATTTAGCTTACCATTAATAGGATCTACGGTTGGATAATCATTAAACCGTATATAATTTACATTCTCACGAGCTTTCCAATAATATTGTTCTTCGTCAGTGCCCACTCGGATGTCTCTATATAAGACATAAATAGTGGAATTCGGGTATGTTTCTCTTACATATAAAGCATGTCTTATTGATTCTGAACAGCAAATTAATGAACAGTAAGTAACCCCATTTCCTCCTTCTGGCTGTCTAGACCCCACACAATGGATAAAAACAAGAGTTTCCCCATCCTGTAATTCATTATTCTTGAGTTTTTCAGATAATTCAAGTTGGGTCATAACGTTATCATTTTCACCATAATGATACCATCCATTCGGTTTATACTCATATGCTCCCGTAGCAGTAACAATCGTTCCAACATTCAAGTTAATGTCTTTCCCTTCAGAATTATCTTTGACTTTAACTTTAAAATCACCGATCGAGCCTTTTACATCAGTTACTTCTGAATTTAAATAGACGGTGATATTTTTCTGTTCATTAAATTCTTTTAATTTAGCATCTAAGAAGTCTTTTGAATCAATCCTGTCGAAATTGATTTTATAAATGAAGTTTAATTGACCCCCTAATTTATCATCTTTTTCTACTAAGTGCACTTTAAAACCTTTATTCCCGATTTCTAAAGCAGCACTCATTCCTGTTATTCCACCGCCAATAACCAAAGCTTCAGGGACAACATCACCCTTAATTTTTAATTCTGCTTTTTGTGCTGCTACGCGAGCCACACCCATTCTAATAAGATCTTTTGCCTTATCGGTTGCTTTAGGATTGTCATTCATATGCACCCATGAATCTAACTCTCTGATACTCACGAAATTAAATAGATATTCATTTAAACCAGCTTCTCTAATAGTTTTTTGGAATAATGGCTCATGAGTTCTTGGTGTGCATGCTGCAACTACAACTCTGTTTAAATTTAACTCATCAATCTTTTCTTTTATAATGTCTTGAGTTAATTGAGAGCAACTATACTTATTTTCCATTGAGAATACTACATTTGGAAGAGTTTTTGCATAATCTACTAATGTTGGGACATCCATGTATCCAGCAATGTTAATCCCACAACGGCAGATGAATACACCAATACGGGGTTCATCCCTTGGTTTTACGAGTTTAAGAGGTGGGAGTTCTACTTTTGTTTCTTCATCACTTAAAGGAACGGCATGAGTTGCAGCTAAAGCGGCAGCTCCACCAGCTTTTGCTACTGAATTTGCAATATCATCAGGAGATTGACATGACCCGGTCACATAAATTCCTTCCTTAGTAGAACGTAGATCTTCTGTGGAGTCTTTTGTTTTAAAAAATCCTAACTCGTTTTGTTCAATTCCTAATAACTTAGCCAATTGCCCAGCATCTTTTCGGGGAGTAACAGCATTTGCAAGAACAACTAAGTCAAACTCACTAACCTCAACATCCCCTGTGTCTAGGTTTGCATGTTTAACATATAGATTATGATTTTCTGGATTTTCGCGAATATCTCCAGGAATTCCTCTATAATAAACAAGGCCATACTCTTCTTTAGCTCTTTCAATAAATTCCTCTTGATTCTTTCCGATTACTCTTATATCATTAAAGAAAATAGTTACTTTTGTATCAGGTGAATGTTCTCTAGTAACAACACCTTCTTTAGTTTGATACATACAACAGAATTTAGAACAATACGAACAGAGATCCACATTTCTAGAACCTACGCAACTGACAAAACCTATATTAATCGCATGTGCTTTATCTGAGGGTCGTAATAATTCACCTTCAGTAGGCCCAGATGCACTTAATAATCTTTCATACTGCATAGCTGTAATTACATTGGGGTATTCTCCATAGTGATACCGATCAACAACACTTGGATCTAATTGATCGTATCCAGTTGCACAAATGATAGAGGCTACATTGTATTCAATTACTTCATCTTGCATATCCCAAGTTATAGCCCCGGCCTCACATTCTTTTTCACAGAGTTTACAGGCATTCTTTGTTAGATACAAACACTTTTCCGCATCGATGACAGCTTTTCTCGGCACTGCTTGAGGGAATGGAATATATATAGCAGTTCGATTACCCATACTTTCTTCGAATTCAGATGGTATTTTTTTCATAGGGCATTTCTCCATACATTGTCCACACCCTGTACAAGCATCCCAATTGACATACCGAGATTTCTTTACAATTTTTACCTTAAAATTACCTACTTGACCAGAAACTTCCCGTACCTCAGAGTAAGCAAAGAGCTCGACATTAGGATGTCTAGACACTTCTACCATTTTAGGAGCAAGGATACATATACTACAATCTAAAGTAGGAAAAGTTTTATCGAGTTGTGCCATTCGTCCTCCAATAGAAGGAGACTTTTCTACTAGAATTACCCTGTATCCCTGTTCTCCAAGAGTTAATGCCGCTTCTATTCCACTTATACCTGCACCGATAATTAAAATATTGCTATTATTCATGATTTCTTTATTTCCATCATTTTTTGTTTAAATTGGGTAATAATACTATTTATTAGAAATATTCTATTAAATTTGAAAATTGTTATTCAATTTGATAATTCATAATTCAAAAATAATTAAATCAATTAATGATTATCTCCGACAGAATTCTATAAAAAGCTTTTGTTTGACGACTAATTTCATCAAGAAGATATCGATTTTTTAGCAAAAATGTGATTTATTGATCACAATTTTACAAGCAAATTATTAATTTTGCCCATCTACTAACTTTTTATTAGTAGTGGAAAGTAGTAATAAAACTGTCAAAAATTTAGTAAATTTTAACTTTTCTGTTTATTAACATTAATAATTTAAAATATTGAAAAGATTAGTCTTTAACCAGAAATAATATTTTTGAATTCAACTTACCAATCTAATTGCATGAGAAAAATTGATAAGAAATTGAAGATTTTAATATACAAAGCACAAACTAGTTATTATCTATGTAATAAAAAGTTATAATTATTATAATATCTGTATAATAAACCAAATTATAAGATAAAATAAAAAAAATTAATTGAGATAATTGCTTTATTAATTAATTGGTGACACTAACATTAAAATTGTCGTTTCGGGTCCTTTACAGTCGGGAAAGTCGAGTTATATAAAATATCTTGATAAAAATGCTCTGAATGTAGAAGCAAAAGGTAAAGACGAGAGATATTATACTGTTGGGATGGATTTGGGATCAGTAAAATTGAACGGATTTGACTGTTTTTTGTTTGGAACTCCAGGACTCCTTAGATTCTCGGTAATGAGAAATATAGTAACAAGTGGAAGCGATGGCATTATTTATATTTTTGACTCTGTTCATCCCGAAAAAGATGATAGCGCAATTGTTATTTTAAATTCTGTAAGGAAGTTATTACCACCACACACCCCTGTTGTTTTCTTAGCCAATAAGCAGGATGTAGAGGGTGCTCGATCCCCCGAAATAGTTCGTCAGCAAAACTACTTACCTAAAACCAGCAAAATCTTTCCAACAAGTACGACAACTGGCCTAAATATAAAAGAATCAATGACATATTTAGTAAATGTTATTTATGAAGAATATTCTTCACTTATACAAGTACTTAGAACTTATGAAAATGACGTACAAGGATTAGGAAATGAATTGAAGAAAGATAGTGTGGAAATGAGAGATTTATTAAACAATTTAGAAATTAAAAGATTTATAGAAATCGATAGAATTAGTAAGACATATAAAGTCAGAGAAGGATTGAAATATTTAGTTTAATTTTTCTTAGCGATCTTGAATGGTGAGACTTCTTCTCCATTAAACATTTTTTTTAGCTTCATAAGATCAGATCTTTGCTGAGATAAAGTTCTCCAAAAAAACTTTGGGATATTTGTTTCCTTTTTATAGTTAGCTTCTATACGCTCCAGTTTCTCTAATAATCGTCCAATCCTAATGGTAAATTGCTCAATGTAATCTTTTTCATTATAATCTTTGTCTAAATATTGTTTGAATAGGGTTTTTAGATCTTTATAATACGGAATATAACCAATGGGTGTATGAATGGCATGGAATTCGTCCTTGGTTCTCCCTTCTGCCCACATAACCCAACATAATTTATCTAATATACCATTTAAATACTTACCGTCCTCATTTTTCAGAAAATAATTCACAGCAAACACTTTTGGAGAATGAGTCAAACTGTCTCCGAATTTTTTATGGTTTTCGAAATACTTAGCTAGAGGAACAACAATAAAATCTAAATTTGCCATTGGTTGAGATTTTCTAACACCTTCTGCACCAAGAGTTTGTGCGGTAGTTTCTGATTCTATAGAAGCACCTAAAAAAACTCCATGTTCCCAATCAAGACTCTCTACTACTGGTGGCATTGTGTCGCTATCCCGCCCACCGTAGAAAATAGCGCTAATTGGTACCCCATTGGGATTGTGCAAGTTGGGATCCGCGTTAGCTAATTCTTCGATCCGAATAGTATATCGCCCATTGGGGTGTGCATGAGGTATTTTCTTTCCATTTTTATCTTCTTTACCGTTGTACCATTCTCCTGAGAAATTTACTCCATGGTCTGGAATTTTATTTCCATCCCCAATCCAGTAAGGATTTTTATCCTTAATAAGGACATTCGAGAAAATTGTTTCTCTGGGTGTTGTTATAGCCTCGTATATTACGGGATCGTTCTCTGAATTTACATCTTTTATAATACCAAAGATACCCCGTTCTATATTAACAGCATGTGCGTATCCGTCTTCCCATTTTCGCATATAAGCAATGTCGTCACCTACGATAGTTTGTCCAGGCAACATAGCTGTTGAAGTTTTTCCACAACCTGAAGGATAAGCACCACAAGCAAATGTAGTCCTATTTTTTCCTTTTGGATGTATACCGAGGATAAAATAATGTTCTGCTAGCCAGTCTTCGCTATTAGATTTATCAATTGCTAATCTTAACGCAAGTTTCTTTAATCCCAATGAGTTTCCGGCATATTGATTATAGCATGATAAGACTCTTCTCTCTTGTAGATCGATATATATTCTCCGTTTGCTAAGATCTTTTGTAACTGGAGGATTTCCGGTTAGTTCTCCTCCAGAATGAATAAAATAAAAAAAGTTGTCAGAACCATCTAATTTCTTAAATTCTTCATATCCCGATCTGTAAAGAAGATCTTCTGAATGAGCTACATAAAATGAATCTGTCAGTTGAAGGGCTAGGATGGAAAATTTTGAATTCTTGGGGCCCAAACAAAAAAATCGCACTAAACATTCACGATCTTTCATACACCCATCCATAATTTCTAGAATCTCCTTAAGACCTTTTTCTCTATCAATAGTATTGATCCAAGGGCTCGCATAATCTCCTTCTGAGATGAGGACTCTAGTGTTTTCTTTATCTCTCGCTTGATCATGATTCGACATTGAAAAGAATCCATCATAATGCACAGAGTGTCCTTCAGTTTCCAGTTTTGCTTCTTCTCCAATTTCAATAGCCTTTTGTCTACAATATTCAATGTCTTCCTTTGAATCTGTAATAACAGTCACTTTCGTTGGTTTACATAAACTGATAAAGTTATTTACAACTTTTAAAATGTGCTCATTGTATAGAGCATCCAACTTTTCAATGTTAACCGGATCTGTTAATTCCATTTAGGTTCCTTCACCTGTTTTTCTGTTGTAATGATTTCAATTGGTTCATAATGTGTTTAAGAAAATCTTGTAACTATATTAATTTTATCAAGCCCAAAGGAACAAATCTCAGAAACAGGAGTTACATTTTCTTGTCATACTTTAGTAAAGTAAAGAAAAAAAATAAGAAAAAAATATTATTATTATACTAATCCTTCTTACTTAGAGCCTTTTGCACTAATAATACGATCTATTCGTAATATAAGATTTGCTAATTCGCTTCCAGATTTAATTATGTGATTTATTAATTCAGCCGGTTCAATGATTCCTTTTTTATAGTTATCCGCTATTGTGTTTGTAATCGTATCAATTCCAATCCATTTGTCATCATCTGTTTTATGAGCAGCTCTTAACTCGGTGAGCTTTTCAATTTCTTCTAAACCAGCATTTTGAATCAAAGTTCTAGGGATTTCTTCAAGTGCGATAGCGAAAGCATTAACAGCTAACTGTTCTTTTCCGCCAATTTCATTTGCAAATGCTTTAATTCTTTTTGCAAGTTCTATATAGATTGCCCCACCGCCAGCTACAACTGTTTTTGTATCCATAATTTTCGCTATTACAGACAACACATCATGTAATGAGACTTCTGCGGTACTGAGTATCTTGTCGAGACCACCTTTGAGTAATATAGATACTGATTTTGGATTTTTACATCCTGAGAATAAGGTATAATCGTCATCACCGATTTTTTCAAATTCTACCTTATTAGCAAATCCAAGATCATTTTCCGTCAAGGATTTTAAATCATCAACCAATTTCGCATCAACTGCTTTCAATATTGATTTATAATCACTTTCACCAACATTTTTAATAGCAGCAATTCCCTCTCTAGCTAAGTAGGCACCAAATTTATCAGAAATATCACTACTATTTACTACTATATTGACACCTAGATCCTTAAAGATTTTCATATAGTTTAGCAATATCTTCTCTTCTTGATCAAGAAACCTTTGAATTTCAGTTGGACTAGTAATTCGAACTTGAGCATCAAACTCAGTTTTCTTCACATCTAATTTTCTTCTAATTACAGCAATCTTCGCATTTTTTATCACATCAGGCATCATAGTATTAACTTTTTCCTTTTGGATATATACCCCAATAATCAGCTTTGTATCTCTTAGAGACTTACCAGGCGCCTTTACAATTTTCACATTAGAAACTTTATTAAAAGTGTTTCCTTCATCATCAGATATTTGTTTAACTGCTTTTAAAGCTAAACCGGCGAAAAAATCCTTGAGTGGAGAAATACCTTTTGCATTCATTGCTGTTTTAGCTGCGTTTATTAGAACTTCATTATCATCTTTAGAAATTGTTTCAGCTATTTCTTTGATGATTTCAAGCGATTTATCTGCGGCTAATTTGTATCCATGAGTAATTGGTTTGGGATGGATATCTTGCTCAATTAAATCTAAAGCATTACTTAATAATGCGGCAGAAAAAATTACAGCAGATGTAGTTCCGTCTCCTATTTCTTCATCGATTGATTTAGCAACATTAACCATCATATTCGCAGCAATATTTTCAATATCTAAATTTTTAAGAATTTCAGCGCCATCGTTTGTAATAGTAACATCTCCTAGTGAGTCAACCAACATTTTCGACATGCCCTTCGGACCTAGAGTTGATCGTACAGTTTCAGAAATTGCAACCATTGCCGAAATATTTTGTTTCCGAGCTTCCCTTTCTTGAACTTCTTCTGTTCCCTCTTTTAGAATGATAATCGGAACGCCAGACATATTTTTTCACAATATTATGATATTTTAGAATATAAATATAAATTCTTTATATAGATCTCTAAGTCATAAAATTAAAAAAAGTTTTCCTTTTTATAATCTCATTATCTTTATTGATTATATGGATTTTTATGGTAAACATCCTCCTATGATATTTTTTATATAAGTATGGGAGAAAGTTGCAAGAGCAAAGTCATTATGTTAAGATCTAAGAAATATTTGATAAATTTGCTACTTTAACAATTTGGGTTTTAGTGAATTGTAAATTATTCTACTCATAGCTTAGTAATAAACCATGAAATGTTTGAAAAGTTACATTTCGACGAATGAGCTGTTTTTATACTCTTTAAGAATCATATTTGAATTAGTACGCGTGATAAATTCCTTTTCATTCAATAGCCGGATGAAATTATGAACATCTTCAGAATTTTTAAATCTACAAATTAATGCTGCTGATTGTTCTCCCGTTGTATGAAATATTGAGCATACTTCAGGAGTTTTCTTAATTTCATTTAGGATCTCTTCGGTGTGCTTACCATCGCAATTGATTCTGATAAGAAATGTCAATTTGTATCCTAATTTAACATTATTTAGTTTTAAAGTATATCCTTCTATTATGCCATAATCTCTTAATTTAGAAATTCTATTATGAATAGTACCAATTGAGATTCCTAAGCTTTCTTGGATCTCTCGATATGAAGTTCTTGCATCTTCCTGCAATATTCTTATAATGTTTTTATCAATATCATCGAGAGCTTTTTCTTTTTTCATAGAAGATCAACCCTTGCTTAAATTGAAAATATTTATCAAAACCAATATAATTTATTTTAAAAAATATATAAAACTTTAGAAATTCTAAATAAAATTCTCTCTTAAACACATTTGATGAAAATTGTTTAAATTTATTTATCATATACCTTTTTAGGATCAAAAATTCTTGTGCTATTCTCGGTGAAATTTCCGTTCTCAAGAGTTTTAAAAAAGCAAGAATAATATCCTTTATGACAAGCACCTTCTATTTGTTTTACTTTAATTAAAATGGAATCATTATCGCAGTCAGTTATGAAAACTTTAATTTTTTGAACGTGGCCACTAATTTCTCCTTTTTTCCAGATTTTCTGCCGAGATCTTGAATAATAGTAAGCATACCCTGTTTCTAAACATTTTTGAATCGCCGCTTGATCAGCAAAAGCAAGCATTAACACTTCATTAGTTAGGTAATCTTGTGCAATTACAGGTATTAATTTTCCTTCTATTTTCGAGAAGTCTAATTGGTTTATTATTTCTTCAACTTCAGTATGTGAAAATTTTATCATAAGTATCAAAATTTATTATTTTGTATATATTTTTTTTAGTATATCTAAAATAAAAAATGAAGATAAAAATGGTTAACAATTTTAAACTTGATCCTTGGGGTCAACAGCAAATTGCTGAAGATGATTACATTAGATTAATTAAAGAGTTTGGAATTGAAGAGATTGATGATGCAACAAGGTTAAAAATGATCGGAAATCGATTTATAAGAAGAAAAATAATTTTTGGGCATCGAGATTTACAGCATGTTTTTAAAGCAATCGAATTGGATCAACCTTGGGCAGTTATGAGTGGGATTAAGCCTTCCGGGCCATTTCATTTAGGCACGTTAACAACAGCATTGGAAATTGTTGAATTTCAAAAAATGGGGGCAAAAGCATATTATTGCGTAGCTGATATCGAGTCCTGGGAGGATAATGGAATCCCTTGGGAAGAGGCAGAAGATGATGCAGTTGACAATTTAGCGGATATTTTAGCACTTGGATTGGATCCAAATAATGCGTATGTTTGGCGTCAGAGTGAAGAACCAATTGTAAAAGACGTCGCCTGTAGAGTTAGTAGGTTAGTTACCCTAAATATGTTAAATGCCATTTATGGTGAGAAGACATTCGGACTTTATTTATCAGCACTAATACAAGTCGGTGATATCGTTTTACCACAGGTTCAGAATATACCTCAGCCAACTATTGTTCCTGTTGGTATCGATCAAGATCCCCATATTCGATTGACTAGAGACCTCACACGTAGATACTATAAAAAGTTTTTTTTACCAGGGGCAACTTATCATTTTTTATTAGCTGGAATAGATGGTTCAGAAAAGATGTCAAAGAGGAATCCCAATAGTATGTTTAATTTTAATGAACCACTCGAATCTATAGAACGAAAAATCAAAGGTGCCTTGACTGGGGGAAGAAAAAATAAAGAAGAACAGCAAAAGTTAGGCGGAGACCCAAAAATATGCATGATTTACAAAATGCTTATGTATCATTTTGAAGAGGAGGATGAAAAATTAGCTTCAGACTTTGAATTGTGTGTTACTGGAAAGCTAATGTGTGGAGATCACAAAAAAGAATGTATCAAGAAAGTTTTAAAATTTATAGAAGTGCACCGAAAGAAAAAAGAAAAATTAATAGATAAAGCTCGAGAATTACTCAAAATTGATTGAAACCTTTTTACTTTTGATATGGGAATCTAAATTAATTCTTTTAAAACCCCGGTTAATTCCCCTAAAAAATCTGGAAATTTTTCAAGGAAATCCTCCTTTTGATTTTCTTTAGTAGCAACTGATATGAAAAAGGGTTCATTACCCACTTTTAATCTATGTAGGTATGAAAATAATTTATGTTCACTTGTAGAAATATCATGGTCAAGCTCATATGTTTCTTCCTCCATTCTTTTTAGTAAAAAGAGATGTTCTTTAATGGATTCTAATAATTGGACATATACTTCTGAATCTATATCACTATAATATTCAGAAATGATAATACCATTACGATCAAAAACGATTAAAGCTTGACTTTTGAATTCATCTAAATATTTCTCTAATAACCCTGACAGTTCGAAAAATTTATCGTCAAAAACAGAAAGTCCGTATGAAACTAATTGCACAATTGAAATAATATCATAAATGGAGGTTTGTTGAAATAAAATCTTAAAGTTTGAATATTTATCTAAAATCTTCTCTCTTAATTCATCAATTTGATGTGAAATTTCTTCATTTCCTCTTAATTCAGGATCGAACTTATGGAAAGTTATTATTAAGGGAATATCCATTTCACTTTCTGTAAAAAAAGTTAAAATTGCATCTAAATACTCAAGAGAGTTTTCAAATCTTTCTGCGTCTTGGATATCAATCACATAAATAAGCAAGTCAGTAGCGTCGAAGTAAACATCTTGATATTGTACGTAGACATCCCGATAAGTGCTCTGGCCACCCATATCCCAAAAGATGCATGAATTTCTTAAGAAGTTCATCTTATGATATTCTACTCTTATAGTCGGCTT
>Ga0114920_10001177_pt1 | contig 11931 bp, 9 predicted proteins | sample ChitaG_FD_88683 | JGI IMG/M metagenome (GOLD analysis project Ga0114920, IMG submission 88683) | Deep subsurface microbial communities from South Pacific Ocean to uncover new lineages of life (NeLLi) - Chile_00310 metaG | ecosystem: Environmental > Aquatic > Marine > Oceanic > Sediment ... | reverse complement strand
CGGTAAGGAGATTTTAAAGAAGCTGGTTAACAGAAGTGATGTTATTATTGAATCTTTCCACCCCGGATATATGGACAAGATAGGTTTAGGCTATGCCAGGCTCAGTGAGGTTAATCCCAGGATTATAATGACCTCAATTACTCCTTTCGGACAGACCGGGCCCTATAAGGAGTTCGAGGGCTCGGACCTTACAATTTGGGCAATGGGTGGATTAATGTTTTATTGTGGTGACCAAGATAGAGCACCGGTTATGATTAGCTTTCCACAAGCGTGTCTCCATGCTGGCGGTGCCGCGGCTCAAGGAACAATGATAGCCCTCTACCACCAACAGCTGACCGGGCAGGGACAGCACGTTGATGTGTCCATGCTGGAGTCAATAGTGGGCAACTTGATGCATATACGCCCGTTTTGGGAGCTAAACGGGACACAACTTCATCGTGCCGGGCAATTCCGCGTTGACATTTGGGGCACCGGGGCGGTAGCCAGAATGGTCTGGCCATGCAAGGATGGCTATGTGATGTTCTCTATAATGGGAGGAGCTACTGGCGCACCCAGTAATCGAGCCCTCGTCAAATGGATGGAGGAGGAAGGGATGGCGCTTGATGAGATAAAAAGAGACTGGGAAGCTCTGGATATGCATACCGCGACACAAGAAGACTTTGACCAGCTTCAGCAACCAATTGCTGATTTTTTTCAACAACACACTCAAGCCGAGCTTTATGAGGGTGCACTTAAGCGAGGCATCATGTTCTGCCCGGTAAACACCGCCAAGGGAATAACCGAAGACCCTCAACTTGAGGCGAGAGGTTTCTGGCAGCAAGTAGAGCACCAGGAGTTGGGGACAGCGATTAAATACCCGGGGAGCTTTGTTAGAGCATCAACTGCTGGCTCTGAAATCAGACGCCGCGCTCCCCTTATCGGAGAACACAACACCGATATCTATTGCCAGGAACTGGGGTTCAGCGAGGCTGAAATAACCAGTTTGAAACAAGCCAATGTTATTTAGCTTGAGGAGATGATGAAGCAGGTACTCGACGGCATAAAGGTCGCTGATTTTAGCTGGTCAGTGGCCGGACCAATAGTTACCAAGTGCTTAGCCGACCACGGAGCCTTTGTGGTACGTATTGAGTCTGTGACCCACCTTGACGCCATTAGAACCACGCGACCATATAAGGACAACATACCTGGGATAAATCGTGCTGGATTCTACGCCGCTTATAACAATAACAAATATGGAATAGCTCTCAACCTGAACCATCCCAAAGGGATAGAGGTAGCCAAGAGAATTGTAGCCTGGGCTGATATTGTAGCCGAGAGCTTTATTCCGGGGACAATGGAGCGGTGGGGATTGGGCTATGATGAATTATGTAAAATTAATCCGTCGGTTATTATGTTCAGCACTACCAATCAGGGACAAAACGGCCCTCACGCCCACCACAGAGGGTTCGGCTATCATCTAACGTCCTTAGCCGGCTTTGTCCATCTCACGGGTTGGCCAGATACAGGCCCTTCCATGATTAGTGTCGCTTATACTGACATTGTTTCACACTATTTTGCCGTAGCTGCCTTGGTCGCTGCCCTTGATTACCGGCGTAGAACTGGTAAAGGACGTCACATTGACATCTCTCAGTATGAAACTAGCCTACAATTCATAGCCCCACTTTTACTTGACTTTACCGTAAACAATCATGTAGCCGGTAGAACCGGCAACCGCTGTGAATATGCCGCCCCCCACGGAGTATATCCATGTAAGGGTAAGGATAGATGGTGTGCTATCTCAGTATTCAACGACAAACAGTGGGAGGGCTTCTCTCAGGCTATTGGTAATCCTGAATGGAGTAAGAATAATAAGTTTAGCACCTTATTAGCACGTAAGGAAAATGAGGATGAGCTGGATAACTCGGTCGCCGCCTGGACCAGGAACTTTAGCGCTGAAGAAGTTATGGAGATGATGCAAGCTAAGGGCATACCGTCGGGAGTTGTCAGCAATTGCCAGGATATATATCAGAACCGTCAACTACAGTACCGTCACCATTTTGTCGAGCTGGAGCATCCAGAAATAGGTCACCACTACTATGAAGCTCCTCCTTTTGTTTTGTCTAAAACACCAGCCGAAATAAAAAGGCCGTCACCCTGCCTTGGTGAGCACAACGAATATTTCTACACCAAAATACTCGGCATGAGTGACCAAGAGTTCGTGCAGTTTCTTTCTGAAGGAGTATTTGAGTAGACTGATCAGAATGTTTATTGTGAGCGCGCAGAAGGCAGAACGTAATACAGAAAGGCTTGACAAAACTAATGAAGCGGCCTATATTGTTCATTACTCACCGGGACTATAGTAATCTTGATTCTTGCTAGGTAGTTTGTAATACAATATTGATATATGAGCCGAGGTGCCAAGATATGGGGTTGTTACGGCGTCACAATCTTAAAGACCTTGTATATCTAGTTCCGATACAGATAGGCAATGAGCAGCTGCCGGAAAACAACATCAGAATGCTCCATTGCGACTCAAAGGGGAACATACGTTCTGCCATTATCGAGAATTCGGTTTATGAACTTGCCAGGAGTTATGCGACTCAATTAGAACGTGCTCACAAGAATTATGCTACTCTCAGCCTGGAAATCGCTCCGGGCAGGTCTGTACCATGGGCCGTTGAAATTAATCCAGAACAGGTTTGGGCTCTAGAGCATATTCTGGAACATGCCATTAAGAGAGGGGAAATACCGGCTATACTCAAAAAATATCCGAAAGAGATAATAAGAATTGGTCGGCTTAAATGTGAAGAGTTGAATAGAGACAATGAGCGGGTAGGGAATTTTGCTTTTTCCGGGAAGACGCCGGAGGTATTGCAAAGGCTAGCCTACTATTCCGAAGACGCAATTGAAGCCGCCGTACCAATATATAAGGCGCAGTATCGCTATCCGCTTATTGTTCTAAAACGTCTCCCGCCGAATGAAAAAACATCCCCCGAGATGCAAAGATTACTGACTCTGGATAGTGATGGTGATTTGGCGATTACCAGACTGCCATTAGAAGCAATAGATGAAGCGGAAAGAAATCTTGAGGAGTGGAAAAGAATAAGTAAATCAGAAGGATGCATCATCTACTCACGGCATCAGGATAGCTTTACAATAAGTAATCTGGAAATTAGTGAGCTGCAAACGAAAGCATTGGATTTGATAGCGCAACATTTCGAAGAAACCGGGTACGGGCAACAGCCTATTCCCACAGATGCTCAAGCAGTCCTGGCCAGGGCTAAAGAGTACATTCTATAACGTCATTATAAAGCTGTTTGATAAAAAGGCCACTAATCTCCGGTACAAACTAGCGCTTTGAATTGTTTTCTTCACCGCTACCAAACAGCTTGCTGCCAGCAGGTACTATTTTCTCGGTTTTATCTCCCACTTTATCGGCAAGACTCACCGATTTTCTTAATTTTGAATCGCGACCTGTTTTGAATGGAATTTTAGGCAGGCCCGGCGCAAGCATCCAGGCATAAAGAGCCGAAAATTTCGTTTTATCAACCAGCAGGACGAGAAGGGAAGTTATCATTATACTTAATAAAACCACACCGTAGGCAACGTTTTTAATCAACTCTCCGCCGGCCACTTCTTGCTGGAGAGGGATTGATGCCAGAACCACCGCTGCCAGCCCTTTAGGTACCATAATTGCCATAATTGAGACATCCTTTACCGGAAAGGATTTATTTACTGATATTTTGGTGGCCGGTATGCGCAGGGTAAAAGACAGTACAGTGAGAATCAATGCCAGTATAATCAAGGGGCCGCTTATAAGTTCCAGGGATATTCCAACATAAACAAAAAAGAAAGTTTTAAGTAAAAAGGCAACCTCGCTAAAGAAGACCTTTTCTGTTTCGGTAAGACCAGCAGGCTCGCTAGAAGGGGCTCTTTTGAAAATGGGAACCCTGATTGCTTCTATGTTTCCGATGGTAATGCCAAAAGCTAGAGCGGCAATTGGGCCGCTAAAACCAAGTATCTCCACAATGCCAAAAACAACAAAAACAAAAGCCGGGGTAGTGAACATGGCATTCTTTATCGCATGGATTCTATTGAGCAGAATTGACCAAAGAAAGGCCCCGAGAATACCAAAAACAATACCCACCAGAAAAGATGCAATCAGGTCACCTGAAACAGATGCGATGTCAAATTCACCTAGCGTATAAGCTTGAACAAGAGCAATAGTGATAACAATACTGAGGACGTCATTAACCGACGATTCTACCGATAGAAGAGTCTGGGTCTCCTCTTGCACTTTTAGCTGCTTGACTAGGGGAATGACTACCGCTTCTGAAGTAGAGGCGACAATAGCACCAAGAATAAAGGCTGGTATTAACTCTAAATCAGTAAGCCAGAGGACGAATCCAGCGACAACACCCATGGTAAGGAAAAAAGTAAGTGGCGCCAGTGTCATAGCGCCACCTAAAGCTGCTCTTAAAGTACTCAGTCTCAGGGTAAGGCCACTTTCAAATAGGATAATAATCAGGGTAATAGTGGTAAAAACTGGCCCTATTTCACCGAATTGTGCCGGGGTAACCAGACCTAAAACAGGGCCAAAACAAATTCCGATAATAGTCAATAAGAGAACATCCGGAATTCTGGTGCGGCTAAAAATGCCGGTAAATAGATGCGCCAGAAATATCAGAATGCCGACGAGGGCTATTACTGGAGCAATAGCCTGCATATTTTTCTTCCCCTCATTTTTTACAATGAGCTAACGTTGTAAAGCTAACATAAATTCAGTAAATCACACTTTAGGTGAGACAGTGGTCTTTGTCAAGCGTGCTATGTGCCTAATCTTTACCTCCTGCCAATACCAGCCAAAAACTGTAATCAAGTAACAGAAAGCCATTTTGTCTAATGTGCCCTGCATGCTTATCGCCCAAATGGGCACTTGATATTATCCCAGAGCAGACTATAGTATAGTGGAAAACACTCCTGGAGTCGAGGCTTTCATGCAGACGGCAATACTTTATAGCAAGAAAATGCGGGAATACGACTTGGGACACGTCCTGACCGGTGAGAGATACGAAAGCTTTGTCCGCTTGTTCCGGGAGAAGCTCGGTGACAACCCGGCTTTCCAAATCGTTGAGCCTGGCTACGCCACTGAAGCTGACCTCAAACTGGTACATAGCCAAGAATATATCAGACGAGTAGAGAGATGTGAATCCTGGGACCCGCATGACACACCTCTTTCTCCCAGTGTCGTAAGGGCAGCAAAACTCATGGCCGGGGCTGGCAAGCTTGCTGGAGAGCTGGTTCAGACGGGAGCATTCAGCAAGGCAATCGTGATAGGTGGAGGGGTACAACATGCGGGTAGAAATTACGAAAAAGGATTTGGCATATTCAGTGACGTAGGAATATGTGTTGAAAATTTAATGCAAAACTATGGGCTAGAGCGAATCTTGATTCTGGACGCGGATGCTCATGCTGGAGATGGAATCTATGCAATCTTTGCCCGTGACCCCAGGGTATTATTCATATCTATTCACCAGGACCCCCGCACCCTCTATCCTGGACCGAGCTACAGGAATCCTATAGGAGAAGGAGAAGGTCAAGGCTACTCCGTGAATGTTCCTCTGTTGCCAAGTACGGGTGACCTGGCCTACGAGCATGTGTTAAGCAACGTATTCATTCCACTGGCTGAAGAGTTTCAACCACAAGTAATGATAATGGTAGACGGAAGCGATACCCACTTCATGGACCGAATAACCCAAATGGGATTGACCCTAAGGGGCATTTACATGATTGCCGACAAAGTGAGACAGACTGCAGACAGGGTGTGCCAAGGTAAGGTGATAGCATTCGCCGGTTCTGGGTACGACCCCAAGGGGCTCCTGTTTCCCAGGGGATGGTTGGCCTCAATCTGTGGCCTGACCGGGCTAGAAGTCGAACTCGATGAGCCTTATTCCTTTCCTCAAGGATACCGGAGCGACTACGGAGTGCTGGAAGTGAGCAGAATAGTAAACGCTCTGAAAGCGAATTTTGCTCCATACTGGAGATGTTTTGCTTCTTCCTGAACTCGGGGCGTAACAAGCTTTTTCAGGTTCTGTCTGGCAGGCAACAATCCCAATTACAATGAGTGCTGTTCCTCAAATTTCTCTCAGGTCAACAATCCTTTGTGCCTTATGGGTAAACCTTGGTAAAGTTCCTGGTTCAACCGGTTCCAGTCTTGCGTTTATTACCAGTGTGTCTTTGACTTTGGTTCCGATTTTTTGGGATATGGTTTCTGAAATTGCTGACAAAGGTTCTGGTATTTCTACCCTGATGGTCAGGATGTCTGTGGACATTTTTGTTCTATCAACTACTATCTGGAATTCTGAGTCTTTAACCTCTGGAATGGATTTTATTATTTCCTCTATTTGGGACGGAAATACCACCACACCTTTAACCTTGACCATGTCATCAGCCCTACCGGTAAGGTGGTCTACTTGTCTGGAGGTTCTTCCACAGGGGCATGGTTCCTCGCTGACTATGGAAGTTAGGTCCCTGGTCCTCCAGCGCAGTAAGGGCATAGCTTCCTTCATCAGGGTGGTTACCACAAGTTCGCCTCTCACCCCGAGGGGGACATCTTCGTCTGTTTCGGGATCTAAAATCTCAAATATGACAGCATCTTCAGCCATGTGAAGTCCTGTATGTTCGCTGCATTCATGCCATATGTGGAGAATCTCACAAGTTCCGCCAGCGTCAAAAACATCGGCATTCCAGTCTTTTCTCAATTTTTCTCTTGTTTTTTCCGAGCATGCCTCTGCTCCTTCAATTAGAGCCTGAAGTCCAAGTTTTCCAACATCAATACCCATTTCTTTGGCAACCTCGGTTATGTGGAGGAGAAAGGAAGGTGTCCCGGCCATAATCGTTGGATGAAGGTCGTGTATCAATTCCAGTTGCCTTGTTGAGGTATTCCCAGAACCGCTTGGGATATGGTTCATTCCTATAAGCTCCGCCGCCGGTCCAGCTACCAGTCCTCCAAGGAATAAACCGTACCCAAAAAGACTCAGGAATACATCTTCTTTGCCGGCGCCACATGCCGTAAAAAATCTGGCGAAGCTTCGGTATTCAAATTGAAGGTCATTTGCCGTGAAAGGTGAGATTGTTGATTTACCGGTCGTCCCTGAAGTCATATGCAATCTCACTACATCTTCCATAGGAACGGCTGTTAACCCGTTTAGTGGATATCTCAGCCTTAGGTCTTCCTTAGTAGTAAAGGGGAGTTTTTTAATATCTTCCAGGGTTTTTATGTCAGAAGGTGTTATTCCCGCTTCCTTAAACTTTTCTCTATACATTTCCACCTTGGTATAGCAGGTTTCAACCGTTTTTTTGAGAAGTGCTGTTTGTCTCTCTCTTAACAATTCTCTTGGCATTCCCTCCAGTTCTGGTTCCAACATATACGGTTTACCGGCCATAATTCCCTCACCTCCAACTTTCTATTTTAAGGAAAAATCTACTTGTATACAGGTCTCTACAGCCCAAGATAAGCCTTTTTTACCATATCATTATTCAAGACCTCTTCACCAGTGCCTGTCAACACTACTCTACCAGTTTCCAGAACATACGCTCTGTCAGCAAGCTTAAGGGCTTGGTGAAGGTTTTGTTCACTCAGCAAAATCGACGTACCTTTCCCTTTATTTATCTCCTTTATTACTTCAAATACGTTTGCGCTAAGCAAAGGTGCCAGTCCAGCTGAGGGTTCATCAAGCAACAACAATTTTGGTTCTGACATTAATGCTCGACCAATAGCCAACATCTGTCGTTCACCACCACTTAGGGTTCCAGCGAGTTGATTCTCTCTTTCTCTCAGTACAGGAAAAATTTCATAAACAAATTTTAATGACTCTTTTATTCTCTCTTTTTCCTTGACCGTGTATGCTCCGAGTTTAAGATTATCAAGTACTGTGGTGTAGGGAAAAACTCTTGCCCCTTCCGGTACTAGCGATATGCCCTGCCCAACATTAGTGTATGGTGGGATGCCATCTATTTTTTTATCTAAAAATTTGATAGAACCTCGTTTTGGCTTGAGAATACCCGCCACCGTCTTAAGAAGAGTTGATTTACCAGAACCGTTTGACCCACAAATTACCGCTAATTCCTTTCCCTCGACGGTAACGGAAACGTCCCACAAGGCTTGGAGGTCCCCATAGTATACATCAATACCATCTACTTCAAGCATAAGCTTCCCCTAGGTAAACTTTGATAACCTCTTTGTTTTCTGACACTTCTTTTGGAGTGCCTTCGGCAACCTTAACGCCCCGGTCAAGCACGACTATTCTGTCTGAAACGCTCATAACAACCTTCATTACGTGTTCAACTACAATTAGGGTTATGCCACTCTTGTTTATTTCCCTGACAAGTCCTATCATTCGGTCAACTTCTGTTGGGTTTAAACCGGCAACCACCTCATCAAGCAACAGTAACTTAGGTTTGGTTGCTACCGCTCTACCTATCTCAACGAGTTTACGCTCAGCTAAGGTTAGCTCTTTTACTACCGTATCACGTTCTTTATCCAGGCCAATCCAGGCAATTGTTCTTGACGCTTCCCTTTTTGCTTCTTCTAAATTACTCGTTCTGCAAAAAGCGCCGCATACAACATTATCCAACCCGGTGAGGGTCGGGAAAGTTTTTACCTGCTGAAAAGTTCTGGCTATTCCCTCTCGACAGATTTCACTGGCGTTATGGCCACTAATGTTCTTACCCATAAATCTGATTAACCCCGAGTCAGGTTTGTGAAAACCGCTTATTACATTAAACGCGGTTGTTTTTCCTGCCCCGTTAGGACCTATTAACCCCAAAATTTCACCTTCTTCAATATGAAAACTTAAATGATTGAGCGCTAATAGTCCACCAAACGCTTTTGTTATATTATTAACTTCCAGCAACATATTGCCCGCCTATTCGCTCAGACCTCCGTTACTCAATGGTTTCGAATCTTTTCCTCAATGGATGATAGACTTTCCGAGAAAGCACTCCTGTAACCCCCTCAGGCATAAACATCACTATGAAAATCAGGGTCACAGCATATACAATGTGGTTGAGCCCACGGACAGCACCACCTAGCAATAAGGCTAAGAACAAGGAGACAGGCGTTACGATAAAGGAACCTATTATCGGGCCAAAAACACCAGAGCCACCGACCCATGATATAATAATGGGTTGTATTGAGACCATTATGCCAAAAACATCAGTAACTCCTATCCATCCCAAGAAGTGGACATAGAAGGCTCCAGATAAAGCTGATAGAAAACCACTTATGGTTAGCGCTATCGATTTGTACTTAACGGAGTTTATTCCGATGGATTCAGCAGCCTCTTGCTCTTCTCTAATCGCTGCCAGGTAGTATCCCAGTTTGGATTTTTCTATTCTCTGCAAAATAATCATTACCAATATCATCATAGCTAAAGCTATGAAGTAATAGGGCCATTTCTCCATAAATTGCAACTTGAATAAAGCTATTCCTTCGTCACCATTGGTTAAAGGGCTTAGCGGATAATTAAAAATAACTCTCACGACTTCGGCGAAGGCTAGCGTGGTCAAAATAAAGAATAAACCGCGCAATCTGAAACAAACCAAACCTATAAGAAGGAAGATAAGGGCAGCAACCACTCCTCCGGCAAACATTCCCAGCCAGATTGATATACCATAATACTGATGTAACCAAACTGATATGTAAGCGCCTAAACCAAAGCATACCGCATGTCCCAGAGATATTTGTCCACCATATTTGCCGATTATGCTCCAACTAGCACCATAAAACGCATAAAGAAACGTGTAGATGAATATAGTGAGGATTGCCGGGTTTTTTACCCATAGCGGTATGGTAAATAGTATTCCGAAGAAGATGATAAGCAGCCACACCTTTAACGACTCAGGTCTGCTGACCATCAACTTATTCAGCATCTTTTTCATAGGCTCACTTTACCAAAGAGTCCGGCCGGTCTCAAAACTAGGATAACTATAAAAAGTGAGAAAACCACCAGCTCCGAGTACCCAATGCCAATAAATACCGCGGAAAAGACAGTTATGAAACCTATTATAAAACTTGCCAGCAAGGCACCGCCAATACTACCAAACCCCCCAAGAACTACGACAACAAAAGCTATTATGACAAAGTGGAAACCAACGTGTGGGAATGTAGCCAAAAGTTGTGATAAGAAGGCTCCAGCTATGGCTATTATGGCTGTCCCCAGCCCGAAGGTGAACCATTGAAGCCGGTGGATGTTTATTCCCACAAGCGTGGCTGCTTCAGGGTCTTGAGCTAAAGCCCATATGCTTTTCCCCATTTTTGTTTGTTTTACAAAAATGTGAAGGCCACCCACTATAGCCAGAGCCACGACTATCATAGTCAGACGCAACAGACTAATCCCTGTACCGAGGAAATGAATATTAATCCCGCTATATGACGTCTCGACCACCCTGTAATCAGAGCTCCAGAAAAGTAATGCCAGACTTTCAAGCAAAACGGCAAACATGAAGGTGACAAGTACCTGGTTTTCATGAGTCTTAAGTGGAGATATTAAGAACTTTTGCATTCCCACACCCAGGCCAAAAAGAAGGGGAATCGTTATGAGCAATCCCAGGAAGGGGTCAATATTAAACAGGGTGAAAAACCAGTAGGTTGCATACATAGCAACCATCAGTAGGGCTCCATGAGCGAAATTCATTACGCGCAGCACACCCATAATTAGGGTTAGCCCAACACTCAACATTGCCAAAGTGCCAGAATAGGACAATCCACTCATGACAACTTTTATAATAGTTGCAACGTTGACATCCATAATCGGATTTGCCCCTTGCCTGCCTTGTCTAGTTACAGAGGCTCGAAATTCTCACCCTTGTCAGGAAATGGTCAGGATAACTCCCCCACCCCCCATTGAGGGAGGTGGGGGAATTCTAGACCACGGCAAAGACACTTACTTTCTTTCCGACCATTTTGGCATCGGATAGACAAGTTTAGCGCTGGCACCTTCCTTTGGATAAATAAGTTCCTGTTTACCATTCAGCCACTGGCAGATGCTCCCTTTAACTTCATGGTTTTGTCCATCCGGGCCAAACTTAACCCTTCCGACTGGAAGCACTATATCCGTCGCCTGCAGAGCCTTAAGGATTGCTGCCGAGTCTGTACTTGCAGCTCTCTCCATAACATCCTTAATAAGCATCATGTCGGTATAACCCCACTGGTGATGCAGGTCCGGCAGATAACCATACCTCTTTTGGAAGGCTTCCACAAACTTCACGCTCTCTGGCAACTTACTGCTATGATGATACGTACCTGATACCATACAGTATTCACCATCACCACCGGTCTTCTCCCAGAAAGATACATCGGCAAACCCCGTAGCCGTACCGATATTTAGGGGCACGTTCACATCAAGCTCTTTCATCTGCTTTATCAAAAGTAGTGCGTCCCCGAGGTAAGCTCCACCTAACAGTGCATCGGGCTTGGCAGCTCCGACTTTAAGTATTACGGGGGATAGGTCCAGTGAGGCAGCTTTATAGACTTCGTCGAGAACAACAATTACCCCGAATTCTTCACACAACCCCTGATACATTTTTCTAATGAGTCCGCCAAATCCACTGTCATCCGTGACTATTGCAGCGGTGTTAACTCCAAGCTCTCTCTTCATCTCGAAGCCTATTTCCCCCCAGTAGTCAACATACGGGTTGGTTCTAAAGGTGTATTTTAAGCCTCGAGACGTTATTATCTTGGTACCGGCAACACACAACATTGGCACCTTATATTTTTCAGCAACCTCGGTAGCAATAAGCGTGGCACCGGTGCTGTACTCACCCCAGAGGACATGAACTTTATCTCTGGTAATGAGCCCTTCGGTTACCACTCCAGCGATTTTGGGCACAGTCTGCGAGTCGGCTTTTACCAGGCGGAGCCTTGCCCCACCCAGGGATTTTATCCCTCCG
>Ga0114920_10001175_pt1 | contig 11939 bp, 4 predicted proteins | sample ChitaG_FD_88683 | JGI IMG/M metagenome (GOLD analysis project Ga0114920, IMG submission 88683) | Deep subsurface microbial communities from South Pacific Ocean to uncover new lineages of life (NeLLi) - Chile_00310 metaG | ecosystem: Environmental > Aquatic > Marine > Oceanic > Sediment ... | reverse complement strand
TCCAACTCGAACACAAAGGCAAAAAAATCAGCGTTACGGCTCAATTGGATATGGTCAATGAATCTCCGTCTCCCCTCGATACAATTCTGATGACACTCAATCCTGGATTAAAGGTCGAATCTGTCACCCAAAGCGGCGGACCGCTCAATTTTCGACAGGACAAACACCTTCTTCACATAACACCAACAGAGCCAATTCACTTTGAGGATTCAATCGGTTTGACCATTTCATATTCCGGGAAAATCGATGAACGCTACTGCTTTCTCGATATCGAAAATGCACGTTTCGAAAGCCGGTACAGGCTCTGGATCTATGATATTCCCAAACATTATGCTTTTATCACATCCGATTTTGTCCATCTCACGCCGGAATGCGGATGGTACCCGATTTCCGGCCTTCCCCCGGGTGCAGCCTACCCGTCTATGGCCGCCCCCAGTTATTCCAAATACACTCTCACCGTCACAACTCCCAAGGATTTAACCGCTATCTCTCAGGGGAAACCTGAAACACTGGCCCAAGGCGACATGACTCAATATACATTTAAGCCTGAAGTTCCGCTGCCGAAAATAACACTTACGATCGGCTCTTACCAGGTTCATGAAATCACTATCGACAACCTCACTTACTCTCTCTATGTGCGGCCGGGACACGATTATTTCACTCCTCTTATGGACAACATCCAAGAAAATGATATACTCACTACCGTCATAAGGGGAAGTTTAGATCAGCTCGAAGTGTTTCTCGACGTGTACTACCCCTACAAACGGCTCGCCCTTGTCGAGGTTCCCATAAACATCATAAGCTACCATCGTCTCTGGACTGTGGCGCATGAAACGGTCCAGCCTCAGCTCACATTTATCCCGGAAATGGCCACGATATGCACCTATGGTCAACTGCGTTTCCCTCTGCAACAAGAAAAGAGTATGCGAGACAGGCAGGTGCCTGTCCCCTGGAGTGGGATTCAGAGGGGCGCTTTATGGCGCTTTATCAACTGGAATTTGATGGGCAATACAGAATATCTCGATCCAACTACGGCCGAGACAATCGACAGGATGAGACGAAACAGAATTGGATTCAACCTCCGGGCCGATATCGAAACGCAATTCGACCTCATGCCCAATTTTGTCTCATTCAATTCACAAGTCGTTTCCACCAGATGGCCCGTCCTCAATTTTGCGCTGGAATCCTATATGCGCAGGCGTGTGGCAGCTCCCCTGGTGATGTACAGACAAACAGAGAGCGGTCTTTCCCCTGAAGAAGAGTCCAACTTGGATTTAAAGGACCGCTCGCTGGCCGCAATGATCACGGATCCAAATCTCGAAACTGCCGTCGTTCACGGAGCCCTCCAAGCCAAAGCACAAACACTCCTGGCTTTGATCGAAGCCAAATACGGAGAAGAAGATTTTGATATAAAATTCATAAGCTTCCTTAACCGTCAGAAACACAGCATCATCACTGAACAAGATCTGACGGATTTCCTCTCCAGCTTGGGGGACATCTCCCTCCGTGAGATCGTCGATGAGTGGTACACCGGCACACAAATCCCCGGCTATATCATAGGAGATGTCGAGAGCTATGATGTGATCGAAGGGGAAAGAAAACGGACTCAGGTTAAATTCCTCATCGCCAACCCCACGTCTGTGGATGGCATCACAAAGATCAGGCTGCGGGACCGGCCCTCGCGGAGAGGAACACCACCGGATATTTATTCTCGAGCACTTCTCATCCCGGCAAAAACCACTATACAGGTAGGCTTTGTCACTGATCAACCGCCCGCCTCAATGACAGTCGAGACCTTTGTCTCCCAAAACATCCCCGTATCCATCGATATACCTTTTCTGAGACAGGAGGCCTTGAGAAAAGAGGATCCTTTTAGGGGAGAAATATCAAAGCCCTATGAACGGTCGGATCTGTTTCCCGAGGATGAGATCATCGTCGATAACGTAGATCCGGCATTTGAGATCCCTGGTATGGCTAAACAGAATTGGTTCAGCCACTTCCTGCAAAATCTGTTCAACATCAAAGAAGACTCGACAGTTTTTACCGGCATGAATCTTCTCAATCCTCCAGCGTTCTGGAAGCAGTCCACAGGCCAGGCGTTCTACGGAGAATTTGTCCGTTCAGCCTATCTGAAAAAATCCGGAGAGGGCAATGAAAAGGTTGTATGGAATGCGGACATCAAGGATGCGGGAGAGTATGATATCTATTTTTACCACAGCATCTCTCAGGGAATGCGGCAGGGAGTAAGGGCACGAAAACAGCAAGCTGCGGACCGATCTGGAGGATCCTCCTCACAACGCCGTGGAAAAAAGTTTTTTTTGGTCTCCGTTCGGAATGGGAAAGAAGAGGTCGAGATCGATCTCGCGGACAGCGATTCAGGATGGAACCTCATCGGATCTTTTCAGCTGGATGCCGGGCCAAACACAATTGAACTCACCGATAAAAACGAAGACGGTTATGTGATAGCCGATGCCGTAAAATGGGTAAAAAAAATAGAATAAAATGGAAGAAAATCAGACTCATTCATGTCTAATATAACAGGACATGGTGGCGGCAGTTTTTATGAATAATTCAGGTTAGAAGGAAGGACTAATATGCAAATATCTATCAAAAAGCTATCAAAACAATATCCAGGTGGTAAATACGCACTCAAAGAAGTGGATCTGGAAATTGGAAACGGTATGTTTGGCCTTCTCGGTCCCAACGGCGCCGGAAAAACGACCTTGATGCGTATCCTGGTAACCATGCTTGAGCCAAGTTCAGGCGAAGTCCTGGTAGATGGGCTGGCGCTTCATAAGCACCGCAAACAGGTCCGTCAAATGACAGGATATTTGCCGCAAGACTTTAGCGTCTTTTCGAAGCTGAAAGTATGGGAGTTCCTTGATTATGTTGCTTCTTTAAACGGTGTCCGTGAAAAACGCGCCAGACTGGCAAAGATTGACCAGCTGCTTGAAGATGTCGGACTTTTTAATGTGCGTGATCGCCGCACAAGTAAACTCTCCGGAGGCATGAAACGCAGGCTGGGAATTGCTCAAACCTTGATCGGCGATCCAAGAATAATGATCGTCGACGAACCCACTACCGGTCTTGACCCTGAGGAGCGTGTACGCTTCCGTAATTTACTGACAGATCTTTCCAGTAAGGATATGATCATTCTTCTTTCTACACATATCGTGGGCGATATTTCCTCCACCTGTGCCACTGTTGCCCTGTTAAACGAGGGCAAAATAGTCTTCGATGGTTCGCCAGATGAATTGATCAGCGCGGCAAAAGGGAAGGTTTGGAAGGTATCGGCTGGCGTTGAAGCATCTGACCGGTTAAAGGAGCAGTACCTGGTGATTTCAACCGTGCCCTCGGATAATGGGTATGAATTACGCCTGGTGGCGGATGATATTGCTTTAAAGGGCGCGGTCCCTGTCGATCCCAACCTGGAAGACGCTTATATATTCTTCATGAAATCACTCGGTTATGACGAACCTGAAGGAGACAACACTAATTAATAATATAAATAAGGGGTAGGAACCATGATAAACATTTACTCTATTTGGAGAATCGCTCTCTATGAAGCCAAGCTGCTGCTTCGCTCATGGGGATTTCGCATTTTTTCAGCAATAGGACTGGTTATTCTAACTCTTCTCATTATCGCGATAGGAACAACTGCTATCTATGCCCCCTATTTCTTTCACTCTCTCTCCAGTTCCCTGCCCCTAAACAGTATTAAGCTGTTTAATGTCTATCAGGGAATAATTGCCGCTTTTCTGGCAACCGAGTTTTTTAAGCGCGACAGGAAGCACAACAGCAACCAGGTTGTCCTTGCAAGCTCATTTTCCAATATGGAATACTTTCTGGGAAAAGTGTTCGGCATCCTGTCCGTGTTTGCCCTGCTGAACGCAGCCGTATTGCTCATAACCTTTGTCATTCACTTCTTCTTCTCCGGCACAATATTTGCCTGGCAGCCTTATATACTTTACTCCCTATTGATCAGCCTGCCGACGCTGGTCTTTATGATCGGTCTATCTTTCCTGCTGTCCGCTCTGCTGCGCAGCCAGGCAGTGGCATTTGTGCTGATGTTGGGCTATTCATTGCTGGTACTGGTTATAATCGGCCCTCATCTGTTCAATCTCTTTGACAGCTATGCATTTTATCAACCACTGATCTATTCAGATTTCATTGGACTTGGAAATATACAGCCCCTCCTTTTGATCCGCAGCGCTTACTTACTTCTGGGATTGAGCTTCATCGCAGCTACTGTACTTCTGACCAAACGCTTGCGGCAGTCGGTCATGCACAACATCGGAACCGGTGTTTTTATGATATTTTGTTTGCTTCTGGCAGTCGTGTTTGGTCACAGCTTCATAAAAGGGAAATTGGCTGATCGTGAATACCGGCATCTGCTCAAAGCTTCAAGCAATGCCGTCAGCGATATACCTACCGCTACAATGACCCATTGTGATATCAGCCTTCATCATGAAGGAGATGAGATTGAGGCCACCGCAAAACTTGTACTCGTTAATGATTCCATGGCTCTCCTTGATTCGATCTTGCTCACTCTTAATCCAGGACTGACTATAAATGAGGTATCCAGCGACAGCGGACAATTTAACTTCAAACGGGATAACCATCTACTCTGGATAATGCCCTCTTCGCCTGTCAAGCCGGAAGACTCAATCAGCTTATCTATTTCATATTCTGGCTCTATCGATGAGCGTTACTGCTTTCTTGATATTGACGAAGACCGCTTCGAAAGTCCCTACCGCCTGTGGATCTACAATATTCCCAAGCATTACGCGTTCGTAACACCTCATTATCTCCATCTGACTCCCGAATCCGGCTGGTATCCTATTTCCGGACTCTCTCAGGGGGCAGCCTTTCCATCCACGGGTAAACAGGACTACACAAAATACTCCCTGACAACAACAGTATCCGATGGCATGGTCGCAATTTCGCAGGCTGAACCACATATTGAAACCAGCGGCAATCGGTTCACATACACTTTCAGGCCGGAAAGTCCTTTGTCGAAGATCTCTCTAACCGTCGGCAAATATGAGCGCCGCCAGATCGAGATTGACAAGGTGGCCTTCGCTCTCTACATTCTTCCCGGTCACGCTTACTTCACTCCCTATTTAAGCGAAATAGCCGATGCCTTACCCAAGCTCATCAAGGAGACCAAGGATGAATATGAAGTGCTGCTTGGATTAGAGTACCCGCATCATCAATTATCCCTGGTGGAAGTGCCAATACAATTCTTTAGCTATCAACGTTTCTGGACTGTGGCGCACGAGATGGTTCAACCGCAACTGGTGTTTCTGCCCGAAATGGGCACCATATGTGCGAACAGCGATTTCCGGTCTTTTGGACGCCGCATGCAAAGATTCCGGGATAGAATGAATGTGAATATAAGCCCGGCAGAAATTCAGTCCATTTATTTTAACCGATTTGTCAGAGCTAACCTGACAGGGACACAGGCCGGCCTTCGCAGCATGATAAGGACTGCACGTTTCAGGATAAGCACCCAGGTAGACGTCGAGTCCCAGTTTGAAATATTTCCCAACTTCGTTTCTTATACGACTCATCTTTCCTCCTCAAAGTGGCCAGTACTCAATTATGCCCTCGAATCATATTTACGGGACCGTATAATATCATCATCGAGTCAGGGAATGCGTATGCGTTATGGGGGCGGGCTTTCAAATGAAGAAGAGGTCAACCTGGCTTTAAAGGATCGTTCTTTATCCGACATGATCGGCAGTCATTCTGTAGAGGCCTCAATACTCAATGGGGCCCTTCAGGCCAAGGGCAGATATCTCTTCTCGCTGCTCGAAGCTAAGCTCGGCGATCAGGATTTCGAAAACAAGATCACGGAATTTCTGAACAGTCACCGCCTGCACAATATATCTGAGAACGAATTTATCGATTTTATCTCGACACTTGGCGATGTTGACTTCCCCGGCATCATTAACTCCTGGTATAATGACACCCAGATTCCAGGCTATCTTGTGGAGAATATCGAAGCCTACAAGGTGATTGATGGGGAGCACACCCGAACGCAGGTCAAATTTCTGATTACAAATCCCACAAGTGTGGATGGCATGCTGGAAGTCAGTTTTCGCTTCCGCGGCACGCGCGGGCGTGGTGGCCGGATGGATATGGGCATGCGCGGACAGAGCCAAAGTGACTATTCCCGTGCTTTTTTGATGCCCGCAAAAACAACTAAAGACGTCGGAATAGTCCTCGATCAGCCTCCGGCTATAATGACGATCGACACCTATGTCTCACAAAACATCCCTTCGGTTATAACGGTGCCCTTCAGGGTGAAGGACCTCATACGCGATGTCAAACCGCTTGAAGTGGAACTGTCAAGAGCATTCAAGAAGCCAGAACCCGGGACAGGAGGAGAATATATAGTCGATAATGAGGATGCCGGATTTGAGGTGCTTAACGAGGCCAAGGAGAACTGGCTGCGGCGCACGCTGCGAAGTCTGTTTGTAACGGCTGATGGAAACGCTTCTTACATGAGAATGAACACTTATAATCCTCCCAGCAACTGGATGCCGGCAGCGTACCAGAACTTTTATGGCAAATTGATACGCTCCGGTTTCCTCAAGAAATCGGGAGATGGTCAAGATAAAGTCGCGTGGAATGTCAAATTAAGCGAATCCGGCAACTACGATATTTACTTTCATCATGAGGGCTCAAGGAGAATGCGAATGGGTCGAGGTAGAACCAGGCCCCAGGGTCGAAATTCGCAGGATCGAAGCTCGCGGGATCGAAGTTATGGGAAAAAACATTTTCTGGTATATTATGAAGACGGTGTTGAGGAGATCGTGGTCGATCTCAAGGATGCTGAAGATGGCTGGAATCATCTGGGGACATTCCCTCTATCAGCCGGAAAGAATCGGATCGAACTGACCGACAAAAATGATGTCCGTTATGTTACGGCCGACGCGGTCAAGTGGGTCAGGAAAGAATAACGGACTCAGGATTTTTGTTGAGGAGACTATTCCAAATGATAAAGAATAAGAATAACACAAGGTTTAGGGCAAGAGGACAAAGGGTACACTGGATGGTTACAATTTTCTTTTTAATAACCTGTTTCCAGAATGTACTCGGCATGGAGGTTATGACTCTGGATAAGGCGCTGAATTATGCATTCAGGAACAGCCCGTCTATACAACAAGCGGGCTATAGCCTGGAAATCAGCGAGCGCAATCTCATGGCACAACAGGCCGGTCTCAAATCTCAGTTCAACCTGACTGTGACACCCTATAGCTATTCCAGTCAACGCGTATTCAACGATCTGATCTCCCAGTATAACACTCAGGAGCTGTCCAAAACAGAGACCCGGTTTTCCATTACCCAGCCCATCAAGTGGACCGATGGCACATTGAGTATTGTCGAACGGTTCAACTGGCAGGAATCCTCCAGCTCCTATGCCGGTCCGGAAAAGCTTTCGTACTTCAGCAATTCGATTTACATCAGTTTCAATCAACCCTTGTTTACCTACAACAAAACCAAACTCATGCTTCAGGAGCTGGAACTTGCTCTGGAAAATGCCCAGCTAAACTACGCTATTCAGAAACTCGTGATTGAGAGTCAGGTGACCCAGCAATTCCTCAATCTCTATTCCAACCGGAGGAGTATACAAATTGCGGAGCAAGAATACCAAAACGCTGACGAAAGTTATCAAATTATTAAAAGCAAAGTTGACGCAGGCATATCGGCACCTGGAGAATTGTACCAGGCTGATCTAAACCGGGCAAACAGCCGTGCATCCCTGGAAAACAAGCAAATTCAGTTCCAGAATGCCCTCGACAGCTTTAAAATACTGATCGGGGTTCCACTGGGTATGGATCTGGAAATAGTCACTGATATTCGCAAGTCGCTTGTTGAGATAGATTTCGCCAAAGCCATAGAACATGGATTGAGCCACCGCATGGAACTGCGTCAGCGCGATATCAACATTCAAAATGCTTTGGATGACCTCGTTGTGGCCGCAGCTGAAAATGAGTTTAAAGCCTCAATCGATGTTTCATTTGGCTTTACCGGTACCAACAAAAGCTTTAGTGACATCTACACATCCCCCAATACAGATAAATTGTTTGCCGTCTCCCTCAATCTTCCCCTCTTCGATTGGGGAAAAAGGAAGCACCGCATTGCTGCCAGCAATGCCCAGGTAGAGATACGCAAGCTGTCCGCGCGCGAGGAAAAAAAGCAGATAGAATATGAGATTCGCCAGGCATACCGCGATCTGCAGAACCAGAAGACGCAGATCGAGATCGCCGAAAAAAATATCGTAAACGCACAGCTGACCTACGAGATCAATCTGGAACTTTATAAAAGCGGCGATCTTTCCTCCAAAGATCTCCAATTCTACCAGCTCCAGTTGTCGGCACAACAGCTAGGCGAAGTAGAAGCGTTGATCAACTACAAGATTGCGCTACTTGAGATGAAAATTCGGACACTCTGGGATTTTGAAAAGAATGTATCCATTATAGAAATAAAATAAAATATAGGTAGTTTTTTGAATAATTCAGCTAACCTAGATTATTCATAAAAAATGCCGATTATGATTAAATGAAAATTCAATCTAGGTTAGGAGGTTTGCCATGACACGAATAAAAAATTTACTCATATTGTTTTCTATCGTTTTGATGTTTGCAGGCTGCCGCGACGAGAGTGCCTCTATGAATGTCGTATCATCCATACCGGTAAGAGTCGAGCCTGTGACGTTAAAGTCGATTAAAGAATATGTCTTCACCACAGGCACCATATTTCCAGTCAAGGAGGCGCTTTTGAAGGCAGAACAAAAGGGATACTACCAGCTGCAGACCAATCCCCGTACCGGCTCTCCATTTGCCATGGGCGACAAAGTGCGGGAAGGCGATGTAGTGGTTATCTTCGAAAATCCTGAATTCGTCAATCAGACAGCCATTGAATCCAAAAAGCTCAACTATGAAAGCTCCCAGCGGGAACATGAAAAGCAAAAAAGGGTCTATGAAAAAGGAGGGATCACTCTGAGCGAATTGACTGACGCGGAAAAGGCCTACATTGATTCCAGGTACAGTTATGAAAATGCCAAGATTGCACTGGACAAACTCAAAACAACTATTCCTTTTGATGGCTTAATTGTCGATCTGCCTTTTTACAGCACGAATCAATGGGTTGAAGCCAGCTCGCTCATCGTCCATGTGATGGATTACTCCCAGCTCTATACGGAGGCCACGCTGCCGGGGAAGGAAATGAGCCGTGTATCCCGGGGTCAAGAGGCCATAGTGACGAATTACAGTTCCTCCGACATCCCGCTGACCGGGACAATCACCCAGATATCACCGGCTCTTGATCCTGAAAGCCGGATGTTTAAGCTGAGGCTTGAAATTCCCAACAAAGAGCTGCTGCTTAAGCCGGGAATGTTTATCAAAATTGATATTGTGGTGGAAGAGAAAGATTCTACACTGGTCATCCCCAGAGAGATTATTCTTGACCGGCGCGGCTCAAAGATAGTCTTCATAGAGAGGAGGGGAATCGCCATTGAGCGCAGGCTGGAGACCGGCCTGGCTAATCGCGATGAAGTCGAAGTCCTCAAAGGGCTGGTGGTGGATGACCGCCTGGTTATCGAAGGATTTGAGACACTGCGAAACCGTTCCAGGGTCAAGGTCCTCAAATAACCCTGGAGAAAGTGTAGAGGAATGTATAAACTTGCTCGATTTTCAGTAAAATATCCCACAACCGTCTTAATGATGGTCCTGGCAATCATCCTTCTGGGCTATATCTCTTTCCAGCGACTAGGAGTCGATTTGCTGCCCGATTTAAACAGCCCGAGACTTTTTGTCGAGGTTGAGGCCGGGGAACTCCCGCCTGAAGAAATGGAAGCACAGTTCGTTTCACAAATGGAATCCTCCGCTGCGCGAGGAGCGATGGTGGAAAATGTGTCGTCCATCTCGCGGGTCGGAAAAGCCTTGATCACCGTTGAATACGGCTGGAATACAGATATGGATGAAGCCTTTCTCGACTTGCAAAAGGCGATGGCTGATTATTCCCAGATCAGCGAAGCGGATGAGATTACCGTAAGTCAGCATGATCCCAACGCAATGCCGGTGATCGTGGCCATCTTTTCTCATCCTGAGATAAACGATCTGGACATGCTCCGCCAAACCGCAGAAAACAATATTCGCAACGAATTGATTCGGCTACCCGGCGTCGCAGCCGTTGAGCTGGTTGGCGCGCGCAGGCGTGAGGTTGAAATCAGAACGGACATCAACACGCTTGAAGCCTACGGATTGACACTCGATCAACTGGCAAATTCGATAACAACCTCCAACCTCAACATGTCGGGAGGTTCAATTGTAGAAATGGGAGTGAAATACCTCATCAGGGGAATCGGCGAACTGACCTCCGAGAATGACCTTAACAATATTATAGTTGCCTATAAGACACAAACCCCTGAGGGGGGAGGAACGCCCGAACATATCCCTATCTACCTGCGTGAAGTCGCAGATGTCAATACTGTATTGAGTGAGCCGGACAATATCGTCCGTTATAACGGCAAGCACTGCCTCGCTCTTGAAATATTCAAGGAAGCCAGGTTTAACACGACCGAAGCTTCGAAGAGCATCCATGCACAGTTGGAAAATCTCAGGCATTCGCTGCCTGTCTATGATTTGCTGGTAATACAGGACCAGGCCCGGTTCATTGAGTTAGCTATCACAGAAGTCGGACAGGCCGGAATAATCGGAATAATTCTTGCCGTTCTGGTGCTCTATGTTTTTCTCCGCCGCATTGGAGTGACCGCCGTAATAAGCATTGCCATACCCATCTCCGTCATCGCCACATTCAATTTGATGTACTTCAATAACCTTACGTTAAACATTATGACTCTCGGTGGGCTGGCTCTTGGCGCCGGCATGCTTGTGGACAACTCGATCGTGGTCATGGAAAATACCTTCCGCCATCTCGAAGAGGGAAAACTTCCTGCCGAAGCCTCAGCGCTGGGAGCCGGTGAGGTCGGCGGTGCCATAACCAGTTCAACATTGACCACCATCGCGGTCTTTCTGCCCATTGTTTATCTGCATGGGATAGCGGGAGAATTGTTCCGTGAACAGGCCTGGACAGTGGCTTTCTCCCTCTTATCATCTCTTTTTGTTGCCCTGGTTGTCATCCCCATGCTTTGCTCGCGGTTTCTCAAGGGGAAGACCACCTATAAACCTGCCAGATCGATCAGTTTTCCCCGTTACAGTAGATTTCTTGCGGCTGTACTAAAGAGAAAAATGGTTGTGGTTTTTGCCACCGCAGGACTGGTGACTGCTACTGCCCTGCTTATTCCCTATGTGGGCAGCGAGTTTATTCCACACGCTGAACAGGGCGAACTGTTTATCAATCTATTGCTGCCTGAAGGAACCAGCCTTGAGCGAACGGAAGGCGCAGTTAAAAATCTTGAAGCTGTTATTCAACAGCAGTACGGCCCTCACATAAGTCATATTTACTCAAGAGTGGGGCCGGGGGGAACATCCTCAGATGAATTTGAAGCTCTAACAGATGAAAACAAAGCTGTGATTCAACTGATTCTTAATCCTGAGACCAGCATCTCAACTGCAGAGCTTATCGCCTGGTTGGACAGGGAACTCTTAAATCTGCCTGACATCGAGGCACAGCTTATCCAACAGCAGACCGCCCTGCAAACGACTCTCGGTACCACTGCAGCGCCGCTGGTAGTAGAGATCAAGGGGAAGGACCTTGAAGTTCTCGCCCGGCTGGCTGAAAATGTGAAGAACAGAATAGCCCAAATTCCTGAGTTGACAAACATTGAAACCAGTTTTCAGGAAGGCAGACCTGAAATCAATATTGAAATCGACCGGACAGTCGCCTCTCAGTTTTCATTGCAAGCCGATAATATCGGCTCGCAGTTGAAAAACTTATTATCCGGCAGTGATCTGGGACAGATTGAG
>Ga0114920_10001174_pt1 | contig 11941 bp, 10 predicted proteins | sample ChitaG_FD_88683 | JGI IMG/M metagenome (GOLD analysis project Ga0114920, IMG submission 88683) | Deep subsurface microbial communities from South Pacific Ocean to uncover new lineages of life (NeLLi) - Chile_00310 metaG | ecosystem: Environmental > Aquatic > Marine > Oceanic > Sediment ... | reverse complement strand
CTAAAGGCAATAGTAGACTTGGACAAATGCACCTCCTGCGGCGTCTGCGTCAAGGTCTGTCCATACGGGGCGATAACGGTGGACGTGAAGGCCAAGACGGGGGCATATATAGTAGCTGCAGCATGTGCTGGTTGCGGCACCTGCGCTGCGGAGTGTCACTTCGATGCCATAACCATGCAGCACTTCAGCGACGAACAGATACTTGCCCAAATAGACGCTGCCTTGGAAGAAGAGCCCGAGCAGAAGATCATAAGCTTCCTGTGTAACTGGTGCAGCTACGCCGGGGGTGACCTGGCTGGAGTGTCGAGGCTGCAGTATCCAACCAACAATCGGTTCATTCGCGTTATGTGCAGCGGAAGAGTGAACGAGAAGTTCATCATTCACGCCTTTGAGGAAGGGGCTGCTGTGGTGCTGCTCTCTGGATGTCATATAAACGACTGCCACTACATCACTGCCAACCATTGGACCAAGAGACGCGCAGAGAAGCTATGGGCTCTTATGGAGAAGCTGGGAATCCGACCGGAGCGACTGCAACTCGAATGGATCAGCGCCGCCGAGGGCCCCAGGTTCGCTCAGATCATGCGCAACCTGGAGGAAATGCGCCAGAAGGTTACACCTGAGGAGATAGAGCATACCAAGAAGGTTCTCACTGAGCGGAGGCTGGCAAAGGAAGCGCACCGTAGCAGGGGAGGCCAGCGGGTTTCAGCTTAGCAGACAGCCATTTATGTTAATTGGCATAGATTGAGGTAAATTTAGTTCCCTCTCATAACCATATTCTTCCTGAATGATTCTTCTTCCTCTTTGAACATGCTTTTGACAAATCACACGGAAACGTGTAAATTGGTTTCGTCGGAGCAAGAGGAAGAGAGGAGAAGTACAGCGGAATGGATTCAGGGTCGCTCATGTCATCGATGAAAAGAGGGCCAGGACGCCATGTAGTCAGGTTGATGGAGATGATTGAGGGGCAGGGATTTATTTTTTGGCCAGTATTACACGCAATCGTGTAAAAGGTGCATGTATGGAGCGGATAAAGGAAAGCCTGCTGTCTCGGTTATGGCAGAGCGATGTGATGCGCAACAGGGAGCTGGTCACCGCAGGTGGGGAATGGCTCCGGGTAGTCTACCCAGGGAGGCGGGATGGCGTAGGTGGCCCCGACTTTCGCCATGCCATCATTGCCACAAACGGTGGGGAGCTTCGGGGTGATGTGGAGCTTCATGTCAGGTCCAGCGGGTGGCAAGCTCACGGACACCATCGAGACCCCAACTACAACGGTGTCATCCTCCACGTGGTGATGTGGGATGATAGAGATGGGGGCACTGTTCTTCAGGATGGCAGGGCTGTGCCTGTTCTCCCATTGCACCCTTACGTGGACGGTTTGGGTGGTTTTCCAACCACCCTGGTCGTGCCTGAGGAGCCTTGCGGGGATGTGGTAATGCGCCTTGGTGAACATGCGGTGGGGGAGGTGCTGGATGGGGCGGGGGAGGAACGGTTTCGGTCGAAGGCTGGCAATTTTCAGGCAAAGCTGGCTGTCAATGAGAGAGATCAAGTGCTTTATGAGGGGTTGATGCGGGCTCTGGGCTATAGTAGGAACAGCGAGTCCTTTGAGGAGCTGGCACGCCGCATGCCAATTAAGACTTTGAGAGAGATTGCTAAAGATAGCTGCCCCGAGAAACATGGTCAGGTGTTCCAGAGGGCGCTCTCGACTGAGGCGGCTCTGTTGCGGTGGGACCTCGCCGGTATACGTCCGCAGAATATGCCGCAGCGGCGCATCATCGCGGCGGCTTATCTGCTAGCCCGTTACCTCAGAAATGGGGGACTGGTTCAGGGTTTGCTCCAGCTTATCAGGGAGACAGGTGCAAAAAACGGGCACAGGAAGCTGGAGGATGGATTGATGGTAACCGGAGGCGAGCATGGAGCATTGATAGGGAGGGGGAGGGCTGGGGAGATAGTAGTGAACATCGTTTTGCCCTTCTTATTTGCCTTGGGAGGAGCAAAAATAAAGCCCGGCAGACATGAATTGGAGCTTTATCAGAACTACCCCAGGCTCGGAGAAAACCAGATAACGAGGCAGATGACAAGACAGATTCACACGGGACCGGGATTGATTAACTCGATAAGGCGTCAGCAAGGACTGATCCAACTTTACAGAGAATTTTGCCTGGAGAGGAAATGCGGTGAGTGTCCTCTCATGCCAGTCTGATGTTGGGCTCCACATCGAGGTCCCATCCTGAGGTTTCGCCAGCTTTGAGGCGGAAATAGCCACATGAAGCGGTCATTGCCGCATTGTCGGTGCACAGGATGGGGCTGGGGATGAGAATGGGGATGGGGGAGCGCTGGGCCATCGTCTGGCGAAGAAGCTGATTCGAGGCGACACCGCCACAGAGGAGGACCTGGCGAGCCCCCAGCCTCTTTGACGCATCCACCGTTTTGCTCACCAGCACATCGACCACCGCCTCCTGAAAGCTGGCGGCGACGTCGGCTGCCGATATATCATCGTTTTCCTGGACCAGGTGGAGCACCGCCGTCTTCAACCCGCTGAAGCTGAAGTCGTCGGTCCCCTTGAGCCAGGCGCGGGGCAGTTGGTGAGTTGTGCCATCACCGTCAACGGCTGCCTGCTCAATTGCCGGGCCGCCGGGGTAGCCAAGCCCCAGGATACGGGCCACCTTGTCGAAGGCCTCGCCAGCGGCGTCATCTCTGGTCCTCCCCAGAAGTTGGTAATCTCCGTGCCCTCTCATTAGGACCAGGTCGGTGTGTCCCCCGGAGACTATGAGACAGACGGCAGGGAAATCCGGTGGTCTCCCTTCCAGCCAGTTGGCGTAGATGTGTGCTTCCAGGTGGTTTATGCCTATGAGGGGGAGGCCCTGGGCCAGGGCGATGGCCTTGGCCATGCTCACCCCCACAAGTAGGGAGCCAGCGAGCCCCGGCCCGATGGTGACGGCGATTGCGTCCAGGTCGCTCCAGCGGGCCTGAGCTTGAGACATCGCCTCCTCGATGATGGGGATCACGGTAAGGAGGTGCTGGCGTGATGCCACCTCAGGGACAATGCCGCCGTAGCGGGAATGGATGTCCACCTGCGATGCGATGATGTTGGACAGGATCTGTGTGCCATTTCTGACGACAGCGGCCGCTGTTTCGTCACACGATGTCTCAATGCCAAGTATATTCATTTTTCACTCTTTCGCCTTTTCGCCCTTTGGCAATATAGCAAATGCCGTGCGTGATGTAAAATCTTTGTTTTAAACTTTCAAACAATGAGAACTCCTAGCTTCTTATTCGCACAGCAGATGCTCGATACTATAGGCCTAAAGCTCTGCCCCCTGTATGAGCGCTGCTTTATCTGCTAGACTTGACACTGCCGTATCTGCACAGGTTACTACTGAAGGGGGCAAATTGATCGCCTGGATTAATCTCGCTTCAATGATTGTTTCGGCCATACTCTGCCTCTATTTCTATGTGAAAAGTGCTGGTCCTGCGGCATTGGAGGAGAAGGTCGGTGAAACCGCATACCGAAAATGTACACAATACAGGATTATAGCCTCTATATTTATGACCGTAGTCGGTGTCAACTACGTGGTCTACTTTTTCTATCCGCTGCCATTACCTCTTCCCCGCACCTTCCCCTGGTCCTGGTGGTTCTCGGCTTTGATAGCGATTTTAATTGCCGTTCCGGGAGGATACCTGTGGTTGAGAGGCATGAGAGATGCTGGGCAAGAGACTATTATAGTGAAGAAAGAGCACACCCTCTTCGGCGGGATATACAGGAAAATCAGGCACCCTCAGGCAGCCGGTGAGGTAACCTTCTGGTGGGTGATCGCCTTCTTGTTGAATTCTCCCTTTCTCGCCATATTCTCCTTCATCTGGACCCCAATCTTCTACGTAATGTGCCTGGCTGAGGAAAAGGACCTAATTAAACGCTACGGGGAAGCATACCTCGCGTATATGAAAAACACCGGTTTTATCATACCTAGGCGAGACAGGTCGAGGTAAAGAAAATGGCAGCGAAGCAGCGGCGTCCTATATAACGCCCTTTTTGGATATGCCAAAGCGCCATGCATTGATTGAAGTTGGGGTAGCGTGGTACGGTACAAAGCTTTGTGAATAGCAGCGGGGGAGGTTCTTCACTTTCCTGGTAAAGATCATCAAGGGGAAGACAGCGGGACGGTCACTACGACTGCCCTCATCAGGTCTTCAACACGATAAACAGATGCCCGTGCTCCCTTCGTAGTATTTGCACTTGCTGGCATCCACTCGGGCATCTGTCTGGAAGTTCATTGCACCTTGCAGCACAAACAGCGGCGGGTCGACTGCTATGTCGGAACCAATCTTCAGAACTTCACAGGTACCCGGTTCGGATGGGTCCGATATGTGCTTACATGTCCCGCAAGTCTTCTGGCTCTCACTCATATCCAATAGACCCTCAACCCCTAGCACTCCTTCCCTGCTCCTTCTTGGCATGACCCCCTCCTTGCTTGTGTCAACCCTAGAATATTTTAGTAACTTCTCGCCAGTTCGTCAATCTCCGATTTTTGCCGGGATACTTGCGACATAAATTGACCAGGGGCTCATCAGAGCATACTACCTTCGGGACTCCCTGGATTTCCTATATTACCATCCCCCGCATTACTGATGCCGATATTCTTGCTAATGCTGATATTTCGCCTCTGCTCACACCAGCCAATGGGCGTTCCTTTTTCCCTGGGCTATGGCTCAGAGAAGGGAAGATTCCCCAATACATGCGGCATTGTTCATTGCGGTAATTTCAGCCTATGGTTTGGAGAGAATGTACTTCGGGGGGGCGCCCCCAGACACCCGCCAGAGGGGGCACCCCTCTGCACTCCTCATGAAACCTATGTCATAGCTGTAGGGGCGGGTTTCAAACCTGCCCCTACTAGGTTGGAAACAAGCGTAGTAACGATGAAAAGATGTCACTCATCTATCTGAACGAAGTCATGTTGTCGCTTATCCATTCTCAGTAATTCATGTTGCTCTGCCTGTCGGGTCAGGGTTGATCGCTTTTGGTGGCATCGTCAACCGTTGTTGGGGTATAATGGATATATAGGATCTCATTTCTCAAAACAGCTTGAAATGGGGGAGAGAGCTACAGATGACGGCACTGGAGGAACTGGGCAAACCGGCTGCGTCCCTTACCAATCCCCACATTGAGCGCTGGAAGGAAAAGGGTGGCAAGGTAATCGGCTACTACTGCACCTATGTTCCGGTGGAGATCATTCATGCCGCCGGCATGCTTCCTTTTCGAATGAGGGCCACGGGGAGCACCAGTACGGAACTGGGGGACGTTTATGCCGGCCATACAAGCTGCACCTTCTGCCGCCATTCCCTGGACCAGGCAATGAGGGGAGCGTACAAATTCCTCGACGGGCTGGTTGCTCTGTTCAGTTGTGATCATATCCGCCGCATGTTCGACGTGTGGAAGCTGGGCAAGGTCGAGCTTCCCTGTTCTCCCTTCTATCTCCGTTTTCTTAGCGTGCCGGTCAAGGCTGATGCTGCGGCCGTGAGGTGGCTAGCGAGTGAACTGGACAGGTTCAAGAGAAGCCTGGAGAGCCACTTCGACGTGCAGATCACCGACGAGGCCCTGCACTATAGTATCAAGACGTACAACGAGCAGCGCAGCCTCCTCAGAAGCCTTTATGAGCTGAGGAAGCGGGATGCGCCACCGATTACCGGCACCGAGGTCCTTGAGATTCTTATCGCCAGCACGGCAATGCCAGTGGAGGAATTCAGCCAGATGCTGAAGGAGGTGCTGGAAGAACTAAAGGGCCGAGACGGTTTTTCTGGCTATAGAGCACGTTTGCTGCTCGGTGGCGTTGACCTTGAGGACCCGGCTTACGTCAAATTGATCGAAGACCTTGGCGGACTGGTGGTCACCGATTTTCTGTGCTTCGGCATTAGGGACTTCTGGGACCTGGTTGACGAGGATGCTGAGCCTATGGCAGCGCTGGCCAAGCGCTACATTCAGAACGTATCGTGTCCCCGTATGATCGACCATGGGGGAAGGCAGCAGTTTATGCAGCAGTTGGTGAAGGATTTCAGGGTCGACGGCATTATTATACAGCGGATGAAGTACTGTGACCTGTGGGGTGGTGAGAGCGCCATGATTGAATGGGACATGAGGAGGGACAGCACGCCCTGCATGGTGCTTGAGAGAGAGTATCTGATGACTTCGGTAGGGCAGACACGGACACGGGTTCAAGCGTTTCTGGAAACCATTGGAAGCTACTAGGAGGAAGAAATGGCAGGGGAGAAATACGAAGTGCACCGGCGAGTGTACGAGATGCTGAAGGAGAGGAAGTCCCCCGGGGCGAGAATGATAACGGAATGGCTAGGGGGCATCTTCCGTGCAGTGGATGAGGGGAGCCCGATAGTATATCATTCCTTCGCTCTGTTCTCCGAAGTGATACTCGCTCTGGACCTGCAGCCGCTCTGCTGCGAGGCGTGGGACATGATGGCGTCACATGTGGACCCGCAGCATCCCATTAAGAGCATCGATGTGGCTCACGAGGCTGGTATTCCAGCCGAGATGTGTTCATACGACAAGGCCATAATCGGGAGCGTGATGAGGGAGACCATGCCACCACCGGCAATGATAGCGCTATCAGCCACACCTTGCCAGAACGCCTACATAACCTATCAGGCCGTGGCACACCTCACCGGTGCTCCCATGTGGATCAGCGATATACCGTATGATTTGGACGAGGAAGGGGCCATGGAGTACTGGATAGAGCAGTACAAGGGCTTAATCGCCTTTCTCGAAGAGCAAGGCGGCAAGAAGATGGACTACGACCGGCTAAAGGAGGTTGTGGAGGAGAGCAATCGCTGTGTCGAGTACTGGCTTGAGCTTATGGAGCTGCAGAAAATGAAACCGGCGCCCCGCAGCGGGCCGCTGTGGACTGGCACCTATGCTGGCATGACTTCCTTCGGACTTCCTTCAAGCACTGCGGCGGTGAAGAGCGTTCTCGACAAGGTAAAAGACGAAGTAGCTCAAGGCAAAACGGCAGTAGCCGACGAAAAGGTAAGGGTGATCTGGTTCCACTTCCCCGTGGGTTGGGATACGGGACTGATAAAGTGGATGGGTGAGATGGGAGCAGTAGTTCCTTATGTTGAAATGGATGGCTATCGTGCCGAGCCAGTGGATACATCGACGCCTGAGAGCATGCTCAGAGGCATGGCTAAGAGAGCGTTGGAAGTCCCCATGGTAAAGATAGCTCAGGGGGCGACCGATCGGTATATCGAGGACCTACTTTATGTGATCAAGGAGTGGAAGGGCGATTGCGCCATCATCGCCGGTCACCCTGGCTGCAAGTGGATCACCGGTGCTCATGGACTGATCAGGGACGCGTGCCGTGAGCACGACATTCCAGTGCTGCTCTTCGACCTCGACCTCGTTGACGAGAGGGTCACCTCTGCTGAGGAGTCTCGGGCCAAGATAGAGCAGTTCCTCAGTATGGTACTGGACCGTAAGAACTGAGACGTTGCGGCAAGATGCTGCAACTCCTCACCGGCCTGCCGTGAGGGGGCTGGCGCGCCTTTCGATGATGAGCGAGTTAGACTGGTAACCCCAGATTGCGCAGGCGTACCTCTTCCCATTCCTCGAAAGTGCCAGGCATCTGAAAGCGCTCTTCCTCCGGTACCGGCACCATTTCCACCGCATCGTTGGGGCACGCAATCACGCACTGCCCGCATCCGATGCACTTGTCTCGGTTGAACTGTGGCATGCCATCGGCGTCTTCGGTTATGGCGTGAACCTGGCATCGCTCGATACAGTCCCCGCAGGCGCTGCATATGTCCATATCGACGACTGCACGATAGTTCGACCTCTGCGGTGCCTCGGCAAGGCCGAAGTCGGTTATCCCGCGCAGTACCCCGCAGCAATCGCCACAGCAGTTGCAGCAGCCCATGAACTGGTTGGCACCAGTTCCCATGATGAATCCGTAGAAGCCTAGGTGAACATGGCCGGTCTCCTCGAGTTCGGTGAAAAGCTTTAGCGCCTGCTCCCGGTCAAGGACATGCTCGGAAAGAGGGGTTTGGGGTGGTAGTCCAACAAAGGCACAGCGCATCACCGGGGTGGGGCAATCGCTGCCCACGAAGTTCTTCTGCACGCGGCAGATGCAGTCCATCACCATGAAGCGCTCGTGGCGTTCGAAATGAGCGTCGATATCCTCATACGGCTCAAGCAACTCCGGCTTGACTGAGCCCCGCACCGGAACAACATTCATGATGCCCGGTTGCGGTCCGAGAATTCTCTCCGCTGCACCCTCACGAAAATACTGTTCGAACAGTTCGGAGAATTCCTTGTCCATCCGCGCCAGGTGCCTCTCGTACCAGCCGAGGACGAAGGGGCCGAGCCTGAACTTCGTCACTCCCTCGTCGACGAACTCGCGGGCTAGGTTCAGTGCCACCATCTCGCCGAGCACTTGCTGCACCTTGTCTTCATGAAGCCCCGATTTCTCTGCTATCTCGGCTGGTGTCTCATGCTTGCGGCTCATCACGCTGCCGACCTGGACCTGCTCCGGGGTGAACACCTTCTTTAGCAGGGGAATCTCCAGCCCTGAGGCTGTCTTGGGGTAGCCGCCGGCAAGGGCATCCAACGCGGCCGCCAGTCTCTCGTAGATGTCTTCAGCCATTTAGTATCCCTCCTTCAGCGTATCTATGACGCGACAACCCTCACCTTGGATTGCCGCGGTATTCCAGCCGGTTAGCTTATCCAGCCCATGTTGCGCATGCGTTGCTCTTCCCATTCCTCCATGCTGCGCGGGGGATAGAACCGCTCCTCCTCGGGCAGCTTCTCCATCTCCACGGCGTCGACAGGGCATGCAATCACGCACTGGCCGCATCCGATGCACTTGTCTCGGTTGAACACTGGCATGCCATCGGCGTCTTCGGTTATGGCGTGAACCTGGCATCTCTGGACGCAGTCCCCGCAGGCGCTGCACATGTCCATGTCCACCACAGCACGGTAGTTTGACCTCTGTGGCGCCTCGAGGGCGCCGAAGTCAGTGATGGCGCGCAGTACACCGCAGCAATCACCACAGCAGTTGCAGCATCCCATGAACTGCGGCTCATCAGCCCACATCAGGTAGCCATAGAAGCCGAGGTGGACATGGCCGCTCTCCTCCAGTTCGGTAAACAGCTTCAGCGCCTGCTCGCGGTCAAGGATATTCTCCGAGACGGGGACCTCGGCCGGCATTCCGACAAAAGCGCAACGCCTGACCGGAGTGGTGCAGTCGCTTCCCACGAAGTTCTTCTGCACCCGGCAGATGCAGTTCGGCACGTAGAAGCGCTCGTACCTCTGGAAATGGGCATCGATGTCCTCGTGGGGCTCAAGCAACTCGGGCTTGACCGAGCCACGTACCGGAATCACGTCCATTATGCCGGGTTGCGGCTCGAGTATCAGCTTGGATGCCCCTTCCTGGAAGTACTGTTCGACGAGCTCGGCGAACTCCTTGTCCATGGTGTCGACGGTGCCCTCGTAAATGCCGAGGATGAACGGTCCTATGCGGAACTTCTCCTGCCCGTCGACTAGTCGCTTGCGAGCAACACCCATCATCTGCAACGATACTGTGTCGAGCTGCTGCTTCACCTGGTCGGGGGAAAGCCCCGCCTTCTCGGCTATCTCCTCCACCGTCTGAGGTTCGCGATTCAGGTAACTGAAAACGTGGGCCTGCTCTGGGTTGTACACCCACTTGAGGATCTTGATCTCCACCCCCGACTCCATTCGGGGGAAACGGTTGGGTAGGGCATCAAGTGCGTCTGCCAGTCGTTCGTATGCTTCATCAGCCATTTAGTATCCCTCCTTTAATGTATTTGAGAAGCGACATCTGTCACCTTGGATTGCCGCTGTGGTGGTGCGTAAGTTAATGGTTGGTAGCGTGAATTTTACACTGCCGCATATTATACCATGAGTGAAGATGCGTCAATGTTTATGCGTGGTTAAGGGCTCAAGTTGCTGTGTTGTATGCAGCCATCTATTTCATCGACCCGCTCAGGAGATGGCACTCGCTGTACCTGCGCTACTGGTTGCCCTGGCACCCCATTATATACTGACGGCTGTTCGGCAGGCAATCACCTATGCTTGCCCTGTCCATCGGTGACGCGTATCTCCTGTTCACCACCATTGACGTCGTTGAGAGCAGAAACACCACAGATTTTCCCGCCCACCCGCGCTTGAGATATATATCTGGGCGACGCTACAACTTACCTTTTCTCTTCTCTGCTCAACAAGATAACAGTCAGAAATTGACAAAGCGGTTAGAAGTCAGGACAATATACTAAAATTGCCGCGACAAAGGAGGTGGTTATGCCGAGAAGGAGAGGACAGGAAGGGATGGGGGTGGGGGATTTGCTGGGTATGGGCGACAGCCAGAAGTCTTGCGGAGCATGCAATCACTTTTCGGCTTCATCGGGGCCGGGTATTTGCGATTTTTTGAAAAGTGGTTCCGATATAGAAAGTACCCCACCGCTGTTTATATTGCAGGGTTTAGCAAACTTCCAGACGGATGGCGGTGTGGATGCCAGCAAGTGCCGGTACTACGAGGGGAAAGATAAGCTCAGCCCCACTTGCATGTGATTGACGCCTTGAGGATAGTGGCTCACTGTCTGTAAATAGCTTGACTGCAGGCAGGGGGCGGTAGCTATATGTGCCGGGGAAAGTTTGGATGCCAAATCTCCGGGTATGGTCTTTGCCCGATAATATGCTAATGGAGAGGAGAAAAACATAGATGCGAATGCCTCTTGAAGGGATCAGGGTACTGGATTTGACCCAGCATGCTTTTGGCCCTCGTGCTGCCGCCTATCTTGCCGAGATGGGGGCTGAGGTTATCAAAATAGAGAATGCCGCCGGCGGTGATCCTGCCCGTGGAGAAGATAGACTGAAGGGCATACCGATTGGCAGGTACAATGCCTATTTTGAGCAGAGCAACCGAGGGAAAAGAAGCATTGCCATGGATTTGCGTAATGACAAAGCACGCCAGGTAGCACACAAAATGGTGGACAGCTCAGACGTTTTTGTAACTAATCTGAGAGTGGCTAGCCTGGAGAGGATGGGAATGGATTATGCGAGCCTATCCAGGGTCAATCCCGGGCTTATCTATGCCATTGGCACCGGGTGGGGATTGAGGGGCCCGGCGAGGAATCGTGGTGCTTTTGAGGCTACTGGTTTTGCCGCATCGGCGTTGGCGTCGAGCTTCGTTGAGCGTGATTATTGCCCGCCGCAGTGTCCACCAGCAGCAGGTGATTATACCGCATCAACATTTCTGGCATATGGCATCATGCTGGCGCTTTTTCACCGCGAACGGAGCGGTGAGGGGCAGATGGTGCACGCATCCCTCCTGGGGAGCTTAATTACTATCGCCTCTTGTTGTATTGATATTTGCCTTGTTTCCGGGCAGGACATATTTGGATGGCTTCACGAATCTGAGAACGCGGTGTACAATTGCTATCAGACCAGGGATAAAAGGTGGATACAAGTTGCACTGGTGCAGGATGAACGGACCTGGCTTGAATTCTGTCAGGCAATGGGCATTGAGCACTTAATTGATGACCCCAGATTCAACACTGCCGAAGCGAGGCGTGACAACAATGCGGCTCTCATTTCCACATTAGATGAGGTGTTCCTTACCAGAGACCAGAGTGAATGGATCGAGCGGCTGGAGCGGTATGATTTCCCCTGGGCGCCGGTTAAACACTTTACCGAGCTGGCTTCGGACCAACAGCTTCTTGAAAATGATTACATTGTGAGTCTGGACGATCCCGAGCTTGGAGAGGTCAAGGTGGCTGGAGTCACCGTTGAGCTGAGCAAGACGCCGGGCAAGATAGCGAGCAAGGCTCCAGAAATGGGTCAACATACCGAGGAGATTCTGTTGGAGATGGGCTACAACTGGGATGATATAGCGGCAATGAAGGAAGAAGGCGCCATAATTTGATT
>Ga0114920_10001172_pt1 | contig 11946 bp, 9 predicted proteins | sample ChitaG_FD_88683 | JGI IMG/M metagenome (GOLD analysis project Ga0114920, IMG submission 88683) | Deep subsurface microbial communities from South Pacific Ocean to uncover new lineages of life (NeLLi) - Chile_00310 metaG | ecosystem: Environmental > Aquatic > Marine > Oceanic > Sediment ... | reverse complement strand
GAAATCAGGGAAAAGAGTCTATTTCTGTCGATTTGTTGGCCACACTCGACGGAACGATCAATTACGAATTTATCACTCGCCTCAACGGACAGATCCCACGGATTATCACAAACCAGATTCAATAAATAATTGAGAATTAATTGTTGACTTCATAAGAAGAATCTGGTTTTATTGTTTTTAAGCTTATCAGGAGGAAAAGCCATGAAATCTAGATTAAGTTTTGTTTTGACCTTAGCACTTCTTATTTTGTTTTGTGCTCCGGGAATCAGGGGAGACATGAATCCTTTTTACAAACAACAGTTGACCTTGCCGTCCCTAGCTACACAGCAAGCCCCAGTGATCTATTCGTCCGGTTACGGCCCCTCTAATTTTGGCATCAAGCTCTTTGGTGGACTAAGCCTTGGAACGCTGAGAAACTCGGACCTTGAAGGTGTCGACAATCCCGACCAATACAAAAGCTCTCTCATGGGTCTGGCCGGAGGCATTGGATTTGAGACCGGAGGACAGGTTGGAGTCGAGGTCGATATTATGTACGTTCAAAAGGGTATCAAGCTCGAAGGAAATATTGATGCAGGTGGCGGTCAATTTATCGATTTCGATGTCAGTCTTGTGATCAATCAAATTGCCATTCCCGTGCTGCTCAGGCTCAAGTTCATGCCGGGCACATCTCCCTATCTTCTTCTTGGTGGCGCAGTTTCCTATATTCTCAGCTCTACAGCAGACTATAGTATAAGCGACAACACTGGTCCCCTTGATTCTGGATCACAAGACCTCCTCAAAGACGACACCGGAGAGGACCCAGAAATTTTAAGCAGGCTGGATTACAGTATCATAGGGGGAGTCGGCCTTGAGCTCGCCATGGGTACTATGCGTCTCTACTTCGAAGGACGATACATCTACGGAATGGCCAATATCATTCACGAGGCACAGAGAGACGCTGCTGATTGGATGAAATTGTCAACAATCCTTATCATGGGAGGATTCGGCTTCTAATTCTTTTTTTCTTTGAGGGCTTTGAGGATTTTTCCCGGTGTGATAGGGAGGTCTTTGATCCAGACTCCGGTCGCATTGGCAATGGCGTGAGCCACGCTGGCCAGTATGGGAAGAGTCGCCCCTTCTCCAACTTCTTTGGCTCCGTATGGACCTTCGGGTTCATAGGACTCGACAATCCCTGAAAATATTTCCGGAGCATCTTTGATGGTCATCAAAAGATAATCGTGCAGATTGGGATTGACGATATGGCCTTTATCATCATATGTCACATCCTCCATGAGTGTCTCTCCGGCTCCCATGACAATGGCGCCTTCAACCTGGCCGTGGACGGATTGGGGATTGACTGGAGTCCCGCAGTCGTGAAAGTCATAGACTTTGTCGATCTTGACCTGACCGGTTTCCATATCCACCCGGCACTCACAGACCGCACTCGAAAAAGAATACGCAGGGCTGGTCCCTACGGCCGCACCCTTATAATCTCCGCCCAGTCCTTCCGGGGGCTTATACCAGCCGGTTCCCAAAAGCGGCCCTTTATCATTAAAGTACTTTCGAGCGGCCTCGGACCAATCCATCGCTCTTGACGGATTATCTTTACAGAAAATACGGCTGTTTTTCGCCTCCAGTTCGTGTGGTTCACATCCCAGTGCAACTGAAGCCGTTTCAAAAAGTTTTTTCAGAACATCTTTAGCTGCCCGTGCCACGGCATTCCCTCCCATCAGAGTGGTCCGCGAAGAATACGCCCCCAAGTCTATGGGGCTTATATCGGTATCCTCGGTCCTGATGCGCACGCTGTCGAGGGGAATCCCCAGAGCTTCGGCACATATCTGTGACAGCACCGTTTCGGCTCCCTGCCCGATTTCTGCAGCCAGTATAAAAAGAACGGCCACCGTCCCATCCTCACTGATTTTGACGATGGCGTTAGAGTGGGGAAAAACCGATTTCTTCACAAAGGGCTCCAGTTTTTTCTCAGAACTCAACTGGACCTGGCCTCTGTATTTGGCATAGCCGGCACCCGAGACAAAACCTCCGCAGCCGATCCCTATGCCCTGCCCCGCCGGCAGTTTGGTATATTTTTCCCGCCAGGAAGATTCGTCCCGGACGGTCTCAAGAGTTTTCCTAAATTCGCAGCTTCGAATATCCAGATCATTCACGGTGCGCGAGTTGGAGTCCATGGCATTTTTGAGCCTGATCTCTACCGGATCGATTCCCAGGTCGTCCGCAATCATGCTCAAAAGGGATTCAAACGCAAAGCGCGGCTGCGGCGCACCGTGTCCCCGCATTGCCCCACAGGCAGGTTTGTTGGTCATGATCCGAAATCCCCTGTACCTGTAGTTGGGAAGTTTATAGAGAGTCGGGATCATGGCCCCGGCATAATAGGCCGTGATGACGCCATATGAGGAGTAGGCTCCTCCATCGAGGTATATTTTGCTGTCCACAGCCGTTATGGTTCCGTCCTTTTTGACACCGATTTTAAACGTCATGTGCTGTTTGTGCCGGCCCCGGCCGTGGAGAAACATCTCCTTCCTTGTGTATACCATTTTGACCGGCCGGCCGAGTCTCCGTGAAGCCAGAGCAGAGACAAAATCCTGTGAAGTGGCATCGAGTTTCCCCCCAAAACCCCCGCCGACCGGAGGGCGGATAATCCGGATTTTTCCCAGCGGCATATCCAGAACTCGGGCCACCATATAGTGGAGGTAATGGGGCACCTGTGTGGACGAATAGAGGACAAGGGTGGATCCGTCATTTTCCCAGTAGGCAATAGACGCATGGGGTTCAATGGGACTCTGATAGACATGATTGCCCGTAAACTCTTCCTCCCGGACATAGTCGGCCTCGGCAAAACCTTTCTCGACATCTCCAAAGTGATGATCCACTCGGGCGTTAATATTGTTTTTGTAGCGTTCGTGCACCAATGGAGCACCATCCCTTATGGCCTCCTTCGGATTGAGAACAAGAGGGAGTTCTTCATATTTGACTTTAATCAGACCTAAAGCCTCCTGGGCCGTTTCCTCATCAACCGCAATGACGGCCGCAACTTCATCCCCCACGTGGCGCACCCTATCTTTGGCCAGTGTGTGTTCATCGTAGCGGGGAGGATTGACACCGTAGGTGATGTCTGGGACATCCCTCCCGGTCAGCACCCATTTGACTCCGGGGAGGGCTTCGGCAAGACTTGTATCGATGGATTTGATCCGGCCGTGGGCTATGGGAGACGTGAGAATTCTTCCGTAGAGCATATTCTCAAAAGAATAATCAGCGGCATACTTGGCCCTGCCCGAGACTTTATCGGCTGCATCCACTCGGGGCAGACTCCTGCCGACAGTGTCATACTTTTTTAGATCATAAGATTGCACTGGGGGCTCTTCTGTCTTTTCGTATTTATTCCAGTTCTTGACGGCTTCGAGAATTTTGACATAACCCGTACAACGGCAGAGATTACCCCCTAAGGCATCTTTGATCTTCTCGTCTGAGGGATCCGGATTTTTTTGGATCAACGCATAGGCGCTGAGGATCATTCCAGGTGAACAGTACCCGCACTGGACGGCCCCGTGGTTGATGAAGGCTCGCTGGAGAGGATGGAGTTTTCCATCTTTGGCGATACCTTCAATGGTCGTGATGCTTTGACCCTGGCAGGCGGATGCAAGAAGAAGGCAGCTGTTTTTCGGCTCTCCATCCAAAAGGATGGTACAGGCCCCGCAGACACCCATATTGCACCCTTTTTTTGTTCCGGTCAGCCTTAACTTTTCACGGAGAACTTCAAGAAGGGTTTCTCCTTCTTTAACGGCTACATGGTGTTCCTCCCCGTTGACACAGAGAACAATCACATGATGTTGAATATTATCTTTGTTCATGGCATCTCTGCGTTCTTGTCTTTTCCTCCTTCTTGAGCTCGGGATTGAGCTTCCTTGAGGGCTCTTTGGGTCAGAACCTCTACAATCTGTTTCCGGTACCAGATCGATCCCCTGATATCTGTGATAGGCAAGCTTTCGTCTCTGGCAATAAGAGCAGCCTTTTGAAAGAGACTGTCAGAGGGGACCTTTCCCTGGAGACTTCTCGAAGCCTCTAAAGCCAAGAAAGGTGTGGGCGCGACGGCTCCCAGCACAACGGCGGCCTCCTCGATTTTTCCATTGTTCAACGTGATTTTTGCAGCCACCGAAGCCACGGCGAGCGCATTGGCTTTGCGCAGCATGACTTTTTGATAAGAAATTCCTGTGTTGTCTTTTGGGATGGGGATCAATATCTCCGTCAGGATCTCTTCTCCCCGGCAGACACTCAACCTTGGTCCACGGAAAAACTCTAAAAGAACCACTTCTCGAGTGTCCTCCGAACAGACAAGTAAAACAGACGCATCGGCTGCAATCAAGCTGGGCGGCAGGTCTGCCGAAGGTACGGCACTGACAATATTCCCTCCGATTGTCGCCATGGACCGGATTTGCAGTGAAGCCATAGATCCGGAGGCTTCGGACAGAGCAGGAAGATAGACCTGAATAAGAGTGTGTACAGCCAGCTCGCTAGGTGTCACCAAGGCTCCGATCCGGATGTGCGCATCCTGTTTAGCAATGCCTTCGAGTTCTTTAATTTTTTGAAGAGAGATGAGATGTTTCGCCTCTGCCGACCCCTCTTTAAGGTCCACCAAAAGATCCGTTCCCCCCGCTAAAATCCGCGTGTCTTCAAGTTCACGCAGCCGCTTCAACGCGTCCGCCAGGGAATGGGGTTCATGGAGTTTTATATCTAAAAGAGACATCTTTGTCCTAAGATTTTTTCACGAGATCTAAAATTTCAGTGAGAATGTCTCCGGCCGGTTCTGAGATCACGTAGTCGGCAATATCATCAAGTGGCGTGGGATCGATATTGAGAATAGCCAGCTTGGCTCCGCCCCTTTTTGCCGTTACGGGGATATCTGCTGCAGGCGTGACAACAAGCGAGCTTCCCACCGCAATAAGAAAATCACAGGAACCCGCCTCTCTATAGGCATCATCGAGGACTTGAGGTTTTAGGGTCTCTCCGAAAAAGATCACATCCGGCCTGAGTATCCCCCGGCAATCCGTGCACAGAGGCGGAATCTCTTTTTCTAAAAACGCAGCCGCTTCATCGATCGAATATTCATGAGAGCATTGCGTGCACACCATAACTCTCGTGTTGCCGTGAAGTTCGATGACACGCGAAGATCCGGCTTCCTGATGGAGCCCATCGATATTCTGTGTGATCACTCTCTTGAGCTTACCCATGGATTCGAGTTCGGCTAACGCAAGGTGAGCTCTATTCGGTCTGGCTTTTTTAAGAATGGGATAGCGGACGTCTTTAAAAAAATTCCAGTAATACGATGGGTCCCGGTTGAAGTGATTGATATTGGCATACAGGTTGGGATCGTACTTGGTCCACAGTCCTCCTGCCCCCCTGTAGGTCGGGATTCCACTTTCGGAAGAAATTCCCGCTCCGCTGAACGCCGTTACATATTCGGCATGGATCAAATCTTGAGCCAGGGATTCGAGGGAAACCATCTATTTTTCCCTTTTTATCACCATGGCCATACTGACACCTCCTCCTCCGCAGATGCCGGCCACACCGAGTTCGCCGTCGTGGACTCTGAGGACGTGGTAGAGGGTTAGAACAATCCGTGCACCGCTGATTCCTGTAGGATGGCCGAGGGCGATGGCGCCGCCATGCACATTCAGTTTGCTTCGATCCCAATTGAGGACTTTTTCATTGGCGATCACCTGGGCCGCAAAGGCCTCATTGACCTCAATGAAGTCCATATCTTCAAGGCTTTTGCCCGCTTTTTTCAAGGCGATCGGTATGGATACGCCGGGACCGTCTCCCATGATGGTGGGCTCAACAGCCACTTGAGAGTAGGAGACAATAGAAAAGAGAGGCTCGACTCCCAGTTCCTCCGCTTTCGCTCTCGACGTCACAATCATAGCGACAGCACCATCCGACATTCCACAGGCGTTTCCGGCTGTGATTTTTCCATCCTTTTTAAAAACAGCAGGAAGCCTCCCGAGTTTCTCCAGAGTGGTCTCTTTCCGGATCGTTTCATCTTTTGAAAAGAGAATCGGATCGGCCTTTCTCTGCGGGACTTCAACAGGAACGATCTCCTCATCAAACCATCCTTCCTCCTGCGCCTTGGCCGCTTTTTGATGACTGGAATAGGCAAACTCATCCATCTCTTCCCTGCTGAGATTATATTTCTCCACTTGATTTTCAGCTGTCTGTCCCATGCCCATATCGTAGATAGGATCGATGGAATCACTCCATCCATCGAGCAGTGTTTTGTTCCCCATCTTGAATCCCTGCCAGCGGGCATCTTTGAGCAGATAGGGAATCGTGCTCATGCTGTCAAAACCGCCAATCATAAATGTTTCTGCATCACCCAATCTGATGGACTGAGACGCCATAGCCAGCGCCCGCATCCCGGATGGACAGGCCATGTTCAGTGTGATTGTCGGGACAGTGATGGGGATGCCACCCCGCAGCGCAGCCGACCGGGACGGATTGGGCCCATTGCCGGCCTGACGGCAGCTGCCAAGGATCACATCATCTATGGCCACCCCTTCAAGATTGGCTCGTTTCAGGGCTTCGGCAATAGCAAATCCACCCAGATCATACGTGGGGGTATCTTTGAAGGTGCCTCCGAATCTGCCCATGGGCGTTCGGGCCCCACTGATGACTACAACATCATTTAAATTCATATCTTCCTCCTAAATATACTGTCCGCCGTCGACTTTGATGACTCCTCCGGTAATGTGCTTGGATTTATCCGAGGCCAAGAACGTGACGAGATGGGCCACATCCTCGGGCTCACCCAAACGGTTGAAAACGGTTTCATCCGCGGCTTTCTGTTTGATTTCTTCCGGCAGGTCTTTAAACATATCCGTAAGAATCATCCCCGGGGCCACGGTATTGACATTGACGTTCGACCGCCCCAATTCTTTGGCCACTGTCTTTGTCAGGCCTATGGTGCCGGCCTTGGCCGCCGAATAGTTTGCCTGTCCGAATTTCCCACGAAGTCCGTTTATGGATGTGATATTGATGATTTTGCCGGATTTCTGCTCACGGAACAGTGGGGAGACGGCACGGATAAAATTAAACGTTCCTTTGAGGTCCACATCGATAACCTTGTCCCACTGCTCTTCGGTCATCTTCCATACGACTCCATCCCAGTTCATTCCGGCATTGTTCACCAGGATATCCAGATGGCCGAACTCTTGAACGATCTCAGTGACAAGCTTCTGCGCCTCATCAAAATTTGAGACATCGACCTGGAACGCCTTGGCCTTCCGTCCCATTTCTTGAATCTGTGCGGCAATCGCTTTGGCTTCATCTCCATGTTTTCTGTAGGTCAAGGCCACATCGGCTCCGTTTCTAGCCAAATCCAGGGATATGGCCGTACCGATTCCCATACTTCCACCTGTTATGAGGGCAACTTTGTTTTCTAAATCCATATGAGTCCTCCATTTCTTTTAATATACAAATCTTTTCTATTATAGTCCTATTGAATCCGGGAAGGCCACCGAATCCTCCATCAAAACGGAAACATTCTGTTGAAGTCGGGAAATCTTCTCTTTACTTTTTTTCCTCCTTGGGTTTAGGAAGAACGGCTTCCATAAAGGCCTCGTTAAAATCCTTCCCTTGAGCGATCTGCTGCCTGTATTTGATAAAATCGATGACATCTTCTCCGGTTTGACCTTTTGAATTAAAAGCATTAAATCCCAGAAAGGCCTCTGTTGTCATGTTAACAGACAGCCAGTGCCGGTTATAATTTTTGGCCATATCCCAGAAAAATTTCTTTTTGGCTCTCACGCTGTCGAGAGATTTGATCAGGCAGCCCGGAAAAAGATTGGTGAATTTCCAGACAACACCGTTCACCGCTTTATCAAGAAGTTCGAAATCTATGACAGCTTCTTTGAGAAAAGTCCGGGCTTTTTTTCCCTCTTCCCCTTTCACAAACTCACCATAGACAATGTCTCCGTCGGCGACATATTTGTCAATTATCACAGCCGGATTCCGTATAAATTGGCCGTCCTGTTTGATAACGGGGACAACCTGGGTCACCATACTCAGGCGTTTCATCTTGTAAGCGCTCCAGAGTTCACAGGACACACAGTTCCAAATGGCATCTTCGATGCTCAAAAACCAGGGTAGAAAATCCGTCGATCCCCCGTCGGGAGCCGATCCATGTCTGGGGCCGGCCTGTCCAAAGATGGCCGTGTCGGCCGTGATGGCGATATCACAGGCCATGCCGATTTCCTGACCACCGGCCACCCTCATCCCATTTACGCGGCAGATCGTTGGTTTTTTGCACATCAGGATGGCATCCACCATGCCGTTAAAAAGGTCCATATATTCACCGTACTCGCTGGGTTTCCCCGAATAGTATTCGGCATATTCTTTTGTGTTGCCGCCGGTACAGAAGGCCTTGCTGCCCACTGCCGTAAAAACAACGGTCACGACACTCCTGTCCAAAGAAGCATTCTGGAAGGCCGCAATCACGCCTTTGACCATTTCGGTTGTGTAGGAATTGTAATGGGCGGGATTGTTCAATGTCACCCAGGCTGTAAACAAGCCCTCTATCTCCTGACCTGAAGCATCCAGAACGGGCCTTTTCTCATAAATGATGCACGGAGACTCTGTCCCCCAGTATTTATCTCCCCACATAGAGTGGTCCTTTAGTTGGTTATCTCTTTTCAACCAATCCAAACTCATTTGATCCTCCTTTTTTACATATGTAAAGAATGTTGGCTCTATTCCATTATGTATGGTCAATACACTGAAATGGCCTTGCTACTATTCAGATTTTTAACGCCATTCCCTCACCTCCCTCATCGGCGGTCCCGGAACTCCGCATAATCACTCTTTGCCTCTTTTTTAGACTATCAAGAAGACGCGTACATCTTCGCTTAATCCGTCCCGTGCTCAAACATTCGTGACCGACCGGCGAGGCCGGTTCCCCTTGAGGTCGGCTCAAGAAGGCTAAATCTTCAATATTCGCTTCAACCATTCCGTGTATTTTACCCATACAAAATGGAAGAGAACTCGAATGTTTAATGTTCTTTGTTTGAAAATACATATATAAAAACATTTTTATTTATATTGAGATTCTAAAGATTTTATCTTCCTTTTATCGAAAACTGCAACTAAAAAGAAAGTGAGGAGGCTGACAATCCAGCAAAAGTAGATCGGATGGACGAGGTCAATGCTTTTGAAAAAGTCAACCAACTGTGGAAATAGCAGCCATACGGCCAATGCGGCCATCGCCATAAGCAGTGTCCACGTTGCGTGTGACCGGCGGCAGATGCTCGGCCAGAAAAGAGTCATCAGGGTCACAAGGGTATACGCCGTTGTCAGTGTAAGTCCGATGAGGAGAGTGTTCAATATTCCGGATACTGAAATGGCCAGTATATATGTGAATACACTCAAAACCAGAATGGAGGCTCTTGAGATATATTTTTCCTTTTTTTCATCTAAATCAGGAACTATAAATCTTTTTATGATGTCGCTGACAACTAGCGTGGCGCTGCCCACAAGAAGAGCGGAGGCTGTAGAGACATCGGCAGCCCAAAGTCCGGCAAGAACGAGGCCGGCAACAATGGGACTCAGGCTGAGGACTGTCCTCGGCAGGGCTTCGGTGGGAATGATTCCCGGATGAAGGACCGTGGCCGAGATCCCGATGACAGCACTGACAAATCCCACAGGAAGAATGATCAAGCCTGCCAGAATAAATCCTTTCCGGGCGGATGAAGAATCTTTGGCGGCAAAGCTGACCTGAACGATGGATTGAACAGAAAACGTCATGGTGCACATGACTATAAACCAGGCGAGAATCAGCGGCCAGCCGATAGCGCCCAAGTCAAAACCGGAAAAATCGCTTGGAAGCTTGCCGACCAGCTCCTTAAAACCGCCCACTTTCTTTACAGCCAGAAGAGCACCAAAAAAGACACCGACGTAGATGAGAACAACATTGATGACATTCGTCAATCCGGCCGCCCAGAAACCGCCGATAAGAGTGATCCCCACAAAGACAACGGCCGTGACGAACATCCCGGCCTGGAAGGAAAAGACATCCGGTAGTAGTGATGAGAGGATGGCTCCTCCGGCAATATACTGGAGTGATGTAATGACTATCTGCAGGACAAGCTGGCCGATCACTCCGACAACGCGGCCGGACACATTGTAATGCCGCTCGAAAAGCTCAGGGAGAGTCGAAACTTCCATTTTCCTGTAGCGGCGGGCAGCAAACAGGCCGACGAGGACGGCACCGGTAGCCCATGCGGCATTGTACCAACCTGCGGACAGGCCGTTTTTATAGGCATTTTCGGCCACTCCGATGGTCGAGGCCCCTCCGATGGCCAATCCTGTTAGAAGCGGGGCCACCACCCAATAGGGAAGGCTTCGACCGGCCAGGAGATACGCGACCATGCCTCCTCGACTGAGACGGCGTGTGAACCAGGTGATCAGATAGAGAAGAACAATATAGATACAGACAATAGTCAGCGGAATCCAGTTCATCCCTTTATTTTAAGCCGGGCATCGACAACGACAGCTCTATTATCGAAAGCCACCACCGGATTGAGGTCAAATTCATCAATCTCAGGAAAATCCAAAACAAGTTGAGAGAAGCGAATCAGAATGTCTACAAGAGTATCAAAATCGACACTTTTTTCTCCTCGAGTTCCTTCCAAAATGGGATATCCTTTGATCGAACGCATCATTTCAGCGGCATGTTTTCTTGAGAGGGGGGCCAGTCTGAACTGCACATCTTTTAATGTTTCGACAAACACACCCCCTAGACCGAACATGATCATCGGCTCGATTCCTGTTTGCCCTTTTGCTCCAATAATCACTTCTTTCCCGGCTTCTTCGAACTTTTGAAGAATAAAATCCGGTTTGTGGGCATCGAATTTCTCCGACATTTCTTCAAAAGCGGCCAGGAGGGCCACGGTGTCTTTGATGTCGAGTTTGACACCGCCGGCGTCTGTCTTGTGAACGATCTCTTCTGCATCTACTTTTAGCACAACAGGAAATCCGATTTTTTCGGCAGCCGTTTCAAGTTCGGATTTCTCCTTTATTTTGATGGTCTTCACACAGGGAATCCCGTAACTGTCCAGGATATCAAAGACATCGGCCTGGGGAAGAAAGATGCCCTTTCCGCTGAAATTCCCCAGAATACGCCCTGCTTTATCCCTGTCACATATGCATTTTTCATAGACAGGAGTCTCTTTCCTAAGAAAAGCTCCATATCTGGTCATGGCCGAGAGCGATTTGGCAGCCGCCTCAGCAAAATCATAGACAGGAATACCGCTCTCTCTGATAAGACGGATGACTTCCTGCCATTTTTCGATGGTGATCACCTGACAGACAATTGGTTTGGGGGAGTTTTTTCCCAGTTCACCGAGCTTTCTAGCAATCCCTTCACAGTCAACAAAAGGGGCGGTGACAAACACAAGGAGAAGAGAATCGATGTTGGGGTCATCAAGCAGGGCCTCAACCGTACCGCCGTACTGCTCGGGACCGGCAGTGGCCACAACATCAACCGGATTGGACACGATGGCCTCCTGGAAAACGATCTGTTTAAGAGTGTCTTTCGTCTGCGGGCTGAGTTCGGCCAGTTTCAACCCGGCCGCCATGCATTCGTCAACCGCGATGATCGCCGGACCTCCCGTGTTGGTGACAATGCACACACGGTCACCTGGAGGGACAGGTTGGTTGGCAAAGGCCGCGGCCGCTTCGATCATCTCTTCCTGAGTGTGAAAACGGAGAACGCCGGCCTTTTCAAAGATGGCATCAGCCAGTGTGTCCTGCTCGATCATCGATCCTGTATGAGAAGCGACGGCTTTTACGCCTTCCGGTGTTTTCCCTGATTTCAGGGCCAGGATGGGCTTCTTTTGTGCAACCCGACTGGCCACTTCCAGGACTCCGGCCGGATCCTTGAACGTTTCGAGATGCACCATGATG
>Ga0114920_10001171_pt1 | contig 11956 bp, 10 predicted proteins | sample ChitaG_FD_88683 | JGI IMG/M metagenome (GOLD analysis project Ga0114920, IMG submission 88683) | Deep subsurface microbial communities from South Pacific Ocean to uncover new lineages of life (NeLLi) - Chile_00310 metaG | ecosystem: Environmental > Aquatic > Marine > Oceanic > Sediment ... | reverse complement strand
TAATACTGATTTGAGCTCACTTCTACTAGATACCCCGCTAAGCACACTATCAATGTCCCTGTCATTGTCTAATAGGCAAGTTATCTTGGTCCCGAGTTGGGACATAACCTCGGCGTCAATGCCACTGGGTCGCTGGTCAATCACCAGCAGGGTAACGTTGTACTTGCGCATCTCACGGGCAATGGTACCGAAGATGGTCTGGCCGGCTACCTCGGGGTTAAGGAATTTATGGGCCTCCTCAATGGTTATCACCAGGGGACGGGGTGGGGCGGTATCTTCACCGAGGGCCCTCTCCGTCCTCTCCCGATACTGGGCGTAGATGCGGCGGCTGAGCAGGTTGGCCACCAGAATGTAGGCGGTAATATCAGTATAGCGGCCGAATTCCAGGACAACATTGGTTCCCCGGTCAAGGTATTCCAGGATGCGCTTAACGGCGTTATCACCAGCCTTGGGCACCAGAAAGGCCAGCCGACTCAGGGTACCCAGGCCGCGTCTTAGGTTCTGGTAGGTAGCTTCGTGGATATGTAGCTCATCCAGTAGGGCCCTGGTCTCGTCAGTGTCTTTTAACTCTAGGGTCTGCCGGAGCCAATCCCGGCCAAAGCGGCGGTATAGCTGGTAGATGGCTTCGGTGGCCGCTTCGGTCAGGTTCAGGGTTTGACGCAGCAGCACCATGTCCTCGGGGGCTATCTCATCATAGCCTATCCTGACGATAAAATCGGTGCTCACCTGGCGCCGTCTTGAGCTCTCCTCATCAAGGGCAAAGACGGCCACCTTGGCCGGGAAGAGCTGCTTTAGTGCCTTGACCTTGCCGCCCCTCTCGCTGCCCCCGGCCCAGCCGTATTCGCTGTGCATGTCGAAGACAAGGTTCACGGCGGCGCTTTTCTGGAGCATGCCGATAAGGAGCAGCCTGGTGAGGAAGGTCTTGCCGGTGCCGCTCTTACCAAAGACACCGTTACTGCGCTTGACCAGCTCAACCAGATTTAGGCAGACCTTGGTCTCCATGTCCAGAGGGTTGCCGATCCAGAACCTCTCTTTATCCTCTTGGCCAAAGACCAGCTCGACATCCTCCTGCGAGGCCAGATAGACGCTTGAGAAGTGGCCGGGGATGGTTTTTACCGGTTGCGGCCCCTCAAGCAGGCTGGTGACGTCACCGCCGATGGTGAGCTGGGGCAGGACATGGACTGTACCGTAGGCGCTGGTGCCCTTAAGCACCTCACTGATAAAGGGGTCGCTGACATCGGGTGGGGCGGTGGCCAGCCTTGGGTCGCTTACCCCCAGGCTGACATCGGTGAGCATGCCAAAGAAGCGCCGCTTCTGTCCCTCAATGGTGACATAGCGGCCCACGGCCATGTCCTCAACCGAAGCCGAGCCGTCCAGCCGCACCTCAACCCCCTTGTTCAGGGAGCCGGAGACGACCACTCCTAGCTTTTGTCTTTCTTGCCCCGCCGTATTTTCTTGGTTCATTGTTTTATCCTCTCCAGAATGGCTTGAAGTCTGTTAAGCTGGCCGCTTAAGAGGTTGGCCAGTTCCCTACCGGCGGCCACCAGAAAGTGGTGCCTATCTTCATACGCCTGACTGATATAACGCAGGCAGGCGGCGGTAAGCTCCTCGGTCGGGACGGATAGGTTACTGCCGGTTAGGATATTAAGGAAGCCAAAGGATGAGCTGAAACTCCTGACCTCCTCCGGTGGACAAAGGTAAACAAAGCCGTGGATTCGGGCCGGCCTCGGTGGCAGGTAGTGGTAAATCTTATCCCCCTGCTTATGCCCGACAATCAAAGTGCCAAATTCGCTCTTTAGCAGTTTTAGGAGCTGGGGGCTGGAGCGGTAGATTTCGTCTTCATTTTTTTCATCCTTGCCCCGGGCGATGGGCCGCCTCCCCGGCTCAAGGCTTGAGGTGGTGGCGTTATAAACAACGCCGTAAAGCTCAAGCTCTCCCTCCCGGGTCTTGGCCAGGCTGCCCAACGGCGGCAGCTGGTAAAGCTCGTAGCACTGGGCGGTAAACTCGGTGGTGCTGGCCTCAATGACCTCACCTACTCTTTGCAATTCGTTATTTATAGTACCTCACCCCCCTTAGGTTTTCATTAAGGTAACCCTATCCCCTTTATCCCCTTCCCCTTGGTTGAGGGGAAGGGGAATTGGTTGTATAAGAGGGGCTTCGCCCCTCTTTGACTCTCCCCTTTGAAGGAGAGGGGGAATCTGTGCAAGAGGGACTTCTTCCCTCTAAATCTCCCTATAAAGTGTTCTGGTAGTCCGACCCTTCTTACTTCTCCTTTTTCTTCTTCTCCTTTTTCTGCTTGGGCTTTTTTATATTCTTTCTTCCCTTAGTTCCCATCTCTTGAACCTCCTCTTTTGCCTTTGCTTACTTCCCCTAAGTTATTTTATTACGGGAAGCTTGAAGGGGCTTCCCCCTTCAAAATATCCCCTCCCCCTCTCCTTAAAAGGAGAGGGGGATAAAGGGGGTGAGGTTGTTTAAATAAACTCGTCTAATGCCAATACCCATACAAGATTGCTATCAAGATAATAATTATTAGCCCTGCTATTACAATAATACCTAAAGTTTTTAAAGCATTTAGTAAAAATGGTAGCATTTCTTGGTTTGTTTCATCCTTCTTTTTAGTGTGCTAAACCCACCTCGTTCTTTTGCTCCGGCTCTTGGCCGAAGCTAGGGTAGGTAATTGCTCTTCTGCTAGTGATAACTCCACCAGTTGCCGGAAACTCTCTCTATCAGCGCCGGTTATTACCGCCTGCTCGTGGGCTTCGCTTAGGGCCACCGGGTAGCCGTGCCCCCGCCGGCACTGGTCTAGGATAAGGGCATGGGCCAGTTCCAGTCGGTCATTATCAAGGGCCACCCACTGGGGGAGCTCAGCCCGGGCTACCTCATCATCTAGCTTAAGGTAGAAGAAATAGACCTGGTGGCCGGCGTAGCGTTTGCGGACTATGGAGGATGAGCTGGTAAAAAGGGCCGACCTTTCCCAGGGGCCTAAAAAACCTAGAAACAGCTCGCGGTCCTGGATACCGGCCACGGCATCACATTCTCGTTTTCCCGAGGGGATTTCAGAGCAGTAGTGGTCACAGTCAACCGGGTCATGGGGGCAGATGGCCAGCCTGAGGGCATTAATAACATCGGTTGAGCCGGGGAAGCTGATGTAGCTGGCCATGGCCAGATTTTTATCTTGGCTGATTCCCTTCATCTGCTCAAGGGAGTTTAGAAAGCCCTTGTCCAGTAGGGCACTAACAACAAACTCGGGGTAGTCTAGGCTGGCCAGCCCCCATAAGATCAACGAGCCGTCAAGCAGGGCCAGGGCCGGGCGGTCGGACGGCAGTTCGGCGGCCATGCCGGTCAGGTGGCGGCATTCTTCAACACTGCGTTTGATACCCAGGAGGGCGCCCTCTACCGGCTGCTGGCGGCCCCCGGCCACCGGCGTCATCACCAGGTCTTCATCAGCCGAGTAGAGGCGGGGATGGCTGTTAAGGGTGGCGTTGGGGCTGGCCCCGTAGTCAAGGTGGGCACTGCCTATATTTATCAGGTAGCACCTGGTCGAGCGGTGGCGGTCAACATCAATATGTGAGCCGTCACTGGCCAGGATGGTGAATTCGTCGGGGGCGGCTGGCGCCTTATAGCGCTGGCCTAAGCCATCTACCAGACCGGCCACCAGCCAGCTGGTCTTGCTTAGGGCAATCCTCCTTTTTAAAGGCTCAAGGTCAATAGCTTGGTTACCTATGATGTTCAGGGCATACTGAAGGTGCCGCTGCTTCTCTTGGCGGCCCGCCTTAAGTTGGGCCACCATATGGCCAACAGCTTGGGTAATCTTGGTCAGGTCTAACGACAAATCTGGCCCCCCAAGGAGACTGGCGGTGGCTGTCCTTCTCTAGTTAGTATAGCTGTTTTAGGGTGATGGACTCAAGCCCGGTGAAGAGGTGGCCTTAAGGGTGCTATAATAAAGCCGTTTTATGCTGCCCATTCTATTAAGCGTCATTGTGATTTCACTCTCCGGGGCGATGATGCCCGGCCCCATGTTCGCCGTGACCCTGGCCAAGAGCTATAAGTCACCCTGGGCCGGCACCCAGATATCCCTGGGCCATGCTGTGATTGAGGTACCCCTGATACTGCTGATATATCTTGGCTTTGCCCAGTTTTTCCAGGATGAGCTGGTGCAGCTCATCCTGAGTATCGGCGGCGGTGCCATGATTGTCTGGCTGGGCGTGGCCATGTTTCGCGCCCGCACCGGGGTAGTCCACAAGGGCAAGGATTTGGCCTACAGCGCCTTCACCGCCGGCATCATTACCAGTGCCCTTAACCCCTTCTTTCTAATTTGGTGGGCCACGGTGGGCAGTCTGCTGATTATGAAATTTCTGGACTATGGCCTGGGCGGCCTGGCCGTGTTTACCATCAGCCACTGGCTGGTTGACCTGGTCTGGCTTTCCTTTGTTTCGGTGCTGGTCTATAAGACCCGTAAACTCTGGGGGCTGAGGTTTCAGGAAGGGGTTTTTATTGCCTGCAGCCTGCTGCTTATCGGCTTCGGCATCTGGTTTATGGTCTCAGGCATCCAGATGATTACCTAGTCTTAAGGTGAGGTAAATAGCCTATGAAAGTCGGCTTTGTCTATGACCCAATCTATCTAAGGCATGATACCGGGCACCATGTCGAGAATGCCGAAAGGCTTTCGGCCGTCATTGACTATCTGGAAGGGACCGGACTTAAAGAAAGGCTGACACCGATTGAACCCCGGGCGGCCTCAGCAAAGGAGCTGTTATTGGTGCATCAGCGGCAGTACATATCCTATATCCAGGGGGTGGCCCAGCGGGGCGGCGGCTGGCTGGACGCTGATACGGTAGTGTCGGCTGACTCATATCAGGTAGCCGCCTATGCCGCCGGTGGTGTTATCAGGGCCGTTGAGGCAGTTTTGGCCGGGGAGGTGGCCAGTGCCTTTGCCCTGGTGCGGCCGCCGGGGCATCATGCTACCTGGCGGCGGGCGATGGGCTTCTGTCTCTTTAACAATGTGGCCATTGCCGCCAAGTACGCCATTAATAACTGCAGCCTGGAGAGCGTCCTTATTATTGATTTTGATGTCCATCACGGCAACGGTACTCAGGAGGCCTTCTATAGTGACCCTGGAGTCCTTTATGTGTCAACGCATCAGTATCCCCACTATCCGGGTACGGGTGGTATTGATGAGACGGGCAGCCGCCTGGCCCGGGGAACCACGCTAAATATACCCCTGCCCGCCGGCTGTGGCGATATTGAATACCTAAGGGTCTTTAAGAAAATCGTTGCCCCGGCCGCCCGGCGCTTTAAGCCCCAGCTTATCCTGGTCTCGGCCGGCTATGATGCTCACTGGGCTGATGGCCTATCTATGATGCAGCTGACCGTAGCCGGCTTTGCCCGGATGGTGGCCATTATCAAGGAGCTGGCCCAGGAACTATGCCACGGCTACCTGGTCTTTGCTCTGGAGGGCGGCTACGAGCTGACGGTGCTGGCCTCTTCAGTGGCCGCTAGCCTAAATGTTCTGCGGGACAGTGAAGAAGTTGACGATCCCTTGGGTGAGTCACCGCGTCAGTTTGGAGCGCCTGACATAGAGGGCCTGGTTAGGGCAATAAAGGAAATCCACAATCTAGCTTGATGATTATATCTGGCGCAGGCTACAGACGATGGAACACTGCCTGCACTCTAGTTTACAGGGTTCAATATGAATTGTGATACTGATGCGGGGTAATCTTTTCCTCAGGTCTCGCTCTAGGTGGTTGCACAACCGGTGGGCCTTTTCCACACTGGCATTTTTAGGCACTATCAGATGTAGCTCAATGAAGCGTTGGCTTCCTGCCTTGCGGGTACGCAGTTTGTGGAAACCAACTAGCTGGCCGCTGTGTTCTTTAATGCAGGCTATTATCTCGTTCTCTTCTGCCTCAGGCAGTTTGACATCAACCAAGCCGCCAAACGACTTCCTCAGTATTTCATAGGCTGCTTTCAGAATAAATAGGGCTACTATCAAAGCGATGATGGGGTCAAGAATGGCCACTCCTGTCAACCAGACAACAGCTAGCCCGACGAAAACACCGGCCGATGTCCAGACATCAGTGGTTAGGTGGCGGGCATCGGCCTCCAGAGCTATTGAATCCGTAGTTCGTGATACCTTTAGCAGATGTCTGGAAACAAATATGTTGACCACAATTGACACCGCCATTACCCCGAGGCCCAGTTCCAGTAATTCCACAGTGCCTCCGGTCACAAGCCTTTTTATAGCCTCGTAGATAATCAGGCCGGCGGCGACAAATATTAACCCCGCCTCGACAACACCGCTAATATTCTCTGCCTTGCCATGACCAAAGGGGTGCTGCTTATCAGCCGGTCTATCTGAGATTCTGACGCCGAAGAAGGCAATGATGGCGGCGGCCAGGTCAAGCAGGCTGTGGATGGCTTCAGCCAGGATACTGATGCTGCCGGTAATGAGGCCGGCAACCAGCTTGAGTGTTACTAGCAGGCTGTTGGAGGTAATAGAAAGGGCTGCGGCAGCGGACTTTGTGGCTGGCATTGCTCATCACCCGCCCTTGGCTCCGGCTGGCTTGAGGAGCCGCGGCCATTCACCCTTCTCCCAGATGACCAGTATTGACGGGGCGATAAAGAGTGAGCTGTATGTCCCGGCGATGATGCCAATCAGCATCACCACGGCAAAGTTCTGAATCTGGGCGCCGACGAAGAGCATCAGGGCCAGTATCACGATTATGGTGGTCAGGCTGGTATTCAGCGACCTGATTAGGGTCTGGACAAGGCTGCTGTTGACCACGGCTTCAAAATCGGGCCGGACACTCTTAAGCAGATTCTCGCGTATCCGGTCAAAAACGACCACGGTGTTGTTGACGCTGTAGCCGATAACGGCCAGGATGCCGATGATAAACATCAGGTTGATTTCCCAGCCCAGAATGGCACCCAGAATGGAGAAGATGCCCAGGGCAATCAGGGCGTCGTGGACCAGGGCCACTATGGCGCAGGTGCCGTAGTGGAAGGGTTTAGGCATGCGGCGGAAGGCCCAGGTGATATAGAGAAGGATACCCACGGCGGCTACGGCCACGGCAATGGCCGCCGTCTGGGCCGTCTGCCGGGCGATGACCGGGTCAACATTCTCAAAGCCACGCTCGGTAACCGGGCCGAAGCTGGCCACTAGGCCTTCCTCTAGCTCTGTTTTTTGGGCAGTGGTCAGTTCCACGGTGCGGATAAGAAAATCACCCTCCCCGGTGGTCTGGACAATGGCCTTTTCGTAGCCCAGGCCGGCCAGCTCCTGCTTTAGTTCATTTAAGTTCACTGGCTGCTCAAAGTCCAGGGTCAGCAGTGAGCCGCTGGAGAATTCTATGCCCGCTTTAAGGCCGAAGACACTCAGGGAGACGATGCCCACCAGGATTACTATGCCTGATATGGCCAGAAAGCGGAACCTTTTGCCGATAATATCAAACATTACCTTCACCCGACTCAGTGCTAAAGTAGGTCTTCTTCTGGGCCAGACGGCTGCCCACAAACAGGCGCAGCAGTGTCCTGGTGACTACAATGGCGGTGAACATGCTGACGGCGACGCCGATAAACAGGGTCAGGGCAAAACCCATTACCGGCGCCCCGGCGACGATATTGCTGCCCACCCAGTAGAGGATGCCACAGACAATGAAGGTGGTGATATTGCTGTCCCTGATGGCCGTCCAGGCGCGGTTAAAGCCGGCCTCAATAGCTGCCCTCGGCGTCCGCCCGGCGTTAAATTCCTCCTTCATCCGTTCAAAGATGAGTACATTGGCGTCCACGGCCATGCCTATGGACAGGATAAAGCCGCCGATGCCGGCCAGGGTCAGGGTGACCGGAATCATCTTGAACAGGGCCAGTACCAGCGAGCCGTAGAAAACCAGGGCCAGGCTGGCAATGAGCCCGGGCAGGCGGTAGAAGGCAATCATAAAAAGCATCACCAGGGCGATGCCAATCAGGCCCGCCTTAACACTCAGGTCAACAAAATCGGCGCCCAGTATCGGGGATACGGTCTGCTCGTAGATGACCTCTAAAGGCACCGGCAGGCGGCCGGCATTAAGCTGCTTGGACAGCTCGCTGGCCTCATTTAGGCTCAAGCCTTCAATCTGACCCTTGTCGCTAATTACCGACTGGATAATGGGGGCGATGGGCTGTCCGTCCTCCCCCAGAAGCGGCACATCTCCTTCAAAGATGCCCAGCGGCTGGCCTATCAGCCGGCTGGTGATTTCCTCTGACAGCCTAGCGCCTTCTTCATCAAACTCAAAAATGAGCAGTACCCCGGCGAATGGGTCTGTGGTTACATAGGTATTTTCCTTAAAGTAGCTTGAGGTGAGCACCTTCTCCTGGCCGTCAATAGTACCTGTGGCCGGTATCCACTGTTGCTCACCGTTTTCATCAATTACCAGTTCACGGAACTCAAGCAGGGCGGTGCGCCCGAGGCGCTCCTTCTGGGCATCAGTAATATCAATGCCGGGTAGTTCCACCACAATGCGGTCTTCGCCCCGTTTCTCAATATTGGACTCGGTTACCCCCAGCGGGTTAATCCGGTTGGCGATAACGGCGATCACGCCGTCCATAACCTCAGCCTTGTCACCCTCCTCGACCCCCGAGAGGTCGGCCTTATAGACTAGATGGAGGCCCCCCTGAAGGTCCAGGCCCAGCATGAAGTCCTTCTGACCCAGCAGGCCTTGATTGATGGGTAGAATCACCAGCAGGCAGAGGATGAAGATTATCAGTATCGCAATAGAGACCAGGGTGTTTCTTCTGGGCATATCCTTCCCTAAAGCCCGGGTTCACCGGTTGATGACTTTAATAGATTGGCTATGTAGGCCAGTGCCTGCTGCCTGGTGGTAATCTCGGCTGAGGCCTGGGCTTCACCGACTGCCTCCAGGATTTGGCCGATTTTGGGCCCCGGGCTTAAGCCAAAGATGCTGATCAGGTCGTGGCCGCTAACCAGTTTAGCCGGGGCCACTCGCTCCTCCTGTTTGGAGTGCTGGCTGATTACATAGGCCACCAGTTCAGCATGCTCCCGCCAGTTGGCTAGGTCCAGGTTGGGGCCTCGGGTGGCCAGGTGGTCAGCCAGGCTTAAGAAGAGGGTTTCGGTGCCGGCCTGGCCGCTATCGCGGAAGTAGCGGTAGATAGCCCGCTGAGAGGGCAACTCACCCTGTTGGCTCATCTGGGGCGGCCGCAGATGATGGCGTACCATAGTCTCCACCAGCCTTATTTCTTGACCGCTAAACCTGAGCCTTTTAAGGACGCTGACCGTAATAGTCGCCCCCTCACCGGCGTGGCCCAAAAAGCGGGTCCGGCCGCTTTGGTCAACCATCTTGGTCTGGGGCTTGGCGATATCGTGGAGCAGCGCCGCCAGTTTGGTTAGCATCCGCCGGGTGCTACCACTGACCCTCTGCCCAAAGTGCTGGGCCAGCTCCGGTGACCAGGGGACAAAGTTGAGCACCTCTTGGCTGGCGTATTGCCAGCTCCCCTGCCTGAGCAGGAAGTCAACGGCGGCTATTGTTCTTAGGGAATGGCTAAGGACATCCCAGGTATGCTCTCTGGGCTGGGCAACCCCTTTGGCCGGGGCCAGCTCGGGAATGAGGGCCGTAATTAGGCCCAGCCGGTCAAGATAGGGCCAGAGTGGCTCCGAGTTGGACGGCCAGCAGTCTAGCTAGCTCCTCCCGTGACCGCTCACCGGCGACGCCGGCAATAAGGTGGCCCGAGTTCTTAATCAGGGCCTCGGTCTGGGCATCAATGACAAAACCAAGCTCGGCGGCCAGCCGCACCGCCCTTAACAGGCGCAGCGGGTCTGACTTAAAGGCCATCTCACTAACCGCCCGAATGACACCCTGCCCAAGGTCTCCCAGGCCACCGGTGGGGTCTATCACGGGAACATCGGTATAGGCTTGCTGCCCGGGATGGTAGTCAATTTCTTTGAGGTCAACGGCCAGGGCATTTATGGTGAAATCCCGTCGCTTGAGGTCCTGTTCAATGCTGCCGGTGATGGTTGACAAGTCAATCTGCCACTTAGGCCTGGTTGGGGGCGTTCCTCGAGCCAGGAGCAGCCGACTCACCCTGTTTTCCTTATCTAGAGGGATATGCCTGCCGCCAAGGGCGCTGGCCATTCTGGGAGCTATCTTAAGGGCATCGGCGGTTATGGCCAGGTCAATGTCGGCCGTCTCTCTGCCCAGCAGTAGGTCGCGCAAGAAACCGCCGACAATATAGGCTTCAATTCCTGATGAGGAGAAAAAATTACCGACCTCATTTAGCAGTAATGAGGTCTGGGGCTTGGGTGAAAGCTTGGAAACCTTTTCAGCCACGGCTATCATCTAAAACTAGGTTACTATACTCCCTCAGCAGGTATTTATCAAGGAGAGGGAGACTAAGGGGGTGAGGTATAAGAATCTAGGCTACTCAAGGCAAAAATACGCCGGCGGTCAAGGGAGATGCCATGCCGCCGCAGAAATTGCCCGACCTGTCTTAGCCGGTTTCCTTGGCCATGCCCTTGGCGATGGTCTTTAGCATGCCCAGGATGCCAATGATGGCCAGCTGTACCTCAACCGGCTCTTGGCCTAACATCTTGGCGACATAGGGGTCTAATCGTCCGGCACGGTAGCCTTGCTGCACCTCGGATATAGTATCCGGCTGGGCGGAGAGGTAGCCGGCCAGAGTGAACAGCTCGTCCTCCTCAAAGCCTAGAGGCTTAGCGATCCTTTTTAGCACACCGGCTGAGGGGAAGCGCTCACCCCTCTCAATACGCCCCAGGTGTGACGGTGAGACACCTGACATACTAGCCAGTTTCTGCAGTGTCAGCGGCAGCCTGACCCTTTCCTGCCTGATTATTTCACCCAGGTTATCCATGGCTATATTATAATTCGCCAATTGGCGAAAGTCAATAGGCTGTAATAGCCATACTATAATTCGCCAATTGGCAAGATTCTGCGACCCAGCAAGATGCCAAGTTTTTATTTTTTAAGCTAAAGTATAGGAGGTTATTGACAAATGGCATTATAAGTATTATAATTTAGCCAAATGTCATAAATTGGGCGAAATGGGAGGGCCAGTCATGATAGTAAGGACAAGGATTTTTGAGCTATGTAATGGCCGATACAGCAACCTATCCCAGTTGGCCATGGCCATGGGAATATCGGTAAGCCAGGTTTATCGGGTGAGGGAGGGCCGGCGCCCGGTGGGTCATAAATTCATCATTGGGGCGGTCAGGGCCTTTCCGGCACGTAGACTGGATGAACTTTTCTATCTTGCCCCCAGTCAGTCAGACGGCGGCAGCCTTATTAAGAGGTAGAGTACTCATCAATACCTCTGGCAAGATGTCCCTTAGGCCAGGCCTAATGGGTCAACATCTATTACCCAGCCCTTGGGGATGGCCAGCTGGCCTAGAAAAGCCGATGGCTCAGTACCCCGGATTATCAGTTGCCAGCGAAACCGGCCTCGTAGGCGGTGGATAAAGGCCGGAGCCGGGCCAATCAGGCTGAGCCCGGCGACCCCTTGGGCGTCTCTTTGGGCAATAAGCAGCCGCTTCATTCTCTCTGCCTCCTGCTGGCAAAGGGTGTCGTTAGGGTGGCTGAAGATAAGGCGGACTAGCCGGCTGAAGGGGGGGTTCCTAAGCTGGCGACGGTAGTCAATTTCCTGCTCATAGAAGGTGGCATAGTCGTGCCTGATGGCTGCCTGAATGGCGTAGTGCTTTGGCCAGTAGCTCTGGATGATGGCCCGTCCCCCGGGAGCACCGCGGCCGGCTCGGCCGGCTACCTGGCATAGCAGCTGAAAGGTTCTTTCCCCGGCGCGAAAATCGGGTAGATTGAGGGCGGTATCGGCGCTGACGACACCCACCAGGGTAACCCGGGGCAGGTCCAATCCCTTGGCCACCATCTGGGTGCCGATGAGTATGTCGGCTTGATGGCTGCGAAACCGGTCCAGTATCTGCTGGTGGGCGTACTTCTTT
>Ga0114920_10001170_pt1 | contig 11958 bp, 9 predicted proteins | sample ChitaG_FD_88683 | JGI IMG/M metagenome (GOLD analysis project Ga0114920, IMG submission 88683) | Deep subsurface microbial communities from South Pacific Ocean to uncover new lineages of life (NeLLi) - Chile_00310 metaG | ecosystem: Environmental > Aquatic > Marine > Oceanic > Sediment ... | reverse complement strand
GTGGTAATTTGTTTATTAGGATAAAAGGCAAATACTCCAACTTCTCCCAAACTTCCTGCCCTTTTACCCTTATACTCCGCACCCAACGCCTCAGCAGAATCTTCAATTAATCTTAAATCATATTTCTTTGCAATCTCTTTAAATCTGTCCCAATCAGCCGGCTGCCCAAAAGCATCTACCACCATCAAAGCTTTTACTTTGTCTAATTCCTCCCTACTCAAACTCTCCAACTTTTTCTCCACCTTATCAGCATCTAGATTCAAAGTCTCTTCTTCAATATCTACAAATAAAGGCCTACCCCTCTCAAACAAAATACAATTACTGGAAGCAATAAAACTAAAAGGAGTAGTAATAACTACATCTCCTTTTCCAATCCCCATACCTCTAATTATCAAATGCAAAGCACTGGTTCCACTATTTACTGCTACCGCATACTTCGTCCCAGCAAAACTACCCATCCTCTTCTCAAATTCCACTACTTTTGGCCCAATACTCAAAAATCTGGTCTTCATAACTCCTACAACAGCGTCAATATCTTTCCCCACAATATCCGGACTGGATAAAGGCACTTTCATCTCAACCATAATCTTATTCTCCTTTAACCTTTTTTATTATCTTAATTGGAACACCAGCAGCCACAACATTATCCGGTACATCTTTATTAACAAAACTGAAGGCTCCAATAATCGTATTTTCTCCAATAGTGACTCCCGGCATTATCACACTATGGCTACCAATTTTACAATTCTTCTTCAATATTATCTTTCCTTCTTTATTATCTATAGTAGAAACAGAATATAAAGAACAATGAGAACCAAGTTGAACAAAATCTTCAATTACTACTCCGTTTTTGGCATTAATATAAGTAAAGGCACCAATATCAGTTTTATACCCCAATTTAAGGCCATCTTTATTTTGAACCATCCAATTATATTTAGTAAACTTTCCCTCTTCAATTTCAGGATATTGCCATTTTTTAAATCTCTCTTTCATAATCCCTGGTAACACCATCCTTCCCATAAACTCCTTCTCGCGTAAAAATAACTACCCAGATAGTTTTAAATAATATTTTTAAGTCAAGCCATATTGACCAATGATCAGTATACCAAATATCTAATTTTATTCGTTCTGGCCAACTTAACTTATTTCTTCCATTAACCAAGGCCCATCCGGTAATTCCTGGTTTCATTTCCAATCTTCGTTTATGTTCTTTAGAATATCGATTAACCTGTTCTATTAATGTAGGTCGAGGACCTACTAAACTCATATCTCCTTTAAAAACATTTATTAATTGAGGTAATTCGTCTATTCCCCATCTTAGATATCTGCCAATTCTTGTAATCCGAAAATCATTTTTTTCAATCTCATACCTTAATCCAACCTTTTCTGCATTATCCACCATCGTCCTCAACTTATAAGCCTTAAATATTTTACCATCCTTCCCAACTCTTTCCTGTATAAAAAACACTGGTCCTTTAGAGTCCAGTTTAATAAATATTCCAATTATAGCAAAAACAGGAAATAATATAATTGACCCTATCCCGCTAATAACCACATCAATTATTCTTTTAAATAAAATACCCTTCCATTTCTTCTTTAGTTTCATAATTTTATATTTATTTTATTTTTCCATTTTGTAATTATTATTCTATCACTTATATATGATTTAATTCTATATTTTAAAATATTTATTCCCACTAGTAAATTATACAGTTTTTTATAAAAAACTTTTTAACCAACTATAGAATTTTCTCTAAGATATTTACTAACACTCTGGTGCTATGATATTTTTCCACATAAGCTCGACCATTTGCGCCCAATTTCTGTCTTTCCTCTGGTGCCATCTCCTGTATTTTTACAATACCTTTATCAAGAGCCTCTGGATTTTCCGGTTCTACAGTAATACCAGCTTTAGCTTCCTGGATAATATTATTAATGGCATCACCGGACATTATTACTGGCTTTCCGCTAGCAAAATAATCATACATTTTGTTAAGACTTATACCATATTTATATATGTCTAAATTTCTTAAACAAAACATTAATAAATCTGAGAGTTGCAATATTGCTGGCACTTGAGATTTTGGAACTGGATCTAAAAAAGTAATATTATCAACCGCTCTTTCTTGTGCTTTCTTAATTAATTTTTTCTTCTCTGGTCCATATCCAATTAAAAAGAAATGTATATCCGCTGATTTTTTAAACAGTAAATAAGCCGTATCAATAACTGTATCCAAGCCATTGGCCGGACCATGTGCTCCAGCATAAACTACTTTAAATTTATCCTTATACTTTTTAAAAGCTTTAGCTGCCTCCAAAGATGGGTCAATATGTACAGATTTATCAAACTGCTCTAAATCAACTCCATTAGGAATCCATACGATCTTTTGCGGGTCTATACCGCGTTTTTCTATATACTCTTTGGCATTAGGTAATAAAACGATTATCTTTTCTGCTTTTTTATACATAAATTTTTCCCAGGCATAAAGTATCTTTGCTGGAATACCTGTAGCTTTTATTGCCCCCATCTCTACTGCTGTCTGGGGCCATAAATCCCGTACTTCAAAAATAAATCTTGTTTTATACCTTCTAGCCAGCCACCATGCGGCTAAAACCGCAAAAGGATGAACAGAAGAACCAATTATCACATCTGGCTTTTCTATCCCACGACAAACGCTTATCACCCTAACTCCATAAGAAATCATATTTAATATCCTACGCCAATCATTACCATAATACGGAATAGTATTTAGCCAAATAAAACAAACTCCATTATAATCCTCAATTTTATATCGCTCTTTAGAATGGACTTTAATATATTTCTTAGTACTATGGTCAAATCCAGAAGCAAAAATAGTCACTTTATGACCTCTTCTTATCAGTTCCCTCCCCAGATCATAATGCCTTGTTCCCCCACTCATATCAGGACTTATGGCATAATGATTTAATATCCAAACATTTTTATTCACAAACTAAATCCTTCCAAGTTTTTAAATCTATCTATAAACATATAATCAATATTTTGCATAACTTCTTTTTCATAAATTATTATACATCTTTAATAATTTTTTACTCTCTGCTTCCCAACTATATTTCTCTTCAATTAATTTTCTACCCTTTTCGCTTAATTCCTTTGCTTCATCGGGATTATCCAAAAGATATAAAATCTTTTCAGCAATATCTTTAGAGTTACAAGGATTCACAAATATGGCACACTCTTCAAATATTTTCTTCCAATAAGGAAAATTAGACATAACTACAGGAAGTGAACAAGCCATATATTCGAAAGTTTTTACTGGTAAACTTGTTAAATAATTTTTTACAGGATAAAGTATCGAAATTCCAACTTTTGAAATTTTTAAGCAACTATAAACCTCTTCTAAAGATTTATGTCCTAGATATTTCGTATATTTCCATCCTTCTAAATCTTCACATTCCTTTTCAAATTTCTTACTCTCCCATTTCCCCAAAAGCCAAAGCTCAGCCCTATCCTCTATATACTCCATAGCTTGTATAATTTCTTTTATTCCTCTAATTTTATTGAGTCCTCCTGCATAAACGACGATTGGTTTATCTTTTTTACAATTAGCCGGCTCAGCATTATCTATTAGTTGTAAGATAGGAAAATTTCTTAAAATTACTGTCTTTTTCTTAGGAAATTTTCTAGCAATAGCTGGGGTAGCAGCTACAATTTTATTAAATAATAAAGTTCCTATTTTTTCAATAATATTCATTATGAAAGCAGCAAATTTTTTAATCTGATTATTATCTAACCAGTTTTTATTCATAATCTGCTTCGGGATATCTTCATGAACATCATAAATAACTTTCTTCTCTAAAAATCGTAAGACAATTCCTGCCAACATTAACTCAGGGTCATGAAAATGATAGATATCAGATTGCTGACGTAGAGCCAAACAAAAAACCCACCAGGTAAGACCAAATATTCGCATAAAGCGATTTCTTGGTTTGGGTAATGCAATAATTTTAACCCCGCCTACAACTTCATTTTTGCTATGCTGGACAATTAAAGTTACTTTATATCCAGCCTTAACCAAGCTCTTAGCTTCTTTATGAAAAATCCGCGTATCAAATGGTGGATGAACAGAGGTTAAAATACAAATTTTTTTCATATTATTTTATTTCTTTCTTTTGGTAATAAATATAAAAATATTAGTGATAATAATAATCCATGTGTTAATAAACAAGTTAATAATGCACTATTAGTAAGAGACATCACTGGCATAGCAATAGCACTAATTGTTATTCTTATATCTTTATTTTTTGTAATACCATCAATCAACTTCAATATTATTATTAATAAAATAGCCCAAAATATTAATCCTATAAATCCAAAGTTCATAAAAGCATCTGCATAAATTCCATTATTTGCCCCCATTTGAGGACGATTAAAATAAAATTCACCAATTAGATGTGGCGGATTAAGAGGGTAAGGATAATTTAAAAAGACACGAAATATTTGATGATGAGACAGAAATGTATGTACATTCTTTGAAAAAAAATCATAATATAAAAACGATAATTGGGCAGGGACCAGCAAGGTTCTCCGAGTAAGTAAAGAAGAAATCCACAAATCATTAAATAATGTATAAGATAAAACGCCCATTAATATTATACCTATTAATCCCACAGTCATCCATAAAAATGGCTTTTTTTGGGTTACTATAAATATCAAAACTAAAGTAAAAGGTAGGGCTAAAAGAAAGGTTTTATTGCCAGTGCTTGAAAAAAGAAGGAGTTGTAAAATAACAATGGGAATCGCAAAGACCCATTTCCTTTTTGTAATACATATTGCAAAAAATACCGGGATAGCAATATAGCCCAACCAATTAAAAAGATAACCCGCTAAAGGAATTTTTAATTTACTATATTGAGATCGAATATCGTATACCTTTGTTAGATCAAGGTTAAGCGAAAATCCCAAATATTTAGAAATTAAAAAAAGTACTATTATACTAAGAAAAACAAATAAAGAGTAGTAAATTATCTTGGATTGTAATTTCTTCAATGAAAGAATAGAGATTTCAGGTAATTCTAATAACAAAAAAACCAACATCCAAAACCCAGTTATTGCATACATATATATTCGCGATTCATCTTTTAAGGCAAAAATTGTGAGCATTGGAATATAAGATAAAAGTATTAGTAACCAAATTATTATATTTGAAAGTTTCTTTGAGGTTTTTGGCATCAAAATAAAAATAATAAAAAGCAAAAAAAATGATTCAATCAATTTTATGCCATTAAAATTAAATTCAAATCTACTGTATGCCCAAATTTTAGAAATTAAAAAATAGTAGGAAAAGTCTAAAACTATTAAATAAAAAACTATAGATAAAAAAGCCCATATTATATTTTTCTTTATCTTCAAACTTAATCCCATTTTTCAACCTGTTATTAATAATCGATATTTATATTATTTTATTCAAATGTATTTTCAAAAAGTGCTAACCTAGATAGTCCCAACATAACCGTACCCCACCAATCTTCCTGCATATATTTTGCCGTTTTGTCTATCTTAAGATGATTAAAGAATAAATCTATAATTGAAGTATAAATCTCTTCATCAAATTCAGATAAGAAAGCATATTGTCCAGCTGTAACTTCATAATCAAAATTTCCAGTACCATCCAGAAATTTGGGAAAACGATTGCTATTATTAATCGCCAATTTTTTAATTGTCTTGGCAAATCTCTGCATATCTTTTTTATCAAAGACAATGTTGTTTTTATAGGCTAAATAGGCAAAGTGAATAGTTACAGTTGCATGTGATATATCTATTATTTTAGATTCTGGCATATTTTTACCAGGGATAAAAGCATTTCTCAACAAATAGCTATCTTTATCATATTCTATAACAGACTTATTTTTTATGAATCTTGCCAAGTACTTTACCTTATTTAGATATTCTTCTTTGCCAGTCAATTCATAAAGTAAAATTAGACTTCTTCCCATTGCGCTCTGTTGACTAATGGGAATAATATAATCTCTTTTGTAAAAATCTTCCGGATATACATAATGATCTATCTTTAAGTCTTTATCATGGTATTCAATTGATTCCTCAACTTGTTTAAGGATTCTTTGGGCATAATCAAAATATTTTTCAATTCCTGACTCTCTTACTAATTGAACAAATTCTAACATAGGATAAGTTATCATTCCGGTATGGACTGCAAAATGCATCCATTCCCTATTTTTAGTAAATCTATCAGTTCCCCAACAAGGAACTAATTCGCCTTTATAGTCCTTTTTTCCAATATTATCATCGCGATTAGAGAGAACTTGCTTAATATGATCGTATAGTTTATCTAAATATTTAATATCACTTGTAGCTCTGAACATATTAACATATCCTTGCATAAGGTGGCTTTCAGACCAAGCTAATAGAGCTCCCGTTGGGAAACCATCTATATTCAAATATTCACTATAACCTTTGCCATTGTTTACTTTATTATCAAGGTCATCAAACAAACTACAAAGATAGGCAGTGGAGTATTCTTCCTTTTCATTATTATAAGGATAAAGTTCTTCAGCTTTTATTGTAGAATTTTCTAAATTCGATACAATTAAAATAAATAACATGCTTATTAAAAATAATTTTAAATTAATTTTATTATTATCAATTTTCGACATATCGACCAAATTAAGCCTCTTCCCACTTATTTATGATGAATTTGTATTTACCTGCTCTAGTTGGCAGAATCAAATCTACGTAATTAAATTTAATATTTATTTCACCAACATGGCCATAGAAAGATTTCTTAATAAAATTTTCATCTTCTATTTTAAAGGTCTTACCTCTGATAATTTTACATATTATTGAAGAAGGTCCATTCTGAGTAATTTGATATTGTTCTATATCAAATTTACCCATCAAAATTGTTAATACAGGGCTTCCAATAACTATGTTATTTAATTTTAGAAAATCAGTTGTTCGTCCTATTATTTTCTTAATTAAAGGAGTTTTTCGCCCACAAGAACATTCCGACGCAGAAATAATTCCTAAATCCCCGGTATCATACCTTATAAATGGTAAAGCATAATTATATAAACTAGTAGCTAAAATTTTACCATTTTGGCTTACAACATGCTTATCCTTGTTATCGACTATTTCCAAAATCGCTCTTTCTGTGCTTACATGAAAACCACAATGTTCTTTACATTCAAAAGCTGAAATTCCGCCATCATTTAAACCATAGTTATCAAAAATTTTTGCTTTAAAAATTTCCTCTATTAGAACTCTTTGTTTGTCAAATAATTTCTCTGCGGTAGTAAAGATTGCTTTTGGTTGAAAATTAAGTTTTAGATTATTATCCTGAATAAATTTGGCAAAGAAGTAAATAGAAGAAGGATATCCACGGAGAAAATCAGGTTTCCGTTTGTTAACATCATAAAAATACTTAAGCAGGTTTTCTTCGCTCATTTCAAAAGAAGAATAATGCCTTGCGTTAAGAAAAAAATCTTGTATTTTTCTTTTTATTTCTGATTTTGAAGTAGGAATTAATGAAGAGCCTGCAATAACCGCAATTTTATCACCTAGCTTGTACCCTGCATATTCAAAACCTCGATAGAGAAGAGCTACCCCTCTTTCGTAGTCTTCATTAGACATCCTATATTTTAAAGGAATACCGGTCGAGCCACCTGTTGAACCATTTATATATTTAATTTGATTTATATTTCTGGGTATAAAATCTTGCCAATTTTCCTTAATAATTTGCTTTGTCAAAATAGGTATTCTTTCTAGGTCTTCAATAGTGTTAATATCAGATGGTGTAATATCAATACGATTAAATAATTTTGAATAATAAGGTACATTTCTATAAACAAAATTTATAAGGTTTTTTAATTGAATTTCTTGCTGATTCTTTAACCATTCAAATGATTTCCATTGAGATTCTCTAAATTCATTATAATAACGAATTATCTTCGGTCGTTTTAAAAGATAACCTGTCTTAAAAATACATTTATTTAACATTTTTTACACCCCTATTATCCTTTGTAATACTCCATTCTTTAAAATATAAATTAATATAAACATTTTTACTTTATACCAACTAAAAAATTTGATTCATTTGTATATTACCCTATCACAAATCTTAAAACAAATAATGGCAATGAGGAGATTAATATAACTTTTAGCATAACAAAAAATGATGTCAAATAAGGAATGTCTACTAATTTTAATATATAAAGACAAAGTCCTAACCAAATTATAGCGCTCACTGTACCAAATAAAATTATCGATATCTCTATATTTTTGAAAAACATTACACCTATTAAAAGCGAAATAACTCTTGATGAAAATAATATAATATTTACTATTAACCCTTGCCTTAGTTTATTTAAAACAATAAATAGAGTCGATAGCGGAGAAGATATAAAAACAAGGAGAATCCATATACTTAATATTTGCGCATAATTTCCTGCTATGATCCATTGAGTCCCAAAAATAAAAGAAAATATTTCCTTGCCAAAAAAAGTTATTACAAGAATTGGGAAACAGCCTACATATAATAATTTTTTATAAACTTCAAAAGTTATATATTGTAATTTTTTTCTATCATTTTTATTTTCTGAAGCCTTTTGGAAAAAAGTTTGTCCAACTGCTTGCCCCAATAACGACGCTGGCATAGTTACGATTCTATGTGATAAAGAATAAAAACCAACTACCTCACTACCAAAAAATGGAGTTAATATAAGAATAGGTACCTGTACAGATGCTGTATTTAATAACGCTGACCAAGTACTATATTTTGGAAAATTTTTATATTTTTTTGCAACCTTCTTTATTTCCTCTTTTAGTACAAATTTCATTTTATTTTTATCATTTTTCCATGCCTGCCAACCTAAAATTAAAAGTGCCATTAATTGACCAACAAAATTACCAATTATCAGTCCAGCGCTTCCAAATTTTAATAATCCCAATGATAAGCTTGTTGCTGCTCTTGTAGTTGATTGACCAACTTTTGAAAAAGACACACTTTTAAATTGCTTTTTTCTTATAGACCAACAATTAAGCGCTTGATAGGTTCCTGCTAATAAAATAGCAAAAGGAATAAAATATAGCCATCTTGATATTTCTCGAGTGCTAAGCAATTTTGTTATCTGATTATTAAAAATAAAAACTATTATTAAAACTATAAGGCTTATTCCACAAGCTATTAAAATAGATAAAATTAATAAATTCACGCTTTCTTCGTCTTTTTCGGGTAACATTATTGCTAAACCATACCTGCCTGTAACAATTACTGTTAATATACCAGTAATTGAAAGAAATAAAGCAAATATACCAAAATTTTCTGGGGTATAAACTCTAGTTAAGATAGGTGAAATCACCACAGGAATTACCTGGGCAATAGATGCCCCTGTCATCAATGTCAATACATTAAAAATAAAACTGCCCTTTTTGGGTAATTTTAATTTAATTTCATTTGCTACAGATTTTAAATTTGGTTTCAATAAATACTTTGTCCAATCTATATTTATTAATTTTTTATTGCAAGTTTTGATAATTAGTTTTATTATTTTTTTATTTAATTTCTATATATATCTTAAAATGATATTCCAAAATATATAAATTTATTTTTAGTTTGTAGTTCTATATAATATTTTTATTGCAATTTATTTTACAATTTCTCAGCATTTTTACTGCTTTCTTTAATTGCATTCCTGGTATCAAATATCGCCTTAGCGTTTTTAGCTACCATTTCATAATCAATTGCTGAATGGCCTGTAGTAATAATTACTATATCTTTTTCTTTAATCTCTTCTGTGGTAAGTTCTTTTAAAGATTTATATTCTTTCCCATTATTTATAAATTTAAGAATATAAGAATCGTAATAGGAAACAATTGCTCCCTCTTTTTCTAATTTTTTAAATACCTCTAAGGCAGGGGATTCGCGCAGGTCATCAATATCTTTTTTATAAGCTACTCCTAATAAGAGGATTTTGGCTCCGTTAAGAGATTTCTTAAATTTTTTAGAAAGAATTTTAGCTGTCCTTTCTACTACATATTCCGGCATATGCTTATTTATTTCACCAGCTAACTCAATAAGCCGAGTATGATAATTATATTCTCGAGCCTTCCAGGTAAGATAAAATGGGTCAAGGGGGATGCAATGTCCTCCAATGCCAGGCCCAGGGTAAAAAGGCATAAAGCCATAAGGTTTGGTCTTGGCTGCTTCTATAACTTCCCAAAAATCAATTCCCATCTTATTGCAAAGAATGGACATCTCGTTAGCCAGGGCAATATTGGTATATCTAAAAACATTCTCGTAAATCTTTTCCATCTCAGCCACTTTAGGGGAAGAAACAGGATGTATTTTACCTTGGATAATCATACTGTAAAGAGAGACTGCCACTTCAGTACAATCCGGAGTTACTCCTCCTACTACCTTGGGTGTATTTCTCATTTTGTACCAGGGATTGCCGGGGTCAATCCGTTCCGGAGAAAAAGCCAGAAAAAAATCCTGCCCACATTTAAGACCAGATTCCTTTTCGAGTATAGGTTTTACCAATTCTTCCGTGGTACCAGGATAGGTAGTGGATTCAAGCACTATCAGCATTCCGGGATGAAGATATTTAGCAATATTCTCAGTAGAATTTTTTACATAAGAAAGGTCTGGTTGTTGATAGATATCTAAAGGGGTGGGAACACAGATACAAATAGTATCTACATCCTTTACAAAAGAAAAATCGGCGGTTGCACGTAATAAACCTTTATCTACTACTTCTTTAAGATCTGAATCTACAATATCTCCTATATAGTTATATCCTTCATTTACCCATCGAACTTTTTTCTCTTGTACATCAAAGCCGATAGTCTTATAACCTGCTTTTGCTTTTTCCACAGCAAGAGGAAGGCCTACATAGCCAAGGCCAATTACCCCGAGGATGGCGGTTTTGTTTTTGATTTTAGTTAATAATTGTTGTTTAAATTGATTTTCAGATTTTTTCATTGTATTATCCTTTCGGAATCACCCCAACATTCCTATGAAATCTTCGGTGCTTATGTTTAAGCCTTCATTATAATTTATAACTCGGGAGTATTTTTGAGATTTATAAGCCATTAAAACTATACTCAAAGATTTTTTCCCTTCATAACCATCTATTAATGGAGAAGTGTTATTTCTAATTGAATCTATAAAATTTTTATAAAGAGGTTTATGTCCTTTACCATAAATATTTTCAATTTCTAAATTGCATTTTTGTTGGACCTCTTTTAATGGTTCTTTCTTATCTTCAAAGTCCCAAGTTACTATTTTATTCAAAGCCAGCCCTCCTATTAGTGCTATCCCTTTTTCCCCTAATATGGTCAGAGTTTCTTCCAGGTTTTTCGGATAAACGCATACTGTTCCTTCAATATTTCCTATAGACCCATTTTTAAACCTAATAATTATACTTCCATAATCTTCGGTCTCATTATAAGGGTGAAGATAGTTTTCAATCTGCCCAAATACAGTATCAATCTCACTACCCATCAACCACTGGAGAAGATCAATATTATGAGAGCACTGGTTCATCAAACATCCTCCATCTAATTTCCAGGTGCCTCGCCATTTAGCCCGCTCGTAATAATCTCTATTTCTATTCCACAATATCCGGGCAGTTCCGGCAATAATTCTTCCAAATCTTCCGCTATCAATTGCCTGCCTCAACTTTTGAATAGTAGGGCTAAATCTATTTTGATAACATACTGCTAATTTCACTTTATTTTTTTCAGCTGTTTTAATTATCCTATCAGCATCCATGATAGACATAGCCATTGGTTTTTCAACTAGAACATTCTTTTTTAATTTCATACAATAAAGGGAAATCTTGGTTCGATATCCTGATATAGTACAGATAGCGCAGGTATCGATATTTTCTTTTTTTAGCATTTCTCGGTAATCATTAAATACTGTAGGTCTTTTCACTGTTAAATGATTTTCTTCGGCC
>Ga0114920_10001168_pt1 | contig 11962 bp, 11 predicted proteins | sample ChitaG_FD_88683 | JGI IMG/M metagenome (GOLD analysis project Ga0114920, IMG submission 88683) | Deep subsurface microbial communities from South Pacific Ocean to uncover new lineages of life (NeLLi) - Chile_00310 metaG | ecosystem: Environmental > Aquatic > Marine > Oceanic > Sediment ... | reverse complement strand
CTAACTTCCACGAAGCGGTCGTCCTGCGCCCGCACAGAAGTGTTCGGGCGAAACTCGCCGGACTCGGGGTCGAGGTAGGTGACGTTCTTGACGATAAGCCCAGACATGACTCTCCACCGATCGCAGTGCTTGAAGCGATCGCAGTGCTTGAAGTCGGATCGGGCTGTGACCTAACCCACGCCGCCTCGTAAGAAGGCGTTGGTACAGGTTGAACCCTAGTCAGGCAACTGCGCTAGCGGTCGGAGGGGGTGTTGCCTACGGAGTGCGTCCGCTAGAGGTCCAGGTCGATGTCCGAACAGGCGAGGCTGTTGCAGACGGTGATGCGTTCCATCGGGGCACGGTCGGCTTCGAGCTGTGTGGCGCCGCTCAGTTTCGGCGTCACGCAGGCGCGGCAGAGCCCCCGTTCGCAGCCGGTAGGCACTCGAATGCCGGCTCGCCCGGCGGCCTCTAAGAGCGTTGTGGCGCCGTCGATTTGGACTGAGCGTTCGCTGCGTCGGAACCGGACTGTGTACCGGCGGCCGTCGTCTGCGGGGCGGGCAAGCGTGGGAGGGGTGAACGACTCGGTGTGGATCCGCTCAGGATCGAGCCCCAGGTTGCGAAGGTGACCTTGCGCGAGATCGACCATCGCCGGCGGCGCGCAGATAAAGGTCTCACGGTCTGCGATATCGCGGACATAGCGCTTGAGGAGAATCTGCGAGATCTGCCCGTGGGTGATGTCGTGCCCTGGCGACGGGTTATCGGTAAAGAAGTGGACCCGCACACCTGTGCGGTCGGCAATCTCACGCAGCTCGCGCTCGAAGATGATCGAGCGATCGTCGCGGTTGAAGTACAGCAGGACCGCGTCGGACGCAGGTGCTTCGCGGGCGATCTTTCTGAGCTGGCTCATGATCGGAGTGACTCCGACGCCGCCCGCGATGAAAAGTGACTTGCGCGGCACAGCCGTCATGGTCAGCCCACCAGTGCTGGCGGGCACGCCGACCAGCGTCACGTATTTTCCGGCGCGCAGGGTGTCGTTGAGCTGGTTGGAGACTCGACCGTCGATGACGCGTTTGATGCAGATCTCCATGGTGTCGGAGTGGTCACTGTCGTGGACGAGGCTGTATTGGCGTACCAGAAACTCGTCGCCGACCTTTACCCGCACCGAGACGAAAGCGCCTGCATCCCAGCAGATATCGTCCCAGCCGGACGGCTTTTGCAATCGGACCTGGACCGCCTGCCCGTTTGCAACTGAGTTGGCTGACAGCACCTTGACCGGCGCATTGTAGAACCGCGGCTTGTTCAGGTACGGCCCTTCGGGCAGAAGCTTGTATGCGGTTCCGAACGCCAACCTGCGCGCCAGGGACACCGGCTGGGCCAACAGGCGCAATGGTGTGCCGAACTCCTTCTCGCCCAAGGGGATCGACAGGCCGGTCACCGCCTTCGCGAAGAGTCGCATCGATTCGGTCAGCGGTGTCTCGTGGTAGGGCAGGCCGTGCCGGGCCGCGATCGCGCGCACGGCGGGCGCAACCTCGCGCTGCCGATTGGGCGGCAGGTCCGGGAACATGTGATGCTCGATGTGGGTGTCGAGGCCGCCGTAGAAGATCCGGAAATCGGGGCGGTTCTCGAACGGCACCTCCTCGGTCAGGAGTTGCTCCAGAAAGTTGTCGATGCTCGGACTGCGAACAAAGTTCCTGGTTGCGCGGAACTGGCGCGCGTAGTACTGGTTCGGTGTTTCGTCTGGACCGGGGTCCGGAATTATCTCCGGCTCGCCCGCGTGATGTTCGATCGCAACGAGGAAGAACACAGACATGTACCCGGCAACCCCACCGAGATAGTTGGCCAGCAACGCCGGGAGGAATCTCGAACCCGCCATCAGCGGCTCGCGCACATAGCGCTCTCGCGCATCACTGGAGGCGATGCGCGCCGGAGAACGCAGCGTGTGTCGGCTGAAGAAGCGTCGGTCCTCGACGTGCCGTGTCACGTTGCCGAGAAAGAACGGTGCGCTCTGCGGTGCTGTCGCGGCGAGCGCCCCGATGAGCGCGGTCTGCACGACGTGGTGGCCGAACCAGTCCTGACCAGCCATGGCGCGCGCGACGCTGTAGCCGAGGTCGTGATCGCGGCCAGCGATATTGGTGTGTGGGTGGCGCCCCTCGTGGTGCATCACCTTCCATTGGCCGATGTCGACGTTGAAGTCCCACTCGTAGCGTTCGGAGTGGTATTCGCCGCAGTTCGGCAGATGGTCGTAGCTGCCGTGGATGATGTTGTGGCCCAGCTCGGAGAACTGGAGTAGTCGGTAGAGCATCTCGAGGACGACGGCACGGCCGACCGCGTTCGGTCCGCCAACGTGCAAGAGTTCGATCCGGCGAGCCTTGATCGCCTGGCCGTAAGCGGTCACGTTTCGGATGTGCGCGAGGTCCTCGTCACCGACCTGTGCCTTCGTCAGCTGGTAGAGATCCTGGAGTTCTTCGGCGAGGCTCTGATCCTGGCCGACAGCCATGGCGATCGTCATACCCCAGAACGCTAGGTGGGAAATCTGAGTAAGTGAATGCCCCTACGGGACACAAATTTGGCATTTTCGGACAGTGAGAATGGGCCCGTGCTGGGCGGTGCCTCGGGGCACCGAAGGCGTCCGCATCATGGTGCAGGCCGGCATCGCGAACGGGATGACGGCCGTGGAGTGCCTCGCGGGCAGCGGTGTGACTGAAGCGGACCTCGCCGACGAGAACTCCGAGATCTGGGCGCATCAGGAGTTCGACGTCATCCGCAATCTAATGGCCCGGCTTGGCGACCGGCCGGGTGTGGGCCTTGAGGTGGGACCGCACTCCACACTGGGCCGCGCCGGAGTTATCGGCTTCCTGATCTTGGCCTGCCCCACAGTGCGGGAGGGCGTGGAGTCGGCATTGCCGTTCCTGGCGCTGTCCCCGACGCACCTGCGATTTTCGGTGGAGACCGACGAGGAATACACCTATCTGATTGCCGACGACAGCGAGCTACCGGCCGATGTCCGGGCATTCATTGTCGAACGGGATCTTGCCGGGGTCGTCGCCGCAATGCGCGGAGCGCATCTCGAGTTCACGCCGCTGTGGCTAGAAACGACGCTCGATGCCGAGCGGGCTGCCAAGCTCGCCGAGGTTTGGCACCTTCCTCTGAGCGACGTGCATCCCGGTCTACGGAGCAACCGGATTGCGGTGGCGCGCAGATTCCTGGATCAGCCTTCGCCACTGGCGGATACGAACACCGCTCGCATGCTCAGCTGTCAGTGTCGGGAACTGCTCGACCGCAGACTTTCGCGCGTTGGAGTCGCGGGGCAGGTCCGCAGCCGGCTGCGGCACCAGCCCGGCGAGCTGCCGTCCATGCAGACGGTAGCCGAGGAACTGCATATCGATCCGCGGACGCTGCGCCGTCGCCTCGTCAGCGAGGGGACCTCGTTCCGGGCGCTGCTCGACGAGGTGCGGCGCAGGTTGGCAATCGAACTGCTCGAGCAAGACACCCCGGTGGAGCAGATCGCCAAACGTCTGGGATATGCCGAGACGGGGAACTTCACCCACGCGTTCAAACGCTGGGAGGGTGTGGCACCCAGCAATTTCCGCAGTCCACATAACAATCCGTAGCCACCTGACGCCCCACCCCCTGGGCCGCGTTCGGATCTCCAGGTTGGGGTGCGGCCCAAGTCTGGCGCGCTGCCGGTGCGGGCCACCGATTTTCAGCGACTCCCGCGGTAGATGAGGCCGAGCACTCGGCCGATGAGCCGAGTTCGGCGAGCCTTGTAGGGATGCATGTGTAGTTCGCGGCCGGGGTTGATGCGCGAGATGAGCAGGGATTGTTGGCGGCAGTATTTGCGGATTCCGCCTGCACCGTGGCGGTAGCCAATCCCGGAGCCGGGCTTGGCGCCGCCCATCGGCAGCTCGAGTGCGGTGTAGTTCACCAGCGCGTCGTTGACGGTGACCGCGCCGGCATTCACCCGACGCGCCACCGCCTCCGCGCGTGCCGAATCCCCGGCGAACACCGCCGCGCACAATCCATACTCGGAGTCGTTGGCCAGCCGGATTGCCTCTTCGGCATCGGCGACCTTCATGATCGGCAGCGTCGGACCGAAGGTCTCTTCCCGCATGCAGGCCATGTCGTGGTCGACGTCCACGAGCACAGTCGGTTCGTACCAGTACCCCGTGCTCCGCCCGCGCTGCCCACCGGTGAGCACCTTAGCGCCGCGTTCGCGCGCCTCCTCGACGTGGCGCTCGACCAGTTCGACCTGCGGCGGAAACGTCAAGGATCCGACGTCGATGCTGCCGGGGCCGGCGGGCACACCTTGGCGGATCGCGCGCACCTTTTCGGTGACACGCGCAACGAACTCGTCGTAGACCGGAGCCTCCACATAGCAGCGTTCGATCGAGATGCAGGTTTGGCCGCAGTTGAACATCGAGTAGTAGGCCGCGTGGTTGGCTGCGCGTTCGAGGTTGGCGTCGGCGAGCACGATCATCGGGTCCTTGCCGCCAAGCTCAAGTGACGCCGGGATCAATCGCTCGGCGGCTCGTACTGCGACCTTGCGTCCGGTGGCTGTGGAGCCGGTGAACATGATCATGTCGACCTCGTCGATGAGCGCCGCGCCGGTCGCACCGCGTCCAGTGGCCACCGCGAACACATCTTCGGGCAGGCCGCATTCGGCCAATCCTTGGGCCAGGAGAAGCGACGTCAGCGGCGTGATCTCTGAGGGTTTGAGGATCACGCTGTTGCCGGCTGCGAGTGCGGGGATGCAGTCGCCGAAGGAGTTGGTCAGCGGGTAGTTCCACGGGCCTATGACGCCAATGAGCCCCAACGGTCGGTACCGCAGTACGAGTCTCTTGCCCTTGACGAAGATCGACGAGGACCGGATCCGCTCGTCGGCGAGGTAGTGCCGTGCCTTGTCGCCCCAGAACCCAAACGCTGCTGCGCCGTAGATGTGTTCGGCGATCTGCGCGTCCTCGTAGGGTTTTCCGGTCTCGGCGCAGATCGTTTCGATCACCTGATCGGCGTTGTCGATCAGCCAACGCTGCATGCGCTTCAGAACGCGCCGGCGGCCGTCGAAGCCCAGCGCCTCCCAGCCCGGCTGCGCGGCCCGGCCCCGGCGGGCCAGCTCAGCTATCTCGCCGGCGGTCATGTCGGGTACGTTCCCGATGACCTTGCCGGTGGCCGGATTCTCAACTGCAATCCCGGCCTGCCCGTCGTCACGACTGGTCGGCGATTCGGTTGCGACACTGCCCATTTCGATCTCCTTCGCTATATGTCAGTGCACATGTGTGGCGCCCAGGGGTCGTGGGGAAACACCAGTCATTTCGAGGTCGGCGTAGGCCGCTCAGCGGCCTGCTCGAGGTCCTCGAACGCGTGACGGGTGTACTGCGCCAGGCGCTGCAGATGCGGCACCGTGTCACGGCAGCCAACGAATCCGAGTGCGACTTTGTCGGTGTAGCCCACGAGCGTCACGTTGAGACCGTAGCCGTCAAAGAGAAACGACACGGGGACGATCATGTCCAGCTTGGCACCGGCAAGGTAGAGCGGTTGCTTGGAGAGCACGACGTTCGAGACGGTGAAGTTATACAGGGGTGGGATCGCCCCGAGGGCTCCGGTCTTCTGCCCGAACGCAATCGGGAGCAGGCCGAACATGGAGTAGTGCTGCAGGGCGTTCTGCGACATCGCCAGTAGCTCGGCCTTGCCGCGGCTGGTCGCGCCCGAGATCTCCCGCAAGCGCTCAACCGGATCTTCGGTCGCTGTGCCCAGCGGAGCGACAAACCCCGACGCGGCGTTGATGGTGTCGGGGTCGCGATCGATGCCGACCGCCACCGACGCGGTGAGGCTGCTGCCGGGCAGGTTGTCCTGCTCCTTCAGGTAGCGCCGACAAGCGCCGCCGATTGACGCGAGGATCACGTCGTTGACGGTCGTACCGGTAGCGCTGGCCACCGTTTTGAGCCGCGGCAGGTTGAGCACCTCCACCGCGACCCGTCGATGCCGGGTGACCCTGGTGTTGAATGGCGTACCCGGTGTCTTCAGTGCGGCCCTCACCGAGCTGTTGGCGCCGCGCATCATGCTGCCCAGTTTCCCGACCAGCTCGCCCGTCGCGGAAACGCCCTCGACGGCCCGCTGCGCCGTGGTGGCCGCGAATATGCTTGCCAGGTTGTCGTCATCGTCGAGCGCCTCAGGCTTGCCCGAGCCCGGTGGCGCCTCAGGATCGGTGGTCAGCCATCTCTTGATGTAGTTCATCGCACCCATGCCGTCTACCGCACAGTGGTGCGCCTTGAAGTAGAACGCGAACTGGTTGTCCGCCAGACCCTCGATGAGGTGGGCCTCCCACAGCGGCTTGGTCATATCCAGTGCGGTCGAGTGCAGCCGCTCGACGAGCGCTCCGAGATCGCGCGCGGTCCCGGGATGCGGTAGGGCCGAGAGGCGGACGTGGTAGCTCGGGTCGGGTTGCACCTGCTTCCAGTACGCCATCGACGGGCCGCCGGCGATCACGCTGTCGAACGGAAACGGCAGGTATTCCAGCTCGGAGAACGCCTCGTACAGGTCCCGGGTGAAGCTTCGGGGTGCTCCCTCGGGCAGGTCGAAGACCGCAAGTGCGCCGATATGCATCGGTGTGTTCGGCGTCTCCATGCGGGCAAACATCTGGTCCAGAGGGCTGAGCAGCTTCACGAGGCCACCCTAGCTCCGCCGCCTGGTCTCGGGCTCGAATCTGGGCAACCGAACGATCTTGATCCGGACAGCACATGGCACGGAGAACCCTTGGCGCCAACCGACTGACCTCAGTAGCGATCGAGCTCGATCAACCGCTCGTCACTGATCCCGAAGTGATGCGCGATCTCGTGGAGTACGACGTGTCTGACTTTGCGGCGTAGACGGTCGGGGTCCCCGGCAGTGAGTCGTGTGATCGGCCCGCGGAAGATGCTGATCTTGTCGGGAAGTGCCCCGCCGTACATGCTGTTTCTTTGCGGAAGCGGAATGCCGCGGTACAGGCCGAGCAGGGGCTGCCCGTCGGGAGGCTCGTTCTCCGCGACGATCTCGACATTGTTCAATGCCGCACCGAGATCAGCCGGCAAGGAACTCAGGGCCTCGTCAATCGCGTCTTCGAACGGATCATTGAGGCTCGGGTCCGAACTCGTACTCATTTCCGCCAGGGTGCCAGAGAACCGTCGCCGGTGCTTATCGCATCGGTCCGGTCAGCCAGCCGCCTCGAACATCTTCAGGATTTCTCCGCCGCTCGGTGCTTCGTCGGCAAACGTGAACGTGCCGCTGTCCCACATCTCCTGCGCTGCTGCGATCAGCGGTCCGATCGTGGCGCGCATCAGGCTGGCGCCCACGCTCAGCCGCCGCACACCAAGTTGGGCCATATCGCCCACTGTCGCCCCTGCCCCGCGCCCTCCGACCAGCTGGTTAACCGGCGCCCCTACCTCCTGAACCAACGTTGTGATCTGAGCCGAATCCAAGACCCCTGGTGCATAGACGCAAGCCGCGCCGACCTCGGCAAATCGCTTGAGCCGGTGCAACGCCATCGCGAAGCCATCGGGATGTTGGTACAGCAGCGCTTCGCATCGGGCGGTAATGACAATCTCGTCACGGGCTGCCTCCACGGCTGCCGCTACGCGTTCCACGGCCAAATCCTCATCGTAGAAGCCCCGTTCGGTGTCACCGGTCCAGTCTTCGATGCTGCAGCCGGCAGCGCCCGTATCGATGCAGCGCCGAACGTTGTCGGCAACAGCGGCCGGATCATCGGCGTAGCCGTTCTCAAAGTCGGCATTTAACGGGATGCTAACGGCCGCTGCAATTTCAGCGATATTGCCCAGCGCTTCATCGAGAGACACTTCGCTCAATGCATCCGGCCGCCCGAGGCCGAAGGCGAAGCCGCCACTGGTCGTCGCCAACGCCTTGAAGCCGTGGGACGCAAGGATTTTTGCTGAACCCGCATCCCAAGCGTTGGGCATAATGAACGTCCCGGTCTCATGCAAGGCGAAGAATGCCCTCGCCTTTTCTTGGCTCGATATCTACGAAGTTCCTTACTGGGCTACTTCAGCGGAGCACCGCGCATCGATGACGCAGATATATGCAGCGACCACGGTGAATCATTCAGCGGGCGAAACCAGCATATCGATAGCCCGCACTTGCAAGCGACGCGAGCGGCGTGCACCGACACTTTTACGCCAACGTGGTGCGCCACGGACGGCTAACCCCACCCACGAAATCAGCACCGCGCCGAATGCGAGCGTCTGGACGAAGGAGACCAGCTCCACCGGATACAGAACGCCGGTGAGGTAGTGAGCGATGAAGCCCTCCGACGGCAGTCCGGCCATCCCGGCTCCGGCTCGGGCCCACCGTTCCAGGGCGGTTAGCGGGCACGGCAGCCCCAGTACGATGCTGGCCATCCCCCACACCACCGCCGGTATGTGCAACATGATCGTGCGTGGCAGGCGCCACGCGAGGAATCCGCCGGCGACCATATAGCCGAGATATGCGAAATGCGCCGTCACCGTGAGGCCGACCACGCAGGCAAAGGCAACCATCGAGCCCTCCTACAGTCCGATGATAGGTAAACACCGGGCCAATCTGCCAAGATCGCCGGATGCCTGGCCGCCGCGTGCTGGATGATCAATGTCAGGCCTCGTGGTGAAGTGACGGCATAATTCCGATGGCACGTATACCGATGCCGAGCTGCCGGCATTGCCCCCGCGCGCCGCTCGGTATACGCAGTCGAACCCACTCGTGCTCACGGCCTATGCTCACGGTCGTGGCTGTGCTGCGCCGGCAGGTCGGAAGCCTTGCGCCGCAAGCCACGCGCGAGCCCGGCCGCGCTGGCGCTCATTGGATAGCAGGTAGTAGCGCTGTAGCTCCTGGGGCCAGCGCGAGAGCACGTCTTTAAATCGACGGAAGGCGCCTTTTCCGGTGATCGCAATCTGCAGACGGTCGACGAGTGCGGGATCATCTTGCACCGTAGCTATTAACAGCTCCATATCCCGGTAGCCCTCCCGCGAGCCCAAGGGAGCCACGTGGAGCCAGCGGTCCTCGTCATTCTCGTCTCCGTCATCCTCTCCGTACTCCAAGCTGTGAGGCCAGCACACGCCGGACCGTAAGTCGATGCGGCCGCCGCCGCAGAGCGGATCACCTTCTAGTAGCGAAGCCAGCTCCTCGAGATCGACCGGAACTGAACGCAACAGCGGCGTCGCGCCCCAGCCCAGGGCCGCCTGCAGCTGGTCGGCCAAGTCCTCGTCACCATCCCAACACCGCTCGCGCAGCACCACCGCGCATTGTGCGGCCACGTCGACCGCTCCTTCTACATCCTTTGCGAGCGCGTCCAGCAAGCCATCGCCCGCTAGCTGCAGCACCTGCTCGGTCAGCCGTCCACGCACCACCCCCACGACCGACCCGTCAGCGTTGTACACCCCGGCACGTAGCGCCGTGACCGCCTCGGCGTCCCACTGGTTCACAAGACAACCGTAACTAGTTCGACGACAGACTCCGGTCGGCTACCTCGACGATCAGATCGTCCGGCGCCGCCGCCGTTCGTCCAGGTCCACCACAGCGGGGTGGGTGATGGGGGCTGGGCCAGATGGCGGCGCTGTTGTCGCGTAGGTCCACCACAGTGAAGTGAGTGGCAAGGACTGGGCCAGATGGCGGCGCAGCGCCTCGGGGTCGTGGCGGAGGGCGGCACCGATTTTGGTGAGCAACAATTGGCCTCGGTATTTACGCAGCAGTTTGAGTTGCTGGGCGGTTTGGCGGAGTTCGAGGATCGGCGCGGTGGTGTCCTCTCGGGTACAGCTGCCGATCCACTTGGCACGCCACCCAAGTTCGTCCATCGCTGCCGTCACCACTTTGGGGGGGAGATATCCGGCGGCGGTCAGCCGGATTCCGTGTTCGCCCACGCGGTTCAGCAACCACCCCACTGCCGATGCCGCCGCCTCGACATGGCGGTCATGGTCGCCGGTGGCAGGATCAGGCACCCAACCGCCATCGTGTGTCTGGTCGAGGAGATCACGCAGGCATTCGTTGGTCTCCTCGACCGAAAAATACGTGGGGTCGAATTCGAACTCGCCGTCGTCGAGGATCACCTGGTCTACCAAAAGTTCGTGGTATCCCCAGATTCCACCGCAGTCTTCCGGTGGGCAGGCACGAGCGCCGCCAATGCAGATCGCGGGCGGTTCCTCGCCCGAGCGGGGCAGCACATTCTCCACGACCAGCGTGTGTTCCCAGTCGTCACCGAAGTCGTACCAGTAGAACAGCCGGCCCTTGGGGCCGGTGAGCAGCTCATCGAGGCGAACCCGGTTCTCCAGGACACCCTCAGCGCCCTCGTCGAGCATGAACTGCATGTGGTATTGCACGGCCAAGGGGTCCATCTTGTTCTCACCGGCGAGAAACTGGTGCAGATGGCTGTCGGTCCAGCCCATGGCCTGTTGTAGCACCGCGTGCAGCTCGTCAAGCATCAACTCCGACGACAGCAGCAGCCGCCGCCAAATCGGCGGCTTCGCCCCGTCCAGATCGACCCGAACCTGATAGGTCACCGGACAAGTCCGCCGAGGGCGCGCGCGAGAGGATTTGGGCACGCCAGCGAGCCTAGTCAGCGCCGCCGCCCTCGGATGTCTGCGACGCGGAACATGAGCGCCGTCGACCACGCTCGGCGGGTACGGGATCACGATGCGCGTCAACACGGCGCCGCGAAGATCGCATGGTGCAGATACGGCGATGCGGGGCGAATACGTTCCATGCACGATCGTGCGGGTGACTTTGGCGAGGGAGCGGCCGAGTCGGTCGATCGCGGTGACGACGACGGTGTCGGGGGGTCGGGCGTAGTCGAGCAGCGCCACCAGTCCAGGACGAGCGGTATTCGCCGATCCGGAAAGCTTGTCGGTGAACACCCGGTTGGCGCCGACCCCGAGTGCGACGAGCGCCGAGCATTCTTCGACATCCCAGACGGTGCACCGTTTTACGAGGAAACCACGTATTGGAATCCGTCGTGGACGATGACCCACGGCGCGATCCAAACCTCCAACATCTACGACCTCGAGGCAACGGCCGCAGGGGTCGGGTCGGGACGGCTGCTAACCGAAGACTCCTATCGCAGGATGATCTCTACCGATCTGCGCGGGAAGACTCGTGCACAGCCTGGCTGCCCTATATGTTTTGCCCAGACCGATTACTACACATACGGATTGGGAATCATCATCTCCGCCGAGTGGGTACTGCAAAACCCGTTGTTCGCCGGCTACGCGGCCCTGGCTGCCTACCTTCGGCCAGAGGAGGTCGCGATCGCCGTGGCAGTTACCTTCGAACCGGCGGCATTCGATGCAGATGGCGATTACCACAACGAAGCCGATACGCTGTTCCGGAAGATCGCTACCGAACTCGAGCCCGACCACGCACCGCCGCCGAGGCGGGCCAGGTGACTCCAAGGACGAAGGGTGATCGGCTCGTTCTCCACGGGCGGAGTCCGGCCAAGCTGAAGCTACCCACCTAAGGAAATGGCACCAAATCATGTCCAGATCACGTTCGTCGTTCCGCTTCGCCCGCGCCGGTGCGCGGGCGCTGCGGTCGCGCCGACTCATGCGCGCACCCGTCTGGCTCTACAGGGCCCGCGCTGGGTCGGTTTTGGGCCCACGGCTGCTGATGCTCGAACACGTCGGCCGAAACTCCGGCGCTCGGCGCTATGTCGTCTTGGAAGTCATCGACCACCCCGCGCCCGGCACCTATATCCTCGCGTCCGGCTTTGGCGTGAAGTCCCAATGGTTCCGCAACATCGTGGCCAACCCGAGAGTGCGCGTCTACGCCGGGAGCCGCGCACCAGCGCCCGCGACCGCGCGCGTCCTTAAACAGCAGGAAGCCGAGCGTTCACTGGCCACCTACCGGGGCAGGCATCCCCGCGCATGGGAGCGACTCAAGCCTGTGCTTGAGGAGACGCTGGGGAGCCCCATCAGCGATATAGGCGCAGTGTTGCCGATTGTCGAGCTGCGACTCGACGGTGAGGCCGGTTAGG
>Ga0114920_10001166_pt1 | contig 11972 bp, 12 predicted proteins | sample ChitaG_FD_88683 | JGI IMG/M metagenome (GOLD analysis project Ga0114920, IMG submission 88683) | Deep subsurface microbial communities from South Pacific Ocean to uncover new lineages of life (NeLLi) - Chile_00310 metaG | ecosystem: Environmental > Aquatic > Marine > Oceanic > Sediment ... | reverse complement strand
TGATTTTAGGGTGAAAATACGAGCTAATATGTTTAAATTTGGCTGCCGAAGGCAATCATAGTATAGATCATGGACTAAAACGTTAAAAACCTTTTATTTGAATCTAAATGTGACACAGCCTGAATGACACCTTTGTCTTCGATATAACAATCAAAAGTGTTACTGAATTCATGAGCATAAAGGACCGTTTAATTTTTATTTTTCTTACTTGGAATAAATTCAAATGAGTGCGGGCGGAGAGATGGAGGGGAAGCGCGGGCTGTTGTCAGCAAAAGGGGGGTTGATGATGGGAACCAAAAAGGTGGGGGTTTTCTCCAGCCCGCAAAAGAAAACCATTTCTTATTATATAGAAAAAATAAATATTGTAAAGAAAAAAAATAAATATTTTTAAATTTTTTTTAAAAATGGAAAAAAATGGATAAGCGGAATCGCTCAATAATTCAGTAACACTTGAATAATGTCGTTGCGATCGTACGGTTTCGATTCGCCTCTCCAGAGAAAAAAGCCGAATTTTTTACGAAAATTCTCCTTGACATTATCGTCTGTTTCTTATAAATACTTGAGAAAGACCAAGGAATAAAGCAGATTTTACTCATATAAGGCGCTCTTAAGCGGAGGCCCAAACATAATATTTTGGAGGTAAACATGAAAAAAAGTATCGGTGCAGTCGCTCTCGTTTCGCTGATGATTTTCACGTTCAGCTCCTCAGCCCATGGAGCTGGCTTTCTCATCTACGAGCACGGCGCTGCGGCCATGGCGATGGGAGGCGCTTTCATCGGCCTCGCGAATGATGTGTCAGCTATCTTTCACAACCCGGCCGGAGTTGCCTGGTTGGAAGGGACGCAGATCTCAGCCGGAACCACCCTGATCTTTCCCAGCACCACTCTGACTCTGGATAACTGGCCCGACCCGAGCTACCAGACCATTGATATGGAATCGAATATGTATTACCCTTCGACGTTCTACATCTCGCACAAATTCAGTGACAAGATTGTCGGGGGTTTTGGCTTTTTTAATCCGTACGGCCTGGGGGCAGAATGGCCTGACCCGGAGAATTTTCCCCTGAGGTATCTCTCGACAAAAAGCGACATGAAGACTTTTTTCTTCAACCCGATGATCGCCTTCAAGCTCAATGACAATTTATCCATTGGCTTTGGAGTGTCTTACATCTACGCGATGCTGGAGATAGATCTTGTGTACAGCCTGGATCTTACCGATCCTATCTATTTTCCCATCCAGGGTTATTATGATGTGCCGATCACATTGGATAACACGACGGGGAGTGCATGGGGATTGAACGCCGGAGCCCTGTACAAGGGAGATAAGTTCTCCTTTGGTTTCAACTGGCGGGGCGGATTCGATATCGACTATGCGGGCGATCTCACGTTGGATATGTCAGCGGTTCCGATTGCTCTGCCGGAAAACGGAACAGCGGAGACAGTTTTCAGTTTTCCTCATATTTTCGGCATAGGCGCGGCTTTCAACTTATCTGAGCAGTTCACCCTGACAGCGGACATTCATTATATTCTCTGGAGCTGTTTTGAAACAATAGTAGTTGATGCAGATGTTCCGGGACTGCCCATGGATTTGGATTTTCCGGAGATCGAGGAGAACTGGGAAGATTCTTTTGTCTTTCGTTTCGGCGCGCAGTACAAGCCGAATGAGAGTCTCTCTTTGCGGGCAGGTTTTCTGTATGACCAGACGCCTCAGCCCATCGAATCAATGGATCCGATGCTTCCGGATGCAAACAGGTGGGCTCTGACATTGGGTTTTGGTTACAACACGGGAAAGATGGCCATCGATCTGGCTTATCAGTATGAGCCTTTCCAGGACAGGACAAGCCCGAATAGAGAAATTCCGCCATATCAAGTAGGCCCAATAAACCTGGGAGAGGGAACCTATTCCACAACTGCTCATTTGTTCGGAATCAGCTTCATTTTCAAATTTTAGCCAACAAAATTCAATTTGGAGGTAGAATAAATGGCTTATGAATTCACCAATTCAAAAGGGGTTAAGTATTATCTCCATTTCAAGGATGTGAATCTTAAAGGAGGACGTGAACAGAGAATTTACTTTTTTGCTCGTGATGTGAGACCAGGATCACTGGATGAGATTCCTGCCGGTTTCGAAGTCATGGAAACCGAAAGAACCGGTATGCCCATCCTGAGAAAAAAAAGGTAGTCGCGTTAGATTTGATCGAAAGCTAAAAAAGCCCTGAATGAGGGGGGAGTTCGCTCCCCCCTCTCAGGCTTTAACCCTCCCAGCGGGGGTTGAGTCCGCACCTGTGGGCTTTCTCCAAGCTCCATTTCAAGGAACCATGCCCGCTCGCCTCCGGATGGCTTCCTAACCAGATTGCCTGACTTCCAAAGAAACTGTCCCTGAAATAGGGATGCTTACATAATCAGGTTGAGAATTACTTTCTGAGCAAATACAATATATTCACAAAGGATTGCCTGTTTGTCGTTGTCTAATCAATCGAAAAAATAAATTAAGGAGGTTCGAGATGAAAAAATACATCAGCTTAACAGCATTGGCTCTTTTCCTGAGCATGACTTTCTTCCCTTCTGTTGCACTCGGACAGGTATCGGATGGACCAGAAGAAGAAGTTAAGGCAAGACCTGCCCGGACTCAGAGGGATTTTCTTGAGCTGACTCCAGAACAGAAAGCGAAGTTAGAAGAATTCATGAAATCCGCAAGAGAAAAGCAGAAGGCACGCTTCGAGAGCATGCGGAAGGTGCAGCTCGAAATGAGAGAAATGATGCAGGATCCTGAAGCCAACGAGAAAGAGATATTGAAACTCTACGATCAGATGTCCAAGCTTCGCGCTGATCGGTTCGGAGACTCTCTCCAAGGAAGAAAGGAATTCAGGAAGATACTGACTCCTGAACAACTGGAGAAACTGGATAGCTTCAGGAAAAGAATCGGCCAGAGAAAAAATCTGATGAGAGGCCGGATCATGGGAGGAAGAGGATTTGCCAGACACGGACATTTCTCCCACCGGGGAAGGATGAGTTTCGACAGGAGAGGAGGCGCTCGTTTTGGAGGCCGCCGGTTCATGTTTCGCCAATGGTGGTGGTGATTTGAACGGTTGGAAAAAGATTCCGGTCAACTAGATTCAAAAAACAGGATTGGCCCGATCCCTGTGATCGGGCTTTTTTTTAGATAAAGAGGGGGACGTTCCCCAAGGGGACACCTCTTTTGCCGATTAGATCGTGGATTGAGACCTGACCCCATTTATGCGCATCTGTCCTGAATCAAGGACAGGATAAGGGCGTCCGCTTTCCTCGTTTCCAGGGTAAGGATGAGTTGGCATATTTCTTGCCATTATATGGTTGGAAGAGGAGGAAACAATGAAAAGGTTCTGTGTTTTCATTGCCTGTTTCGCTTTTTTGGCTTCCCTTGGTTTTTCTTCTGAGGAGGGAAGCGCGTACAGATACAGCTATGCCCGTTTGAGCTTTGTTAAAGGAGATGTGTTCATCGAAAGAGCCGGAGACATGGGTTATGAAGAAGGAGTTGTCAATTTACTCGTTGTCGAGGGAGACAAACTGGGGACGCGGGAAGGCCGGGCAGAAATTCACTTTGGCCACAAAAACTACATCCGGATCGACAGCTACACTCAGCTTGATTTTGTCGGACTCCCGAGAAGAGGAGATGACACAATCAAGCTCAATCTGCTTTCCGGGAGCATATTCCTGAGGATGAGTTATATCGACGAAGATATGAGCTTTGGAGTCCATACTCCGGATGGATCGTTTTACTTGGTGGAGGAAGGCCTCTACAAGTTCAACGTCAGAGAAAACAGGGAAACAGAACTCCTGGTCTACGAAGGGGCGGTTGAAGCTGCCGGAGAAGAGGGGTCCCTTCTTGTGGAAAGTGAACAGAAGCTGATCGTTTCCAACGGCCATTTCTCTTCTGACCCAGTCGGCTTTTATGCCCGTCTGGATGACAGTTTTTCAGAGTGGAACAAGGAGAGAGATGACCTCCATCTCCGTCCTGCGAAAACCAATTATCTTCCTTCTGAGCTGAATGAGTACGAGGATGAACTGGCTGATAACGGCCGTTGGGTCAACGAGCGGCCTTACGGATATGTCTGGGTTCCTTATGTTGTCCGTCATGATTGGCGGCCGTATTACTACGGACGATGGAACTGGTATCCTTTTATCGGGTGGACCTGGGTGTCGTACGACCCCTGGGGATGGTGTGTCACACATTACGGAAGATGGCACTGGAGATGGAATCTCGGCTGGTACTGGATCCCGACCAGAGTTTGGGGGCCAGCCTGGGTTCACTGGTGCTGGGGCTCCCATTATGTCGGGTGGTGTCCGTTGAGTTATTACGGATATCCTGTTGTGATCGTGAACAATTACTTTTATGGGCGGCATTATGGTCGCCATTATCCAGCCCATTCCCGTGCTCTGACCATGGTTCGCAAAGATCAGTTGCAGGCTCCCCGGATCTCTCGTGTCGCGTTGAACAAGGACCGGATTTCCCGTATAGGAAAAATATCTCTCTCTGCAAAGCAGCCCTCTGTCAGACCCCGTATCGGTTCAACATCGCTCCAGGATTCGACGGCTGCCAAGGTCCTCTCCAGGGATAACCTGAGAAGCGTGGAGAGGAATTATGTCTCCACAAGCAGATTATCCTCTCGACCGAGGTCAACAGGGTCTGTGGGGACTCCTAGGACTCTCCGCAGGAGTTCCTCGACCGTCAAGAGAGAAAGTCTGAAGGAAAATCCCAGAAGAATCACCGGTGCGAATAATTATTCACGGAACTCTTCGAGAGCGCAGGCCAGCTCTCTCCGGAAAACTGAAACTCCCGCCAGAAGCTCATCCCGTGTCTCGAAAAGCGGAACTTCTGAGCCGAACGTAAAAACTTATCCTTCGAGAAGGCGCACTGTGTCCCGCTCAAGCGCTGCCTCTTCTTCGGGACGCTCGAATCCTGCGTCTCCGAGAGAGAGGAGTGCTCGAGTCGGGAAGGCTGGCTCGAAAGTGTATCCGTCCAGGTTAAAAGCGGACATTGATTCTCGCAGAAGCCGGAATTCTGCCGCGTATCCGTCGCGTTCCCCGACCGTGAAAAGATCATCCGCATCCAGGGCGGAAAGTCCTTCAGCCCGGAATCGGGTTTCGCGTTCTTCCTCGTCCCTCTCTTCTTCTCGTCAAAGCAGTGGGCGGTCGTCCTCCGCACGCATCGGAACGTCAAGGTCTTCTGCGTCCAGGTCTGCGGTCAGACGAAGCTCATCCTCTTCTTCTCGCTCGAGGTCCGTATCATCCCGAAAGAGCTCAGGCGCCTCGTCAAGGGTGTCCTCGTCTCGAAGCGGAAGGAGTTCTTCTTCAAGCGTCAGCCGGTCTTCAGGCTCAAGGTCCAGTCGATCTTCAAGCCGCAGCTCTTCATCGAGTTCTTCCTCGGGAAGAGGGGTCAGGAAAAAATAGCCTGTCCCCTTTTTTATTGTTCCCTTCTCCATCAGGAGCCATGAACTTTCTTCTTTACTTTTAGTCTGTCCAATGGTATAAAATATTTTAGCTCAAAGTGAAAGGAGAATGAGTCTTCTGTTCGAGAAAAAACGAGATCATGGGTTCCCGAAGCATCATTTCCCTTTCGAATGACTCAATAATGGAGGTATGAGTTATGGCTTTAAGGATAGGAAATTCAACTGAGAGAAAAAGAAATATGGAAAAGTTCACGAGGCTCCTGTTCCTGAGTGCTTTGGCTTTTCTGTTAGTCGCAGCGGGAAGCATTGCGTGCAAGAAGGGAGTTGAGGAGCAGTTGGGGGTTCGAGAGAACATCATCGAGTTCGAAGGTGTAGCGAAGATCGGAATTGGGAAGTATCTGTATGTTCCTGAAATGCAGGGATTTGATATCATAGTCCAGGGCCAGGTCGATTCTGGCGATGCAAGCGCGCTGGTGGACAAAGAAGTCAGAGGTTCGGGAGAATTTTCGCCGGAAAGACCCTCCATTTTGCTGGCAAACAGTATCGATGTCAAGGAAGCTGGAAGAAGCTGGCGGAATGTCTTCACAAAGACAGAAGAAGTCGTTCTTGACGATTATCTCGACTTGGAAGCCCGAGACGGATTTGAAATGCTGGAGGGCCTTTCTTTTGATAAGACTGATGTGTGGGAAGGAAAAGAAAGAGGGAAGGTATACGGCATGCTCGAAAAAGAAACAGTCACAGAGGGGGATGAGCAAAAAGATGTCTACACGATCGTGGTTGTGAATGATAAAAACGAAGAGGTGGGCAGGATTCTCGTGGACAGCATCACAGATTCTGCTCTTTACTATGTGAAAAAATTAAGACTCTTCGAAAAATTCTGGTTTTATCTCACCATTAAAGAAACTGTGCCGTTTAGAACCAGAGTGAGCACATCCAAACTTTTTCATGCGGATGTTCTTTTCTCCGGTCTTTTCTAATTTTTTTTTAGCTCAACAGGTTCGTTTCAGAAAGGGTTGAGCCCTCCATAGATACTGCTTTTACTCCTCTTTTGTTTGTTTCCCCTGAAAATTCTTTTCCAGATCAGGATGTTTGAGGTGGAAACCGGTGGCATCCTGGTACGCCTTGGCGGCTCGGAGAGTTTTGGCCTCCTCGAAGAGATTGCCGATGAGGCAGATGCTTGTGGGGCTTCCGTTCTCTCTGAACCCATTCGGGACACCGACAGCGGGGTGGCCGGTGAGGTTGGTGAAAAGGAGGTTGCTGCCTCCGGATGGAGCGATGTAGACGTCTATTCCTTTCATCTTCTCTGCCATCATCTGTATGAGGAGCGTCCTGAGACGGTTGGCCTGGATGTATTCGACCGCCGGGATGAGCCGTGCCTGGCGGAAAGAATTCGGCCAGGCCCCTCTCGACTGCCTGACCAGAAGGTCGTCCCTGCCGCTTCGAGTGAGCTCATCGAAGGCGGCAGCCGCTTCTGCATTCAGGATAAACGAGAGATTATAGACCGGAAAATCCGGAAGTTCGAAGGGGACGAGTTCTGCGCCGAGTGAACGGAAAACCTCGAGGACAGCCTCATCCCTTTCTTTGTTCCTGTAATCCCGTTCGAATGCTTTTTTCAGAAAGCCGATGCGGATATCCTCGAGATCGAGGACGGGATCCCAGTTAAAGGGAAGGTCGAATACAGTCAGGTCTTTCCCGTCCGGACCGAGTATGGCGTTGAACACTAAGGCACAGTCTTCGACTGTGCGGCAGATGGGGCCGATCTTATCCATGCTCCAGCTCAAGGCCATGGCTCCGTACCGGCTCACGCGGCCGAAAGTCGGACGCAGTCCGGTCACACCGCACCTGGTCGAGGGGGAAAGGATCGAACCCCATGTCTCAGTCCCGATGGAAAACCCGACAAGACCGGCAGCCGTGGTAGCGGCTGATCCGGCTGATGAGCCGCTGGACCCCTGCTCTGGATTCCAGGGATTCCGGGTTCTCCCGTCGTACCAGACATCTCCCATGGCCAAAGCGCCCATCGAGAGTTTTGCGACAAGGACTGCTCCGGCCTCTTCGAGCCGTTGCACGACCGTGGCGTTTTCATCGATGACCTGGTCTTTGTAAGGCATGGCCCCCCATGTGGTTTTGATTCCTTTTGTGGAGAGGAGGTCTTTGGCTCCCCAGGGAATGCCGTGAAGCGGGCCTCTGTAGCGCCCGGAGGCGATCTCTTCGTCAGCACGCCGGGCCTGTTGGAGAGCCAGTTCTTCGGTCAGCGTAACGACGCATTCTAATTCCGGTCCGTATTTTTTCAAACGTTCGAGGTAGAGTCGTGTGAGTTGGGTAGAGGTGATTTTCCGTGATCTGATCAGCTGTGCGAGCGCAGTGACTGGATAGAAAGCGAGATCTTCGAGGTTTTCCGGAACGCGGACATCCGAAGGCGCCGAGTATTTGAAAGGCCTCTGTTCCTCCTGGAAATTCATCCCCGGGATGACGGGGTTGAAGAGAAGTGCCGGCGGCACCTGATTTTCGAGAGATGTCTTTCGAAGATCTTCGTACCTGCGGGAATTTCTCCTCACGTTATTCAACATCATTTTCCGCTCCTTGGCTGTGAATCGGAGCGCGGTGATTTTTTCTGCGGCCGCGATATCGGTGGTGGTGATTCTCTTCCCTTTAAAGTAATAGAGAGCAAATGCTCCTCCGAAGACCAGAAGAAATAAGGCCGCCATCAGAATGAATGCCAGGGCTGTTGAGAATCCGCGGATTTTCTTTAAATTTCTCATGGCGTTTTTCTCCTTAATTGTGTTTGTCCTTCATTTGCAAGGAAAAATTCCTTGAGGTTGATTTTATTTTTGCTTCCTGAGTGGGGATGGCTCTAACGCAGCATCTCTATCATCAGGCTCAATTCATCAACTAAATTGTCTGTGTTTCCCATGAATCCCACACTTTTGAAGCGAATCTTCCCTTTTTTGCCGATGATGAACTTTGTGGGGATGCCCTCCACTTCGAAGGCCGTGATGACCTTGTTCTGTGTATCCAGCAGCACATGGAAGGGATAGTTATTTGCAGACATGAAATCTGAGGCATTCTTTTTCCAGTTTTCCACTCGTTCCCAGGAATTGATAAAAAGGAATCGGACGCTTTCGTCATCTTTATATTTCTCCACAGCCAGCTTCATCCCCGGAAAGGAATCCGTGCACGGGTCGCACCAGGTGGCCCAGAAGTCGAGGATGACGATTTTCCCCCTGAAGTCAGCAAGAGAAACCGGATTGCCGTCTAAGTCTTCGAGAGTGAAATCCGGAGCAGGGGAATTGATCATCGTTTCTTTCAACTCGGCTGCCGATTTCTTTCTCGCGGTCTGTTCCAGTTTGAGAAGTTGAGCAGAGACCTCTTTCTCATTGCCCGTGGATTCGAGATAAGCCTGCCTGAACAGGTCTTTGATTTTTGGTGTGCTGTGCCCTTCCTGGATAAGCTTCCCGATCTCTGAGACCGCTTTCTCGAAAGAGCCGCTCCGGACCAGTGCTTCAGAGTAGTGTTCGTTGATTTCATTGTTTTGGCCTTGACTGAGGAGACAAGCCTCTTCAAGAAAAGACAGGGCCTCCTCTGCTCTGTCGAGCTTGAGAAGGATGAACCCGTATGTGTCCAACATCATTCCGAGTCCCGTATCCATCTGCTCTTTCCACTCTCTCTCCGTGATGTAAATGGGCCGTTCGCCTTTCGGGTCCTCTTTTTGCTTCCTGACGAGTTCCACTCCCTTTGCGGCAAGCTCAGCGGCGAGCTCCAGAGCTACTCCCTTCTCGGCCATGTCCCATGCGATGTTATTGTAGAGACTCCAGTTGACTTCTTCCGTGATTTTCACCAGGTATTCATTGATTTTGGCATACTGACCGCTATCCCGGTAAGCCAGACAAACATAGATGTGCATCGCGGAAATCATGTCGCTTTCCGGGAAGTCTTTCCTGAATTTTTTCATCAGTGCGATCTTCTGATCCACATCTGTCATCTCGTAGAATTCTCTGAATCTTTCTTCCTGGACGAATCTTCCCTGGGGGAATTTTTCCCGGATCAAGGCCGAATATTCCTGAGCTTTTTCTGCCTGGTTCAAACGTGAATACCAGCCAACCATCACTGCAAGCTCCTCCTCAGATAGGTCGCCTTTCCCGGCCAGATCATCCAATTCGCTCAAAATGACCTCTATTCCTGCGGCTTTCCTGACAGCGGAGATCACTGTGAGATAGGGGATGATGTATTCTCTTTTCAGTTCGGGATGCAGCTCGAACTCTTCCACGAAGTAGGCTAGGGCCATCTCCTGATCGCCTTCCAGTCCCACGAAGTAACTGCCCCAGGATGCATAGGCTTCGGCCAGCCCGGCCAGTCCTCCCGGGATCAGATGTCCCTCATTGTCGAAGAGAGGAATGACATATCCATTTTTCTCGTTGTTATCGACTTTTTCCTTGTGCGCAAATTTGATGATGATTCCCCAGGTCTTCTCGTCGGCAGAAAAAGAGGCTGTCCAGATTTTTCCTTTCTGACTCATCGCATAGTCTTTGGCTTCCGGAGTGCCGTGTGTGTAGGAGTAGGCGACAAGATAGATTTCCTCTGCTTTCTCCAGGTTCGTTCCCGAAGGAAAATATTGAACTGTGATCTGATCGCCAGGAGAAGGCTTTTCTGGGGAAAAGGAAAATCTCGCGGTCGGTTCTTTCGGCGCGCAGAAGCTGAGGCCCAAAAGACCTGTGAGAAAAAATATTAGATATGTCTTTTTCATTGATTTTCTCCTTCAATAATCCTGTCTATTAGAACAGAATTTATGTGAGCAGGTCAAACCAACCCTTATCTATCATGCCGGGTTTGTTTCTTGCTCTTGATGAGCAAAAAATACACGGCCAGTCCCACAAGGACAGAGCCCAGAAGCCAGGCGATTTTAACCTGGTTGCTCTCGAAATTGGTAAACAGGTTAACGAGGATCCCGCAGGAGATCAGGAATGAGACTGTGAGAAGAGCGACGATGAGAGGCAAGAGAACAACTTGAAGGCATCCTGACGTGTCTTCTTCTTGATCCTCTTCGGCGTTCTTCTTCTCCGGCATTTCCGGGATCCAGTACTCTTTCCCGCACTGAGGACAGGATATCTTGTCTTCAGGGATTTTGCTGCTGCAGTGGGGGCAGATTTTCATGGCCTGCTGGTCATCCGGGAATCCATGAATTTTTAAAGATTCTGGATCCCATTCCTTTCGTCCAAGTCATATATTGATGCGATGGCGTTTAGGGTTGCTCCAGTTTTCCGCCTTCCCGGGCATCCGCCCTTTTCAAAAGAAGAGCGAACACGAATCCGAAGAGGCCCAGGCTGGCAAACATGACCATACTGGCTGTATAGGTCTTGGTGATATCGCGAAGGAGACCGTTTAAGAGCGGAAACAGGCCAAGGCCGATGAGTTGGATGGCTGTCATCAGCCCGAATGCTGTGCCCACGCGTTCTTTGCGCACGATGAGCGGAACAGAAGGCCACATTGCAGCCGGGACCAGCACGAAGGCTGCGCCGAGTGTGATCATCGGAAGAACAGGATAGATCTTTGTGATGCCCATGACAAGATGGCTGGGAATCATGAGCAGCGAGCCGATGATCATCAAAGTGGCCCGCTTTCCGATCTTATCCACCAGGCGGCCGGCAAAAGGGGCGAGAACCATGGAAGCGAAGATGATGATGGAAGAAATTCCCCCGGCAGTACTGAACATATGAAAAAGATTATTAAAAGCTTTACTCAGGAATCCACCGCTCGCCTCAGCGTAACGGGCGATACCCCATTTGTCCGCGAAGAAATCAGTCGAGAGGTTGGTAAAAGGGAAAATTGCAGAATAAAAGGTTACGCAGAGAAGAGTCACGAACCAGAATGTCGGTTTGAATTCCTTGATGTCTTTAAAAACGATTTTTTCCTCTGAACCATCCTTAAGTTCAAGAGCGCGTTCACCTCTGCGGTCCATGATGATGTAAACGATGTTGGCGAGGAGGGAGATGATGCAGCAGATGACTGCGGCGAACAGGGCATACTGGATGCCACCAAAATGACCGGTGATCAATTCGCCTGTATTGAACGCGAACAGAGATCCCAGACGGCTGACAGTGAGTGCGATGCCGAATGAGAGGGCAAGCTCTTTATTCTTGAACCAGCGGGCCAGTATTGTGCTTTGAGCAACGATTAGAGGCTCTGAGCCTGCACCGAAAATAATCCGTCCCAAGAAGAAGACCGGGATGCTTTTGGCCTGCCAGACTATGATTGCTCCGACAAGGATGAGGAGGGAAAACGATATGCTGGCCTTGCGGGTTCCCAGTCTGTCGATGAGAACACCCCCGAAAAGAACAGCAATGATAGCACCGATGCTGTACATGGTGAAAAACGTGCCGATGACTCCCCGGCTTGCACCAAGCTCTTCGACTAACGAGGGAGCGATTGCCGAGACGATGTCATAGGCGAAATAGCTCCCAAAGGTCAGAGAAGAGACGAAGATCAGAATAGTGAAGCGGTAAAGTGTTCTGGAGGGATGGAAAATTCCTGCGGGCGTATCGGATGCTGT
>Ga0114920_10001165_pt1 | contig 11976 bp, 12 predicted proteins | sample ChitaG_FD_88683 | JGI IMG/M metagenome (GOLD analysis project Ga0114920, IMG submission 88683) | Deep subsurface microbial communities from South Pacific Ocean to uncover new lineages of life (NeLLi) - Chile_00310 metaG | ecosystem: Environmental > Aquatic > Marine > Oceanic > Sediment ... | reverse complement strand
TTTGAACCCCCCTTTCTAGGAAACCCCTAGCATTGCACTAGAAGGTAAATAACGCCGGCTACTCTGCCTTTCTCCACTTTGTCTAAAGGAGACCACACCGGTTAACAAAATAGCGTAAAGTTACGCTCGCTTCCCTCCAAGAGCTAAATCCCTTCTCAAAAGTTTCTCATTACTGGGTTGTGTTTTCTAACAAGAATAATTCCGACAAAGTAACACCTAAAGCCTCTGCTATTGCTGCGATATTCTTTAATGAGGGATTTCTTTCACCCCGTTCTATGCGACCGAAATAGGGTTGATAAAAATACTATTTAGTGGTAATGTGGAAGTACAAGGATACTTGTATGAATGAAGAGGTCAGGGAATCAAAGAGTATCAAGATGAAGCCAAGCATCGTGCATAAGGCTCACCAAAAGGCTAAAGAGGAAGGGAAGACACTTGGTAGGTGGCTTGAGGAGGCTATAGAGCAGAGGCTTGAAAGGGCATAAATAAAAATCTGGTGATAAGGAGGAAGCGTACATAATCTAGAGCATCTATAAAGCTCTTTATTATGTACCAGTAGTGACGGCAGAAGAAAAGAGAGGTGGCTACAAGTGGTGGGTTACAGTAATATCCGCAATGGCTATGATGGGTGTTTTTGCTGCTATTACTGCATACGCAGTTACACTCCCAATATTCTCTGAGGAGTTAGGCGTTACACAATCCACCGCTGCTCTCGGAGGAACTACTTTTCTGGTCGGATTTGTAATGGGAGTTATTACAGGCGGCTTTGTTTCAGATCGCATCGGTATTAAAGGTGCGGTTCTTGTAGCGATGATTCTCTTGATTGTGCCACAGTTTATAATACCGTATGTTACTAACTTCACCCTAATTCTTGTATTAAGATTTATTCAAGGATTGGTTGGTATGGCGGTGGCCAGTGTCTTCGGACTACCCCGCATGGGTCCTACCTTTGGCGGTATGCTTCTCTCGGGGAAGCGAGCGGCTGAGGTTGCTATAGAGATTGTGCAAAGGTCGGTAGTTTCAATTCCTAATTTGTAACGGGCTTATTTGGGTTGCGTTTAAAAAGACTCGGAGAAGAAAAATGGCGACATATATAGCGATGCCTAAATTGGGCATGGCCATGTTAGATGGCACCATAGTTGAATGGAAGGTTAAGGAAGGGGAATGGGTCGAAGCACATCAGCTTGTGGTGACGGTAGAAACGCAAAAGACTGTGAACGATGTGGAGGCTGAGGTTGCGGGCTTTGTTCATATCCTGGTGGAGGTGGACAACGTGGTGTCCGTGGGCAGGGTAATAGGCCTGCTGGCAGAATCGGAAGAGGAACTGGCAGCTTTGCAGAAAGAGCCGCTGCGAGAGATATACATCTTAGCTGAGCGAGAGGCAGAAGCTGTCGCATCAAGTGCTACTGCCACCCTAGAGGAGGGTGGAGGTAAGATAAGGATATCGCCAGTTGCTAGGAAGATAGCAGAGAAGAGTGCCATAGATATAACCAAGGTAGCTGGTACGGGTCCGGGAGGGAAGATTGTAAGGGAGGATATCGAAAAGGCAATAGCAGCTAAAGGAACAGAAGCTGAAGCAGTACAACTCGAAGAAGCCCCTGGCAAGAGGGTGAAGGAGACCATACCTCTTAAAGGGATGAGGAGGGCGATTGCCGAGAATCTGCACAGAAGCTTGGCTGTATCCGCTCAGCTCACTGCTATGGGTGAGATAGACATGACAGAAATGATAAAGCTACGAAAAGGCCTCGTTGCCCGTGAAGAGGCAATCGGTGCCAGAATCACCTATACTGATATATTTGTGTTCGCAGTTGCCAAGGTACTGAAAGACAATCCAATGGTCAATTCCAGCATAATAGATAATGAGATTAAGATCTGGGAAAGTATAAACATTGGTGTTGCCGTTGCCTTAGAAGAAGGACTCATTGTCCCTGTGGTAAAAGATGCCGACAAGAAATCCCTCGCGGAGATAAGTAAGACCATAAGGGAATTGGCAGAGAAGGCGAGAGAGGGGAAACTGGTGCCCGATGAGGTTACGGGGGGCACATTCACCCTTACCAATCTGGGGGCAGCCGGTGCAGGATGGCGTTTTGAGACGCCAATAATAAATCAGCCAGAGTCGGCAATTGTAGGGATCGGAGGCATTACAGAGAGGGCTGTGGTCAGAGATGGCCAAATTATGATCAGACCTATCATGACATATAGCTTCACTTACGACCACAGGGTAGTTGATGGGAGACTGGCGGTCCAATTCATGGCAAGTGTGATTGATTTGCTGGAGAACCCGAGTCTTCTGTTAGTTTAGGAGGTGAGACATGTTGTAAAGAGCAGCACTGCAGTGGTTCTATAGAAAGTAGAAAGCTAGAAAGGAGGCAGGTGGCTGACATAGGTGTAAATTGCATCAGATTGATAGCAGAATACAGGAATAAAAGGAAGGTGACTAATGGCCATTGAAAAAGGAAAACTAACAAATATGTATGAAGTGATGGTTCGCATTAGAGCCTTTGAGGAAAGGGTTCGTAAAGAATTTGCGGCTGGGACTATCGGGGGCTTTGTTCACCTATACGCTGGTCAAGAGGCAACAGCTACGGGCGCCTGTGCAAATTTGAAATCTGATGACTATATCACAAGCACTCATCGAGGACACGGGCATCTGATTGCCAAGGGTGGAAAGACAGACCGGATGATGGCTGAACTATATGGCAAGAAAACCGGCTACAACAAGGGTAAGGGAGGCTCCATGCACATCGCTGACATGGAGATAGGTATCTTGGGGGCTAATGGCATCGTAGGTGCTGGAATACCCATTGCTGCTGGGGCAGCTCTCTCAGCCAAAATGAGGGGGACAGACCAGGTTGCTATCTGCTTCCTTGGTGATGGCGCAACCAATACTACTAGATTCCACGAAGGGGTAAACCTGGCTGCAATCTGGGATCTCCCCGTGGTATTCGTTATTGAAAATAACCAGTATGCCGAGAGTACCAGTATTGCCGATGCCTGTAAGCTACCTAACCTGGCCGATAGAGCAGTTGCATATGGCATTCCGGGCAAAACTGTGGATGGTAACGACGTTCTGGCAGTATATGGGGCAGTAGGGGAGGCAGTACTCAGGGCGAGAAAAGGTGAAGGTCCTACTCTGGTAGAGTGTAAAACCTGGCGATGGTACGGGCACTTTGAGGGAGATGCGCAGACCTACAAAACTAAAGAGGAAATTGAGGACTGGATGAAGAAGGACCCCATTCCCAGGTTCAGAAAGCAGCTTATTGAAATGGGTGTCTTTACCCAGCAGGATGCCGATAAAATTGGCCAGAGAATGAATGAGGAAATAGAAAAAGCGGTAAAGTTTGCTAAGGAAAGCCCATTTCCGGCCCCTGAAGAAACATTAGAGGATGTCTACGCTTAAGGAGGTAAAGAATGAGAGAGATAACTTTTAGTCAAGCCATAAATGAAGCCTATGATGAGGAATTAAAGAGGGACCCAACTGTATTTATCCTCGGGGAAGATATAGGAAAACACTGGGGAGCAGCCTTGGGCGAAATGCAGGGCTTATTTGATAAATATGGACCCCAGAGGATAAGAGAAACGCCAATATCTGAGACGGCAATTCTGGGAGCAGCTATAGGTGCGGCAGCCACCGGGATGAGACCAGTCGCCTTTCTGTATTTCACTGACTTCCTAGGTGTGCCGATGGATGAAATATGGAATCAGCTCACCAAAATGAGGTATATGTTTGGCGGCAAGGCGAAATTGCCGGTGACTATAACTGCCTATAGTGGTGCTGGGATATCTGCCGCTGCCCAGCATTCTAAGTGTGGCGAGGGATTATTTATGAGTATCCCGGGGCTTAAGATTGTGACACCGGCTACCCCCTATGACGCCAAGGGCTTGCTTAAAACGGCAATCAGAGAGGATAACCCTGTAATGTATTTTATACACAAGCAAATACTTCTTGGCGGTATAAAAGGCGAGGTACCAGAAGGGGAGTACACCATACCTCTTGGCAGGGCGGATGTTAAACGGGAAGGCAAAGATGTTACCGTTGTGGCAATAGGGCTCATGGTTCTCCGGGCACTTGCTGCCGCAGACAAGCTTCAAAAAGAGAAAGGCATAAGCATAGAGGTTGTTGACCCTCGAAGCGTGGTACCTCTGGATAAAAAGGCTATTATTGATTCGGTCAAAAAGACAGGTAGGCTGGTGATTATGGATGAGGAGCCCAAGACCGGAAGTGCAGCCTCTGAGATCGCGGCGGTAGTAGCTGAGGAGGCCTTTTGGTCTCTCCATGCGCCGATAAAAAGAGTCTGCGCTCCTGATACACCTATTCCCTTCAGTGCGGTTCTGGAGAAATTCTGGATGCCTGATGAAGAGGACTTAATAAAGGCTGTAACTGAGATTATGTAATTCAATGAAAGGAGGTAATCAAATAAATATGAAACAAATATGAATAAATATGAAACAAATATGAATAAATATGAAAGGGGGTAATCAAAATGGATCTTGGTTTGAAAGGGAAAGTAGGTTTAGTGACCGGAGCAGCAAGCGGTATTGGCCGTGCTATCGTTTTATGCTTAGCTGAAGAAGGCGTCAATATAGTTGTGGCAGACATCGACCGGCCTAAGGCCGATTCTGTTGTCAAAGAGGCAAAAGCCCTCGGGGTCAAGGTTCTAGCTGTGCAGGCTGACATCACCAAGACAGAAGACATAAAGAAAATGGTGGCCGCCACCGTTGAGGAGTTGGGCCGGGTTGATATCCTGGTTAACAACGCCGGTAGGGCTCGGCTAAGCGATCTCCTGACCCTTCCGGATGACGAGTTCAAGTACAACCTGGATCTCATGCTGTTTGGTATCATTCATGCCTGTAAAGAGGTTGTCCCTCATATGAGGAAACAGGGCTGGGGTCGGATCATCAACATCTCCTCGATATTCGGGAAGCAGCCAGGCAGCATGGTGGATTACGACTGTATCAAAGCAGCGGTGATTATGTTCACTAAAGACCTGTCTAACTACCTGGCCAAGGATAACATCCTAGTGAACGCCGTCTGCCCCGGACCGATCCGCACGCCCCTCTGGGAAGGTCCTGGTGGTTTAGGTGACCAACTGGGGAAGATGTTGGGGAAGTCAGGACAGGAAGCCATAACCTGGTTCGCTGAGCAGAACATCCCTCTGGGACATCATGGACTGCCGGAGGATATAGCCTCTATGGTAGTTTTTTTGGCCTCGGAGAAGGCGCGCTTTATTACTGGAGAGTCAATTAACGTTGATGGCGGCATGGGGAAGGCCGCCATCTAAATGACGCCTGTGGAGAAAGGGAACATCTTTGGCATTGGCCCATGGGATATTTATTCGTGGGAGGCTCCTTTAGTCTATGAATGCAAATACCATGGCAAGCCAGCTTGGGGTAGAGAAAAGATAGCCCTAACCCAGGTAGGAGCGGGGTACTTCGGACCCGCTGAATACAACGGTGCCTATAATTACATCGATATTAAACCCCTCCGTGCTATCTGGGAACCAGTATATGCCCGAGAGTATAGGCGCGGAACCTAGTCGCTGGCTGGACATAACAAAGCCAAGTCCAGCTAGCTAAGGCTGGCTGCTAGAGAGGGGGGCGGCAGGGTATATCGCGAAAGAAGACCATAGTTTGTCTGAGGTTACCGAGGTAAATTGTATCCAGATGACCTAAAATACAACAATGAACACACCTGGCTTAGACTTGAAGGGGACACCAAGGGACGAGTAGGTATCACTTACTACGCTCAGGAGCAATTGAAGGAGGTTGTCTTCGTGGAACTTCCGGATGTAGGGGCTGATGTTGTCCACATGGGACCTTTTGGTGTAATTGAATCCGCGAAGGCAACCAATGACCTGTATAGTCCCGTCAGTGGTGTAGTGGCGGAGGTGAATCATTCCCTCGAGAGCGAGCCTAACTTGGTCAATAGTGACCCCTATGGCAAGGGCTGGATGATAGTTGTAGAGTTGAGCGATCCTGCTGAGTTAGAACGTTTGCTATCGGCAGAGGAATACCAAGCTGTGATTGGTGGGTAATTCCGGAGGAGTTGTAGCCATCTTCCGCAATATAAGTGAGAGGGTGATTATGGAAGAGAAAGATATAGTAGTGGTTGGTGGTGGGCCTGCTGGATACGTAGCAGCAATAAGAGTGTCACAACTGGGCAGAAAGGCAACACTCATTGAGGATGATACTGTGGGGGGAACTTGCCTCAATCGGGGGTGTATCCCCACCAGGGCTCTGGTGAGGGCGGTTGAGTTCGTTGACCTGGCAAAGAGTGCCAAGGACTACGGAGTAAACTACAAAGAAACAGAGATTGACCTGGCAAAGATGATGGCTCGCAAGGATACCATTGTTAGAACCGTGGTATCCGGTGTAAAGTTGTTGCTAGGTGGGAATGGCGTTGAGCTAGTAACCGGGAGAGGAAAGCTTATTTCTCCATCACAGCTTGAGGTACAGCTGGGAGATGGGACTAAGCAAGAGGTAACAGCACAAAAGATAATCATAGCCACTGGCTCCGTTTGCAAAAAAGTCTCCGTTCCAGGGGGAGAAGGCGAAAAAATAATAAGCACAACTGAAGCACTGGAGCTTAAAGAAATACCGAAATCCATGCTGATTATGGGGGGTGGGTTTGTAGGTACTTCCTTTGCCACTATCTACTCTAGGTTGGGGACGGCTGTTACCATTGTTGAGCAATCGCCCGGGATACTCCCTGAAATTGACCGGGAGATAGTCTCTATTTTGGAAAAGGAGCTAAAGAAGTACAAGATTCAAATCTATACTGAGGCGCAGGTAAGTAAGATAGAAAAAGGCGAGCCGGGCGAGAAGAATATCACGGTAACCATTAAGGGGGAAGAGACAAAGTTAACCGCCGAGTATGTGTTGATGGCAGAAGAAAGAGAAGCTAATATTGATGGGCTTGGACTAGATAAGGTAGGTGTGGAGCTCAATGACCGGAAGGGCATCGTGGTAAACGAGAAAATGGAGACAAATGTGCCCAATATATTTGCTGCCGGGGATGTAACCAAGCAGCAAATGTGGACCCACGTAGCCTTTGCCGAAGGTCTGGTTGCTGCTGAAAATGCAACTGGGAAAAGCTCAGAGGTTGATTACACGGTCATTCCCTATTGGACGAATACCTTCCCTGAGGCGTCTGGCGTCGGCATTTCAGAAGAGGAGGCAATTGCCCAGGGATACCAGATACGAGTGGGGAGGTTTCCCATTGCTGGCAACGGCATGGCGACTATCCTGGGGCAGAGAACCGGCTTGGTAAAGATGATCACAGATGTAAAATATGGTCAAATATTAGGCGTACATATCATTGGCCCCCGCGCTACCGACCTCATACCGGAAGCTGCCCTGGCCATGAAGCTGGAGGCCACCCCGGAAGAGATCAAGTCAATCATGCATGGTCATCCCACTCTGTCGGAGGCATTCTGGGAGACGGCTCTGGATGTCAGTGGGGAGACAATACATTACATGACGCAAAATAAATAGCTTGCGGTGTGGGTCTCACCATGTTGTGTGTTGCTTATCAGCTTGGATTAATTGGATATAGTGAGGCTTACCAAGTGCAGAGAAAGCTCCTGAGTTGCCGGTGGGATAGGGAAATAGCGGACACACTGCTACTCCTGGAGCATCCACCTACAATTACCATTGGTAAGTCCGGGAAGTTGGAGAATGTCCTTGTTTCTCCCGCACAGCTAGTGGAACAAGGTATATCTCTATTTTTCACAGATAGAGGGGGGGATGTTACCTATCATGGCCCGGGGCAACTGGTCATTTACCCGATAATTGACCTGAGAGAAAGAGGCAAAGATATTCACAAGTATGTTCATGACCTAGAGGAGGTAATCTTACGGACGGTAAGTAGCTTTTCTATAGACGCCGTTAGGGATGAGAGCCACGCTGGGGTCTGGGTAAACGACGAAGGGTTGGCTACTATCGGCATTAGAGTAAGAAAATGGATCACCATGCATGGATTTACCATCAATGTAAAACCGAAATTAGAGCACTTCTCCTTCATAAACCCATGCGGCTTTTGTAACCGGAAAGTTACATCCATTTCCAAGCTCCTTGCCGAAGACGTGCCGATGGAAGCAGTAATACGAAGGTTAATTGCCCATTTCTCAGAGGTTTTCGGCACCCGAATAGAATGGGGTTCGGATATACCGGAAAGGAGCACTCTATGAAAGGGAGGCTCCCGGCTTGGTTCAAACAGAAGCCCCCCGACCCCCAAATTATGGTAACCATGAAAAAGCTCCTGAACGGACTAAGCTTGCACACTATTTGTGACAGTGCTCAGTGTCCGAATATTGGGGAGTGCTTCTCTCGAAAGACAGCAACATTTCTCATTCTGGGAAATGTCTGTACCAGAAATTGTAGCTTCTGTGCGATGAAGAAAGGAGTGCCTACCCCCGTTGATGAAAAGGAGCCGCGGCATGTCCTTGAAGCAGTAGAGAAGCTGCTTCTGCGTTACGTTGTTATAACCTCTGTCACCAGGGATGACCTTCCTAGTGGTGGTGCCTCCCAGTTCGCTAGGACAATTAGGGTGCTTCATGAAAATAAGAAGGACGTCATCGTTGAAGTGCTCGTTCCAGATTTTCTTGGCTCTGCTGAGGCCTTGAGGGTAGTGATAGAAGCCGAACCTCAAGTGATAAACCATAATGTGGAGACTGTCCCCCGCCTTTACCCGGAGGTCAGGCCGGGGGCGGACTACAGCCGTTCCGTGGGGCTTCTCTTTACGGTAAAAAGGCTGAATCAAGCAATAACTACCAAGTCGGGCTTGATGTTGGGCTTGGGGGAGACGAGGGACGAAGTAATTGAGATTATGGAAGACCTGAGAGAAGCCAATTGTGAACTGCTTACCATTGGTCAGTACCTGCAGCCTTCTCATAAGCATCATCCTGTGGTCAGGTTCGTTCCCCCTGAGGAGTTTGCAGAATATGAGCAGATAGGCAAGGACATGGGATTCACCGAGGTTGTCGCTGCTCCCTTGGTAAGAAGCTCCCTTGATGCTGCCGAACTCTACACTAAAACGAAAGATTAACCTGCTCCAGAATCCTTGACGAGGGATACATGAAAGAAAAAGATTTAGAAAACGGCTTAAGGGAGATAGTAGGAGAACGGGTGACCGTGAGCCGCTTTGAGCGGTCGATATACACTAGTGACCTTATGCCTATCCCCAAGATTATCAAGACCCTATTTAAGACGATGCCTGATGCTGTGGTCAAGGCAAACATAGTTGAGGAAGTTTGCTCCATTCTCAGCTATTGTACTCGTAATAGCATACCAGTTGTGCCGCGAGGCGCCGGCACCTCTGGTCTGTTTGGCGCTGTACCCAAAAAGGGTGGTGTTGTCTTAGACTTGAGGAATCTGTCAGGGGTCATTGAGATAGACAGAGAAACAGTAACCACTGAGGCAGGTATTACCTGGTGGGAATTAGATAGAAGGCTAGGGATAGAGGGTTTGACGCTCAGAAGTTACCCGTCCAGTGCCAGGTCAGCAACAGTTGCTGGATGGATAATGGGTAATGGTCTTGGCATAGGTACTCTGAAGTATCGCCCAGTCTCCGAGCAACTCCTCTCAGCTGAGGTAGTCCTTGCTGATGGTACGGTGAAAGAGTACATCAGAGGACAGGGACTGGAGTGGTTCATGCAGAGTGAGGGAGTTCTGGGCATAATCACCAAGGTTTGCTTGAGAGTTCGCCGGCTTCCACAGAGCACTTCGCATCAACTGATTTATTTTGAAGATATGAAAGACCTATTTGGCTTCGTCAATCCCCTAGCCAATACATCACCCTGCCCCTACGCCGTAGAAATTTTTGACCACAAATACCTTGACCTTATTAAGGAGTCTGGCTATCAGGTAACAGACTTTGGCCCCAGAGGCGGCACGGTGCTGGTTACCTATGAAGGTGAGAAAGAAGAGGTTGAAGAGGGTAAAAGGGCTGTCGAAAGGTTGGAGCTCCAATTTCATGGCGAGGAAAGGGAAGGTGCCGAGGAGGAATGGCAGCAGAGATTCAATATGCTCAGGGTCAGGAGAGCAGCCCCGACTGTAATCCCCAGTAGTGTTCATGTCCCTCTAGGTAATCTAAATCAATTCTATTTAGGTCTGGACAAGTTGAAGAAGAGGCCGATTGGTCTCCTGGGACACGTTACTTCAAATAGCGACTGCATGGCGATGCCAATGGTGGTCACTAATGAAAAGAAATTAGTGGAGTATATCCTTGCCCTGCACACCCCGTGGGAGATTTCCAACCTGGCCTTATCTCTCGGCGGTAAGCCAGGTGGAGGCTTGGGAGTATGGAATGCCCCCTATAAGAAGCAAATATTATCCAAACCAAAGTTCGCGGAGATTAAGAAAAGGAAGAAAGAACTTGATTCCAAAGGCATCCTTAATCCTGGAATGTGGCTTAATTCACCGCTGTTTCTTAATCCGGTTATCTACCAAATTGCTATGGCGGCTGCCTCTATAATCGATAGGATAATCCCAGGGAAAGTGAGCAAACGTGAAATACCAGCCTTCTTAGAAGAGATTTCTGCCTGTAGTCAGTGTGGCTACTGTATGAATTACTGCCCAACAAAGCAGGAGTGGATTTCTTCCACCCCCCGCGGCAGGATTCTTATGACTAAGGAGCTGCTTGGAGAGCAGTCCTTGCATCACCAAAAAGTAACCACCGAGTATTTAAATGCAATCTTTCAATGCACCTTGTGCGGCCGGTGTAAAGTTGACTGTAGTGTTGACATAAAGTCACCAACATTGTGGAGAGACTTGAGAAGCGACCTGGTGAAACATGGCTTTGAACAGGAGAACTTGAAAGCGCTAACTGGCGGCATTGACCAGACGCATAATATCGCTACCAAGGATAATGACCAGAGGGCAAGATGGACCAGCAGATTAAAGCTTCTGTATGAACTTGATAAAAAGGAGAAAGCAAAGGTTATCTACTACGTTGGGTGTATAACCTCCTTTTACCCCATGGTTCAAGACATAGCCCGCAGCTTTGCCCAGATACTGGATGCGGCAGGTATAGACTTCGCTATTCTGGGTGGTGAGGAGTGGTGTTGCGGTTATCCGTTAATGGTAGCTGGCCACAAGGAAGAAGCAGCCAGAACCATGAAGCATAATATAGATAAAATGAAGGAGAGGGGTGCGGAGAGCGTAGTCATGACCTGCCCAGGATGCTTGCGAATGTGGAAGGACGAGTATCGCGAAATTACAGGTCAAGAAATCCCGTTCGATGTTTTTCATGCTACTGAGTTTATAGTAAAACTTATTGAACAGGGCAAGATAGAATTTGGAGAACTAAATGAGAGTATTACCTACCACGACCCCTGTGACCTTGGCCGGAACAGCGCAGTATTTGATGAACCTCGCTACATACTACGCAAAATTTCCAGCCTGAACTTTATTGAACTTAAGGACAGCCGGGAATACTGTAGTTGCTGTGGCTCAGGCGGAGACCTTTTGGTATTGAATCAAGACCTTTCACTTGATATTGCTAGGCGTAAGGTCAATGAAGCTCTGGACACAGGAGTTGGGACCCTGGTTACGGCATGCCCTTCCTGTATAAGGGCTATAACCATGGCTAAGGCGTCAGAAAAGGCGCAGCTTGAGATATTAGATATTGCCCAGCTGGTCTGGAAGGCTATGGTAAAGTAACTAAAAACTCAGCTTGATGAGGGGGCAAAAGCGATGATTATGAAGAGCCTACACAAATTCTGGCTCTTGCCTGGTACCCCGGTTTTCTAGCTCGCATAGTTAAAAAAAGAAGAGGGGGAACCCAAAGAAGGCACAGGAAGCCAAGAACAGTACCACCAACGAAGCAAAGGAAGGTATAGGCGGGCTCTGCCAGGGGAAACTGAGGTGCCAGTGGTTTCATCCTTTTTCCAAACTGGTTTAAATATTGTACCTCCCCCTCCCGTGTGGGTAGCCTCAGCTATAATCGGGCAGGTGGCATCCCGCCTTTTTGATTAT
>Ga0114920_10001164_pt1 | contig 11999 bp, 9 predicted proteins | sample ChitaG_FD_88683 | JGI IMG/M metagenome (GOLD analysis project Ga0114920, IMG submission 88683) | Deep subsurface microbial communities from South Pacific Ocean to uncover new lineages of life (NeLLi) - Chile_00310 metaG | ecosystem: Environmental > Aquatic > Marine > Oceanic > Sediment ... | reverse complement strand
TACCATTTTGCATTGCTCCAAAGAATCCAATGATGATTGGAGATATTGCATTTGGCAAAATATGTTTAAACATTACTTTAAATTTTTCTGCCCCACTTATTATCGCAGCCCTCACATAAGCATTCTGTTTTACTTGAAGCACCAGAGCTCTTACCCATCGAATAGATGCTGGTATACCGAAAAGACCATATAATAGTAGAATATTGAATAATGTAGTTCCTATTAAAGGAGCTACAATAATAACAAGAATTAACACCGGAAAAGAAATCCAAAAATCACAAAAACGCATGATAACGGTGTCAATTTTTCCACCAAAATATGCAGAAATTGTACCTACAGCAAGTCCTCCAAGAGTGCTAATTATAACTGGTAGAGCTGCTGCTGTCACTGCAGTTCTTGCACCCCAAATTAATCTCCCAAGAAGATCATATCCAAATTTAGTAGTACCTAATGGATGATCTGCTGATGGGCCAAGGTATGGTCTCTCAAAGGGAAAATATGGGGGAGCTAATTTTTCTATAGTAAATGGAGTTAACCAAGGAGAATACACCGCTAAAATGGTTATAAATAAGATCAGTACCATTCCCACGATTGTTAACGGGGTAAGTAGGCGTCTAAATAATCTCCTTTTAGATTGTATTTTCCCAATCATAAATTCAATAGTTTCAAATTCTGGTACCCGCCATCCAGGTATTAGATAGAATTTTAACAATCTGGAAAACTTGACTTTTTTTTCTTCTTGATATTCATGTATTTTCGTTTCTTCTAGAATAGCCTTGTTTATTTTAATATTTAAAACACTCTTTTTAGAAATTAATTATTCATATTAGATTTTATCTACTAATAAAGATTAATAATCTGATCTTTATAAAAAAATAAGAGATTTCATCCCTGTATATCTCTGCAAAAAAGAAATGATTTATCAAAATTAAAAATAAGATGAAATTTTTTTTTTAACGGTATTAAACTAGAATTTCTTAGCTATACCTTTTAGTTTTTTTTCCAAACCTACTATATTTCCTTCCCAATTGGATAGAATCTTATCTATTTGAGGAATAATAGTTTCTCTTTCTTTATATTCTAAGAATTCCTTGAATTCTTTAATAAAATCTATTCTTTTATTTGTTTCTTTGACGAATTTTTGTATCTCTTGAGTTTGGTTTTCGATAACATCAGGAATACGTTGAGTTTCTCCTCGTCGAGTTAAAGTTGTTAAATATTCTTCAGTTCCTAATAATAAAGAATTTAATTGTTCAATCCGATCATTAACAATTTTTTCATAAGTCTGTGGTACCTTGTCCTTTGGAAATAAATTAGTAACATCCACGATAAATTTTTGTGTTAAACTAATAAGTTGTTCCATGCTATCATACCCTTCAATACTATACTCTACAGGATGATAAGAGGCTTCAATACCACTATTTACATCATCTAACCTGTATATTTTAAATCCTGGATCACTTTTTAATTGTTTATCAGGATCTCCTTTTTTATCAGCAACTTCGATTTGACGGATTAATCTCATAGGATTAAATACAAGAGAGATTGTTAGTGGATTATTTTGTTGGTAAGATAAAGTTGTACGAATGTCAATGTGACTCATCATAACCTTGAATCCAGGATGAGAGTGCCACCACCCAACAATAAATTCATTTCTTTCATATGCTTGTAATTCAATATCAGAAGCAATTATCATATCTTCCTCAGACCACTTGTATTGATCAATCACAGCATCTTTATCTAACTCTTGATGCATAATTGGGTAGGTTGCAGAAACGATAACATCATCACCCTCATTTCTACCGATAAAGATTCCACTTACTTCAAGCCATTCTTCTTTTGGTATACGTGCATTAGCAAATCTTACCGCAGCGGCAACGATAGTTAAATAAACTTCTTTTGGAATAGAAATATTTCCCATTTTTATATCCTTCCTTAATTTAAATTTTTATGACTTTCAACAACATAATACTAGTTTTTCTATTTATGTCTTTTTTTTTGCTCTATTCACTAAAGGCAAAATTACCTCATCTAAAAATTTTTTAAGAAGGAATAAAATAGCTATTTGAAATAAATAATAATTTAAATTCCAAATTTACCATATTAATATTAAATTTAAATTAATGTAAATTAAAAAGTGATATATTTTGACTGAAAAAGGCTTTATACCCCTCTCAAGTGAACTAGGTATCCCAGGAACAAGCTACAGAATCCAATTAGGCCTTATTAATGAAAAATGGGCTTCACGATTACTAAAAGGTAAAGGTGTGATTGATTCATATGTTTATAAGGATGAAGATACTGCGGGTGGCTTTCCAAACCAGAACTTAATAGTTGGATGGGTTCTTCGTACTATAGCAATACCTAATATTAATCCACATCAAGTAATGAAGACAACTCAGGCTCTAGTTAAACAAGCAATTAGAAGGAAAGAAGAAAGAAAAGCTATGGTTCCTATATCTGACACAAAAGATGTACAATTAGATAAAGTGCCTGAAGATGAATTAAAAAGACCAAAAGCCCAAGGTTGGGTAAAAACCGATGATATAAAAAGTCAACAAGAACTTGAAGACGAGAGGAGAGAAGCTTTCAAGCAAAGAGTTGCTGCCAATAAAGAAGGAGATCAAGCTAGTACTTCTACTGTTGCACCTTTAAAAACATCAAGGCAATTACCATCAATTCCAAAAGAAGATGCAGCTGTAGAAGAACAATCAAGTTCGAAAGGAGCAGTATTCTGCCCACATTGTGGACATGACCTTACATGGAAATTTTGCCCATATTGTGGTAAACCTTTACCTCATGAATAGTTATTTGGGAAATTTTTTACTAAGACTATATACTAAACCTTTGTTTTTTTGCTTAAAGGCTTCTCAATTCCTATAAAATTTGCTCATCGGTAAAAAAAAGCAAATTTGAAAAAAGGTGTTTTTTAAATTAAATGCTTTTTGTTCAAATATTTAAAACCATATAAACTATATATATATCATAAATTTGAAAAAACAAGTGAATTTAAAATGGGGAAAAACGATGATCAAAGTTTAGTTACAATTAAACCTTTAGCCTATTATAAAATGCTACTTCATGTTTTACGTTTTGGCTCAAAATATTTAGAACAGAAGAAGTTAAGTGAAGTTATGGGTGTTTTAATTGGAAGACTTGAAGGAGAAGATGAAATAAAAAATGTTATCGTTGAAGACGTAGTGCCTGTTTCACATGGTGGTTCAATCGAAGTTAAATTTTCAGTTGAACAGTTGGGAGCATTTGGGGAAATTGACGGAAAAATATGGGAACAATACGGTGACCGTGGTTGGTTTTCCGTTGGATGGATTCATAGTCATCCAGGATTGGGTATATTCTTTAGTGAGACAGATAAATTTAATCAAATTTTTTGGCAGAAAAACCCTAGCGGCATAGGAATAGTCTTTGACCATACCTATTTAGATAAACCAGGGGATGTTGGATTTAGAGTTTTTAGATTAGATGAGACAAATTTAGATGATCCCTCTTTAGCGATGAAATCAGGCTACCATGAAGTAAAAGCTGTTGTCGAACCCCCTAACAGTCTTGAGTTTTACTTAAAAATTATGGAATTAATTAATAATATTCATACTGGAATTCCCCAAATTCTGGAGTTAAACGAAACGCTTGATCTATTTAGTGATGTTTTCATCCCTGAAGAGGAACAGTTAATATCAAAACTACCAGAGATAGATTTTAATGAGGTTTATTCTACATTAAAAAATGGAATGGATAGTTTCTTAGAGCTTTCTATCAAACCCTTAATATATTTTATGAATTCTTGGGGCCAAGATACTACTAGTAAGATTTATCTGAACACTTCACAGATAAGAAATGATTTAAAGGAACTTAAGGATAAATTGAGTAATGAAATCATAAGTTTACAGCAATCTTTCAATTATGACTTACAGAACGACCTGAGAGATTTGGATTTCTATGTAGATGATAAACTAGAAGAAATAGATAGTGAAAAAGTGAATATCACAAGTTTAGTGAGTAACTCAACTGTTGAGTATAAAAATCAAGTTGCCAATTTATTTGCTGAGAAAGGAAAAAACATATTTGACCAAGTTTTGAATAAAATTAATAACATATCTTCAGGTTTATTGGAATTTAATCAGAAGTTTACTAATCATATAAAGAATCTAGAAGAGGGGCGTTCTTCTTTGATTGATTTGACAGAAAGGCATAAATCGCTTGGTAAATTCATTCAGAGCAACCTAAACACGGTACAAGAAGACGTAATGACAATTTATGCAAAATCAACTAGCAGAATGAAAGGCAATCTTAATAATTTAAATAAAGAAACTAAAGGTTATTTATCAAATTTAAAAGCTGCAATAATCTTATTGGAAAGTTCAAAGATTCCAATTAAAGAGAAATTAAATACCTTTCAGACTGAGAATAAAGAACTTCAGAAAGTTGTAAAAGATCTTAGATCCGAAAAGCAGGATTTACTGAATAAAATAAAAAAATTAGAAAAGAGAGGAGATTAAGCAAAAATGTCAGAAATATCAAAAATCATAATTGGTTCCGAAGCTTTCATTCGCATGATGACTCACGTGTTAAGGTTTGGTAATGAAGCTCTTGAAGAAAGTGTTGAAGTAATGGGTGTTTGTATTGGTAAAGAAGATGATACTGAAAACAGATTTAATATTCTTAATATTATTCCAATTCAGCATGGATTAAAAGTATCAACGGGGTTCACTAAGGAAGACATTGAATTTTTTGCTAATTTGAATAAAGAATATCAAGAAAAAGGTTTAAAAATTATAGGATGGTATATTTCCCGACCAGGTTGGGGCCTTGATTTTACAGACATCACAATTCAAAATCATAAATTTTTCCAAACAGAGAAAAATCCTCAAGGATTTGCGATTATATTTGATCACACAATTATGGGTAAAGAAAAAGAATTTGGATTTAAAATCTATACACTTAAAGATTATAAAAAATCAAATGATTATCATGAAATCCCTTATGAAATTGAAATACCCGCAAACCTCAATTTTTTCAAATGGGTTCAAAAATTTGTAGAGGACTCACAAAGATTGTCTCCGGTAATAATTAAGGAATTGAAAGAGCAACCTTTAGGAGAACTGCAAGAGATACCGCTTTCGACAGAAGATTTAGTTGATAAGAGTATCAAAGATTATTCAACACAAATAGAACAAGTATTTACGGGTTTTAATGATGGGTTAAAAAAAGTAAATGAAGTTATCAGTGGCACCTACAAATCTCAATTAACAACCTGGGTGGACGATATGACTCAAGGAACTCTAAAAGGTATGGAATATATTAGTAGATCAACAAATCAATTGAAGAACACCGTTTCAGATGGACTTAGAGACGTACAAACCTATTTTAACAGCACATTTACGGAGATATCAGGTCTTTTTAAGAAGAATATCACCGAATACATTAACAAACGTGTCAAAGGGCAACGAGAATTAAAGAATGAAATTTCTATTAAGTTAGAGGAAAACATTGAAGAGATTAAAAAAGAATTTATGGAACAAATGAACAATTCCATAAGCCCTATAGAGGAAAAAATAACGTCTTTAATTGACATAGTGGATAAAAATTCAAAATTGAATTCTAAAATGGCAGAAGTAACAATAGATTTAAACTCATTAGTTTCAGAGACCGATAATAACATTAAAAGTCTAACCAACAATATTGGTGAACAAATAGAAAATGTAATAACGCCATTTAAGTCACAAATCAGCGAAAAATCTGAAATATTAAATTCAGAACTAAAACCAATCCAGGAAAGTCATTCAGAAATCAGAATTCTACTTGAAAAACTCCAAAAAATTATAACCGATTTTCGAAATTTAACCTAAAAGAACCGCAAAGCAGAAACATTTGACACTTTTAGCTTATATTTTGGAATATTCGTGCTTAAACGCTTTAACTGATTTAATTTAGCGATTTTGCCTAATACTCGGCCGATTCGATCAACCTTGATATTGACACCAAAGTTGTCTTTTAAGATTGAATTAATTTTGTAAGAAGATAGTATTACAACCCTCGATATATTCTTTTCGCAGAGTAATTCAATTGCTCTCTTCACTAAGCCAATCAGATTTTCTTTACTTTCTACTCGAGCGTTATTCATTCTTAAAAGGTTCTAAACTTATATGTTATATTGTTGAGTGTTTGAGTGTTTTTAAAACTTTCACATGAAATTTATCAATTGAATTAATATGTTTATTCTGTTCTTTTCAATTGATTACTCTTAATTTCTATTTTTATTATAATTAGAAAAATAAAAATATAATGATATAAAATAGTTATATATGGGTAATTCTGAAACTAAGATTAAAGGAAAAAAGAAGAAGGTTCAAAAAATAAAATTACCTAAAACGTCAAAACCAGGTAAAATAGGGTTTAAACAAAAAGTTAAGCGTTTTACTTCAAAACAGCACACCAAATTAAGTAATCTCTCTTCTAAAACAAAAAGTCAAGTATCAGATTTTTATTCTACTAGGATAGCCCATCAACAAGTTTATATTAAAGGTCAAGAACCAAAATCTTATTCTTTTAAAAAAAGGTTTTATGGACTATATATAATATTTATAGTATACTCTCTATTGTTAATTACAAAAATTAACATTCCAGGCAGTTCTTGGATTGATATAATGATGTTAGGGAATCCTTTTGCATTTTCTAACGCAATTGTAGCTTTCTTTATAGTATTATCCTTTTTATTTAGTATTGATAAAGTAAGAATATTTATTTTTGAAGGAAAAACTGTTGTTAAGCAAATAGTAATATATAGCGGTATTATTGCCTTGTTATATTTTTTATTTTTATATATTTCAACAGATCTTAATTTTATGACATATTTATTGGCGCTTTCAATGATATGGTTAATTCTTTTAAGTAGTAGGTTTTATATTTATTCACGTAAATTCTCAACAAAAATCGAAGCTAGATTCATAAAGAAATATTCAATTCCTAGATATCTTTTAGCAATTATTATACCGTTTTTCATCTTGGCTCTACTTGTTATTATTTCCTTATTTTATAGAAGTTTTTTGGTATGGCTTTCATTAGATTTTTTTGCAACATTTGATCCTAGTAGTGCTGTTGATGTATACAACTTAGAAATGCGCAGAATCATGCCTTTGATTTATGTTAGTTTAGTTATGACACTTGTCTTTATTATTTTTGAATTTGTATCTACAAGAAGAAGAGCTGAAACAAGAAGAGCCGGTACATTTGATAATTTCACGTTTTCTTTAATAGTGTTGTTTATCTTTTTCTTTCAGATTTTGCAGATAAGTATATATTTACTTCTACAACCTGAAACTATTACTGCTTTCAAGGCAACAATTGGAGCGACAGGCTCAGCGGTGGCGTTTATCTATATTTTTGAATTTATTATTTCTATGTATTTCTTATATCGTATCGTAAAAAAAACGGGAAGAACTTTGGGTTGGCGGATTCTAATTTTTAAAAAAGATGGATTGATTATGTTATTTTTGGCATGTGTATTGGCTCAAACCCTTACACGATTCTCTTTAGCAAGTCAAATACCGAATCAAATAATAACTGGTGTCGGTGAGTTATTAATGGCTGATAAATATATAATATCAGTTCTTATGATATTTTTCTTAGGAAGTACCATATTAATCTACTATTTAAAACCTCATGAAACTTCCATGTTTATGAGATTGCAAAAAGAAACCATTGCCGAAGAAGAAAAGAGCATAGAAAGAATTTATAAAATTATTAGGGGCGAGTTTATTCGGAGGGGAAAGGCTTACCCAATACAAATAATTGAACGCGAATTGATTAAAGCAACTCAATTATCAAAAGGAAATGTTTATGATCTACTCGAAGAACTAGCAGACAAAGATATGGATGTTTTAATAACAGAAGAAAAGCAAGATCTTGGAAAACCAATAAAGATGATAAATTTTACTTCTGTAACTGAACGTTTTGAGAAAAAAGGAGTAGCTCAACAGAAGGCAAAAAAATTTCTTAGTGAAAGATTATTTGAAACTGCTCTCGAAAAAGAAAGTAAAACTAGTAGGTTGTTAAAGAGCGAGGAATCTGACGCGACAACAAATAGCTTTATCTCCTCACTTAGAACAGATTATAGTAAAAAGCAAATGGATAAAGAATTACATAGTCAAAAGATAAAGGAAACAGCAATATCTTTTGCAGATCAGACCAAAAGCCTTAAGAATCAAATAATCAGTATAATTAAAAAGGAATATATTTTCCGAATCGAAAGGCCAGAGAAAAATCCCGAATTTTTTATTCCCTTCTCTGAAATTTCGAATGAAATTGAATCTGCAACAGGAGTAAACCCCGGAGAATTATATCTCATTTTAGAAGATCTTAATAAAACAGATTTAGAGTTAAAATTAGTCAATAATCCTGATGAACCCGAAGATAAGATGATCACATTTCTGCCCTACTCTGATGACAATTTATGCTACTCCTTGGCGAATTTTCGTCTTGAAGAGTATATTAAATTCAGAACTATGGTAACTAAGAATTTCCTGAAGAATTTTAAAGCTAAGAGAGATAGAAAAAGAAGTATTTTTCAATTAAAAAAAGGTGTTCCAAACGAAACCGAAGCTCAAAAATCTTGGATTACTGTTTTGGATATATTTCATAAGGATTATGCTAAATATACCGAACAGTTGAACACAGTACCAGACAAAAATAAGATTTTAAAGCAGGTTGATATTATGATTAAAGACTACGAAAAAAGGCAAGCCCTATTAAATAAGTAATTAAGAAAATCCCATCTCCTTATTTATGATATAACCATCAATTAATGCTTCAACAAATCTCCTACAATTAAAAATGAGGATTAGCTTTTTCGATTAAGGATGCCAACGTATTTTAGTATTTTTTAAAATTTTCACTTTTGGAAAAGGTTACAAAAGAAGCTAGGATTGAATTAGGACTTTATTTTCTGATTATTTGATTTGAAAAAGGTAGACTTTTGCAGGATAATTTTTTTAAATGAATTAAGCTGATAATATTTAAAAAAAACCTTATAAGGATGGTAAAAAAATGAAAAATAAAAGTACCCCAATGATAAAAAGGATTATACATTTTAATGTAGTTTGTTCAGACATTGAAAAATCATTGGAATTCTATGTTGACCTGCTAGGAGGACATTTACTCGGGAATAAAGAAAAGGCAGCCATTATTAAAAGAAAGACCGAAAGCGAAGGTGTAGGGATTGCTCTTGGATTGGGTGATACAGCTGAATATAAAGGCTGGGTTATCCGCTATGGCTATGATAAAAATGCAACATTACTTGATCTTCTTCAATGGACTAAACCACCCTCTACAGGAAAACCTTATGATAAAATAAACAATGTTGGAATCACACGGATCTCCCTTGAAGTAGATGATGTTGACAAAGTATACAACTATCTAAAGTCAAAGGATGTTGAGTTTATTAGCCCACCTCAAGTTGCAGACTTAACTCCTGAAAATCCAGGAAAGGATCTGATAAAAATCGCTACGGCGTTGGATCCAGATGGGATTTTCGTCCAGCTCGAAGAATTTATCTAGAGTCAAGACTGAATAACTGGAAAGCAAGTGAATGAATCATTGTTTATTTTCCAATATGATATATGTTTATATCCTGGATACCCCTTTATATTATACTCTAAGTGATTTCTCACATAAAAATTATTATTAAAGATAAAAAAAAGAAGCAAATCCTATAAAAAGGGTAGTAAAATAAACCATATCTACTTATTTATGAAATAAGCATCTTAGGTTAAATCGTATTAAATTAATAAATTATGTCTGAATTGTTTCCAAAAATATCAATTATCGGATGTGGAAACGTTGGAATGCGTTATGCATACGCGCTGATGATAAAAGGGATTGCTAGAAGGATTGTCTTAGTTGATCTTGATAGAAAAAGGCTTGAAGGAGAAGTGATAGATTTATCTCACAGTACTCCATTCACGTCTCCAGTAGATGTTATTTCTGGTGTTTATTCTGATATAAAAGATTCGAATTTGGTCGTTATAACTGCAGGAAAAAAACAAAAGGCGGGACAAACTCGATTAGATGTTGCAAAAGATAATGTTGATTTATTTAGAGTTATCGTGCCTGAAATCTTTAAGTATGCTCCTTCTGCCATTTATTTAATTGTCTCAAATCCCGTAGACATTTTATCTTATGCAACCTATAAATTTTCCAAAAAGAATCCCAAAGAAGTAATCGGCTCTGGAACAGTTTTAGACACTGCTAGATTTAAATTTCTTCTAGGAAAACATTGTAATGTTGACCCGAGGAATGTACACGCTTATATCCTCGGTGAACATGGGGATACTGAAGTACCTATTTGGAGCAAAGCTATGCTGGGTGGTGGATCACTAAAAGATTATTGCCCAGTATGCAATAACAATGAAAAATGTAATCGGGATGTAGAACTTAATAAAATATTTGAAGAAGTTAGAGATTCTGCTTATAAGATAATTGAAGGAAAAGGAGAGACATCTTATGGAATAGGGCTTTCTCTTGTTAGAATAACTCAAGCAATAATAAATAATGAGAACTCAATACTACCTGTTTCTTGCTATATTGATGGTTATATAGGTATTACTGATGTCTACCTAAGTCTACCTGCCGTGTTAAATAATGAAGGAATCCGAGATGTATTGAAACTTGAACTCAATAATGAAGAACAAGTAAAATTAAGACACTCTGCCCAAACTCTGAAAGATGTTCTTAATGCAGTTGGGTTAAACTAAAAAGAAGAAATTAAGGTAATTTGTTAATGCTCAAATTGTTTTTTTCGTTTGGTTCCCACCATTCTGAAATTGATTTAATATACTCATCAGTCCAAAGGTTCTTTATCTGGCAGATTTTTGTACATTCCAGGCATTTATCTGGTGAATAAATCGGGTGGGAAATGTATTTTTCTCCCCCATCTGGTAGAATTACAACAAGAGTTCCCGAATCCATTTTTCTGGCAGTTTCTATTGCTACATGCAACGCTGCACCGGAACTGATACCTGTAAATATTCCCTCAGATAGAGTAAGCATTCTGGAAGCATGTGCAGCATCCTCTATTTTCACATATACTTTTTCATCAATTCGTGATTGATCTAATATTTTTGGAACATAAGATGTAGCTAAGTTTTTCAACCCTTGAATGCCTTGTTTAGGTTCCGGCTCTACAGCGATTATTTTAATATCTGGGTTATATTCTTTTAACCGTTTTGAAACGCCCATTAAAGTACCAGAAGTGCCCAATCCAGCAACAAATACATCTATCTCACCATCGGTGTCATCTATTATTTCCTCGGCTGTATATCTATAATGTGCTAATGGATTATTTTGGTTTGCAAATTGATTTGGGTAATAGTATTTATCTGGATTCTTTTCAACGAGGTCTTTCACATAATCTTCTGCACCATTCATTCCAGCATCCCCCGGCGTTAATGTTATCTTTGCACCGTAAGCAGTCATAATTTTACGACGTTCTATTGACATTGTTTCTGGCATAACAATTTCTAGAAGATACCCTCTAACCGCGCAGATAAGAGCTAACCCAATACCTGTATTTCCACTACTTGGTTCAATCACAATTTTATCATGAGTTAAAATCCCTTCCTTTTCGGCTTCTTCAATCATAGATATAGCAATTCTATCTTTTACTGAACCTGCTGGATTATATTTTTCCAATTTAGCTAACATTAGAACATTTGGATTTGGATTGCTCTTATTAATTCGAACTAAAGGTGTTTTTCCAATTAATTTTAATATATTTGAGTAATATTTCATAATATCACCAAAGTGTATTTCATAACCTAATGTGTTAGAAGTAAAAAATGTTTTAAAGATTAATTTTTATTAAATATAAAAATGGGATCAAAAAAAACTTTATTTATTCTTTTTTTCTTGACATTTTTGACATACAACGCATTCAGCAGTTAAATATCCATATTCTGGTCCATTATAGTACAGAACTTCTCCAGTCT
>Ga0114920_10001160_pt1 | contig 12013 bp, 9 predicted proteins | sample ChitaG_FD_88683 | JGI IMG/M metagenome (GOLD analysis project Ga0114920, IMG submission 88683) | Deep subsurface microbial communities from South Pacific Ocean to uncover new lineages of life (NeLLi) - Chile_00310 metaG | ecosystem: Environmental > Aquatic > Marine > Oceanic > Sediment ... | reverse complement strand
CTAGTGCAAAGGTCTTCTGAAAAGTTTTACCTTTTATACAAAATGGTGGGCGGTACTGGACTTGAACCAGTGACCTCTTGCGTGTGAAGCAAGCGCTCTAACCACTGAGCTAACCGCCCAAAATCGTGCCTAGTTTATCCTCAGACCCTGACGAAAATCCACCAAAGCAAGAGGTCTTCTTCATCACCTTCCGCTAGAAAATACAGCCCTCTTGCTTCGCTCTTGCTGAGAATTATATATGATTGGCACCTCAATGTTCAAGCTGCAAGCCGGACCCTAACATGCCTTACCCTTGGAGGATGGATGGCGAAGACGTCCTTTTCAGATAAGGTGCGAGAACGGCAGGTAGTAGATATGAACCATGGAGAGGTACTTCAATCTGTGTAAACCCCAAATTGGTGTTCAGACCGCTGTTCAGTTGTTTGTTCAGTCGTTCAGTCACTCAGATGGTCAGTCTTTCCCTTGGCATCTGACGACGGAAATCGTAGGTAGTATTACCTAAATGATTGCGGAGACGCTCTTCCAAGGAACTGCATAGGACAAAGTAAGAGGAATGATATCCCAAGGGGGAAGGGGAGGGCAGGAATAATGCTAGGCGTAATATCGGTAAACAGAAGGCTTGGACAACTCAGCGGCGGAAAAATCCGTCGGTCTGAACAGGGTGACTGACCATATTTTCTGGAAGGCACTTCTTAAGACAAAAGGTGATGGAGGGTAACCTACCATCGTTCGAGAAGTGTAGCCTGTTCAGGTGTCTTCTGCTGTGGTGAATGCCCTCCTTATCAGGCAGGTCACATAACGATGGTTTGTGTTCTCCACAGTAGCGTAGCAGAGGCGGTCGTGATTTAGGAGAAGAGTTGCTAAAACTAGCCTTAAAGCCTTTGCTTATGCAATCACTCAGGATTAAGCAGAAATTGCCTTGACTCACTAGCAAGGCCTGTGACGCTTCCACGGTGACAGTGTTGTTGATGTTCAGTGAGGAGGATAGAACATAGTCAGAAAACTACGGAAAGATTTAACCGGTTTGGATTAGTACTGTAGATACAAGTCTAAATCAATTAGGTGTGAGCGGGAGAAAAGAAGGGGTAAAAAGTCTTGTCAAACCAAGAAGTCTGTATTATGATTATGACAAAGGAACTAGGAGGAATTCTGGGAAAGGCAAGAATTAGCCTGGGTCAGCTTTCCTGGAATTTATTAATTGCGGAGTAAGTTAATCGGCGGTAATCGAGCCTCGATTAGAAAGAGTGTGCGTAGTGCTGCTAATAGTGGGAATAACCGGAGCTTCAGGTGTGATATATGGTATCCGATTGCTTGAGGTGCTATCTACCAATAAAGAGATAGAAACACACCTCATAATTTCTGAAGCTGGAGCAAAGAACATCAGGTACGAAACTGACTGGAAGGTGGAACAAGTAAGAGCACTGGCAGATTTCTACTATGATATTCACGATTATGGAGCTAAGCTTGCTAGCGGTTCATTCAAGAGAGATGGCATGGTAATTGCTCCCTGTAGCATGAAGACTCTGTCGGCATTGGCAAACTCATACGCTGATAACCTGCTAACCCGCTCAGCTGATGTCACACTTAAGGAAAGGAAGAGGCTAGTTTTGCTTCCAAGGGAAACGCCACTTCATTTGGGACATTTAAGAAATATGGAAAAACTGACAGAGATGGGAGCTGTTGTCCTTCCGCCAGTTCCTGCCTTTTATTATAAGCCACAGACGATTCAGGAACTCATCGACCACACAATAGGCAAAGTCCTGGATATCTTTGACATCAAGCACAATCTCTTCCCAAGGTGGTCCGGAATAGAGATGAGTAAAGAAGCACCTTGACAAGGTAGAACTAATTAATGTGCGAGCACGAAATAACTAAAGGAGAAGGCAGAACAAGAATTAGCCTCTCAGTGCAAGGTTTTGGAGATGACCTTGTGGTCTCTATCTACAACGAAAATGCACATATCGGCGCCGTAGCTGTGGGCGAATATGACCACAGGCAGAACAGAACTTCGACCTCAGTAATAACCAGACTTGGGCATAAGGATGACGTGATAGCTCAGAAAGCAGCTTATTTGATTAGCAAGCACACGAAGAGACCTAGCTGCGTTATTGCCGGCGTTCATCTGGATGACATTACTGAGGAAGAGATCCAAAAGTTCTTAGAAAACACCGATTTCATGGTAAAGGATTTCTTGAGGTACTGGGAGCAGTGCCAGCCTGTGTAATGCACTGCATGGCGGAATGCCTAAAATTTTGGCTCTTGGAAGAGTTAGCTAAAGAGGCACCTCAGCAACGGAAGGTGGCCCTATACACAACTAGATTCTCCTCGGAGCCCTAAGAGTAGTTTCCCCAGAAAGTGCTGGTTTGAGGAGGTCTAAATAAGGTGAATACAAAACAAGTAGTAAAAAGTACCTGTGACATATGTTCTGCTGGCTGTGGGGTATTAATATACGTAGAGAATGGTAAACCTGTCAGAATAGAAGGCGACCCCTCAAGCCCGATCAACAAGGGGGCGATATGTGCTAAAGGTTTAGCCTCCCTAGAGTACCTTTACCACCCGGACCGTTTAAAGCACCCATTGAAAAGAGTAGGGGAAAGAGGCGAAGGTAAGTGGCAGCAGATTTTGTGGGATGATGCGCTGAGCGTAATAGCTGAGGAATTGACCAGGGCAAAAGACAATTATGGGGCTCAGTCAGTAGCCTTTATAGCAGGATCGAACAAGGGAGTACGAGATAATTACTTAGTGAGGTTCGCTAATGTTTTTGGCTCACCAAATCATACTTGGGCGGGATATGTCTGCTTTATGCCAAGAAGACTGGCATCTGTAATCACTTGTGGCTTCGACCCCTTTCCCGATTATGAATACCCCCCAGCCTGCCTTGTAATTTGGGGATCACATGTACTTGAATCACGTATATTTTCATATTATCAGACCATCGAGTCATTGAATAGGGGCACCAAGCTCATCGTAGTTGACCCCAGGAGAATGGAATTTACTTCAAGGGCAGATTTTTGGCTACAATTGAGACCAGGTACAGACCTGGCATTAGCTCTAGGCATGATAAATGTAATCGTGAACGAAGACCTGTTTGATAAGGCTTTTGTTAACAACTGGACAGTTGGCTTTGAGAAGCTTAGAGCCCATGTCCAGGACTACCCTCTGGAGAAGGTTGAGGAAATAACCTGGGTACCCGCTGAGATAATTAGACAGGCAGCTAGATTTTATGCTACCCACAAGCCAGCCTGCTTTCAATTAGGTAATGCAATTGACCATAACGTAAATAGCTTTCAAACGGCCCGTGCCATTTCCATTCTCAGGGCTATTACCGGTAATCTTGGTGTGCCAGGCGGAGAGGCGCAGTGGGTGTTACGAGGATCACTGAATTCGCCAGAGCTAAGGTTAGACGATAAGATGCCGGAGGATAAGTGGGAGCGAAGAGTTGAAGCTGAACACAAAGTACTGCCGATTGTCCGAGAGGGGTTACCACAAAGTATAGTAAAAGCCATTCTGTATGAAGATCCTTATCCCATACGTATGGCTTATGTCCAGGGCTGTAACGCTCTATTGAGCTGGGCTAATGCCCAAGAGACATATAAGGCTCTTAAGAAGTTAGATTTCACGGTAGTGTCTGATATCTTTATGACCCCAACAGCGGCTTTGGCTGATATAGTGCTACCGGCTGCCACCTATCTTGAATTTGATAGCGTTGTCTCACCGCCATATTATCCTGCACACCAGATTCAGCAGAAGGTCGCTGAAGTTGGTGAGTGCCGGTCAGATTGTAGAATCCTAATCGAGCTAGCGAAAAAGTTAGGGCTTGGGCAATATTTCTGGGATGATGAGGAAAAGGCTCTGGATGAAATCTTGAAACCCGGGGGGTTAACCTTTAACGAATTCAGGAAGGTAGGGGTGATTCTAGGTAGTAAGCAGTACCGAAGTTACGAGGGGAATGGATTTGAAACGCCCTCACGCAAAGTTGAATTATATTCAAGTCAGCTTAAGGAATGGGGGTTTGACCCATTACCTACATATCATGAACTTCCCGAGACGCAATATAGTAACCCAGAACTGGTTAGGGAATACCCTTTGATTTTTAGTAGTTGCAAATGGGCTCCCTTCCGTCATTCCGGTGGTAGGCAAATAGCTACATTGCGGGGTAGCTATCCAGAGCCAGTGATTAGTATTCACCCTGAAACGGCAAGTAAGCTTGCAATCAAAGAGGGTGACTGGATATATATTGAAACTAAGCGGGGTAGAATAAAGCAGAAAGCTACTTTAAGTACTGATATTGACCCAAGAGTAGTTTGGGTTGACTATGGCTGGTGGTTTCCAGAGAAAGGGATATCAAATTTATATGGCTGGGCAGAGTCAAACATAAATGTTCTGACCGATGACAAGCCACCATATAATCGAGAAATGGGTTCTACAAATTTACGGGGTATACTTTGCAAGGTTTATAAGGATTGACCACTGTGACAATAGCAGGTAGAATATGCTAGATAAATTTCCACCAGTTATGGGAGGCAGCCAAAATGGCAGATTGGGAATTAAAAGGTAAGGTGGCTTTACTCATATTGGACATGCAGGAGGACATTGTAGGGGAGGGGGGAAAGGGTGAAGTCGCTGGGTTCCCCAAAGCTTGCAAAGATGCCGGTATCATTCCCAGAATTCAAGCTCTGCTCAAGGTGTTCCGCGAGAAGAAACTACCTGTAATCTACGTGGTTGCTGAGTTCAATCCACTCGTTCCTATGCCAGCCTATGGGACTTTCTACGAATATATGAGGACAGCAAGGCCTAACGCTCCAGGTTCTAAAGGAACTCAGATTATTCCTGAGTTGTCTCCTGTGTGGGGTGAGCCGGTGGTGAGGAAGTGGAATGTTGGAATCTTTTCTCACTCTAACTTAGATGAGGTCTTAAAACACTACGGTGCTGAAACTCTGGTTCTGGTAGGCGTGGCTAGTCATCTAGTGATACATATGGCTACTTTACAGGCGACAGACTTAGGCTATTCAGCGATTGTGCCAAAAGATGCGGTCGCCTCACCCGATAAAGAAGCTCATGAATTTGTCCTTACCAGGTTCCTTCCTCTCTTTTCATTAGTCACTACCACACAAGAGGTATTGTCAAAGATTTAGTTAAGTTGAGGATTTGATATGGCCCAGAGCAGAAAGTCTGAAGAAACGCTCCAATGCAAAATCATCTTTCATGTCTGATAAGTAATCTACAATAATTCTTTCTGCTTCTTATCCGAGTCAGACTCCATATTTGGAACGTGCGCTCTTTTTGGAACTAGAAGTTGTCACATGGCACTGTGCGCTCCGTGACCATTCAGTCCAATCCTTAGGATTTTGCTGAGGTCTATCAGAAACTGTCTAAGGAGGTTGATGGAATTGTCTCCATCCACATTAGCGGTAAATTAAGTGAGATCAGAGACTCAGCCTCGCAAGCTAAGAATGAAGAGAAAAATTGTCTGGGGAACTCATTCAACCACAAGAAGATGAAACGATAAAATAATGAGGAAACCGTGTTCCCGATAAAAGAGGACGACCACATAACTGGAGGAACATTGTGGGTTTTGCTGGGTGGCGTTTTTCTCACGTCATTTAGCCTGCTAGCCTTTGAGATAACCCTCATCAGGCTCCTCTCCGTAATGCTTTCCTACCACTATGTATTCCTCGCTGTTTCTTTAGCTTTACTCGGGCTGGGTGTTGGTGGTATCTTTGTTTACTTCTTCAGGCCACACATACCAAGCGGGCATAGCCGATTTAGCTCCTTAGCCTTGTTTGCCAGTCTGTTTTCGCTGACGATTCCCTTTTCTGTAATGCTGATAATCCAGATTGGCTATATAGATAACATTCGGGATAATATCCTGCCCTATTGTTTCCTTTTATTTATCCCCTTTTTCTTCGCTGGTATGCTCTTAGCAGAGGTCTTCCGAATGTTTCCTGCTATTAGTGCCTGGATTTATGGTGCCGACTTAGTTGGAGCGGCAGGCGGCTCTCTTGGGGTTGTCCTCACTCTAGATATCCTTGGTGGCATAAGTGCTAGTTTTTTTCTTGGCGTCCTCGCTTCAGTGGCAGCACTGCTCTTTGCAGTAAGGGTGCTGAAGATGAACATCAGGGGAGTGGTAATACCCGCCATCAGCTTCTTAACCGTATCCATCCTATTATGTACAAACCTGACTAGTCTGTATCTACCTGATATACCCATAGGTGCAAACCCGGCAAAGCAAATTCACGAGGCTCTATACAGCTCTTCTCTTAAGGGGAAGATAATCGAGACAAGGTGGAGTGCATTCGGTCGAACCGATTTAGTTGAGTTTAGCGATTATCCAGAGCAGATGCACATCTACATAGATGGAACAGCCGGAACCCCAATGTATAGATTCAGCGGAGATATTGACGATCCAGGCTCCGCAGTCAATAGCCTAAAGGCTAACTTTCCGGGATATTTCCCCTTCCTTTTCTTGGAGGAAGGAGAAAGAAATAATGCCCTTATCATAGGACCGGGCGGAGGCAGGGACATACTTCTGGCGCTAATGGGAGGAGTTCGTAAGGTTACAGCAGTTGAAGTAAATGAGGATCTTGTGGATATAGTTCGTGAATATTCATGGTATAACGGTAGTATTTATACCGGCTTGGATAATGTGGATATAGTTGTTGACGAGGGAAGAAATTTCCTCAAACGCCAGAAGGACAAATATGATATTATCATGCTTAGTCTCCCCGTTACCAACAGCAGCCGAAGCCTGGAAGGATATGCCTTGACCGAAAATTTCTTATTTACCACGAATTCCATCGGTGACTATTTAGATCATCTGACTGATGAGGGGCGCTTGGTGGTTGTGGGTCGCGACGATGTCGAGATATCAAGGCTATTTTCCATTTCGCTAGCTACTCTCAGTGAAAGCGGTGTCAGTAATGCTGCAGCGATGAAGCAGATTTACACACTGGGCTCAGAGAGGTTCCCTGTATTTGTGTTGAAGAAAACACCGTTTGAGCCGACAGAAGTGTTTTTGAGGTATGAAGCAATACACCAATTCGGGTATGACCCAACTTCCTCTTACTTTCCCTACATCAGGCAGGTGGGAACAATCAACTCAGTACTTATGAGTCTAGGGAGTGAGGAGATAGGCTTAGATGACTTCGTGAGGATAATTAAGGGTCTGGGCTACGACATCAGTCCAGTGACAGATGACAGTCCGTTTTTCTACAAGCTTGAGGAGGGACTACCGCAGCCTGTGTCTCTAGTTTTCTGGTCGTCGATTATTATGATGATGCTTGTAATATTGGCACCCCTGCTGTTTTGGAGGAAGAGGTTCTTCCAGACAGAGATGCATTCAGAGAGCAAGAGAAGCCTTAATCAAAATCTACTTAGGTCCGTCGTGCTATTTTCGATGCTGGGTGTGGGATTCATGCTGGTCGAAATTTCCCTTATCCAAAGATTTGTGCTCTTTCTTGGCCAGCCAGTGCTATCTTTGACAGCCTTATTGTTTTCTCTCCTGGTAGGCGCAGGCGTCGGTAGCATGTGTAGTGGCCGGCTTGCTTCAGATAAGATAATCAAAGGAATAACCATTGCCGCTGCGTCTATTGTTACTATGCTGCTTCTTTATACTTTCCTTCTTCCCATCATCTTCGAACATCTTTTGGGGCTTGGGCTTACAATCCGCTTGTTGGCTACGGTTGTTATATTGATCCCGCTGGGTTTCCTAATGGGATTTCCTTTTCCCTTGGGTATAAGGTTGCTAAAGGAGATGAAAATGGAAAACCACATCCCATGGATGTGGGGAATTAACGGCATATGCTCTGTGTTGGGCTCGGTGATGACTATAGTGATAGCCATAAGCTTTGGGTTTACCGAAGCACTTTTAATAGGTGCTAGTTGCTATTTCCTTGTCTTTTTGGTATTTAGAAAACGAAGCATAAAGAAAGTTTAACTTCGAGCTGTTTATGAATGGGCAGACTCTAGCTTCACAGAAAGCGACCAAGACTGATTCGTCCTAATCAATATTGGATTCCCAAAATCTCACCCGGTTACACCAAGATACTTAGCCTTTACTTCCTCATTACCTCTTAACTCTTCGGGTGTACCCTCATACACTATTGTCCCTTTACTTATTATATAGACGTAATCAGCTACACGTAGGGCCATGGGGAGACTTTGCTCCACTAACAAAATAGAAAAGCCACTCTCCTTAAGCTGATAAATAATGTGGCCAATCTCCTGAACAACAATAGGTGCTAATCCTTCCGAAGGCTCATCCATCAGAAGCAAATCGGGATTGGTCATTAAGGCCCGAGCAATGGACAGCATCTGCTGTTCACCACCACTAAGGAGATTACCCTTAAACTTAGCCCGTTCCTTTAGGAGAGGGAAAAGGGAATATGCTCTATCTAGGGTCCAGGCTCCAGCTCTTACCCCACCTCGTGCTGCCATGGTAAGGTTTTCCTCTACACTCAGCGAGGGGAAAATGCGTCTACCTTGAGGAATCAGACCAATATTCATCTGAGCAATCCGGTAGGGTTGGAGACCAGTGATATCCATCCCCTTAAAACGCACTGTGCCCCGGCGTGGTGGAGTAAAGCCAATGATTGAGCGAATGGTAGTTGTTTTGCCCATTCCATTACGCCCCAGAAGAGCTACTACAGAACCCTCCTTAACCTCTAGCGAAATCCCCTGGAGGACATAACTTTCTCCATAGTAGGTATGGACATCAACCAGCTCGAGCATTTCCCGTGGCCTCCTCACTTCCTATGTAAATTTCCTTAACCCTTGGATCAGTGCTGATTTTCTCACCCGTTCCTTCGGCTATAATCTCCCCGTAATGGAGAACAATAATTCGCTCAGCTACACCAAATACTAAATCCATGTCGTGAGCGACGAGGATTGCTGTGATATCTGTTCCCAGATTGCGAATCATGCTGGTAATATCAGCACTTTCAGCAGTCGTTAGCCCACTACTGGGTTCATCCAGCAATAATAGTTTTGGTTCTGAGGCTAGGCTAAGAGCAATTTCCAGTTTCCGTTGCTCTCCGTAAGATATAGCATGCACCGGGTCGTCTTTCTTCCCCCACAGGTCCATTGAGTCTAGCAATTCCTGGGCCTTAGTATACAAGTGCTCATAGGCAGTAGCTGAACGAAACATTTGGAAACGAGATGGTCGAGTGCCTTGGAGAGCCAGCAAAATGTTTTCCAGTACCGTAAGATTAAGGAAAAGAGTGGTTAATTGAAAAGAGCGGGCTATACCAAGATGGGCACAGCGATGTGCCGGCATATTAGTAATCTCTTGCCCGAAAAGATATACCGAACCGGCTGTGGGGGGTAGCTGCCCGCTGAGCAGGTTGAACAGGGTTGTCTTTCCTGCCCCGTTAGGTCCGATGATTGCCAGGTGTTCGCCAGCTTCTACGCTGAAAGAAACACCCCGAAGTGCACGAACACCACCGAAGTCTTTAGATAAGCCCTCAACCCTTAGCGCTTCCATAAGACACCCTCTTCCAAAGCTTTTGCAAGTGAGGGGCAATTCCCCCGCGCAGGAACATAACGGTTATGACAAAGACACCACCCAAAACCAGAGGCCAGCGATCAGGGATATATATACTGGAGAAGTATTCTACAAGTATTATCACCAGAGCCCCAACAACTGGTCCCCAAAGTGTCCCAAGGCCACCGATGATGCACATGAGCATGACTAAAGCAGAAGCGGTAAGACCAATAGAGTAAGGCATCATAACCCTAGCATAATATGGGAATAACACGCCGGCTACTCCGGCAAAAAGTCCGGCAATAATAAAAGCAATGTATTTATAGAGCCAGATATTGTAACCCAGAGCACGCATTCTGGTTTCATTTTCACGGATGCCTTGCAAAGCATGCCCAAAGGGAGAATTTACCACCCGATACAGCAAGAAGAAACAGATAACAAAGAATATAAAAACAAAATAATAGAAACTGGTATAATTCCAGGTAAGCCAAGGTAAGCCCAGGTCTGGATAGGCCACCATTGGTAAGCCTTCTGAGCCCCTAGTAAGCCAATACCACTTGAGAGCCATACTAAAAAGCAACATTCCTAGAGCAAAGGTAACCAATAGGAAGTATATGCCAGATACTCGAAGGGCAATAATGCCAAGGATAGCAGCTGCAAGCGTTGCCATTAAGATGCCAAGAGGGGCAATTATCCAAAAGTTCTCAATACCATGCAGGACTAACAAAATACTAACAGTGTAACCTGCCACCCCTAAGAAGGCAGCATGGCCTAACGAAGGAAGCCCGGTGTATCCCATAATAATATCCAGACTCATGGCAAAGATGGCAAAAATGAGAATCTTGGTTATTAGGCTGTGAAAATAAACAGGCAGGAAAAAGGGTGATATAATAAAAATCATGCCACCGGCAATATATGGAGCAAACCGGGTTAATTGCTCCAGGGGTGATTGTCTAATATGTTTTAGGTTAGTTGGTCTCATATTTTTCTTTTCCCCAGAAGGCCGCTAGGCTTGATTAGCAAGATAATTATCATAATTAAATAAATTGAAAAATAGCCAAGTTCTGGGTTTAGACCTTTGATAAAGGAATCGACAATGCCTATCACCATGCTTCCCGATAGAGCCCCTACTATGGAGCCCATGCCACCGACAACAACTATAATTACCGCATAAAGCAAAACACTGAGTCCCAGATCAAGGTTTACTCCAAACAGATGGGCACCAATTACACCGGCACCTCCAGCTATGAAGGCACCTAGGGAGAAAACAGCTGTCGAAACCAGTCCCACGTTTATACCTAGCCCCGTGGCCATTTCTTTATCATCCATTCCTGCCCGAATAGTAGCCCCAATTCGGGTCTTCTCTAATAGCCACCATAAGGCTATAGCTAAAATTATCCCGATAAATATGGTCGCAATGCGGCTAAAAGGATAGGTGTAATCCCCAACAGGGAAAGAACCAGATAGAAGGGGTGCCGTAAAAGGTGCTTTAGGAATTGGTCCCCAAATCCAGCGAGTCAAGTTCCTTAAGATATAGATGAGGCCAAAGGTTAGCAACACTTGCTCATTTAGCCGCCCATGCAGGTAGCGGAAGAATCCCCGTTCCATTAGCAAACCAAGCAGCCCGGCGGTGACAGCACCAGCTAGAACGGCCAACCAGAAGTTCCATCCTTGTTGTATTGCTATGGTCCAACCAACAAAGCCCCCGACCATATATAATGCGCCATGGGCTAGGTTGAGAATACCCATAACGCCAAGAGCCAATGATAAACCAGAAGCTAAAAGGAACAATATGGAGCCAAATGCAATCCCGTTTAGCAGATTTAGTGCAAAAAATTCCATGCTTATCTGTCTGCCTACAGTGTAGTAAACATATTATAATTGTAAATAAAAATGAGGACGACGTATAAGAGCAGCATACAAGGAATTTGCCCCATCCTAATAGCGTGGTCTAGTTATTCGCCAAACAAATATGTGGCAACTCAAAATTGAGTCAGAACACATCCCAATGCACCCTACAGGTTATGTGTTATTCACGCCATAACCTGTAGGCATAAGGGTTATACTAGCATCATGTTAGATAATTTAAGGATAAGGGTATATTTCAGCACGAGTATGAGTAGCAGTATAAGTCTTAACTATAACACCTACATACTCCCCATCTACCTTCTCAACTCGCATAATATACAGATTTCTGATCCCCATTCTGCCTTCGTCGTAAGAGAAGGGGCCTGACGGAAGTTCTAGTTCTAGCTCCAGCAAGGCTTTCTTTAGTTTATCGGGGTCGGTATCACCTCCTGTGGCTTCGAGACCAGCCAGAATTATCTGGATAACCTCGTACTTGAGTGCATCCCAGCTGCTAGGTACCATACCAAACTTTGCCTTGAATTTCTCGACAAATTGTTTGTTAACCGGGGTGTCAATAAGGGCAGAGTAAGTGCCTGAGTAATATGCCCCGATACCCCTGTCACCCAGCTCTGCAAGAATCTCAGGACTTTCTAGCTCGCACTGTCCACCGACAATCCATTCCTT
>Ga0114920_10001159_pt1 | contig 12014 bp, 9 predicted proteins | sample ChitaG_FD_88683 | JGI IMG/M metagenome (GOLD analysis project Ga0114920, IMG submission 88683) | Deep subsurface microbial communities from South Pacific Ocean to uncover new lineages of life (NeLLi) - Chile_00310 metaG | ecosystem: Environmental > Aquatic > Marine > Oceanic > Sediment ... | reverse complement strand
CATTCGAGACTGTCCAGGTTCGCTGCACGGTGCCCATGGTATCCACACCGGAAGTCGGAGGATCCATATTCTTCAGCTCCTCCATCTTGTCCTTGATCAGCATCGAGGCCTCCGTAGCGCCGCGCGCGAAGTCGTTGGCCTGCATGGAGGTTACCATCATCGGCAGCAGAAGTAGCAGGCCTAAGGCCAGAATGATCATACCGGCCATAACCTCTATCAGAGTGAAGCCATCGTGCTTCTTTAATATTTTCATCATCGTTTCCACCTCGCTTTTTGCATCCAGATACAGGTAAGTAGCAAGACCCATACCTTTTGGTATCACAAGCCAGGATGGATAACTACCTCGTATAACTAATGGATTCTCACTGAATTACAATGAATGAGTCATTTCAGGGTCAAAGGGCTGCCTAGCGACCTATTAACCCATACTATGGGATTTTCCCGATACTTATAGATTACACGGTCGAATTGTGCGTTATCTGAACAGGGCGACCAAGCGTGAGATCATCAATTGGCCGCAGGTCAAACAACACTATCCGGTTTCTCATCCAGCTAAGCTGCAACCGATATATGACGTAGCTGATCACTACGGTTTATAATACCCCATCCCCTCGGGGATCGCCTCCTGAATTTTTCTTATCCGCGTCTCATCCGATGGATGAGTGCTCAAAAACTCCGGCGGGGCGCCTTTCTTGCCGGCGGCCATTCTACGCCAGAACGAGACCGCCTCGTGGGGATCGTATCCGGCCATGGCCATGAAAATCAGCCCCAACCTATCAGCCTCCGATTCATGCAGCCTGCTGTAAGGAAGCAGAATGCCAACCTGTGCCCCAACGCCGTATGCGGCCAGGAATAGATTTTTCGTTTCCTCGCTTTTCGTCTCCAGCGCTTTTGAGAGGGCGATGCCGCCGGTTAAGGCGATCAAGCCCTGGCTCATCCGCTCGTTGCCGTGGTTGGCGATAGCGTGCCCGATCTCATGCCCCATCACCACTGCCAAACCCGCTTCGGTCTGAGTTATGGGTAGTATGCCGGTATATATGACCACCTTGCCCCCCGGCATGCACCAGGCGTTGACCAGTGAATTATCGACCAGATTGAACTCCCATCGGTAGCCCCTTAAATGGCCGGACATATCCCGTTCGGCGAAATAGCGTTCGACCGCTTCCCGTATCCTTTTGCCGACTCTCTTGACCATTCGGGCCTGCCCGGGGTTTTTGCTCAGCTTGTGAGATGAAATAAATTCGGAGTATTGTTTGAAACTCATGGAGTTCAATTGAGAACCGGGAATCAGGTTAAGCTGCCGTCGTCCCGTAACCGGAACCGTGGCACAGGAGGCTACAAATAAGAACAATATCAGCAGATTAACGAGCCTATGTTTGATATATCCGGTCATTATTCCCCCTCGATGGTTAGCCTATCTCTCTGCGAATCATAATTTTTGATTTTTGAAACAGCATCCAACCTCTATACTATCCAAGGTCATAATCTAAGTCAAGTCCAAAGCGAATACGTTGCTCATTTGACAACCGGAGCGCATAAATGCCATATTGTTAAGGTAATTATGGAATTCACAACGGATAAAAATCTCCTTTATCGCCACTTTGAGAAGGATCCTGTTCTATTCGGGTATCACATAGGCGATCTGGATGATTTCTACTTCGGCGATTGTCGGTGGGCGGCGAATCTTGATGACGAGGGGCAAATAAGTGAATCGATATTGATTTATGACGGTCTAACCGTTCCCACAGTCTTGGCATTTGGATCAGGACGTCATCTGGATAATCTATTAGAAGAACTTCTGCCGGTGTTGCCTGATCGGTTCTACTGCCATTTTCAAAGAGAATATCGTCCCATTTTTCTCAGGCGTTTCACTGAGGAACCACTGGGGACGCATTGTAAAATGAAGTTGGAATTGCCTGCCTGCCATCGACTTAATGTCTCATACGATCGGATAGTTAGGTTAGATCTCTCGAATAGCGAGAAATTAATAGATCTGTACAACCGGTCATATCCAGGGAATTACTTTGACGTCCGCTTGCTGAGAACGAGAAAATATTTCGGATATTTCGATGGCGGCCGGATAATCGCCGCAAGTGGCATACATGTCTACTCCGATGAATACAATATTGCGGTACTCGGCAATATCGTCACCGACCCGGATTATCGCAACCGGGGGTTGGCCACGGCCGTGACATCCCGTCTGGTGGATGAACTCCTCTCCGAGGGAAAGCTGATAATGTTAAACGTCGGCGCAGTCAACCATCCGGCAATTAAATGTTACCGCAGATTGGGCTTTAAAAAGGTTCATGAATACGAGGAATCGATTTTCACAACGAGATAATAAGGCTTATATTGTAATATCGTCGTTTGAAGATGGAAGGAGAGCGATTTGAAGATATACATTAGCGCGGATATCGAGGGCACCACCGGTATTACCCATTGGGATGAGACCGAAAAGAGCAAATCAGACTACGCTGAATTTCAAAAACAGATGACCGCCGAGGTTGTGGCCGCTTGCGAGGGCGCTTTGAAGGCTGGCGCCACGGAGATAATTGTCAGAGATGCACACCATACGGGGAGGAACATTATCGCATCGAAACTTCCCGAGGAGGCGAGGCTCATCCGGGAATGGAGCGGCCATCCGTATTCCATGATGCAGGGTTTGGACGATTCATTCGACGCCGTCATCATGACTGGCTATCATTCCCGGGCGGGTTCGGATACGAATCCGCTGGCGCATACTTTTACCGGGGCAGCCGCCTTCGTCAGGATCAACGAGCGGTATGCATCGGAGTTTCTGATAAACGCCTACACGGCGGCGCTGGTAGGGGTTCCGGTGGTCATGGTCACCGGCGACTCCGGTCTATGCAAGGAAGTGGCTGAGCTGAATCCTGAAATTCCGACCGTAGCGGTCAACGAGGGAGTGGGAGCATCGACCATTAGCATACATCCGAATCTGGCGGTTAGAAAAATGAAAGAGGGAGTGGAAAATATACTGCGCAAAGATTTCAGCAAATGCCGGATCGATCTTCCAGAACATTTCGAGATCGAGATTGTATATAAAGATTACAAGAAGGCATATAGGGCGTCGTTCTACCCCGGGGCGTCCCTCCTGGAGCCTCAGCTGATACAGTTTGTAAGCGATGACTACTTCGAGGTCCTTAGAATGTTTATGTTTACGATGTGATTATCGGTTTTCTGTTATGGCAGGTTGTAATTATTGCATGTCCCGGCGAAGATATGCGGTAAAATCATGTCTTATCAATTTCGCTTTCTGCATTTTATCACCTGACGATATCTAAAGCAACTAACCAGGTGGTCGTTGACCATCCCGGCCGCCTGCATGAAGGCATAACATATTGTTGTGCCTGCGAATCTGAAGCCTCGCTTTTTTAGATCTTTACCCATGGCATCGGATTCGGTTGTATTGGCCGGAATATCCTTCATCTTTCTCCATTTATTAACAATCGGTTTATGGCCGACAAACTGCCAGATGTACTTATCAAAACTACTGAACTGCGTCTGGATATCCAGAAACGCCCTGGCGTTGGTGATTGAGGCCTCAATCTTCAGTCTGTTTCGTATAATACCGGTATCCTTCAATAAAGTTTCGATCTTCCTTCGGCCATAGCCTGAAATCCTGGCCGGATCGAAATCATCAAACGCCCGCCTGAAGTTATTCCGTTTGTTCAGGATAGTTGACCAGCTCAATCCGGCCTGGAAGGCATCCAGAACCAAAAACTCGAACAGCTTCTGATCGTCATGCAGGGGAACACCCCACTCGGTATCGTGATATCGAATCATTAGATCATTCACATCAGCCCAGTCGCATCTGGTTTTCATCATCGTTCTTCCCGGGTTCTCAGGTTCACTGTCGATACCGGACGACTCCTGTCGGTCGCAGGCACTATTGCCGACCAATAGTAGGAAATTGCTTCGATACCGGTCAAGGTGTTTGAACAAAGCCGCTTTCGGCTAGCTGAAAACCCCAACTTCCCGATCAATTGCTTTGACATTGAAATAGAACAGCCCTTATAAATGTAATATGATCTATTTCTGGGTCATCATTTCATATCTGCTCATATTGATCGGTGTCGGCGCTTATCGAAGCAGACAGGTGAGGACGCAGGATGACTTCATGGTCGCCGGCAGGCGGCTTTCAGCGAAGGTATTGGTCGGCACGTTGCTGGCAACCTGGATCGGCTCGGGCTCCATAATAGCAGGCGCCGGCTTGGCGTATGATAAAGGATTTCCCGCCCTCTGGTTTGACGCCGGAGTCTGGATAGCCATAATCATACTGTATCTCATAGCGGGACGGGTGCGGGCGTTCGCTCAGTACACGGTGCCGGATATACTCGAAGCACGATATAACAAATACGCCCGCATGCTGGGCACGCTGGTCACGGTGATCGCCTATACGGCCATAGTCAGCTACCAGTTCAGGGCGGGCGGCATGGTATTGAGCCTGGTAACGGGTATCCCGGTCGATACGGGGATAATCATCACCGCCTTATTCGTCATCGCCTATACCGTGCTCGCGGGCTTGATCTCGGTGGCCTATACCGATGTCGTCAACGGTGCCATCATGATAATCGGTCTATTCATAGCTTTGCCTTTTCTCTTAAACGGGGCCGGGGGTTGGGAAGAAATAGCTGCCAGGCTTCCCGAATCTCATTTTCAACTGCTGGGGAATATGACGTTGATGGAGGCGTTGGGCTATTCCCTGCCGACAATGCTTCTTCTTCTGGGCGAATCCGGCATGTATCAAAGGTTTTTCTCGGCCAGGGATGAAAAAACAGCCAAAAGATCGGTAATCGGATGGATAGGCGGAACAATTGTCATAGAGACTCTGATAGTCGTCATAGCAATTATAGGCAGTGCCCTTTTCTCGGATATCGAATCCGAGATGGTGATTCTGCACGCGGTCAAATTCGGGCTGCCGGTGGTTATAGGCTGCCTTCTCCTGGCCGCCATTGTGGCAGTGATTGTCTCCACCGCCGATTCCTTTCTCCTGGTGCCATCGACTAATATAATCCGCGATATATATCAAAGATTCATCAACCCGAAGGCATCGCAGAAGCGAATTATACTCTATTCGAGGATAGTGGTTGTCCTGCTCGGCCTTTTCGCATTTATGCAGGTTAAATTCTTCACGCGGATTCTGGAAATGGCATTATATGCCTACACTATGTATGGGGTGGGTATCACGCCGGCGGTGATGGCGGCTTTCTTCTGGAAAAGGGCCAATGCGTATGGCGGCGTCTCCTCGATGGCGGCGGGAATGGCCATGACGCTAATATGGGAGATCTCCGGCCAGCCGTGGGGGATACCGACCGTTTATCCGGCGCTGATATCATCGCTTTTCTGCTTGATCGTGGTAAGCCTTATGACACCGAAGCCGGCGGCGGAGAAGTGGAAGCCTTTTTGTGCCGCGAAATCTTAACTGAGTCGTTATCAGTTCTCTCTAAAGAACGTGGGGCTTCTTGCAGATCCCATACGGGCCGTATGGTCGCAGGATATTGCAATAAGCCCCAACCGAAATCTATTTTCATCAGCTATAATATAATTGCAGAGCCTGTCAGCAAATCGAGGCTAAGCTCCCTTCTTTATATAGATATTCCCGTTTATGGTGCTGATCTCGATTTTGTTCTTGCCGCCTGCAACTGTGCCGGTGCCATAAATATATTTCCGTTTGCTGCCGTGGCTGCGGTCCCACTCCCTGGTTTTTTCCTGCTTCATATCGAAATCGCTGATTATCTCGTAATCTCTGCGGGAATTCTTGGTTATGGCCAGCTCGATATCGAATTCCATGGAAAGATCAGGGGGCACGGTCAGCGTGATTTCGCCGCCCAGGGAGGAGATTTCGACATCACGACCACCCTCATCCGGATCGCCTACCATGTTGACTGTAACATCGCCCCCCAATGTCGAGGCATTTACCCAGCCGTCTATCTCGTTTATCTCTATATCTCCGCCAAGGGTTTTGGCTTTCACAAATTTACCTGCGCTACGGACTGTGATATCGCCTCCCTTAGTATTGAGATCGGCCCCTTGGGGAGCGTCATCTACATGGATATCGCCGGCCATGGTGGAAATGTGCACCTCGTCCCCGGTGGAGCTTTCCGATCCATCTGATCTGCCGGTGGCGTTTCTATAAATTACGTTACCTCCCATGGTCGAACCCTTCAGGTTGCCTTTAACATCCTCAATCAGGATGCTACCGCCCATGGTCGAGACCTTGCCGTTAGCCTCGGAGTCTGTGACGGTGATGCCGCCGCCCATGGTTTTGAGACTGAGATGCCCCTTCACTCCTGAAACCCTGATCTCGCCTCCCATTGTCTTAAAGTCGATATCGCCTCTGACGTTGGTGAAATCGAGACCGCCGCCCGCCGTATTGCCGCTAATATCTCCCTCGACATCAGCAATGTGAATCCCGCCTCCTGAAGATTCGATTTCTATATCGAACTTCTCCGGGACTTTCACATCGAATTCGAAATCACCGCCGTGCCGTCCCCACCTCTTACGATAGTCAGCGCGGATCTTAATGCCCGATGAGCGGGTGTCGAAATCCAGATCATAATCATCCTCATCCACCCCGGAAACGTGAACCTTTACCGCTACTTTTTCTTTATCCCATCCTGAGATGTATACCCCGCCGCCGGTTTCAAGATCCATCACCAGCTTCTTACCCATGCCGATATCGAATTCTTTCTTAATCGTCCCGGCAATACCCATATTGGCCACCGCCAGGGCCAAGACCGTTATCAATAAGATCTTTTTCATAACCTTCTCCTTTACTGCCAACAGTCGCTTAAATTTTCAATTACAGACAGGTGAAAATCCACAGATCGATACGCTCATTTCATCTACGAAAAACCGGCGAGAATGTTTATGGATATTTTTGATGATATTTTTCGCTGACCTGTGAAGTCGCCGACCGGTCTCTTATCTCAGAAGGCTTCGCCGATGTTAAAGTAGATTTCCGACGATTCCTCGCCGAATCCGATATCGAACCGTATATCCAACTTCTCGGTTGGTATGAACAGATAGCGTATGCCGACTCCGGCGGCGAATTTGAAATCGTTCGGTCTGAGATTCGACAATCCATCGGCTACCGCTCCTGCTCCGGCAAAACCTGCTACGCCAAACCTTCTCCACAGCGGGTGCAGACGGTATTCCACCTGGAAGGCCAGCAAACTTCTATCAATATATCTCAATGGGTAATATCCTCGAATAATCCCGCCGAGCCGTGGCATCTTTCCAAACGGCGGATCGCCGTCGGTAAAGCTTCCGTAGGCTTGAAAGGCGACGATCTTATTGGAATCGAACGCCGCATACTTTCGCAGATCTATAATAAATCTATTGAAGAAATAATCGCCGCCCAAAACGCTGCCGAAAAAAGCGGCAGACGCTACATGGTAGCTTCCGTTTTGTGGAAAGAAAATATTATCCCTGCTATCCCAGCTTATCGAAACTCCAGCGCCGCTAACAGTACCGGTTTCCGCTCCGCTTATATCTCCGCCGGCCAGAAGCCCTTCGCTTTCGATTTCAACCAGTATACTATGAGATAATTCACCGACAACACCGAAATATAAGCTGGACCCGAAACACCTTTGAAAATCCATCGACCCTCCGGTTGACCTCGTGGTGTACTCCTCCTCGTCGTCAGCCGACGTCGCATTTCCCAGGCCATAGAACAGGTCCGGCCACTTTTGATAATACATGGACCCGGACAACCGATACTCGCCATTCTTATAATAAACCTGAGGCTGGATCGAGATTGAAATTTGCTTATTAATCGTATAGTAGGTGGGAAACATGACACTGGATGGACGACTCTCCGGAGAGCTGCGGAATATATATGTCGGCAAAACGCCGGCGGCGAGTTTCGTTTGAGGCGAATAGAAAATTATCGGCAATATCGACAAGCTGCTCTTTTCAAATATCAGGGTGTCAACCGAGGTGGAGTCCTCAGATGCAGAAAAGGATTTTGACGCACCCGTTGGATTTATGCAGATGAAAATCAGAATTATACTATTTGCAGGAATTATTCTGGCAAGCATCTTCAAAAAGATCATCTGAATTTTCAATTATTTCACGAGATTGCTTGCGCTCTCAGATTATATGTCGCCTTAAGATATGCCATGTGACGTCAAGTATAAATCTTGACCCAGGTAAAGCAATAGAATTTTCTCTCGCCACGATCAACGTAGCGCTATCCGAACGTAACCATAAACGCTCCGGCGACCCCCAGGATGATCCCCACTGTGCGCCTGAGTGTTATAGGTTCCTTTAAGAAAATGGCGGCAAAAATGAATATGAAAATGTTGCTGGTTTGATTCAACGCTGCGGCGATTGATGCCATGGTGAATTTCATCCCCGCCAGCCAGAGAATCATGGCTAAGTATCCTCCCAAGAACGAACTTGAAATCAAATAAATCCAGCCTCGCGATGTCAGATGCGGCGAGGCTATTTTGCGCCTCCGGGGATGGAATAACAGGACCAGCGCTAATATGATCCCTCCCCCCATGATCCGGACCTCTGTGAGCCAGAGAAGGGGAGAGCGATCCAACAGAGGCTTTATCATGACGATCCCCACGGCCATGGTGCCCATGGCCAGGATGCCCCAGAAAATCCCCCACAGCAGATCGTGTCGGCTGATCTTTCCCCTGTCGTCTGCCTTTCTTATAGTCAGGACCGCGGAGATTATCATTATCACCCCTACGACCTGGATTACATTCAGGGTTTCGGCGAGCCAGAGAACCGAAAGCCCGATAATAAAGGGGCTGTACAGGCAATCCACTATTGCCGACAGCCCCGCCCCCAACAGGTTGAGACTTTTAAAAAAGAGGGTATCGGCGATCCCTATGCCCAGGGCGCCGCTGGCAAGCAAAAGTAGATATTCGTTTGCTGAAAATAGTCCCCTGACCGGTTCTCCAAAGAGAAATATCGTCGGAACCAGAAGAATCAGCGCCAGAAAGCTTTTGAAAAAATTCAGGGCGATGGGGTGCACCGTCTCGCCGCTTTTCTTGAACAATATGACTGCAAATGCCCAGACCACGGCTGTGAGGAGAGCGAAAGTCTGGCCAGCGTAGGCGATCTGCCCGCTCATTTCTCGAATCCTTCAGATGTCGATCTTTGATTTATCCGCATTCCGATCCCAGCCAGGGAACTTAAGAGTGAATCTCATCCGATAGCCCGTGGAATTTAGCTGATGCTAATAGCTGTTTCAAGCTGTAATTTTGGCCGTTAGCCATATCGGTAAAAGGCGGCAACTATAACGATGTTCAGACAGAATGCCAATTGGCACGGCGACTCTTTGCTTGCTTTTTTCATGCGCCGCTCTTAAGATGACACAATTGTTGAGAATCGAAGGATTTGTCTTAATAGATCAAGGAGCAGTGATGAAAAAGAGAAAGATCACCGCAGATGACCTCCTGAAGATAAAGTTCGTGCGCTCGGTTGTCCTCTCGCCCAACGAATCTAGAATCATGTTCACTGTCGAGGTGGCGTCCAAAGATAAAAAGGATTACCACTCCCATATATACATGGTGAATACGGATGGCGGCGATTTTCGGCAATATACATTTGGTGATGTCAAGGACTCAAGTCCTGTATTCTCGCCCGACGGCAGGTGGATCGTTTTCATCTCCAAACGAGGAGACAAGAAAGGCATTTACAAGATGCGGACATCCGGGGGCGAGGCCAAATTACTGATGGGCGATGACGGTTCGTATTCCAATATCTCCGTATCGCCCGATAGCAAGAAAATCCTCTGCGTTTTCACAAAAGCCGACAAAGTCCCTAAAGACAAGCACGGGAAAAAAGAGGAACCGGTTTTCCGCCACATCACCAGATTATTCTACAAGCTCGACAACTCCGGTTTCCTGTCAGAAGACCGAGGGCACGTCTATATATATGATATGGAGGCCGGTAAGGGTAACAAGATCACCAAAGGCCGAAACGGCGAGAGAGATCCCATCTGGCTCGGCAATGGGCGGAATATTGCTTACGTAGCCAATGTCCAGCGCGATCCGGACATGGAAGCCATGAAAGACGATATTTTTGTGGTTTCTGCGAATGGAGGCAAACCTCGAAAACTCAAAAAACCTGAAGGTCCGGTGGAGGCGATATCGGCTTCGCCCGACGGCAAGGAAATAGCGTTCATCGGCAACGATAAGCCGCAAGGTGCTTGGGGAGTGGAGAACGAACATATCTGGAAAATATCGGTCCAGGGCGGCAAAGCGGTCGATCTGATTCCAAAATTGGATAGGATGACAATGGATCTTACCATCTCCGATACGGCGGAAGTCCACTGGGCTCAAGCACCGACATGGTCTGCTAACGGGAAAGAGATTTATTTCCAGGTTTCCGAGAATGGCGCCACCCGGCTTTATAAAGTGAAATCATCGGGAAGAGGTCTATCGAGAGTTATCGGTGGAAAACTGCATGTGACCGCTTTTTCTCTTGCCGGGCGAAAGAGGTACATCGTCTCGACCATTTCCGGATGGACGGCTCCGGCGGAGATATTCATATCCGATACATCCGGAGATTCAAAACCGAAACGATTGACCCGCCTTAATGATAAGCTTTTCAAAGATTTGTATATTCAAAAGCCCGAGGAGGTAATCGTCCGCGGCCATGACAACTACCCGATTCACGCCTGGATCTTGAAGCCGCCGGGTTTCTCCCCAAAAAGAAAATACCCATCCATATTGCAGGTGCATGGCGGGCCAACGGTGCAGTACGGCCATACATTTTTCCACGAGATGAACTTTTTGGCCGCCAATGGATACGTCGTTTACTATGGGAACCCCCGTGGAGGGCAGGGTTACGGCAGGAAACACGCCGAGATCATCATCAATAACTGGGGAAGCTTAGACTATGAAGACTGCATGTCGCTCGCCCATCACATGGCGGCACAGAAATACATCGATAAGAAAAGAATGGGCGTGACCGGCGGCAGCTATGGCGGTTACATGACAAACTGGATTATTTCACACACCGATTTCTTCAAAGCGGCGGTGACCCAGCGATCGGTTACCAACTTCATCTCATTTTTCGGGTCATCCGATTTCGGATTTGATTTTGACCGCGAGATAAAAGGATCTCCCTGGAAAAACCTCGATAGCTGGTGGGAGATGTCTCCCATAAAACATGTGGCCAAAATTAAAACGCCTCTTCTAATCATCCACTCCGAGCAGGATCTGCGGTGCCCCATCGAGCAAGCCGAACAGCTATTCATATCGCTCAAAAAACTGAAACGGAAAGTCGAGATGGTACGTTTCCCCGGTGAGCCACATGGCCTTTCACGTTGCGGCCGTCCGGATAGGCGAATGGCGCGCCTAAAATGGATTCTGAAATGGTTCGACAGGTACCTGAAGGCAAAAAAATAGAATATTCTTTATTTTTCAATTCGAAGAGCCTAAAAAATATACTCACGATCACGTCAGGGCATCCTCCTGATTCGTATCCTCCGCGCGGAACTTTTAAGACACTGAGCCTGTTCACAAATCGAAATTGGAAATAAAGGCTCTTGATGGAGAGGTGCGAGCGATGAAAGTTAAAGGAACGTCGCTTATTATCTTTATCCTGGTGGCAGGTGCGATCTCATACGGTATTCTGTCGAAATCATTCCCCACCGACGATTCCAGCAGAACCATTGAGTTTGCTTATGTGGTAGAAGTGAATAACATACCTCCCGATGCCGAGAATGTAAGCGTATTGATCCCCGTTCCGCAGACGGACAATCACCAGGTTATTTCAGATATTAAGATTGATAGCCCGTCTCCATATGTCTACCTAACCGATAACGAATACGGTAATAAGATCATAAGGATCGACATAGATGGTGAAAGCGTGGGCGAAAGCTTCCAGGCAAAAATGACTTTTCTGGCCAGCCGGAAAAACTATTCGGCACTGGACGGCTCATTAAAAGAGATCGACAGGCCGTCGGAACTCATGCGTATGCGCTTTCTCTCACCGGATATACTCATCCCGCTGGATGGTGCCAT